>Ga0070741_10010065_pt1 | contig 18023 bp, 14 predicted proteins | sample Coa_R1_4_FD_66440 | JGI IMG/M metagenome (GOLD analysis project Ga0070741, IMG submission 66440) | Surface soil microbial communities from Centralia Pennsylvania, which are recovering from an underground coalmine fire - Coalmine... | ecosystem: Environmental > Terrestrial > Soil > Unclassified ...
TCCGACCGCATCGCGGTCATTTCCAAGGGACGGCTGTCGGCGGCGCGCCCGGCCCACGGGATCACGCGCGAGGAAATCGGCCTGTTGATGGGCGGGCACGGCCACGGGGCACAGGCGGCACAGGCGGCGGGGGGAACCGGAGCGCATGCGCATTGAACTGATCCGCCGGCCGGAGCGGTCGGCGCGAATGGCCGTGGTTTCGCCGCTCATCGCGATCGGACTCACGGTGATCCTCGGCTTCTTCATCTTCCTCGCCATCGGCGTCGATCCGGGCGAGGCGCTCAACGTCTATTTCGTCGAGCCGTTCACCGCGCTCTGGTCGATCGAGGCGCTGGTCGTGAAGGCGGTGCCGATCATCCTCGTCGCCGTCGGCCTCGCGGTATCCTATCGCTCCAACACCTGGAACATCGGCGCCGAGGGCCAGCTGGCGGCCGGCGCGATCGCCGGCTCGGTCATCCCGATTCTCCTGCCGACCTGGCAGGGACCGGCGGTGATCGCCCTGATGATGCTGATGGGCATTCTCGGCGGGATGGCCTATGCGGCGATCCCAGCACTCCTGAAGACCCGCTTCGGCGCCAACGAGATCCTGACCAGCCTGATGCTCGTCTATGTCGCGCAGCTCTTCCTCGACTGGCTGGCGCGCGGGCCCTGGCGCAATCCCGAGGGCCACAATTTCCCGGACAGCCGGCCCTTCGACGACGGCCAGATGCTGCCGGTCATCATCGGCCGCGACATCCGCCTCAGCCTCGTCTTTGTCGTCGTCGTCGCGCTCGCCGCGTGGTTCCTGCTCAGGCGGACGCTGACCGGTTTCCAGATCACCGTGCTCGGGCAGGCGCCGCGCGCCGGCGCCTTTGCCGGCTTCAGCCAGAACCGGATGATCCTCCTCACGTTCCTGATTTCCGGCGGTCTGGCGGGTCTGGCCGGTATATCCGAGGTGGCCGGGCCGATCGGGATGCTGCGGACCACGGTCTCGCCCGGCTACGGCTTCACCGGCATCATCGTCGCCTTCCTCGGCCGGCTGCACCCGATCGGCATCGTCTTTGCCGGCTTCCTGCTTGCGCTTTCCTATATCGGCGGCGAGGGCATCCAGGTGGCGCTCGGGATTTCCGACCAGATCGCCCGCGTCTTCCAGGGGATGCTCCTGTTCTTCGTCCTCGCCTGCGACACCTTCATCTTCTACCGCATCCGCTTCGTGCGAAGCCCGCCGCAGCACGCGCCGGCGATGGAGGCCAAGCATGGAAGGGCTTGAGGGACCGATCCTCACGATCATCACCGCCTCGACGCCGCTCCTCCTGGCGGCGCTCGGCGAACTGGTCACCGAGCGGTCCGGCGTCCTCAATCTCGGCGTCGAGGGCATGATGGCGGTGGGCGCCGTCGTCGGCTTTGCGGCGGCCAACCTCACCGGCATGCCGGTTCTCGGCATCCTCGCGGCGGCGCTCGGCGGCATCGTCATCGCGTTCCTGTTCGCGATCCTGACGCTTGTCCTCGTCACCAACCAGGTCGCCTCGGGCCTGGCGCTCACCCTCTTCGGCCTTGGCCTGTCGGCCCTCATCGGCGATGCCTTCGTCGGCGTTCCCGGCGGCGCCATGCCGCGGCTCGCCATTCCGGGCCTCACCGACGTCCCGCTCGTCGGCCGGCTCTTCTTCGGCCAGGACGTGCTCACCTACATCGCCTGGGCGATGCTCCTCGTCGTCGGCTGGTTCATCTTCCGCACCCGCGGCGGCCTCATCCTGCGCGCGGTCGGCGACAACCACGTCTCGGCGCATGCGCTCGGCTACAAGGTCGTGCGGGTCCGTTTCCTCGCGGTCCTCTTCGGCGGCCTCTGCGCCGGGCTGGCGGGCGGATATCTGTCGCTCGTCTATACGCCGCAATGGACGCCCAACATGACCGCGGGGCGGGGCTGGATCGCGCTGGCGCTCGTCGTCTTCGCGGCGTGGCTGCCGTGGCGGCTGGCGCTCGGTGCGCTGCTCTTCGGCGCGATCAGCTATCTCGCGCTCTACCTCCAGGGGAAGGGGGTGGGCATCCCTTCGCAGTTCCTGTCGATGCTGCCCTACCTGACGACGGTCGTCGTACTCGTCATCATCTCGCGCAACCGGACGCTCCTCCGCGTCAACACGCCCGCCTGCCTCGGCCAGTCCTTCGTGCCCGATCGTTAGGCAATCCGATTGTCGAAGTCGTTGGCCGGCCTTGCGTTTCGGGGTTACGACAAGGCCGGTTTCATGGCGCGAGTTTTGCTATATTTTGCACTCAGCCCGGGCAGCTGAGGCGCCCGGAAAACAGGGAGATACCGACACATGCGTAAGATTTTGGCGGCCGCCGGGGCCGCCTTGCTCGTCGGCGCGATGGCTTCCGGCGCATCGGCCGCCGACAAGCTGAAAGCCTGCTGGGTCTATGTCGGCCCGCACAATGACGGCGGCTATTCGGAGGGCCACGACAAGGGCCGCCAGATGGTCGATCAGGTCCTCGGCGACAAGGTCGAAACCTCGTATGTCGAGAACGTCGCCGAAGGCCCGGACGCCGAACGCGCCATCGAGCGCCTCGCCCGCGACGGCTGCAAGATCATTTTCACGACCTCGTTCGGCTTCATGGACCCGACCATCAAGGTCGCCGCCAAGTATCCCGACGTCAAATTCGAGCACGCGACCGGCTTCAAGACCGCGCCCAACGTGACCACCTACAACGCCCGCTTCTATGAGGGCCGCTACATCATCGGGCAGATCGCGGCCAAGATGTCGAAGACCGGTGTCGCCGGCTACATCGTCTCCTTCCCGATCCCCGAAGTGATCATGGGCATCAACACGTTCATGCTCGGCGCCCAGTCGGTCAACCCGAACTTCAAGGTGAAGATCGTGTGGGTCAATTCGTGGTTCGACCCCGGCAAGGAAGGCGATGCCGCCAAGGCCCTCTTCGACCAGGGCGCCGACATCATCACGCAGCACACCGACTCGCCGGCGCCGCTGCAGATCGCCGAGGAGCGGAAGCTTCACGGTTTCGGCCAGGCGCACGACATGATCTCGTTCGCGCCGACCGCACAGCTGACCGCGATCGAGGATAACTGGGGCCCGTACTACGTGGAGCGCGTCAAGGCGGTCCTCGACGGCACCTGGAAGTCTCAGCAGAGCTGGGAAGGGCTTAAGGAGAAGATGCTCCTGATGGCGCCCTATACCAACATGCCGGACGACGTTGCCGCGATGGCCAAAGACACCGAGGCCAAGATCACGGCCGATCCGCTCCTCCCCTTCAAGGGCAAGGTCTACAAGCAGGACGGCTCCGAAGCCGGGCCGATCGACGACGGCGTGCTCCTCGGAATGAACTGGTACGTCAAGGGCATCGACGACGCATTCCCGCAGTAGCGGAGTAACCTTCGCCGGGCGGGTTCCGACCCGCCCGGCCTCCCACTAACTGTCATCCCCGCGAAAGCGGGGACCCAGTAATCGAGCCGGTAGCGGTTGAGCGTGACCGTCGGTTGCGTTCGACCGAGTTCCGCCGCGGATACTGGCTACCCGCTTTCGCGGGGATGACGCGCAGAGAATGTGATGTCCGCCTTCGCCGTCGACTGGCTGAACCTCATCTTTCGCTGGGCCCACCTCGTCGTCGGCATCGGCTGGATCGGCACGTCCTTCTATTTCATCGCCCTCGACCTCAGCCTCAGGAAGCGGGCAGAGATGAACGAGGGCGTTCACGGCACCGCCTGGGAGGTGCATGGCGGCGGCTTCTACCATGTCGAGAAATACCTGGTGGCGCCGAAGGCATTGCCGCCGGACCTCATCTGGTATCGCTGGGAGGCGTACCTCACCTGGGTCACCGGCTTCGCGCTGCTCGTCCTCCAGTACTACTGGAACGCCGACGCCTTCATGATCGACCGGGCCGTGATGCCGCTCCTGCCGTCGCAGGCGGTGGTCATCTCGCTCGCCAGCCTCGCCGCCGGGTGGTTTCTCTACGATCGCCTCTGCAAGTCGCCGATCGGCCGCAACACGCCGCTTCTGGCGGCGATCCTGTTCGTTACGATCGTGCTGGCGGCCCTGGGGTACAGCCACGTCTATTCCGGCAGAGGCACGCTCATCCATGTCGGCGCCCTGATCGGGACGCTCATGGCGGTCAACGTCTTCGGCGTGATCGTGCCCAACCAGAAGAAGATCACCGCCTCTCTTCTCGCCGGCCTGCCGCCGGACCCTGCGCTCGGCGCCACCGGCAAGCAGCGCTCGGTCCACAACAACTACCTGACGCTGCCCGTCCTCATCCTGATGGTCAGCAACCACTACCCGATGCTGACCGGGCACCCGCAGCCCTGGCTGGTGGTCGCGCTGATCCTCGTCATCGGGGCATCGGTGCGGCACTTCCTCAACCGCCACGACGCCCACGACCCGATCGCGCGATACTGGTGGTCGCTGCCGGTCGCGGCTGCCGCGCTCATTGCCGCGATTGTCGTCACCGCGCCGCGGAGCGACGCATCGCTGACCGGGATCAAGGTCGGCGACGGCGAGGTTCTGTCGATCGTCGCCAAGCATTGCGTCATGTGCCATTCGGCGAAGCCCAGCCACGAGGGCTTCGACGCGCCGCCGAAGGGCGTCATCCTCGGCAGCGTCGAGGAGCTTCGCCGCCATGCCGACCAGGTCATGGCGCAGGCGGTCCGCTCGACCACCATGCCGCTCGGCAACGAGACCGGCATGACGCCGGAAGAGCGGCAGAAGCTTGGCGCGTGGCTGCTGAGCCAGTAGAGATCGGGCCGAGATGAGCGGCCCCGGCGCATTCCCGATTCCCCTCGCCGACGTCAACGCGATGAGCGAGGACGAATTCGTCGACGCTTTCGGCGATATCGCCGAACACTCGCCCTGGGTCGCCGCCGATGCGTCCGAGGCGCGGCCTTTCGCCTCGCGCCACGCCATGATCGCGGCCTTCGAACGCGCCATCCGGCATGCCGACCACGCCCGCCAGCGGGCGCTGATCCTCGCCCATCCCGACCTTGCCGGGCGGGCGGCCGTCGCCGGCGATCTCACCGCCGATTCGCGGAAGGAGCAGGCGGGGGCGGGCCTCAACGCGCTGACGCCGGCCGAGTTCGCCCGCTTTACCAAGCTCAACCAGGCCTACCGCGACCGCTTCGGCTTTCCGTTCATCTTCGCCGTCCGCGGCGCCACCAAGCACGACATCCTCGCCGGCTTCGAGGCCCGGATCGCGAATTCGGAGAAGGAGGAATTCGCCACCGCGCTGGCCCAGGTCGCGCGGATCGTCCGCTTCCGCCTCGAAGACCGGGTGGCGCCATGAGCGATTACCGCCGGCTCGGCGAGCGCGCCGAGGCGATGATCAATGCCCTCGCCACGATCACGGCCGAGCCCGGCAAGCTTACCCGCCTCTATCTGACGCCGGAGCACAAGCGCGCCGCGCACCTCGTCGGCGACTGGATGCGCAATATCGGCATGGCCGTGCGCATGGACGCGGCCGGGACCATGCATGGCCTCCTCGGCGACCCGAAGGCCAAACGCCTGCTCACCGGCTCGCATATCGACACGGTGGTCGATGCCGGGCGCTACGACGGGATTCTCGGCGTGGTCGGCGGGATTCTCGCGGCGGAGGAAATCGTCGCCCGCGGCATCGAGCTGCCCTTCGCGCTCGAGGTTCTCGCCTTCGGCGATGAGGAGGGCGTGCGTTTCCCGAAGACGCTGTTCGGTTCCTCGACCGTGGCCGGCGTGGCCGGCAAGGACATGCTCGACCTGGTCGACGGCAACGGCGTCAAGATCGGCGATGCGCTGCTCGCCTTCGGCGGCGACCCGCGGGCGATTGCCGGCGAGGCGTACCGGCGCGAGCAGGTCGTCGGCTACGTCGAACTGCACATCGAGCAGGGGCCGGTCCTCGACCAGGCGAACGAGCCGCTCGGCGTGGTCTCGGCGATCGCCAGCCAGGGCCGCTACCGGCTCCACGCCAGGGGCGAGGCGGGGCATGCCGGCACCGTTCCGATGAACATCCGCCACGATGCCCTCGCCGCCGCCGCCGAGGTCATCCTCTACGCCGAGGAACTGGGGCGCCAGCACGGCGGCGTGGGTGCGGTCGCGACCGTCGGCGAGATTACCGTCAGCCCCGGCGCCAGCAACGTTATCCCCGGCGAAGCCCGTTTCAGCCTCGACGTGCGGGCGCCGACCGACGAGATTCGCACCATGATCGCGGCCGACGTGCGCGGGCGCATCCGCCAGACCGGCGCCCGCCGCGGCGTCGTCATCGGCATGGAAACGGTCCACGAGAAGCCGGTTGCGCGAACCGATTCCAACATCAATCGCGCCATATCCCGCGCCATTCAGGGCCTGATCGGCACGCATCCGAGGGTAATCATGTCGGGCGCCGGCCATGACGGCCAGGCAATGGCGCAGCTTACCGGGATCGGCATGATCTTCGTCCGCTGCCGCGCCGGCATCAGCCATAACCCACTGGAATCGGTGACCATTCCGGACCTCGGCATCGCCGTCGAGGCGCTCGTCCAGACGATCGTCGAGATCGGGAAGGGCTAAGCGACCTGGCCGTACAGGTCGTAGGCCTCGGCGCGCTCGATCTTCGCCGTCACGATCTCGCCGGTCCGGATCGGTAACCGGCTGGAAACATGGATGTTTCCGTCGATTTCCGGCGCGTCCCAGATGGTGCGGCCCTTGGCAATGCGGCCGTTCGACTGGTCGATGATGACCTGAACCCGTTTTCCCACCCGCTGCTTCTGGCGCTGCAGGCTAACGGCCTGCTGCGTCTGCATGAACTTGTGCCAGCGCCGGTCCGTCTCCTCCTTGTCGACGGGATCGGGCAGGGCGTTGGCGGCCGCACCCGCGACCGGCTCGTAGCGGAAGCAGCCGACCCGGTCGAGCTTTGCTTCCCGAACGAAATCAAGGAGTTCGTCGAACTCGGCTTCGGTCTCGCCGGGGAAGCCGACGATGAAGGTCGAGCGGATGGCGAGGTCCGGCACCGTCTCGCGCCACCTGGCGATCCGCGCCAGCGTCTTCTCCGCCGCCGCCGGCCGCCGCATCGCCTTCAGCACGCGCGGGCTCGCATGCTGGAACGGGATGTCGAGGTACGGGAGGATTTTTCCCTCTGCCATCAGGGGCATGACCTCGTCGACATGGGGGTAGGGGTAGACGTAGTGGAGCCGCACCCAGACGCCGAACGAGCCGAGCTCGCGGGCAAGGTCGATGAACTTCGCCCGCACGTCCCGGCCCTGCCATCGGCTCGCGGCATACTTCACGTCGACGCCATAGGCGCTGGTGTCCTGCGAGATGACGAGCAGTTCCCTGACGCCGGCCTTCACCAGCTTCTCCGCCTCGCGGAGCACCTCGGCCGCCGGCCGCGAGACGAGGTCGCCGCGCAGCTTCGGGATGATGCAGAACGTGCAGCGGTTGTTGCAGCCCTCGGAAATCTTGAGATACGCGTAGTGCCGGGGCGTCAGCTTGATCCCCTGCGGCGGCACCAGGTCGACGAACGGGTCGTGCGCCGGCGGCACCGCCCGGTGGACCGCATCGACCACGCTCTCGTATTGCTGCGGGCCGGTGATCGACAGAACGTCCGGGAACCTGTCGCTGATCTGGCCCGGCTCGGCGCCCATGCAGCCGGTGACGATCACCTTGCCGTTCTCGCGCATCGCCGTGCCGATGGCGTCGAGCGACTCGGCCTTGGCGCTGTCGAGGAAGCCGCAGGTATTGACGATGACGACGTCGGCCCCGGCGTGCTTCGGCGCGACCTCGTAGCCCTCCGCGCGAAGGTGCGTGAGGATGCGCTCGGAATCGACCAGCGCCTTGGGGCAGCCGAGGCTGACGAAGGAAATGCGCGGAACGGGCTTGTTCATGGGTCATCCTCGCGCGGGGCAAAGCCGCCGCGCGGACGGGCCTCAATGAAGAAGAGGAGCCCGGTTGTCAACGTCCGGTCGCATCCCGGGCGCCGTCAGGACCGGCGTCAGGCCGTTGCCGCAGCCGCAGCGCCGCCGCGGGCGGCCGCCTCTTGCGCCGACAGGGCCGTGTCCCGGGTGCCCGACACGATCAGCCCGAGCACTTCATGCTCGGTCGTGTTTCTGATGTAGCGGTCGCCGACATTCTCGCCCCGCTTCAGCACCATGACGCGGTCGCCGACCGCGAATATGTCCTGCAGGCGGTGCGAAATGATGATCTGGGCGACACCCTGCTTCTTCAGTTCGACCATGGTCTCGAGCAGGCGTTCCGTTGCCATCACCGACAGGTTGGCGGTCGGCTCGTCGAGGATCACGACCTTCGGATCGAACGAGATGGCGCGCGCTATCGCCACCGATTGCTGGCGCCCGCCGGACAGGCTCTCGACGCGCTGATAGACCGAATTCACGTCGACCTTGAGGCGCTTGAGGACAACATTCGCCTCCTCGTACATGCGTCGCCGGTTGACGAAGATGCCGCGGCGCGGCCAGCGGCCGAGAAAGATGTTCTGGCCCACGTCCATGTTTCCGCAGAGCGCAAAGTCCTGGTAGATCATCTCGATGCCGCGGTCGCGGCTCTCGTGCGGGCTTCGGAAGTGGACGGGCTGGCCGGCGACGAGACATTCGCCGGCGTCGCGCTGGTAGGCGCCCGTCAGAATCTTCATCAGCGTCGACTTGCCGGCCGAGTTGTCGCCGACGAGGCCGAGGATCTCGCCCGGATAGAGCACCAGGCTGACGTCGAAGAGGGCCCGCACCGCGCCGAACGACTTGTCGATGTGGCGCATTTCGATGATGGGCGCGTCGGTTTGATCAGGCATTGGCGGGATTCCGTCGAGGCGAGGTGCGGCGCGGGAACAGTACGCGAAGCTGGCCGAAAATATTGGCCTGGCGAACCCAGATGTCGATCAGCACCGCGACGATGAGGATCAGGCCGATGAAGACGTTGACCCAATGTTGCGGAAGCACGAAGGAGGTGCCGTCGGCGTTAATGATCTGGAGCGACAGCAGCGCACGAAGCAGCGTGATCACCGCGGCGCCGGCCAGCGAGCCGATGATGGTGCCGTAGCCGCCGAAGATCGAGCCGCCGCCGATGATCACCGAAGCGATGCCGTCGAGCTCGCGGAACTGGCCGGCGGTCGGCGTGAACGAGCGGTAGAAGGCGATGTAGATCACGCCGGCGCAGGCTGCGCAGAGGGCCGAGAACATCAGGCTGAGCGCCCGCACGCGATTGGTGTTGATACCGGCATAGTCGGCCGCCCGGCGGTTGCCGCCGGTGGCGTAGACCTTCTGTCCCGAGACGGTATAGGCAAGGAAGACGCCGGCGAGGATCGCCACGACACCCATGAAGATGCTTTGGACGCTCAACGCCGAAGCGAGGTTGTAGATGAGCGAGCCGGGCTCCGGCGCGATGCCCAGATAGCGGAGCAGTTCGATCAGCTTGCGGCCGATGAGGTTGTAGCTGTCCGGAAAGCCGAACAGTTCGTGGCCGGAGACGATCCACGCCGAGATGCCCCGGGCGGTATAGAACATGCCGAGGGTGGCGACGAAAGCGGGCAGACCGAAGCGCACGGTGACCAGCACGTTGACCAGACCCGCCCCCGCGCCGGCGAGTAGGCCGAAGACGAGGCTGGTCAGCGGATCGTAGCCGAGTGACTTCATGGAGAACGCGGCGACCGCGCCGCTCATGGCAAGGACGGCACCCACCGAGAGGTCGATATCGCCATTGGCGATGACGAAGGTCAGGCCGATCGAGAGGAGCGCGACTTCCGTGAAAGCGAGGATGAGGTTGAAGCTGTTGTCGAGATTGCCCCAGAAGTCGGGACGGAGGTAGAGGCCCGCGCACCACAGGACCACGGCGAGAATCACCGCCGCAATGTCACGCCGCGCCAGGATCTTGCGAAGGCCCGTCGCATTCAGCGCACGATCGCTGGCGACCGTGCCTTTCGTCTGCACGCCCTCGATGGCGATCGAGCCGGTCTCGGCCGGGGGAGGCGGCGGCAGGCCGCGGATTCTGGCCCAGACGCGCTGCGCCACCTGGCGCCGTATGATCCACGGTTCGACCAGCACGGCGATGATCAGGATCAGCCCGAGGAAAGCCGGCACGGCGCCTGGCGGCAACTGCGCCATGGCCTGTACCTTCATCTCGACGTCGCCGACCTTGACGACGCGCGTGATCGGGACCCCTTCCCGCAGCACCTTGTCGATCAGGACGACCAGGATCACTCCCAGCATGCTGCCCAGAACCCGTCCGCGACCGCCGAGGATCGAGGCCCCGCCGACGATGACGGCGGCAATCACGATCAGTTCGATTCCCTGGCCGGACTGCGCGATGAGACCGCGGTCCTGGGCCACCTGCATCAGGCCGCCGATGGTCGCGCAGAAGGCCGACATGAGATAGGCGCGCATCCGCACCCAGCGCGTGGGTATGCCGGCATAGGTGGCGGCCAGTTCGTTGCCTCCGGTCGCGAACGTCTGGTAGCCGGTCCGCGTCTTGGCGAGGAGCAGCATGCCGATGACGGCGACGGCGACGAAGACGAAGACCTGGTTGTTGAAGCCCCAGGCGTTGTTCTCGCCGATGGTGAAGAACTCGGGGTAGGACTTCGCCTTCTCGATGAACGAAATCGACTTGCCGCCCGACAGTCCGGTGACGAAGCCCCGGCCGATGAAGAGAATGGTGAGCGTTGCGATGAACGCCGGCACGCGGAGGATCGTCACCAGCGTGCCGTTGATCAGCCCGACGAGAAGGCCGATGGCGACCGCCCAGCCGATCGCGGGCACCAGCCCCGCATCGAAATAGGACGGCGAAAAGGCGATCGAGAACACGATCGCGGTCAGCCCATAGAGCGAGCCGACCGAAAGATCGAGGTCCTTGTTGACGATGACGAAGGTCATGCCCACGGCCATGACGCCGTAGCGGGCTCCGTCACGGAGCGTCGAGGAAAGCGCGCCCGCCGAACCGAAGAACTTCGGATTGAGATAGACCCCGACCAGATAGATGAGGATCAGGAAGATGAGCAGGCCAATTTCCCATCCGCCGAAGAGCTGGAACGGGAGGCGGCGACGCAACACCCTCGGGGCGGCGATCTCGGCAACAGCCATACGGCGGATTCAATCGTAATCGGGCAATGAGGGAAAGGGCGGAAGAGGCAAATCGCCCCTTCCGCCCGCTGCAGGCGAGACCGGTCAGTTCTCGAAACGCTTGCCGACCGTGCCGACGTTGTCCTTCGTCACCAGCTGCGCGCGGGTATCGACGTTGGCGGCCGAAACGCCGCGGTCGATCTGCAGGTAGAGCTGCATGACCGGCCAGAATCCCTGGATGAAGGGCTGCTGGCCGAGCGAGCCGGTGAGGGCGCCCGACTTGATGCCTTCCAGCTGCTTCGGCCCGAGGTCGTAGCCGAACGTGCAGATCTGGTTTTCCTTCTTGGTCTGCGTCACCGCATCGACGATGGCGGGGGTAACCGCGCCGTTCGGCCCGAAGATACCGACGACGTCGCCACGCGATTCGATGTACGTCACCAGCGAGCCGGCGATGTCCTGGTCGTTGACCGGGATACCGATCTTCTGGTCGCCGGCGTCGACGGTGAAGTCGGCGAGCTTGCCGGCGTCATTCAGCGCCTTGACGGTCGCTTCGAAGGCGGCCGTAACGCGGTTGTTGACCTCGACGTTGCCCGCCGTGGTCTGCGACGGGAAAATGATCGAGCCTTTGAGGCCCTTGTCGAGGACGCACTTGGCGAGCGCGCCGCCGCCGATCGCAGCCGCCGCGGCGCTCTGGCCGGTGTGGCTGATGAAGTCGCGATCGTAGAGAGTCGGATCGAAGGAGTTGGTCGTGGCGACGGGAATGCCGGCGTCAAGCAGCTTCTTGACGATGTCGTTGTAGGCGCCGACTTGCGGCGTCGTCAGGATAAGACCGTCAATGGTCGGATCCTGGATGATCTGGTTCAAGATCTCGATTTCACGAGGAATGTCGTCGACCGGCGCTTCCGAGCCGAGCTTGATGAGGTTGATGCCGAAGGCATTGGCGGCGACCTGCGCGCCGGTATAGACCGGGTCGAAGAAGCCGTTGCCGGCGGTGTGGGTGACGATCGCGAAGGTGAGCTTGCCATCCTTCGAGTGGAAGTTCTTCGTATCCGGGCTTTCCTTCGCCGCGTCTTCGAAGGTGTAACCTCCGACCGCCTTGGCGATCGTGCCGCCGGATTGGGCGTAAGCTCCGGTGGCGACAAGGCCAGCCGAAGCCGCTCCAAGAGCCAGGGTAACCAGTATCTTCTGCATGCTTTCCCCTCCCAGTTGAACGCAGGACTATGCGAATTAAACGGCGACAGATAAGCACTCGCCACGAGGGGCTGCAATCCGTACATGAATTTCCGGTCAGTCCGATCGGAAGAATGCTCCCGACCTTGAGCGTGCCGATATGACGATTGCAGGCGGGCAGGACCGCGCGTCGACGCTGACAGGAACGGCGAAGCAAAACGGAGAACGTGGATGACGCTTGAGTTCCAACCGGTCGGCGGCGTTTCCTCGACGCTCGGCGAAGGACCGGTGTACGACGACCGGCGGAACGTCCTCTGGTACTGCGACATCGTCGAGCGGGCGATCCGGCAATTCGACATCGCCGCCGGCACCACGCGGACCTGGAACATGCCGAGCGAGGTCTGCTCGCTCGGACTGGCGCGGTCCGGCCTCCTCGTCGTGGCGCTCCGCAAGGAAGTTGGACTCTTCGATCCCGACAAAGTCAGCTTCGATGCAATGGTGGCGATCGAGGCCGACAATCCGCGGACGCGGCTTAACGACGGCAAGGTCGGGCCGGACGGCGCATTCTGGGTCGGCACGATGGACGACGGGGACGGACCGAAGGAAGAGATCGCCGCGCTCTACCGCGTGACCGCCGACGGCCGTGCCGAGAAGAAAGCGACCGGGATCAAGGTCAGCAACGGACTCGCCTTCTCCACGGACGGCCGGACGATGTTTCATTCCGACTCGCGCGGGCCATGGATCGACCGCTGGGATCTCGATCCGACGACCGGCACTATCTCCAACCGCACCCGCATCGCCAGGCTCGACGACGCGACCGGCCGCCCCGACGGCGGCGCCTGCGACGTCGAGGGCAATTACTGGAGCGCCGGCGTCTCGGCGGCGCGGCTCAACCGGTTCTCGCGGGAGGGCAAGCTGCTCGAGGCCTATCCGATCCCGGTCGCCGGCCCGACCATGCCCTGTTTTGCCGGGCCGGACCTGAAGACGCTCTATGTCACCAGCCTGCGCTTCGGCCGGGAGCCCGCGATGCTGGCCAAATATCCGCTGACCGGGGTGCTGATGCGCGCCAGGAGTCCGGTGGCCGGGGTCCCGGTCGGGCGTTTTGCGGACTGACCGGACTGCGCCGTCACACCGTTTCGAGGTAGCGGTGAACGACGCCGACCGTCGCCGACCCCTCGCCGACCGCCGCCGCGACGCGCTTGCTCGAGCCTGAGCGGACGTCCCCGGCGGCAAAGATTCCCGGCACGCTGGTCTCGTACAGATAAGGGTCGCGGTCGAGCTGCCAGCTCCGCGGCAGACGGCCGTTCCGGATGAGGTCGGGGCCGGTCAGGATGAAGCCCTTCTCGTCGCGGTCGACGAGGCCGGCGACCAGTTCGGTACGCGGCGCCGCACCGATGAAGACGAACATCGCGGCGCAGTCGAGTTCGCGCATGTTGCCGTCGCGTTCGCGGATGGCGACCTTCTCCAGCCGCCTGTCGCCGCTCAGGCCGGTGATCTCGACCTCGGTCAGCACGGTGATGTTCTCGGTCGCCCGGATGCGGTCGATGAGATACTGCGACATCGACTTTTCGAGGTTCTCGCCGCGCACCAACATGGTCACCCGCTTTGCGGTCCGCGAGAAGAAGAGGGCGCCCTGGCCGGCGGAATTGCCGGCCCCGACCACCGCCACTTCCTGGTCGCGATAGGTCGCCGCCTCGGTCAGCGAGGCGCCGTAATAGACGCCGATGCCGACCAGCGATTCCGCTCCCGGCACCTGCAGCATCTTCACCTCGACGCCCATGGCGAGCACCAGGGCATAGCAGGACACCTTGGTCCCGTCGGAAAGGGTGACGATGCGGTAGGGGTCCTCGCGCGCGATGCCGACCACCTCCTGCGCCTCAAGCAGCTCGGCGCCAAAGCGACGCGCCTGGGTCGCCGCCCGCCGGGCGAGATCGCTGCCGGCAACGCCGGAAGGAAAGCCGAGGTAGTTCTCGATGCTCGACGTGGTGCCGGCCTGACCGCCGGGCGCACTGTGCTCGATGAGGAGCGTCTTCAGGCCTTCCGACGAGCCATACACGGCCGCGGCAAGCCCCGCCGGGCCGCCGCCGATGATCACCAGCTTGTAGAACGGGTTCTTCGCCCGCGTCTGCATGCCCGTCTTCTCGGCGAGGTCGCGGTTGGTCGGGGCAACGACATGCGTGCCGTCGGGAAAGAAGACGACCGGCAGCCGGCAGCTGCCGCCGCCGAGGCTGGTCACCAGCTCGGCCATCGCCGGATCGTGGTCGATGTCGATCCACTGGTAGGGAATCTGGTTTCGGGCGAGGAACTCCTTGGTCATGTAGCTCTGCGGCGACCAGCGCGCGCCGGCGACGCGGATGCCCTCGTAGGGGAGGCGGGTGTTCGCCGCCCAGTCGCTCAGCAACTCGTCGAGAACCGGATAGAGGCGCTCCTCCGGCGGGTCCCACGGCTTGATCAGGTAATGGTCGAGGCCGACGCTGTTGATGCTGGCGATCGCCGCCTCGGTATCGGCATAGGCGGTGAGCAGGACCTTGCGGGCGTCGGGATAGAGCTTCTTCGCCTCGTTGAGGAACTCGGTGCCGGTCATCACCGGCATGCGCTGGTCGGCGAGGAAAAGCGCGACCGCGCTGCCGCGCTGCTTCAGCTGCCGCACGGCCTCCAGCCCCTCCGGGCCGGAACGGGCCTTGATGATGCGGTAATCCGACTGGAAGTGCCGGCGCAGGTCGCGCTCGATCGCGCCAAGCACCTCGGCGTCGTCGTCGACACTGACAATGACGGGTTTGGCCATGTGTCGCTAGCCCATCTCCGAGGTCGCGCGTTCGAGCGGCAGCTTCACGGTGAATACCGTCCTTCCCGGGCGGGACTGAAATCCGATCTCGCCGTGGTGCTTGTTGCGGATGATCGAATAGGTCGTGGCGAGGCCTAGTCCGGTGCCCTTGCCCGGCTCCTTGGTGGTGAAGAACGGATCGAAGATCTTCGGCTGGACCTCGTCGGGGATGCCGGGTCCGTCATCCTCGATCTCGACGACCGCCCACGGGTCCTGCAGCCGCGTCCGGATCGTGATGTGGCCCTTGCCGCCGAGCGCGTCGGCGGCGTTGTCGAGGAGGTTCGTCCATACCTGGTTGAGCTCGCTGCCATGGGCCAGCACGCGCGGCACGTCGGCGCCGTAGTCGCGGCGCACGTCAATACCCTGCTTCAGTTTGCTGCGCAGGATGATGAGCGTGTTGTCGAGCCCCTCGCGGAGGTCGATTTCCTGCACCGGCGCCTGGCCGAGATAGGAGTAGCTTTTCAGCGCGCCGACGATTTCCGAAATGCGGGCGGAGCCGTTGCCGATCTCGTAGGCGAGCGCATAGACGGGGAGGGCGGCTCCGATCCAGGCAATGGCGGCGGTGAGCGCGTCGCTGCCGAGCTGGCGCGCAACATCCTCCAGCGCCGGGCGCTCAAAGCCGGCGCTGACCAGCGCCGGGGCCATCTCCCACGGTTCGGCGAAGCCGTGCGCTTCGAGCCAGTCCTCCACCTCGGCCTCGCGGTCGGCGCGCGTCATCGCGTCGAGATCGCCGGGATGGCGCGCCGCCTCGGCGGCCCGCTCGGCGAGGTTCTTCAGGAGCGTCCGCTCGCCGTCGCTGAAATTGGCCTTGTCGCGGAGCGTCTGCGCCGTTTCCAGCCGCGCGAAGGCCTCCCGCAGCTGATCCGCGGCACGACGGGTGGCGGCCGCCGGATTGTTCAGCTCGTGGGCGATGCCCGCCGCGAGCGTGCCGAGCGTCGCCATCTTCTCCGACTGGCGCAGCGTGCGCTCCGCCTGGCGCTGCATGGTCACGTCGCTGCCGAAGCAGAAGATCAGGCCCGAATGCGCGTCGTTCCGGTGCTGGAAGACGAATTCGAGTTCGCCGACCCTGGTCTCCAGGCGGATGATCTCGTCGGTCGAGAGGATCCGCTTCCAGAGGTCCATGGTCATGCCGGGGCAGACGTCCCGCCAGCAGCACCCGACCAGCGAGTCGCCGAAGACCGTCCGCGCCGCGATGTTGGCGAGAATCACAATCGCGTCGCGGTCCATCCGGAAGAGCGGGCCGGGGTTGATGTCGGGAAAGCGCTCGTGCTCGGCGAGATCCGCGCTGAGGCGGGCGACCTCAGCCTTCAGCCGCTCGATTTCGGCGGCGAGGGCAGGCGCATCGGCCACGCTTTGACTATCCAGTGCATTCACCGCGGACCTCACGATGGCGGCGTGCCGACCGGAGCAGCAAAAGCTTACAACGTTCGAGGAGTCCCTGACCAGAACCGGCGCCGTGCAGCGTTCACTTGGGTTTTACGGCGCGGTTGCAAAGCAGGGTTGAAGCAGGCAAAAGCCCGGCGTTCGGATGGGTGTCCGAGTGGTTTAAGGAACTGGTCTTGAAAACCAGAGTGGGAGCAATCCCACCGTGGGTTCGAATCCCACCCCATCCGCCAGAAATCTCGATCCGAGGTTGCAGCAGCTCAAGGGGCAGGACCAGCCGCCCTCCCGCGCCGAACCCTGTGTTCGTGGCGTCAGTCGTGAGTTGCGTTGCGGAAGGGCGTGGTATGTTTCCCCACCTGTTTCCCGGGGTCATGCCGACCGACTGAGGCGGCATCTCGCAGGGGTTGTGCAATGCGGACCGGCATCGCGGCACGGGCACTCGGTCTGGCGTCGCGTATCGGCAGCGACCCGCGCGACGCCCATGACATCGCGCTGCAGAAGCGCCTCGTTCTTGTCCTGACCTTGATGCCGGCACCGGCCGGGTTGCTTTGGGGGATCGCGTACATCATCGCGGGCGCAACCCTTCCCGGGCTCATCCCGACGGTCTATTTCTTCATTGCCCTGGCGAACACGGCTGCGTTTGCGGTCACCCGCAACCTCGCGCTCTATCGCTTCAGCCAGCTCCTCCTCATCCTTCTGTTGCCGTGGCTGCTGGGGCTCGGCCTCGGCGGCTTCCGCGACTCAAGCGCGGTGATGGTCTGGTCGGCGCTCTGTCCGCTCGGCGCCCTGCTTCTCGACAGCCGGCGCAATGCATTCTACTGGCTTCTGGCCTTCGTCGGCCTGCTCGGCGCTACCGCGCTGATGCAGCCCTGGCTGCCCGCCGGACCGTTGCAGCCGTCCTTCGCCCTGTGGCTGTTCGTGCTGAACATCGGGGCGGTGATCTCGATCGCGTTTGTCCTCCTCGCCTATTTCGTCGGCCAGCGCGATTACTTCGAACAGCGGGCGGAGGCTCTGCTGCTCAACATTCTGCCGAAGGAGATTTCGGAGGCGCTGAAGGACGACGACCACGGAACCATTGCGAACCACCACGACGCCGCGAGCATCCTGTTTGCCGATGTCGTCGAGTTCACCCCGATGGCGGCGACCATGAGCCCGCTCGAACTGGTCAACCTGCTCAACGAGGTCTTCCAGTGCTTCGACGCGCTGACCGAGAAGTACCGCCTGGAGAAGATCAAGACGATCGGCGACTGCTACATGGTTGCGGCGGGCGTGCCGAGACCGCGCGCCGACCACGCCACGGCGATCGTCGGTCTCGCGCTCGACATGCAGGCCGCGGTCGCCGCGAACCCCTTCTGCGGGCGCCGCCTGCGCTTCCGGATCGGCGTCAATTCCGGCCCGGTGGTCGCGGGCGTGATCGGCCGCAAGAAATTCATCTACGACCTCTGGGGAGACGCGGTGAACCTTGCCAGTCGCATGGAGTCCCACGGCAGCGCCGGCGCCATCCAGATCACGCGCGAGACATACCGGCTCGTCAAGGACGAATTCGTCTGCGAACCGAAGGGAGTGGTGAGGGTGAAGGGCGCGGGTGAATTGGAGGTCTGGCATGTCTTGTCCCGGCGTCAGACGGCAGCCATCGCGCCGCCGGAAGCTGCACTCCGGTGA
>Ga0070741_10010066_pt1 | contig 18023 bp, 21 predicted proteins | sample Coa_R1_4_FD_66440 | JGI IMG/M metagenome (GOLD analysis project Ga0070741, IMG submission 66440) | Surface soil microbial communities from Centralia Pennsylvania, which are recovering from an underground coalmine fire - Coalmine... | ecosystem: Environmental > Terrestrial > Soil > Unclassified ...
ATCTGTCTCCTTGGTGGGGCTGGTTGTGCGGGCCTGCTCGTCATCTCATGCGTCTGATCACGGTCTTCGCCGTGCGCGTCGGGAGCGCGGGTCTCGGTTTGCGAAACGGACCTGCGCTTTTTTGGGCAGACCGCGCCGCGGCGGCGCTGGGCTGAATGGATTAACTCTACGTCCGCCCCGATCGAAGTCAAGCGGAACCGCCGGGGCGCGCGGCGGACGCGGCAGCGCCTTGCGCGTCGCCGTCGAGACGCGGTACGTTGGGCGAAGTGCCGCTTACGCGCTCGATTGGTTTAACCGATCCCGGGCTCCGGCGTAAGCTCAACGAGGACGCGTTCCTTCGCGACGACGAGCTCGGGCTGTACGTCGTGGCCGACGGCGTCGGCGGCCACGCCAAGGGCGAGGTCGCGAGCGAAGAGGCGACCGATCAGATCTGCAGCTACGTGCGCCAGGAGCGCGCGGCCATCGACGAGCTGCGCGCGAACCCGACCGCCGACGGGCGGCAGAAGGTGCGGCGCGTGCTCGAGAGCGCGGTGCAGAGCGCGTGCTACATGGTGTTCGGCCTGGCCGAGATGGATCCCGAGCAGAAGGGCATGTCGACCACCATCTCGGCGCTGCTGGTGGTCGGCGATCGCGGCTTCACCGCGCAGGTCGGCGATTCGCGCATCTATAGATTGCGCGAAGGCCTCGGCGCGCAGCTCACCGAAGATCACACGCTGGTCAACTACAAGCTCAAGCAGGGGATGATCAGCGAGCAGGAAGCGCGCACCATGAAGGGCAAGAACGTGATCACGCGCGCCGTCGGGCACCGCGATTACGTCGAGGTCGACACGCGCGAGCTCGACGTGCGTGCCGGCGACCGCTACCTGCTCTGCTCCGACGGGCTGCACGGCTACCTGCAAGACGGCGAGCTCGAGCACATCATGACCGACGGCGACGAGAAGCTCGCCCCGCATCGCTTCATTCAATTGGCCATCGGACGCGGCGGCAAGGACAACATCACCGTGATCCTCGTCTTCGTCGAGTGAGCCGCGGGCGGTGAAGTTCGCGCTCGCCTGCTTCGATCTCGACGGCACGCTGGTCGATTCGCACGCCGACATCCGCGCGGCGCTGGTGCGCGCGCTCGAGGAGGTGCCGCCCGCGGACGCGGAGCGCGACGAGCGCGCGCTGGGCGCCGCGGGGCTGGGGCTGCCGCTCGAGGAGTTCTTCGCGCTCGCGCGGCCGGCGCCGCACCCGGCGAGCGACGGCGAGTCGCGCCGCCGCTTCATCGACGCGTACCGCCGCTACTACCACGCGCACCTGCTCGAGCTGACGCGGCCGTTCGCCGGCGTCGTCGAGACGCTCGAGGCGCTCGGCCCGCTGCGCGCGCGCGGCCTGCGCACCGCCGTCGCCACCACCAAGCGCACCGACACCGCGCGCCGCGTGGTCGCCGGCCTCGGGCTCGAGCGCTACTTCGACGTGGTGCTCGGCACCGACGGCATTCCGCACAAGCCGGCGCCCGATCTGCTGCTGCTGGCGGCGCGCACCGTCGAGCGCGCGCCCGAGCGCGGCCTGATGATCGGCGACACCGCGCGCGACGTGCTGGCCGGCCGCGCCGCCGGGATGAAGACGTGCGGCGTCGGCTGGGGCGTCACCGGCGCGGACGGCCTGCGCCCGCTCGCGCCCGACTACTTGATCGCGGCCTTCCCCGAGATCCTGCCGATCCTCGCCAGCTGAGCCAATGGTCAAACCAATCCGGATTGGTTAAACCATTGCTCGATTGGTTTAACCAATCGCCACGGGCTCGGTGATGATGAGCTGGCCGCGCGCGTCCGGGCCGAGGTAGCCGGCACGCGTCTCCAGGTCGTGGCCGAACACCAAGAGCCAGCGCTCGTCGGCCGCGCGCTGAAGGATGCGCCGCTTGGACTCGAGCGTGCCGACGACGTCGAGATCGTAGGCCATGATGAACGGCAGCCGCACGTGCAGCGCCGTCGGCACCACGTCGCCGAGGAACAAGAGCTTGTGGCCGGCGCCGTCGTCGACGAGCACCGACTGGTGATGCGCGGTGTGGCCCGGCGTCGGCACCACGCGCACGCCCGGCGCGATCGCGGTCTCGCCGTCGACGAGCTGGAGCAGCCCGGCCTCGTCGAGCGGCGCAAAGTTCTCCTTCAGATAGCTGGCGCGGTTGCGCTCGTGCGGGTGGGTGGCGTCGTGGTACTCGCCGCGCTGGATGACGTGGCGCGCGCGCGCGAACACCGGCGCAAAGCCGCCCGACGGCGTGCGGCGCGTGGTGCCGCCCGAGTGATCGAAGTGCAGGTGGGTCATCACCACGAAGTCGATCGACTCCGGCTCGACGCCGAGCGCGCGCAGGTTCTTCTCCGCGCTCTGATCGTGATCGATGCCGTAGATCTCGCGCTCCTTGGCCGGGAACTTGTCGCCGTTGCCGGTCTCGATCAGCACGCGGCGGCCGCGCCCCTCGACGAGCAGGCAGTTGGTCGCGTACTCGACGCGGTTCTCGGCGTCGCACGAGACCATGCGGCTCCAGATGGTCTTCGGCACCACGCCGTGCATCGCGCCGCCGTCGAGCCGGAAGTTGCCGCCGTTGACCAGGGTGAGCGTGAGGTCGCCGAACTTCATGCGGCTATCATAGCGCCCCGGGCGCGAGATGACGCGCCACCAGCGGAGGCAGGCGCCCGCCCGCTTCGGCGCGCTCGCCGGCGCGCGCGATCAGCGGCGCGAGATCGACGCCGTTGTACGTGTGCCAGAAGAGCACGCGTTTGCCGTCGAGGCGCCCGGCGCGCGCGTCGGCGAGCAGCGCCGCCATCGCCTTGCCGGTGTACGTGGTCTCGAGCCGCAGCCCCGCGCGCGCGGCTTCGCGCACCGCCGCCTCCGACGCGTCGGTCGCGCGCCCGTACCGGCCGCCGAAGAAGCCGTGCTCGACGCGCAGCCCCAGGCTCCCGCCGCGCCACTTCACGCCCGGCGCGACGAGCGCGTGCGTGTCGCGCGCCAGCCGCCGCGTCTTGCCCGCGTTCGCCACCAGGCGATCGACCACGCGCACCGCCACCACCTCCACAGCCGGCGTCAGGCCGGCCAGCGCCACCGCCAGGCCGGCCGCCGTGCCGCACGATCCGAGCGCGACGTAGATGACGTCGGGCTGCGGCAAATTGCCGCACTCGATCTGCGCCCGCAGCTCCAGCCCGGCGCTGACGTAGCCGAGCGTGCCGGTGACCGACGAGCCGCCGGGCGCGATCCACATCGTCTCCGGCTTGCGCTTGCCGCGCCACACCGCCAGCGGCACGCCGAGGTAGCCGCGCGTCGGCGTCAGGAGGGCGCCCGCCGCCAGGTCGGCGCGCAGCTGCTCGCGCACGTGCTCGGTGACCGGCTGCGGAAACACCACCGCCTCCACCTCGAACCCGGCGCGCGCGCCGTAGATCGCCGTCGCCAGCACGTGGTGCGACCCGATGCCGCCGAGCGTGCACAGCCGCCTGGCGCCGCGCGCGCGCGCCTCGGCGAGCAGGAACTCCAGCTTGCGCACCTTGTTGCCGCCGTACTCGACGCCGCTCTCGTCGTCGCGCTTGATCCACAGCTCGACGCCGTCGGGCACGAGGCCCGCCACCCGCTCGACGCGCGTCGGAAATCGGCCGAGCGGCATCCACGGCACGCGCCCGCGCAGGTGGGGAAACGCGCTGAACAGCGGCGGCTCGGGCTCCACGCCGCGCATCATAGCCCGCCGCCGCCGCGCCGCGCCGTCTCAACATTTTTTGAGCCACGCGCGTCTTGACCGGCGAAAACGGAATGGTTAAACCATTGCGCAAATGGTTAAACCAATCCAAATCGCCCCGCCGTCCGCCCGCCGCAGCCGAGGCGAGCCCGCCGTCGTCCGACTGCGCCGCGACCTCCTGCTCGGCCGCTACCGTCCCGGCACGCGGCTGCCGCCCGAGCGCGAGCTGGCCGAGCGGCTCGGCACCAACCGCAACACGCTGCGCGAGGCGCTGCGCACGCTCGAGTCGGAGAACCTGGTGCGCGCGCGGCAGGGCGACGGCACCATCGTGCTCGACTGGCGCTCGACCGCCGAGATCAACCTCCTGCCGTCGTTTCTCGCCGAGGAGACGCCGGCCGACGAGCGGTTCGAGGCGGTGCTGACGCTGCTCAACCTGCGCGAGCGGCTGCTCGACGAGGTGCTGCTACGCGCCACCGTGCACGCGACGCGCGACGATCTCGAGGCGGTCGAGGAGGCGATCCTGGCGCTCGAGGAGGCGCGCGGCGGCGAGTTCGTCGCGCGCGACATCGAGGTCTACCGCCGCTTCGTGATCGCGTCGCACAGCCTGGTCACCGTCTGGGTGTTCAACACGTTCGCGCGCATCTTCGTCGAGCTGGGCGAGCGGTTCCCCAGCTTGTGGCAGCACGACGACGCGTACCTCGACGGGCTCAAGCGCGTGCTCAAGTGGCTCGCGGAGAAGCGGCCCGAGCGCGCGCGCGAGGAGATGCGCCACGTGTTCGAGGAGCGCGGCATGGCGCTGGTGCAGCTGTTGCGCCCCGAGGCGGCGGTGGCCGAGCGCGAGCGGGCGCGCGGAAAAGCGCGCGGAGCCCGCCGGTGACGACCTCCGCGACTCCCGAGACGACGCCCGACGCAACGCCCGACGCGACCATCGATCGCGCGCCGGCGGCGCCGCGGCCGCGCACGCTCGGGCGCTGGTCGCGCCGCGTGGTGCGCGCGCTCGCGGAGGTGGTCAAACCATTCGGCGACGGCGCGCCCACCGTCGACACCGAGGAGATCGTCGAGTTCGTCGACGACTACGTGCGCCACATGCCGCGCCTCCTGCGCGTGCTGTTCCCCGTCGGGCTGATGATGCTCGAGCTGGGCGCGTTCGTGCTCGGCCCGTCGCTGGTGCCGTTCTCCGCCATGTCCGCGGCGCGGCGCCTGCGCTACGTGCAGTCGTGGGTCGACGCCGGCTGGCGCCTGCGCCGCGATCTGATCAAGGCGGTCAAAGGTCTGGTCCTCATCAAGTACTACTCGGACCCGCGCGTCACCGCGTACCTCGGCTACACCGTCGAGGAGCACGTGGCGCTGGTCAAAGCGGAGAGGCTTTCGCGCCATGGTCACGAGCTTCACTGACGTCGAGGGCGGCGCCGATCTCGAGGCCGACGCCGACGTGGTGGTGGTCGGCTCCGGCGCCGGGGGCGGCGCGATCGCCGCCGAGCTCGCCGAGGGCGGCCGCTCGGTGATCGTCCTCGAGGAGGGCGGCCACTACACGTCGCGCGACTTCGGTCTCGATGCGCCGACGATGATCAAGAAGCTGTACCGCAACGCCGGCACGGCGGTGATCCGCGGGACGCCCAACATCATCTTCTCGGAGGGCCGCTGCGTCGGCGGCTCGACGGTGATCAACGGCGGCCTGAGCTGGCGCACGCCGGACAAGGTGCTCAAGCGCTGGGTGTGGGAGCACGGGCTCAATGGTTTGACCACTGAGGCGCTCGATCCGTTCTTCGCCAAGGTCGAGGAGCGCGTGAGCGTGCGGCCGCAGGATCCCGAGTCGATCGGCGAGGACGCCGAGCTGATGAAGCGCGGCGCCGATCGGCTCGGCTACAAGTGGACCCCGGCCATGCGCAACCAGAAGCACTGCGCCGGCAGCAACAACTGCGCGTTCGGCTGCCCGACGGACGCCAAGCAATCGGTGCTGGTGACGTACGTGCCGCGGCTGCTGGCGCGCGGCGGCCGGCTGTACTCGGGCTGCCGCGTCGAGACCATCACCACCGACGGGCAGCGCGCCACCGGCGTGACCGCGCGCTTCCGCGATCCCGAGAGCGGTCGGCGCGGGCCGCGGCTCACCGTGCGCGCGAAGGTGGTCGTGCTCGCGTGCGGCGCGGTGCAGACGCCGGCGCTGCTCCTGCGCAACCGCCTGGCCAACTCGTCCGATCAAGTCGGGCGCAACTTTTTGTGCCACCCGAACTCGAAGGTGATCGGCGTCTTCGATCGCGACATCCACGCGTGGAAGGGGGTCATCCAGGGCAACCAGATCCGCGAGTTCCTCGACGAGGGAATCATGATCACCACGTCGATGGTGCCGCCCGGGCTGATCGCCATGTCGCTGCCCTACTTCGGCGCGCGCTCGCTCGAGGTGATGCGCGACTACAACCGCATGCTCGCCGCCGGCTGCCTGGTCGAGGACACCGGCGCCGGGCGCGTCGGGCTCGACGTGTTCGGCGAGGCCAAGATGCGCTACGACGTGAACGATCGCGACTTCGCCAACTTGATCCGCGGCGTCGCGCTCACCGCCGAGATCCTGTTCGCGTCGGGCGCGCGCAAGGTGCTCCTGCCGTTCGACAACCTCGTCGAGATCGACTCGCCCGATCAGATCCGCAAGCTCTACGCCGGGCCGATTCCCAAGAGCGAGGTCGAGTGCCTGACGGTGCACGCGATGGGCACCTGCCGCATGGGCGTCGACAAACGCTCGTCGGTGGTGGACCCGAACGGCGCGAGCTGGGACGTGCCCGGGCTGTTCATCGCCGACGCCAGCGTGTTCCCCGGGCCGATCGGCGTCAATCCGCAGATCACCATCATGGCGCTCGCCACGCGCACCGGCCAACACCTGCTCGCCGAGGAGCGCCGCTACTTCGCCTGAAAACGGATTGGTTAAACCATTACGCGATTGGTTTAACCATTGCCCGGCGGCCAGGTCTCGCGCACGGTCTCGACGATCATCGTCACCAGCAGCGCGTAGATGGCGTCGCCCTCCTCGACGGTGGCGGCGGCGGGATCGCCGAAGTAGGCCTGCGCGGCGCCGGCCTCGACGAAGGTGCGCACGCCGGCCTTCATCGCCTTGGCGAGATCGATCGGCAGCGGCGCGAGGCCGGCGCGCACCTGATCGCGCACGAGCTCGGGACGCGCCGCCAGCACCAGCGACGTCTCGTAGCTGCCGGCGTGGCACGCGCCGCGTTTGTACTCGTCGGTGAGCGTGCGCGCCCAGCGGCGATCGGTCTGATCGGGGAACGCCACGCGCCGGCCGGTGCGCTGCTCGGCGCGCGCGCACGCCTCGCGCAGCGACGCGACGTGCGCCGGCTCGAGGTGGCTGTTCACCAGGCACACGCGCGCAAAACCTTGACCAATGAGCGCGGCGCAGACGTCGGCGACCAGCGCGGTGGCGGTCTCGGGCTTTAGCGAGATGGTGCCGGCGAACTCGCAGGCGTAGTCGGTGATGGCGTACGAGAGCGTCGGCGCGATCAGCACCGCGGCGCCGTTCGCCTCGAGCGCGAGCGCGGCGCGGCGCGCCAGCTCGTCCGAGAGGATGGCGTCGGTGGCGAGCGGCAGGTGCGGGCCGTGCGCCTCCGTCGAGCCGATGGGCACGAGCACGATCGGATCGCGCGCGCGCTCGGCGGCGGCTTCGGTCCAGGTCAGGTCGGCGAGGCGTTTCATAGCGATCGGTACATCACGTGCGCGTCGACGAAGCCGAGCTTCGGATGATCGAAGGCGCCGCGCAAGGTGCCGGCGATCTCGAAGCCGAGCTTCTTCCACAGCGCGATCGCCGGGGCGTTGGTCGACACCACGAAGTTGAACTGCATGGCGCGAAAGCCGCGCGAGCGCGCCTCGTCGAGCGAGTGGCGTCCCATGGCGTGGCCGACGCCGCGGCCGGCGAAGCGCGCCGCCACGATGTACGCCGCGTTGGCGACGTGCGACGCGCGGCCGGGGTAGTTGGCGCGCACTCCGTAGCAGCCGGCCACCTCGCCGCCGACGGTGGCGACGAACGTGCTCACCTGCGGCGAGAGCCAGAAGGCGCGCAGCTCGTCGTCGGTGGTGTCGGGGCGGAACAGGTAGGTCGTGCCGTCGGCGACCACCTCGCGCGCGATGGCGACGATCGCCGGCGCGTCGTCGCCCGTCGCTGCGCGGATGACGACCGCGGGCGCGCCCGACGCGGCGCTCGTGTCGCTCATTTTGCGCAGCTCGCTCATTTGCGCAGCTCGCTCATTTGCGCAGCTCGCGGCGCAAAATTTTTCCGCGGTCCGAGCGCGGCAGCTCGGCGACGAACTCCACGCGGTGCGGCGCCTTGTAGCGCGCCAGCTCGCGCTTGGCGTGCTCGACGATCGACTGCGCCAGCGCCTCCGACGGCTGCGCGTCGCGCGCCACCACGAAGGCCAATGGTTTGACCAATCCGTCCTCGTCCTCGAAGCCGACCACCGCCACCTCGTGCACGTTGGGATGGCGCGCGAGACACGCCTCGACCTCCGTCGGCGCGACGAAGATTCCGCCGACCTTGAGCATGTCGTCGGCGCGCCCCGCGTAATAGAAGTAGCCGGCCTCGTCGCGGCGGAACAGGTCGCCCGACACCACCCAGTCGCCGCGCAGCACCTCTTTGGATTTTTCGTGCGCCTGCCAGTAGCAGAGCGCGGCCGAGTCGCCCTTGACCCACAGCGTGCCGATCTCGCCGTCGGGGACGTCGCGGCCGTCGGCGCCGACGACGCGCGCCTCGTAGCCGGGGACCAGGCGGCCGAGCGAGCCGGCCTTGACCTCGCCGAAGCGGTTGGAGATGTAGATGTGGAACAGCTCGGCCGAGCCGATGCCGTCGAGGATCTCGACGTTCCACCGCTGCATCCAGCGGCGGTACAGCTCCTCGGGCAGCGCCTCGCCGGCGGAGATGCAGCAGCGCAGCGGCGCCAGCGACGCGGGGCCGCCGGCCTGCACCATCTTGTTGATCATCGTCGGCACGCTGGTCAGCACCGTCGGGCGGTGGCGCTCGATGAGGTCGAACAGCCCCTCGGGCGTGGCCTTGTCGCGGAAGAGGATCGCGGTGGCGCCGACGGCGAACGGGAACATCAGGTCGGTGCCGGTCGCGTAGCCGAAGAACAGCTTGGGCACGCCGAGCGTGCGATCGCCCGCGCCGAGCGCGAGCACCTGCTTGGCGTAGCACTCGGTGTTGTAGGGGAAGTCGTGGTGCAGATGCACCGCCGCTTTCGGTTTTCCCGTCGAGCCGGAGGTGAACAGCCACACCGACGGATCGTCTTTCGAGGTGTCCCAGTTTTCGAGCTCGGGCGGCTCGCGGCCGACGGAGTCTTCCCAGCGCTCGCCGCCGCCGCCGTCGCCGCCGACGGTGATGAGCGCGCGCAAGAGCGGGCTCGACTCGATCTGCGGGCGGATGCGATCGGCCAGCGCGCGCTCGGCGATGAAGGCGCGCGCGCGCGTGTAGTCGAGGTAGTAGCGGTAGTCGGCGTCGGGCAGCTCGGGGTTCACCATGGTGACCACCGCGCCGATCTTGAGCACGCCGAAGAAGGCGGCGGCGAACTCGACGCCGTCGCCGAGGCCGATCAGCACGCGGTCCTCGGGGCCGACGCCGCGCGCCCGCAGCGCGCCGCCGACGCGGTTGGCCAGCGCCTGCACGTCGCGGTAGCTGTAGCGGCCGGCGTCGTCGATGATCGCGGTGGCGTCGCCGCGCCCCTCCTCGACGCGCTCGTCGAGGAAGTAGCGCGCCATGTTGAAGCGCTCGGGAAACGTCGGGGCGAAGGTCATTGGTTTAACCATTCGGTCATTGGTTAAACCATTTCGTCAGTGGTTTAACCATTAGCGGTTGCCGTCGCTGCGCCAGCGCGGCGCGACCAGGCGGCGGCGGCCGGTGACGTCGAGGCGCACGTCGGGCTCGTCGAGCTCGGTGCGATCCCACAGCTTGCACGTGACCTGCTTGTGGCGCTGATCGAGCGCCTCGCAGTAGTTGGTGTACTCGCAGCGGCGCACCTCGGCGCCGCGGCCCCGGCGCACCTTCAGGAACCAGTCGGGATCGGCCAGCGACTGGCGAGCGGCGGCGACGATGTCGGCCTCGCCGCGCTGGAGGATCCCTTCGGCCTGCTCGAAGCTGCCGATGCCGCCGGCGGTGACGATGGGAATGGTCAAACCATTCGACGCCAGCGCGCGGCGGATGGCGGCGGCGTCGGGGACGTGCCGGCCGAACGGGCCGCGCTCGTCGGAGATCACGGTCGGCATGCACTCGTAGCCGCTCGGGCCGGTGTACGGATACGCGGCCTCGCCGACCTTCGGCTGCGCGGCGTCGTCGAACTTGCCGCCGGTCGAGATCGACAGGTAGTCGACGCCGGCGCGCGCGAGCTCGACGCCGAAGTACGCCGAGTCGTCGACGCGGTTGCCACCCTCGATCACCTCGTCGGCGAGGTAGCGCACGCCCACCACGCGATCGCCGACGCGGCGGCGCACGGCGGCGATCACCTCGAGCGGCAAGCGCACGCGCTGCTCGCGCGCGCCGCCGTAGCCGTCGTCGCGCGTGTTCTTCGCCGAGAGGAACGACGCCATGGTGTACGCGTGCGCGTAGTGCAGCTCGACGCCGTCGAAGCCGGCGGCGAACGCGCGCTCGGCGGCGCCGGCGAAGAGATCGGGCAGCACGCGCGGCAGCTCGCGGATGTGCGGCAGGTGCAGATCGGTGACGCGCTCGCGGTAGCCGCGCTCGAGCGACTCCAGCTCGCGCGCGTCGAGCACCTCGGGCAGCTCGGCGTCGTCGAGCGCGGCCAGCGCGGCGCGCACCTCGTCGTCGGGCGCGGTGAGCCAGCGCTCGTCGCCGCGCATGCGCGCGAGCGCCTCGCGGTGCGTCTCGCCGAGCAGCAGGTAGCGGCCGAAAAACTTTTCGCGCTCGGGACGGCGGCGGATGGCGAGGAAGTCGATCACCTGCAGGAACAGCAGCGTCTCGCCGCCCGACGCCGCGCGCACGGCGTCCGCGAGGCGGCGCAGGCCGGGCACGAAGCGCTCGTGGCCGACGCGCAGCAGCGGCCCCGACGGCACGTCGCGGATGCCGGTCGCCTCGACGACGATCACGCCGGGGCGGCCGCGCGCAAACCGCTCATACCAATCGATCACGTCGCGCGTGACTTCCCCGTCGTCGGTGGCGCGCCACGGCACCATCGCCGGCACCCACGTGCGCGTGCGCGCCTCGAGGCGGCCGATGCGCACCGGGCTGAACCAGCGCGACGCCGCCGCCTCCGCCTCCGACGGCCAGCGCACCGTCGGCAGCGGGTGCTTGATGTGCTCGGGCGGTGTCCACATGGCGCGCCGTCATCCTCTACGGCAGGCGGTTCACGATCAGCTTGCCGGCGCGGCCGAGATCGAGCTCGAGGCGCTCGGGCGGCGGCGCGCCGTCGAGCTCGAGCGACACCTCGGCGCGCGCGGTCACCGGCGACGCGGCCGCGCCGCTCGACGGCAAGCTGGCCGCGCCGGCGTAGCGCAGCGCCCTCACCGGCCGCGCGAACCACAGCGCGACCGACGCGGCGGCGCCGGCCAGCACGGCCGCGAGCCCCCACGCCGCCGCGCGCCGCTTCACGGCACCCGTCGCTGGCGGCGGATCATTTCTTCTCCGCCGGCGAGCGCATGAGCAGCCGCTCGACCGGCCGGCCGCCGATCAGGTGCGACTCGATGATCTCGTGCGCGTCGGCGACCGTCGGCACCGTGTACCAGATCTGCTCGGGGTACACGACGACGGCGGGGCCGAGCGCGCACTGATCGAGGCAGCCGGCGGCGTTGGCGCGAATACGCCCCTTGAGGCCTCTTTCGGCCAGCTCCTTCTTGAACGCCTCGCGGATCTTTTCCGAGCCCTTCTCCGCGCAGCAGCCTTTGGGGTTGCCGGGCTCGCGGCGGTTGGTGCAGATGAAGACGTGGCGCTCGAGGTGCGGCATGTTCCTCTCGACGGCTCAGACGGTGGATAGCAAACTTGCTGCGCCGGTTCAACCGCGCAACAGGGCGCGCGCGATCACCAGCTTCTGGATCTCGCTCGTGCCCTCGTAGATGCGCAGCGCGCGCACTTCGCGGTAGAGCCGCTCGACGACGGCGCCGGCGACCAGGCCCTGGCCGCCGTGCAGCTGCACCGCGCGATCGATCACGCGCTGCGCGGCCTCGGTGGCGTGCAGCTTGGCCATGGCGGCGTCGACGGCGCTCGCCTGGCCGGTGACGTCGATGCGGTGCGCGGCCGCGAGCACCAGCAGCGTGGCCGAGGAGACGTCGAGCGCCATGTCGGCGACGGCGAGCTGCGTGGCTTGAAACTCGGCGAGCGCCTTGCCGAACTGGCGGCGCGACTTCACGCGGGCGATCGCCTCGTCGCGCGCGCGCGCGGCCATGCCGACGGCGGCGGCGCCCACCGACGTGCGGAACAGGTCGAGCGTGGCCATCGCCAGCGGAAAGCCCTCGCCCTCGGCGCCGAGGCGCGCGCTCTCCGGCACGGCGACGCCGCGCAGCTCGACGGTGCCGATCGGGTGCGGGGCGATGAGCTCGATTGGTTTAACCATTAACCCAGTGGTTAAACCATTGACCAGGAACGCGCTGAGACCGCGGTGGCGATCGTCGGAGGTGCGCGCGAACACGACGTACGAGTCGGCGAGGCCGGCGTTGGAGATGAAGGTCTTGGTGCCGTCGAGGACGTAGCCGGAGTCGGTGCGCGTGGCGCGGGTGGCGATGCCGCTCACGTCGCTGCCGGCGTCGGGCTCGGTGACGGCGAAGGCGCAGATGGCGTCGCCGCTCGCGACCCGCGGCAGGAGCGCGCGCTTCTGCTCGTCGGTGCCGGCGAGCGTGACCGGGTAGCTGCCGAGGCCCTGCATGGCGAACATGGTGTCGGCCAGCGACGAGCGGTAGGCCAGCGCGGCGCGCACGACCACGAGATCGCGCAGCTCGACGCGCTCGCGCAGGCCGCCGTACGCCGCGGGGACGCACGCGCGCAGCAGCTCGGCCTTGGCCATGCCGGCGACGAGCGCGCGCGGATCGTGCTCGCCGTCGAGGTTCGCGCCGTCGGCCCACGCTTGCGCGCGCCGCCGCAGCTCGAGGTGCCGCTCGTCGAGAAACACGCTCATCGACGACGCCTCGCGCGAACGCTCATCGGCCCTCGAACCTGGGCTCGCGCTTGGCGACGAACGCCTCGTACGCCTCGCGGAAGTCGCGCGTGTCCATGCAGATCTGCTGCGCCTGCGCCTCGGCCTCGAGCGCCGCCTCGAGCGAGAGCTGCGGCTCGCGGTTGAGCAGCTCCTTGGTCATGCCGAGCGCGAAGCGCGGGCCGCGCGCGAGCCGCTCTGCGAGGGCGCGCGCCTCGTCGAGCACGCGCTCGGGCGCGGCCACGCGATTGGTCAAACCAATCTGAAGCGCGTCGGCGGCGAGGATCGGTTCGCCGAGCATCAGGATCTCGGTCGCGCGCGCGAGGCCGACGACCTGCGGCAGCAGCCACGCCGCGCCCATGTCGGCGCCGGCGAGGCCGACCTTGACGAACAGGAAGGCGAGCTTCGCCTTCTCCGACATCACGCGGAAGTCGCACGCCAGCGCGATCACCGCGCCGGCGCCGGCGGCGACGCCGTTGATGGCGGCGACCACCGGCTTGCGCAGCGCGCGGATGGCGCCGATGAGCGCGCCGGTCATGCGCGTGAAGGCGAGCCGCCCGGCGGCGTCGAGCTCGAACAGCGGGCCGATGATGTCGTGCACGCTGCCGCCCGAGCAGAAGCCGCGCCCCGCGCCGGTGATGATCACCGCGTGCACGTCGGGCTCGCGCTCGAGCGCGAGGAACGTGTCGCGCAGCTCGGCGTAGACTTCGAACGTGAGCGAGTTGAGCGAGTCGGGGCGATCGAGCGTGAGGGTGGCGAGGTGATCGTCGACGGCGTAGCGAAAGGTCTTGGGCTCGAGCATTGGTTTGACCTTTAGTCGGGCACGACCGCGAGGCCTTCGATCTCGACGAGCGCGCCGTCTTCGAGGAGGTCGGCGACCTGCACCAGCGCCATCGCCGGGAAGTGCTTGCCGAGGTGCAGGCGGTAGGCGGAGCCGATCTCCTTGAGCGAGTTCTTGTAGCGGCGCTTGTCGGTGACGTAGATGCGCAGCGAGATCAGATCCTCGGGTTTGCCGCCGGCGCACTCGAGCGCGACGACCAGATTGGAGAGCGCCTGCGAAAACTGCGGCGCGAAATCGGACGACACCAGTCGGTAGCTCGCGTCCCAGCCGATCTGGCCGGCGAGCGCGATCACGCGTCCGCGCTCGGCGGCGGCGTGCGAGAAGCCGATCGGACGCGCCAGCTCGGGCGGATTGTAGAGCGTGGCCATCAGCGCACGCTCCGGAGGCGCGCGACCTCGGCCATGAAGCGCTCGACTTCCTCGTCGGTGGAGTAGAAGTGCGGCGACATGCGGATGCCGGCCTGCGGGCGGTGATCGCACAAGAAGCCGGTGGCGTTGAGCGCCTTGGCCACGCGGTCACTTGAAGTTGGGCCGTCGAAGTCGAAGCACACCGTGCCGCCGCGCTCGCCGGCGGCGCGCGGCGTGTTGAGCCGATAGCCGGCGGCGTCGCAGAGCTCGATCACGCGCGCGGTCTGGCGCAGCGATTTTTTGCGGATGCGCTCGACGCCGAGCTCGCCGATCAGCTCGGCGCCGGCGCGCGCCTGGTAGAGCGCGGCGACCGCGGGCGTGCCGGCCATGTAGCGCCACACGCCGTCGGCGAAGCGCTGCTCGGGCATGGTGAACGCGAACGGCTTCTCGTGACCGAACCAGCCGGTGGTGCGCGGGGAGAATTGTTTGACGCGATCGGGGCGCACGTAGAGGTAGCCGGCGCCGGGGCCGCCGCACAGCCACTTGACCGAGCCGCCGCACGCGAAGTCGACGTCGAGCGCGGTGACGTCGACGGGGACGGTGCCGGTCGATTGGTAGCAGTCGAGTACCACCATCGCGCCGACCTCGTGCGCGCGGCGGGTGATGGCGCGCGCGTCCTGCAGCGCCGACGAGCGGAACAGCACGTGCGAGATCGGCACCACCAGCGTGCGCTCGTCGATGGCGTCGAGCATGCGCTCGGTGGGCACGCGCACGCCGTCGTCACTCGGCACCACCACCACGTCGGCGCCGCGCCGCCGCTCCTCCTGCCACACGTAGCTCACCGACGGAAATTCCAGCTCGGAGTAGACCACGCGGTTGCGCGCGCCGGCGTAGTCGAGGCAGCTCGCGATCAGCGCCTGGATCTGCGAGACGTTGGTGGCCATCACCATCGTGCCGGCGGGCGCGTTGATGATGCGGCCGACGCGCTCGGCGGCGCGATCGACCTCGGGCAGCCACTGCTCCCAGGCGTTGATGCCGCGCTCCACCCACAGCGACGCGAACTCGGCCAGGTGCGCCTGCGTGCGCCGCGGCATCGCGCCGAGCGAGTGCGACACCATATATACGGAGCGTTCGAGCGCGGGGAACTCGCCGCGAAACCCGAGCAGCTCGTCGCGCTCCGCCGTCGCGTCGCCGGCGCTCATCCGTGGTAGCCCTTGTCGGCGCCGTACGGGTGGGTCTTGGTCCACTCGGCGAACAGCTCGTCGCGCACCGCCCACAGCTTGGGGAAGAAGCGGTGCTTGAGCCCCTCGGCGAGCAGCTCGGACGGCTTGCCTTTCAGCGACGGCGTGCCGGCGCCGATCTGGCGGTACACCAGCATCAGGTGGCGCTGCCGCCAGCTCTGCAGGTTCTGATCGTAGTCGAGCAGCGCCTCGGCGAGGTTGAACAGCTCGGCGTGCTGGTCGGGGAATTCATAAAGTGAACGAAGATTCACTTTATGAATCTCCATTACAACTTCGAACGCCGGCCACACCTCCTCGGGGAGCTGCAGCATGCGCTTGAAGCCGGGCGACTCCTGGCCCGAGCCGCGCCCGAGCGCGTTGCGGATGGTCATGTAGTCCCTGGGCGCCATGGTATCGAGCAGCATGAGTTGATCGGCGAGCAGCGTCTGGATCGCGCGCACCCGCGCCAGCGCGCGCATCGCCCGCGGCACGTCGTCCGCGCGCATACGCTCGGCGGCGAAGGTGAGCTCGTGCTCGCACAGCTTCATCCACAGCTCCGCCACCTGGTGCACGATCTGGAACTGCAGCTCGTCGTGGCACGACAGCGCGGCGGCGGGTTTCTGCAGCGCCAGGAGCTCCTCGGTACGGAGATACTTCTCGTAATCGGTGAGCGGACCCGACCGTTCCATGCCGGCAGGGGTAGCACGCGCAGGCGGGCGGCTTCAAGCGCGGCGCGGCGGGCGCGAGTCCGCGGCTCGACGGGAAGTCCGCACACGGGAGTTTGCAAACCGAGGTGCGGACTCCCAGGCGGGGCGCGTCAAGTGCGCGCCGCCGCTCGCCCGCTCCGTCGGCAAGCGGCGTGCACAGGGCGGCGGCCATGCGAAATTCCGCGCGCGCGCTGGCTCGAGTCGGCCTGGTGCTGAGTGGTTTGACCATTGCGCTGCCCGGCTGCGGCGGCGACATCGACGGCGGCGGGCAGTCGACGCTGCGCACCGAAGAGGGGCTGAGCGGCTGTCACGGCGTCGCGTCGTCGTCGATTCCGGCGAGCGGCGACTATTTCCTGACGACGTTCGGGTACAGCCCCTCCGACGACGGCACGATGTCGTGCGGCACCAAGACGCTGCACGGCTCGTGGTACTACGCGGCGTCGCGGCAGCGCTACGGCTGCGGATCGCACATCAAGATCGAAGCGAACGGCAAGTGCGTGGTCGCCAAGACCGACGACTATGGGCCGGACGCGTGCGTCGAGGCGGCGGCGGGCGGGCCGATCATCGACGCCTCGCCGCTGGTGAACGAGCACCTGTTCGGGCAGTACTCGGCGGGCTGGAGCGATCACCGCCGCATCCACGTCACGCAGGTGTCGACGTCGGTGGCGCTCGGGCCGTGCGACGGCGCCGCGCCGCCGCCGCCGATGAATCCGCCGCCCGCCGCCGGCTGCCACTCGTCGACGCTCGCCCGCGACGTCGCCGACGGAACCTGCGTGCAGTCGGCCGCGGACTCCGCCTGGTACAAGTGCGAGAGCGGCTCGTGGCAGGCGGGCCACTCGGGCTGCTCGTCGAGCTACGCGTTCTGCACCTCGAACACGCTCGGCCGCGACGTCCCGGCGCGCACCTGCGTCGAGTCGAAGTTCGACCACGTCTGGTACCAGTGCGGGTCGAGCGGCTGGGAGACGCCGGTGGCGAACGGCGCCGGTCCGGTGGGCAGCTGCTCGGCGATGTATTCGCTCTGATTCGCTGATTCAGTGATTCGATTCGTCAATTCGCCGTAAATCTACTCGCTCTAAATCACTCGTAAATTTTCCAAATTTTAGCACTCTCCCATGGCTATTGACAACGCCGCGCGCATGGTTACTGTGACCGCCGCGGAGGGAGAGGATGCCCACCTACGAATATCGCTGCAACGCCTGCGGCCACGAGCTCGAGGCGTTCCAGAAGATCACCGAGAACGCGCTTCGCGAGTGCCCCGTGTGCGGCAAGCCGGAGCTCGAGCGCCTGATCTCGGGCGGCAACTTCATGCTCAAAGGCCAGGGCTGGTACAAGGACGGCTACAACCCCGATCCGAAGAAGCCCGCCCGCACCGAAAATCAGCGCGCCGATCGCCTGCAGAAAGCGGTCGACGAGGATAAGAAGAAACCCGAAAAAAAAGTTGAGGCTGCCTAGCGCAGCCGAATTTCCGAACGCACGTCACCCCGCACGGAGGAACTCATGCAAATTCGTCCGCTCCACGATCGCATCCTAGCCAAGCGCCTCGCCCACGAGGACAAGACCTCGGGCGGCCTGTTCATCCCCGACACCGCCAAGGAGAAGCCGCTCGAGGCGGAAGTGATCGCCGTCGGCAACGGCAAGGTGCTCGAGAACGGCTCGCTGCGCGCGCTCGAGGTCAAGGCCGGCGACAAGGTGCTCATCGGCAAGTACTCGGGCTCGGAGATCAAGATCGACGGCGAAGAGCACATCATCCTCCGCGAAGACGACATCCTCGCGGTCCTCGAGAAATAAGGAGCATCCCATGGCCGCCAAAGAAATTCTCTTCGATGCAAAAGCACGCGGGCAGATCGCGATCGGGCTCAACACGCTCGCCAACGCCGTGAAGGTGACGCTCGGTCCGCGCGGGCGGAACGTAGTGATCGAGAAGTCGTGGGGCGCTCCCACGGTGACCAAGGACGGCGTGACCGTCGCCAAAGAGATCGAGCTCGAGAACAAGTTCGAGAACATGGGCGCGCAGATGGTGAAGGAGGTCGCGTCCAAGACCTCCGACGTCGCCGGCGACGGCACCACCACCGCCACCGTGCTCGCGCAGGCG
>Ga0070741_10010068_pt1 | contig 18022 bp, 17 predicted proteins | sample Coa_R1_4_FD_66440 | JGI IMG/M metagenome (GOLD analysis project Ga0070741, IMG submission 66440) | Surface soil microbial communities from Centralia Pennsylvania, which are recovering from an underground coalmine fire - Coalmine... | ecosystem: Environmental > Terrestrial > Soil > Unclassified ...
ATGCATAGCAGCCCACCAAGGCGGCTTCCTCCGATCAAATGGGAAGCTCACCGAGCTGAATTGGATTGGCACAATGTCGAGCCCGACTTCGTTCTTGTATTTCGCTTCGCAGCCGGATTCTGGAACACCCTTTTCAACGGAGAGCCCGTGCCGTTGGGCGGAGTTCCGCCGCTTGACGTAATAACATATGTGCACAAGAATCATGGCGACGTGCTGGTGGACATCAACGCAGTGGGCTCAATTTTTAGTGTTCACGACGAATTGTGGGATGCACCGGCTTGCAAACGGTTCAAAAATAGCGTGAAGTTTATTGGAGACCAGACGATCCGACTTGGGAACGGCAGGACAGTTCGGCTGCGCAGACCCCTTGTCAACTTGCTGGTGAATCCAGTTTATTCGTCAGAAGAAGTTTCGAAACATGTTTACTTGAAAGACTTAGTTGAAGCGTTGGGGGGAAGGTATTATTACGATTCGGCGCAGGACCAGGTGCGCATCACCCTGAGGTGAGGCGGCGTTAGTTTGTACCGATAGAGAAATTTGCGGCAGGTCTGCTCGCTTTTGGAGTGCGCGAAGGCTGCTTCGCGCGTTTTAATTTGAGAGCAGAATAACTCTTCATCCAGCGCCGCGCAGCGGGTGCTTAGGAGTTTTCGGCAGCGGCCACCTGGGAGGCCTGTCTTCACGCCGATCCCAAAGCGGATCCCATTTCAGCGACTCGGGGCGAACGATCGCGCACGGTTTCATGTTGTTTTGAATGATCACGTCCGCAGCCCGCTTAGTGATATACAATCGCATGTCGGTTTCGAGGCCAAAAAAAATCGCTCCCGTCCCACTGCTTGGGGTCAATTTTGATCCCTTTGTTGAAAGAAGTATAGAACTTCGATCCACATTTTGGACATTGTTCGTGCAATTTCCTTCCGCACGAAGGATCCGGAACGCCGCCTTTACCGTAAACTCCGAGCTCCCATATCTTGGGCATAATTTCAGGAGGGTGTTTGCTTCTGACTTTCACAACTTCAACGGCCTGAGGAGAAAAACCCGTGAGCCCTGCCTCTTCGAATATCCTTCGCGTGTTTTCCGTTATAAACACATTGTTCCAAAAATCAATCCAAATGAAGTCGTAAATCCTAGCCGGAAGAGAGATGCGATATGGAGGAACCGGTTCGGCCCAACCACATTCACATTCCGAACATACAGGTTTTCTCATCCACTCTTGAGTGCGGTGCCAGGTTGCCTTGCCGACTCGAAAAGGCTCATCCGGGTTTGAATAAATGACATCACGATTCACATTCATTCGGACGTTAGCGATAAAGAATTCACTCAAGACCAAACCTCCTCGCTATTTCGTGCATGAATTCCAGAACTTCTTTTTCACTTGGCGTACGTCCTTTCAACCCATCCAGCCACGCAGTCCACGCTTTATTCCACGCACCGCCGCCTGGGCATCCCGCATGAACGTTTCGGAGGTGAAACTCGCCGTCTAACAACACACAGTAGTCATCCGGATTAATTCGTATACCCATGTCCCTTAGTCTCCCCCAAACCTGTTTTGGAATCAAGTGGTGAATCTGATATCCGTCGAGTTGATACGCCTCGCGCCACGTTCGCCCTGTGAGCGGGCGGCGAGCGAATAGGGGGTGATCTTATTGATCAACGTGATGCAGGCTGCTCAAGTCAACTTGACATGCGAAACGCATGTTACAGTTTTTGCGATGCAGTTTCCAGCCGCGCAAGATCGGCTCTTAGCTTGGATTCATCCAGATGTTTTCCAAGCAGCCTAAGGTGCTCGATGATCCTGTTCATCGCTTCAAGAAATGTGTAGGTAATCTGTTTGATCTGTTCTTGTTGCGATCTCCCCAACTGCTCGAAAAGCATGTGCGTTTTGATGCTGACACCCAAACCTTTCTCGCTGAGAACGGTGAGTTCTGGTTCGGGTGGTGGCGACGCGCCGACGGGCAGCAAGATTATTTTAACGAAAAACACCGCGATGTCTCTGGAATAGCAAGCCCTTAAACTTTCGTGGACGAGTCGTCTCACAATGTGAAAACTCCACCCGGCCAAACTCACAATCCGCTTCGTGTCTGCCCGCCCTTCGACGCCATGCATTGATGAACAAAACAACACAGTCGAGCGCGATCTGTCTGCGTCGGGCTTAACACGCGCCTTAGGTCGAGGTGCGCCTTTTCCGGTTACTAAACGTTTCGCGATTCGTCTTTGGAGAGAGTCAATCGCTCCTTTGATGCGAATTCGGTGCCAGGTGACATCGAGAATGGGGTTTTTTGTTTTCCAGTCAATTCGTTCGAATTCCTCCAGTTTCTCGCATAAAAATCTAACCGTTGATATATCACCGATTTTTGCCAGAGACTGCGCCGCTGGTCCTGGTGCATCCCAGAACCGGTCGCGGATAATGGGCTCGGCGACCTCTTTCTCTACCTGCTTAACGAGCGCAGCGAAAACGAAAAAACTTGCTCGTCGGTTAGAGGTTGTACGAGCGATTTCCACAAGCCATTCGCCGACTCCGGCAGCCTTCATGTGCCAGAACATCTGGAGGATGTCGTCCCTGAACCGATCTGTTCGGGTGATGAAGTTTTCGTACGCATGTATGAACGGAGCAGCGTCAACGACTTCGCGGGTGGACCAGATGATCACCAGAAGATCTTCCTTCAGCCCCTGGAGCGAAACTGACTTGAACTGTTCGATGAGATGGTCCAGCAGCCGCCCGCACGGATCTACTTTCATCAAATCATTCAGCCCGTCAATCTCGATGCCAAATGTCTCTTTGAGGTCATTTAGCAACAGCTTTTCAACGCGAAGATTTTCGGCAATTTCGGCATCTCGCGCAATGCGTGCGTTTAGGTCTTCAAGACTGCTCATTCCGGCACACGATGGAGAACGATCTTACCCGCATCTACGAGCGACTGCAGTCTTTTGCTGATTCTCGCGCCGGCGCGCACATAGAGGTGAAACGTCAGGCCTTCCATCTCGCAATATCCGAAGTAATCTCGCAGCTGTTTCGTGAACGACACAGACTTGCCCGCCTTTACCTCAGCGAGACGTCCTGTCTTGCCATCCAACGCGTCGGGAAACCGCTGTTTAAAGCCTGGATACTTGATCCCTCGGGTCTTATTGAGCAAGCCTTCATTTCGGAGTACGTCCATCTGAAACGCGAGCCCCTTTTCGCGATTGACTGTAACGGCAGCCTTGGCCGCGGCATCACCGCTATCTTCGAGAATCTCGGCTCCGACCTTGGGTTCGGCGCGCACGCCGATCTCACCGAGACCCAGTGCCGCATCATCGAGCGGGTTCGGCCCCACGCACGACAGGAGCAGCCGTTACCAGATGTCCCAGCCCGCGTCGAAGTTTGCGATATGCGGGCCGGGGTTGCGTCAAATGACGAAATGAGCGTTTAGCGAACCAACGACCGCTCCATTTGGAGTGCGCGAAGTCTGCTTAGCGCTTTACAAATTGAGAGCCGAATCACGCAATACCGCCGATGCGTGCAAATCAGGACTCGTTGGAATGCAAGACGCGATGGATGCTTTCATAGCAAGGCTATGTGTGCGTGCGTTCCCATTCGTCTATGTATTCGAGGGTTTTTTCTTCGAATCCCAAAAACATAAACAGCGCACCTTTGCCATTCTTTTGTCGCTCGCTTTCTTCGTGCACATATTTGCGCGCCTCTTCCACGTATCCACCGTGACAAAGAGCAAGCGCGTGCGACACGGGGTCATTAATGTACGGAGACGGATTGTAATGCGTTAGGGCGTGCTCGGCAAGAAGTTTGGGATCTGCCTGCATCTTTTCCAGCCACGGAACCGCGTATTCAAAGTACATCGCAAGAATCTCATCAACGGTTCTGGGAATTTCGATGAAATCTTCCACCGTCCACTGAATCAGGTTGTGCCGCTCGCGAAAGTAACACACACCGTAGCAAGTTGTTGCCTGCTGGCATCGTTTGTATTTTTCGCCGCGGATGTTCGCTGTCGCAACCTCGATCGCTTTCACGTGCAAGAAGGCGATGGGAAAGATGACAACTCGTCCATAAACTGAGTTGTTGAGGGAGATGCCGATGCAGTCGCCGTTGTCAAACCGTTTATACATCAAACCCCCGCCAAAACGCGACTTATATTCGAGCGGACGAAGTTGTGACGCCATCTCAAGTCCAATCGCCTTATCAAGATCACGACCTCTTCCCATATCCTATCCTAATAATGCGTTATGTGGACCCTGCGTGCTTTGTGGTAGCCCGATGCTAGCGCTTTCTTTGCATTTCGCCCCACACCCGTGGCACCGCTTCGTTCGCAAGCCTCAAAGTTTCGCCTTTGGTTGCCGGTAACTTTACCCAATCCTGACTTGTTCTCCCAAATATACAACTCTCCATCTTTGAACGAAACTACATCCGCCCGAAATCTACCAGCGTCTGTCACGAATGTAACTTCTTTTCCCCTAACGTCATGACCCGCCGCTTTGAGCGCTTCAACAAGTCGGTCAACACCTCTCTGTCCCTTGTAAACACATTGCGCGCCTCCTCGGGCCGCACCTTCGTCAAGCGCAACTGCACCCGCTTTGACCTCGGCGTCAATTCCAATCTCCCCAACTCCAATTGCGGCATCATCGAGTGGATTTGCAGTCGTGGTGAGCATGACGAGCCACCACCACATGTCCCAGCCCGAGTCGAAATTTGAGATGTGGCGGCTGACACCACTGCTAAGACTCCAACTATGCGGGCTGTAATCCAAAGGGTCGTGCCCGCGGCCAGCGATCATGATCGGACCGTTTGGAACTGATGCTGCACCTTCGCCATCCAAACCGCAGACCATCGGTTTCGACGTGGTGTAAGTTCCCGTTACTGGATTCGAGCCCGCGCTTTGTCCATCGCTATACCCGCTGCGATACGCGTACAAGAACGTGTCGCGGAAAAGGTCGCCTTTGGCAATGAGGTGCGAATCGCTATCCGTTTCCCATCCAAACCCACCGCCAAACAGAAAGCGCGTTGGCGAAGAGCCCGAAGATGTCAATGGATTTCCAAACGCATCGAACGTGTGAGAATCGGTGATCGCACCGGACGCGTCCGTCATCAGAACGTTCGAACCTGAAACGCCTTGGTGCATCCATTCCGAAGCGCCGTTTCTTCGTTCGGATAAAGCTCCGGTGTATGTGGCGAACCCATCCGAAATCACTCCCGAACCCGGCACGCTTCCGTTTCTGAAAAACGTGTACGAGCCAGTTGAGTCCGATTTTCCTACGCGTGAACCTAATCCGTTATAGGTGTGGTCTGCCCCCAATTAGTAGTCCACTCATAACCTCGGATTCGGTGATGCTACATGAGATTCATGCGCGAGTGAAGGCGCAGCCGGAATGCGCGCATGAATCCGCGAAAACTTGGCAGGCGGCACGTACCCAAGCGATGAGTGCGGCCGGATTTCGTTGTAATGCTCTTTGAAGATCGTCAGCTTCAAATCGGTATCGGCTAAGTTGTGAAACAGCTCCACGTCCAAACATTCGGCGCGAAACGAAGCTCTCCGCGCAGCCGTTCTGCCACGGCGAACCCGGTTTTATGAAGCGAGGGTTCGCTTGATTCTGCGACAAAAGCACCGCAAGAGAGCGAGAGATGAACCCGCTTCCGTTATCTGAGCGAAGTTACTTGGGAGCGCCTCTTTGGCTAAAAAGCCTCGCGAGCGTCTGCTGAACCTTTAATGAGCGAAACGTCGTTCCAACTTCAAGCGCTAAACATTCTCTCGTGAACTCGTCGATGATCGTAAGAATCTTCAGTTTGGTCCTGTTAAGACATGTGTCGTAGCAAAAGTCAAGGCACCACACTTCATTGGGAGCTGATGGCGCTAATGGCAAAACCGAGCCGGTTCGTTTCTTCCTAAAGCGTTTTATCCGGCCCAGCTTTTCCTCCTTCCAAAGCCTGCGCACACGCTTGACGTTCAACGGAGCGAACTCTTTTTTTACAAGCGCGTGCGCCATTCGATAGCCCAATTTCGGTCTCCAGATCTCTCATAAGCGCTCTATGAGATCGTTGTCGCTGCTCATCTTTGAATGCAGCGCAAACCCTCGGCGCGAGATGCCTGCGAGCCGGCATACGTTTCTTTGTGAAACACCTTTTTGCGTTAAGAGTTGCGCTCCCCGACATTTTGGGGGAGCGCCATGCCGTTTTTTCTCGTCACGCTTTTGGCGGAATCGATGAGAAGCGCCTGGTCGCTACGATTCTTTTGAGAGCTGCGTTTTGTGCTTCGAGCTTGCGCATGTGGCGAATGTCATCCGTTTGCATTCCGGAATACTTTTTGCGCCAGAATAGAAGGTGTGGTCGGTGACGCCGTGCTCTTTGCACACCTCGCGGATCGTTTTGGTGCCCGATAAGGCATCGGCGAGAATGCGGGCGATCTGCTCCTCGCTGTATTTCGATTTCTTCACTTAATTAGACTCCTTTTGAGCTGGGAGTCCGACTTTACCAGTCGCCCACACTCTCTACCGCTGGGCTTTAAAGGCTTCAGCAACCGTCGGGTGGGGGCGGGGGCGGGTCGGTGGTCGGCGTCAGATAAATCGGGTCGTTCATGTGGCTGGTAACGCCGCTGGATAACGGCATATCCAACACCACAAGCGCGTGGCAGTTTGCGATCACCGAAGAGTAGCGCACCGTTCGATACAGCCACTCTTTGTACCAACCCGGAGGAAGCTGGTTCGGATCGAGGTTTACTTTTGTTGCGGTCAGCGGCACTGATGCGCCGAACGCGCCACTGGCGTTGGTCCGTGCGCGGCCCACTTCGGTGTTGCCGTTGTCATAGAACACAACGATTACATTTGAAACCGCGCCGCCATAAATGGACTTTACGCTGCCTGCGATCCACGCGTTGTTTGCGGGATGCACAACCAAGTGCAGCGGAACCACATTTTTGTTCTTATATGTGGCCACAACATCGGCACTGCCAATTCCGGTTGCGGAAAACTCGCCGGTGGAACTCAAAACTCCGGGGTTGCCCTGCACGTTGCTCAGTGCCCAAGAGTCGGCGGTTAGTTTGGTTCTTTTGTTGTTGGAATCGTAGCCGGCCAGTTCGAACTGCACGTCGTCGCCGACGATCAGGTTGAGAGCGTCACGGCCGGGGAGCTCGACGCGAAAAAGAACGAGGTCGCCTCCTCCGTTGCTCCCTCCGCCGCCTCCACCGCCGCCGCAGCCGATCAACACTCCCGCGGCGAAAACAACCGCACTCAGCGCAATGCTTCCTAAGACTCTTTTCAACGCCTGCTCCTTTGGATAACCAAGAACGTACAGTATAGACGCGCCTGCCCCAAAAGCGTGTTCGTGGATGCCGCTTCGACCGATTACCAGGTACACTTTCCGGGCCGATTTCCGCTTCGAAGGCCGCGATCTGCCGCGTGAAGTCGAGTCGGCATAGGGGTATCAGGTTTGGCCGAAAACGAGCAGTTGATAGAGAACGTTCCGATTGCCGAGGAGATGTCGCGCTCCTATCTGAATTACGCGATGAGCGTGCTTCTGGCCAGAGCGCTGCCCGACGTGAGGGACGGCCTGAAACCGGTTCAAAGGCGGATTCTTTACACGATGCTCGAAGAGGGCCTGACGCCTGACCGCCCTCGCACCAAATGCGCGAAGATTTGCGGCGCGTGCTCGGGCAATTATCACCCCCACGGCGAGGGCGTTGTGTACCCCACCCTTGCGCGGCTGGCCCAAAACTTTACGATGCGCTATCCGCTCATCTCGCCGCAAGGCAATTTTGGAAGCGTGGACGGCGACCCGCCCGCCGCCATGCGATACACGGAGGCGCGGCTCGCTCCCATTTCGATGGAACTGCTTGAAGACCTGGATCGCGAGACCGTAGACTGGGTGCCCAACTATTCGCAAACGCTCAACGAGCCTTTGGTTCTTCCTGGGAAGTTTCCCAACCTTTTGTGCAACGGGGGATCGGGAATCGCCGTGGGTATGGCGACCAACCTTCCGCCCCACAATTTGACCGAAGTGGTGAATGCGATTTTGCATCGCATTGATCATCCGGACTGCACAATTGCCGATTTGATGACGCATCTGCCGGGGCCCGACTTTCCGACGTATGGCGTGATTCTTGGCACGCGCGGAATCAAAAGTATGTATGAAACAGGGCGCGGATCCATCGTGATGCAAGCAAAAACGGCGATTGAACCCACCGACGGTGGTCGCAGCGTGATTGTGATCAGCGAAATTCCGTTCCAAGTGAACAAAAGCACGTTGATCAGCCAAGTTGCCGACATCATCCGCAACAAAAAGATGGATGCAATCAGCGGCATTGACGACTACTCCGACCGCCGCGGCATGCGCATTGAAGTTACCATCAAGCGCGAAGGCAATCCGAACAAGGCCCTGAACTATCTGCTGAAACACACTTCGCTGCGCACGACGTTCGGTGCGATCATGCTCAGCTTGATCGAAGGCGTTCCGCGCGTTGCATCGCTTTCGATGCTTCTGGATGAATACATTCTGCACCGAAAGACGGTCATCGAGCGGCGGACGCGATACGAACTCAATCGCACGTTGGAAGAGGCTCACATTTTGGAGGGCTATCAGATCGCGCGTGCGAACTTGGACGAAGTGATCAGAGTGATTCGCAACAGCGACGACCCCGAAGACGCCCGCCGCGAACTGGTTACAAGGTTCGGGCTCACGATGTTTCAAGCGAATGTCATTTTGAATATGCAGCTAAGGCGCCTCACGCGGCTGGAGCAGAAAAAGCTTGAGGAGGATTATAAGAACGTTCTTCGTAAAGTTGCAAATCTTATGGACATTCTGAGCGACCCGCAGCGGCTGATTGAGTTGATGAAATCGGAACTCGAAGAGTTGAAGAAGAAGCACGGTGATGAAAGGCGGACGAAGATCATCGCGATGGAAGCCGACGAAATCGGCGATGAAGACATGATTCCCGACGAGGAAGCGATCATCTCGATCAGCCGCGACGGATATATCAAACGCGTGAGTTTCGATGCGTACAGGAGCCAGCGCCGCGGCGGAAAAGGCGTAATCGGCGCCACGATGAAAGAGATGGACGAAGTTGCGCACCTTTTCCAGGTGAGCACGCACAACTACATTTTATTCTTCACGGATCGCGGGAGGGTGTACCGGCTGCGCGCGTATGACATTCCCGAAAGCGGCCGCTACAGCAAAGGCACGCCGGTCATCAACTACATTCAAATTGAAAGCGGCGAGAAAGTGACGGCCACCATCAGTGTGCGCGACATCAAAGGCGAAGGTTATTTGGTGATGGTTACGAAGTTCGGCGAGATCAAGCGGACGCCGATTAACGATTTTCAGAACATCCGCGTGAACGGCCTGCGCGCGTTTGATATTGAAGAAGGCGACGAACTGGAATGGGTTTTGCGAAGTTCGGGAAAACAGGATCTGCTGATGATTACGCGAAACGGAATGAGCATTCGATTCAACGAAACGGAACTGCGGGGACGAAGCCGCGCCGCAGGCGGGGTTCGCGGAATCCGTTTGGACAAAGGCGACGTTGTGGTAAGCGCGGCGATTGTGGACGATGAAAACGCCACGGTTTTGGTTGCCGGACAAAACGGTTATGGCAAGCGCACTCCAATCAAAGATTATCGAGCGCAAAGGCGCGGCGGGCGCGGACTCATTACGATGAACGTTACCGAAAAAACAGGAAAAGTGGTTGGCGCCGAAATCGTTGAAAACGATGATCAACTGGTTCTGATGACCGTGCGCGGCCAAGCCATTCGGCTGCGCGTAAAAGAGGTTCGAACCGTCGGGCGGATCGCGCAAGGCGTGAAACTGATTAATTTGAAGCCCGAAGATCAGGTCGCTTCGATTGCAAGGCTGGTGAAAGAGAGCGACACCGGCGAAGGCGAAGAGGCCGAAGAGGACTAAAACCCAAACGTTTGGGCGAACGCAATCACCTCGCGCTGCGCGGCCTCATCGAGCGGCTCCAACGGCGGGCGGACGGTTCCGCAAGGCAGACCTTTCGAGCGCAGCACCGTTTTGTGCACCGCGGGCTGTGGGTGTTTTTTTATCGCTGCGACGGCTTCGTTGATCAGGTGCTGCAGGGCGTCGGATCGCTCTTCAATCTGCCGGCTGATCAGACGCGGAAACACGTTGGCGAGCCCGCTGATCGTTCCCGATCCGCCGCGGTTTAAACATTTCAGAATCAAAGTTTCATTCCCCACCAAGACCGCTCGCCGAAATTCTGCCCCTGCTTGCAGGTAAGCATCCATCAACGATTCATCGCCCGAACTGTCCTTGATTCCGATGCAATGTTCAAACTGCGAAAACAGCCGCGCAATCATTTCGGGCCGAAGCGTGACGCCTGTTGTCTGCGGAAAGTTGTAGATGATGATCGGAAGACTTGTGGATTGGAGGAGGCCGCGAAACCAGTTTTCGATTCCGATATCGGTTGCTTTAAAATAAAACGGCGGCAGAACCAACGCGGCTTGCGCACCTGCTTTTTCGGCTTGTTCGCAAAGCCAAATCACTTCGGGCAGCGAGCATGTGCCCGCTCCCAAAATGATTTTCATTTTGCCCGCATGCTGCGCCCCAAACCGCGCCAGATCGCGCTTTTCGATCGCGGAAAGCGACGGCCCCTCGCCGTTGGTTCCGGCGAGCACCACGCCGTGCATCCCGTTCGCTTCGTGCCAGGAGATCAGTTTGGCGACGCCCGGCCAATCAATTTGGCCTCGATCGTCAAACGGCGTGACCATCGCCGTGTATGCGCCTGGGAACACACGCCGTGTATACCCCTTCTGTTAGAATTGCGCAATATGGACGTTGTCAGAGTGCTGGCGTTTGCGGGCTCGCTCAGGAAAGGGTCTTTGCACAAGGGGCTGATCGAGACTTCGAAGAGTTTGGCGCCCGAGGGCATGGAGATTCTTGCGTTTGACCTTGCGCCGATTCCGCTTTATAACATGGATTTGGAAAGCGATTGGCCGAAGCCCGTTTTGGATTTCAAAGCGGCGATCGCATCGGCCGACGGCGTGCTGATCGCGTGTCCTGAGCATAACTACTCTTTTTCGGGCGTTTTGAAAAACGCCATTGACTGGGCATCGCGTCCGATAACCGAAACGCCGTTTCGCAATAAGCCTGTAATTTTGCAATCAACTTCGACAGGAATGATGGGCGGAAGCCGCGCGCAATATCATTTGCGGCAGGTGTTGGGCTATTTGGAATGCCGACAGATGCAGTTTCCCGAAGTGTTCATTCCGAATGCCAAAGACAAGTTCGATGAAAAAGTGCGACTGATTGATGAGCGGGGAACGGCGCAGATTAGAAAACAGCTCGAGGCGTTCAAGCAGTTCCTTGCTCCGGGCTGAAGACCACCGATCGTGATCAGGCTTCCACTTTTTTCAGCAGCGTCACCCTGCCGATCGGCACCCATTCCACCACCACGATGTCCCGTTTGTTGATCCAAATTGCGGCGTGCGGATGGATGAACTTTCCTGGGATGAACTGTTCGCGGGGAGCGCCGCGAAGGTTTGATGGATGACCATCGCCGAGCGAAGCGATGACTTTGTCGTCTTTATCTAAAATGGTAACTACACTCTCCAAATCCGGCACAAGCATTAAGTTCTTTTGAAAATGGATGTGGCACGGCATGCGCATTCCTTCGGTAAGGAATGAAAGGTGCTGTCCTTCGAGAGTGAAATATTGAATACGGCGGTTGCCGCGATCGGCGACGATGAGCTTCGGTTGTTTGCCGCGCTGATCAACCCACAGCCCGTGCGGGCAGGAAACTTCTCCCGCCTCGGAACCTGGCGGAACGATCGTTGACACATACGGGCCGTCTTTGGTGAAGCGATGAATGTAACTCGATCCGTATCCATCGCCGACAAACAGATCGCCATCGGGATGAAATGCGACGTTCGTTGGGCAGTAACGATCTTCGGAGGGATACACTCCCGATTCTTTTGGATATCCGCGCTCCCAAACAACTTTGCCGTTGAGATCGGTTTTTACGACGAGGCGCCGCCGTATGTCGCAATGGTACAAAAACTGTTCATTGCCTTCTTTGCGCAGATCTAAACCGTGTGCGCCGCCGCGAAACTCGGCTCCCCACGAATCGAGAAGCCTTCCCTTTTGGTCATACACCGCGACCGCGTCGGAGCCGACCGACGATGGATGCACGGTATGCGCGATGTAGATGCGCCCGTGCGAATCGAGCGCAAGGCCGTGGGTGTCGCCCCACAGCACGTTCTGCGGCGGCTGCACCCAATCGTGATACACCTCGTAAGTGTGTTCGCCGTGGCCGATGATCGGCCTTTTGGGCGGATTGTTGGTTTGAATTTTCGAGAGCGCGGGCGCGGCTGCCGCGGCAGCTGCGGCTTTGATGAATCCACGGCGGCTGATTTTCTTCGCCATGCGCGAAGTTTACGCCATGCCGCCGAGTTTTCGAAGGGCCGCGAGTTTGGGCTTGCGCGCTTCGGGCCCATCCAGGCTGAACGAGCGCGCATCGCCAAGCTGATCAGAAACGAACTGCTGCATCTGTTTCACGGCCTTTTTCATGGCGGGTGTCGGCTTGATGAAACTGCACCAAACGATTTCGCCGGCGAACGGGTCGAATTCCCACAATCCAACGATCCTTCCCCGGTCGAGAATGGCGTGGTTGGTCAGGTCCATCAGATGTCCGATCTGCTGCAGTCCTTTTTCACCAACCATTTTTTGGGCGGTGTCTTTGTCTTCCAGCAGATCGGCGATGTTGCGGCGATGCAGAAGGATGGAGTCAATGCTCCCGACCAGCGCGTACTGTTCATTTTTCGGGGGCTTGAACGCCTTCAATTGTTCCAGATCGTCTTTGAACATCATCCGATCATCGTTTTGTGCAATCGGCGCCAGATTCAAGTAACTCACGGCTTCCTTGGCGGCTTTCACTCCCAAACCCGAAAACCACTGAAAGTTGGCAACGGATGCAGGGCCGATCCAGCGGAAGTATTTTTTTGCGAGTTCGATAAACGCTTCATCGTCATCCAACTTGCATTTCGCGAGCGGATTTGGATTCCATCGCGCGTATTTGTACCGCTGCTGATCCAACCGTCCATCAACGGGAACGCGCCGGATTTCTCCCTGCGATTGCAGCCTTCCGAGCACGAGCGGCAGTGTTGTCGTCATTCCGCGTTTTTTGCCCGCATCACCCAGATTGCGCACCGAATCTCCCAGCAGCTGTTTCAACTCTTTTGGATCGAGAGAAGTCTTTTCCAATGCGCGGACAACTTTTTCGGAAAGTTTATCCAGCTCTTTCTCGGTGACGCCGAGGTGCCGTTTGGCCGTCGCGATGTCGCCGGATTCTTGAAACGTTTGACCGACTTTCAGCGCGAGCGCGAAATCCGATTTCGGCACAACGTAGGTGCATCCGCGCGCCGATGGAAGTTCGTGGATGTCGAGTTTGGAAACGGCCTTGTCGGCCTGCTCACGCGTGATGCCTGCGCGGGCGAACAAACCCAAATACGGACTCGCCCCGCCGACCGAACGCGACCATCCGGCCCGCTCCAGCACCTTGGATGCGCCCGCCGAAGTCAGCGAACCATCGAGACCCTGCCTCGCAAACCACCATGCGCGAAGCGTGTCGTTATTCACCAAACTACTCTTTTGCGCCTTGGTCAATCCATTTGGCGATCAGATCTATCTCATCATCAGGAACGCGCGCTCCCGATTTGGGCATCGTGCCCGACCGCATGGATCGCACGACTCCGCTTGCGCGCGAGTTTCCGGGAACCACGGCTCTGCCGCCGCCGCGGACTCCGGCGTAACTCGACAGGTCTAAACCGCCCGAAGGCGATCCCGCGCTGTGACAACTGACGCAGCGCGCTTTGAAAATCGGAGCGACTTGCGCATAGGTGATAACATCGGCAGCGGGCTCGGCTTTTGTCGCACCCGCCGGCGGGGTGAACGCGAATACTGAAGGATCGAGCGGTTTATCGCTCAACACAAGATCCGATGCGATGATGAGCATCTCATCGCTTCCGTTTTTGATCGAAGCGCCGCGTGCGATTCCGAGTTTTTGATCGAGATACAGCGTGATAATCTGCTTCCCTTCATTGCGCGAAAACGTGAATTCGGTAACCAGATTTCCTTTAATGCTGCGCTTCGCTCCCGGCTTAGAGCCTTTGGCATCTTTCAAACGGTCTTTGCCAAAAAACGCCGCCCACGAGATCACAGAATCTTCACCCGATTTTGCGAGCAAAGTTTTCTCGTCCATTGGCTCCTGCGTGTAACTGTTTTTGGCTTTGTCGAGCACGGTTGCGGTTTTGCCGTCGAGCACAATCAGCTTATCGGGCCCGTCAATCTTCATCGAACCGTCTTTGGAATACGCCAAGGTGTATTCAACCGGCGCGGCTGGCAGGCGCTGCACCGTGAACTTTGCGGTGAGCGATTTTGCCTCTTGCAAGCGGGCCTCGTGGGTGCTGAGCATCGGATCCAGGCCGGAGCCTTGCTCCAAAACGACGAATAACGGCAACGCCAACCCCATGGAGATCGGCAGACTGTAACGGGCATTAAAGCGCATGATTGTGAAAAGTATTACGCAAAAACGGGGGCGGAAGTTCGCCAGTTTTCAGCGTGCCCGTTTTCAGCGTGCCCGTATTTAGCGTGGAGGCGGATGAACGGCGCCCCGCCGTTTGGCCGGGGAAACTTCCAGCCGAACGATCCTGCCGGATTTCGCCTCGCAGATGACCGTGGTGTGATCGGGGCCGTGGAGTTTGAAGGCGACGTCCCACCCTTTCGGCCATGCGGGCAGAAGATAGATCTCTCCGCCCTGAAACTGCATCAGCATATATTGAAGCGTGAGCATCAGATTGCCGCCGTGAGTTTGGTCGGGCAGCCAATCGTAGTTCGGCCCCCACGTGGCGGGGAATCGGTACCGAGGATTGGAGTTTTTGGATTTTGAAATGAGCTGGCGCTTCGCCTCGTCGCCGAGCCCGAGAAGCGCCGCACATTGACCGTCGTAAGACCATCCCGCTTCGGCATGTTCCTGCCTTGCAAGAAACGTGTTCACTCCCACATCGGCGTTTTTGTCGTGCATCGTAATGAGCCGGTATGGCCAAATCGCATACAGTTCTGGGTTTTCTACATTGGTGCGTTTTGGATCGTACTTCTGCGCCGGAAGAATCCTGATTTTTCCATCAATTGTGGCTGTGGGAAGTGCAGGCACGCTTTTGCGCAACTCCTGAAAATAAGCGCGCTGAACGCGGTTGATCGCACCCGACCTGATGCTGAGAAGCCGATCGAGAACCGAAATGAGACCCGCGACGCTGGGCGTGTCGTTCACGACGTTCGTCCAATACGTTTCCACCGCTTGGGTTGGAGAGATGATCATCTTTCCAAATTCATCGCGCTTAAAGCGCGTGTCGTAATATCCAAGAACGTCTTGCGCAAGCGGCAGAATGTCGTTTGTTAGAAGCGGTTCATCTTTTTCGATTTCATAACTGTCCAGCATCAACGTAAGAAGTTCCAATCCTTGCTGCCAAGCGTATTGCCACCAAGGCGAATCAATTTGGGATGCGGGTTTGCCTTCGCGGCTCCAGCCGTAATCGCCGTTCGCATACGTTCCAAACGGCGTCATGGTTTCTGGGTAATACACCCCTTTCGCGCCGTAATACAGTTTGGCTCTTGCTTTGCAAAGCGGCGTGAGGCGGAGATAGAAGTCGAACAAACTTCGCAGAATGTCTTCATCGCCTGTCATTGCAAGCGGCGCATAGGGCAGGCGTGTGTTCTGCCACCAGTAGCAGTCGCCCCAGCGCCGCCAATCCGCATCGAAATCAGGCCCACCTGCGAACTTCGGCTCGACCGTGAAAATGCTGCCGTTGAATTTGATGGGAAACGACCCCCTGCCTGAGCACGCCGCAACGAACCGTTGGAGCGCATACGCCTGAGTGATCCGATCCGCATCGGCATCGCCGCTCACCACAATCCAACTTCGGTTCCAAAAGTCGTGCCACCAGTTTGCGGTGCGCACAGCTGCTTCACTGAAGGCCGGCAAACCTGCCGCCATGCGCTGCACGTTCTGTTTCCATTCTATCGGCGGGGCTTGAATCGAAGCGGTTACAATGCTGAGATCAAAGTTCAAAACGCGATCGCTCGTTGCAACGCTTGTTGTGGAACTGCGCTTGAAAGGCGTTCCCAACATCAAGCCGCCAAAGGTGCGATTGATGATCGGATCTTGCGCCAACGGCGACAGCGCCTCGATGCCCTGATGCTTCAAACTGAACGGCACCGCCGAACTTTCGTTGTGGTGATACCAGGCGACCGACGCGTCATTGAGATCGAGCACAACGTCGGGGCTCTCGATCACGGGAATATCGGCTGGGGCGTTGAGCATCGTCCACGACGACTGAAGTTCTTCACCCGCAAGGGAGTGCTTGGCGGTGCGCCAAATTTCAACGGATGCCTTGACGGTGCGCGGCGTTGCGCTGGTTCCTGCGATTCTCACAACGTCTTGATCCGAAGCAACCAACAGTTTCAGATCAAGGTCGTCGGCATGAATCTGGATGCACCCATCGTGCAGATTCAAACGCTGAGTAAACGGTCTGCCCGCGGCGAACGGATTTGGATCGAAATGCATGCGAACCCGCCCGAGTTTCAAAAAACGGCTCGCTTCGCTGATCGCATCGGTACGGGAAAGGTACATCAACAAGTCGCCGTCTTGTTCCACCCAAACATTGATTCCAACATTGCCGTTTCCAAGCGGCATGGATCCCGACGCGTCTTTGCTTGGGGAGTTCCAAACGACGTCACCGTTCACGGGCTGAGAGTGCGCTGCGAAAAACGCACCGAGGCACACTGCAATAAGAAATGACCGCACAGCGCAATCAGTTCGGCTTGGCAAAGCCGGTCTCCTTCATTCCCCGATTTTTGAGGGGGAGTCATCCGGCCCTGCAGCCTTTTCATAGGTGCCTTCTCCAGTCTTGACGTACTTCGTCAAACCGCTTTTTGAAATGCGGCTGTCTGTGAGTTTGCCGCCGTTCATAATCGCTTTCATCGGGCGGCTGACGGCTTTGCGAACCGGCTTGCCGCAGGTGGGGCAGCGCGTCAGCGGCTTCTCTTTGATTCCCTGCATCACCTCGATCGTTTCGGCGCAGTCCGGCCCGCGATCAGAGGTATGAACGTATTCATAAATCGGCATGAACTTTCACCTCGCCGGGTTCTCCTTCTGATCCTAAGATCGTTATTTTAGCAGGCATAAACTGTTTGACCACCCACGCAGTGCTGAGGAGCGTTTTTGTGACGCGCGGCGTGCTGAAGGCGCACGGCTCGCCGCACAAAACGGCAGGAACGATCAGTTGATCTGCCAAAAACTCGTCAACGCCGCTGGAGCCGTTGAGCCAATGAACGAACGCATAATATGCGTCCTCGACAACTTCTTCCATCCGTCTTCCCTTTTCTCCAATGCTTTGCGTGCCGCCGAATCCTGATTTCAACACTGCGCCGAAACTCACCGCGGCACCCGGAGATTCGGATCGCACCTTCACGAACTCCGTGCGGATGCTCAGTCCGTCTTTGTGCGCCAGCGCTCCCACATGTTTGATCGCACGTTTTCCGACAGCATCCGAAAGTTCGCTGGTTGTGATGCAGCATTTGAGCGATTGCACTTGCCCGGGGTTTGAAAAGTCGAACGGCTGCAGCGCGCTCGGTTCGATCTCCACATTCAGTTCGCCTTTGCCGCCGTTCGAATAGCCTGCCGTTTGGATGCTCAACGCTGCGTAGATGCCCAACCTTTGCATCGCCGGAATCGTTACCAAACGAAAATAGTCATAAGTTGGAGCGTAAGGGATGTGCGTGCCGCCTAAGATCGTAACCTCCGAAACCGCGCCTGCACGCGCAAGCGGAGCCAGCAGCGTCTGAATCAGCAGAACGGCGCTTCCAGAATGAGACCTGTTCGCAAAACTGGAAAGATCAATGCGCGCGCGCAGCGCGCGGATCGGATGAGAAGGCGCGAACGTCATTTGATCCGAACCTAATTCGGTGTGCACTGCGGCTCCGGTTGCTTGTCGAAACGCATCGGCCATGCCGAGATCCATGCCGTTGACGCCTCGA
>Ga0070741_10010069_pt1 | contig 18021 bp, 13 predicted proteins | sample Coa_R1_4_FD_66440 | JGI IMG/M metagenome (GOLD analysis project Ga0070741, IMG submission 66440) | Surface soil microbial communities from Centralia Pennsylvania, which are recovering from an underground coalmine fire - Coalmine... | ecosystem: Environmental > Terrestrial > Soil > Unclassified ...
TACGCGGCTGCTATGGGCAACTCCGCCGCCCTGGAGATTGCTGCCCGCTATGGCTTCCAGGGGGAGACGGTGACGCTCTCAACCGGCTGCATCGGCGGAGTGGACGCCATTAGCTACGCATACGAGAGTGTTGCCGGTGGCGAGCATGATATCGTGATTGCCGGAGCTGCGGAAGCCCCTATTACTCCTATCACCATAGCGGCCTTCGATATCATCCATTGCCTTTCGCACCACAATAGCAAAGCGTCACGACCCTTCTGCGCCAGTCGCGACGGTTTTGTACTTTCCGAAGGGTGCGGCATCGTGGTCCTTGAAGAACTGGAACATGCTCGCGCCCGTCAGGCGCCGATTTATGCGGAGATTACTGGCTGGGCGGTGACCGAACATGCCATGCACATGACCGATATGTCGCCGGAGGGTAGAGATCTCGTGCGCGCTATCACCGATACCATCGACCGCGCGGAGACATTGCCCACGCAGATAGATTTCATCAATGCGCATGGCACCTCTACGCCGCAGAACGATATCCGCGAGACGCAGGCGATTAAGGCTGTCCTCGGTTCACATGCCAGCACGATCCCTGTCAACTCTACCAAATCGATGCTAGGTCACTCGCTTGCAGCAGCCAGCGCGCTAGAGGTGGTCGCGTGCGCCCTCTCGCTCCAGCATCAGACGCTTCATCCCACCATCAACTATCTGGACCCCGATCCTGCGTGCGACCTGGATTACGTGCCAAACGTACCTCGTAGATATGACATGGAACAATTGATTACTACGGCATCAGGTTTTTCTGGTCTACATGCAGCATTAGCGATAAGAAGTGTAAAGGATGACAGGAGGACACTATGAGTTCACGTATTGTCATCACGGGTGTAGGCGTTGTTTCTCCCTATGGAGCCGGTCCATCTTTGCTCTGGGAGCAACTCATTGCCGGGAGATCGGCGCTGCGACCGCTACTTTCGTTTGACACCGAACATATCCATTGTAAGGCAGGAGGTCAGTGGGTTGATTTCCTGCCAGGCGATTTCCTGCCTGCACGGCTGGCACGCAGAATAGACCGCTTCTCGATGTTCGGTCTGATTGCGGCCCAACAAGCTTTTATGGATGCAGGCTTTTCATGCGACAGTCTGCTCCAGGCCGATGATTCTCAGAGGCAGAGGGCGGAGCGCGTCGGCGTTACCGTTGGCAATAATCTCGGCGGCTGGGAATTTGCCGAGCGCGAACTGGCGAACTTATGGCAAAAGGGGCCACGCGAGATCAGCCCCTACATGGCGACAGCCTGGTTCCCGGCAGCGGTTCAGGGCATCATTTCCATCCAACTGGGCTTGAAAGGCATAGGGCGCACTTTTCTAGGGGATAGGGCCAGCGGCGCGTACGCCATCAAACACGCGGCACAGTGTCTACAGGTCCATCACGCCGACAGCATGTTTGCCGGTGGCGCTGAAGCTCCCTTTTCCCCCTACGCCGCTCTCTGTTACGAGACGTCCAATCTCATGTCGCGGCAGGCGTCCGAACGGCCAGCAGAGGCATACCGACCATTCGATCAGGCGCATGATGGTCTGGTGGCTGGAGAAGGGGCGGCCTTCCTTTTTATGGAACGGGAAGAAGATGCTATCCAACGTGGAGCGCATATCTATGCGGAACTCGCTGGTTGGGCCACCACGCATGATGGCTATGATCGGACGCAGTCTGCCCCCGATGGCAGGCGTTTCGCCGACGCCATGCGCAATGCGATGAAAAAGGCCGGCGTTACTGCCGAACAGGTCGATTGCGTGTTTGCCGCCGGTTCCGCTATCCCAGCGGAGGACATTTCCGAAGCACAGGCAATTCGCCTGGCTTTGGGCGAACAAATATCTCGCGTACCCGTCTGTGTGCCTAAGTCAGCTTTCGGCAATCTTTTTGGCGCGGCTACGCCCGTCGATGTGGTAATCTCCTTGCTTGCTATGCAGCATCGGACATTGCCCGCGACGCTTCATCTCGATCAGCCTGCTTCAGATTGTCACCTGGAGCATGTCACAAAACAGCCACGCTCGGTTGCGCGCCTGGATGTGATCGTGGTGAACGCTCGCGGCATCGGTGGAGCTAATGCCTGCCTGGTCCTGCGACGGGGACCTGAGGAGAGCGCCGGAGGCACAGGCGCATAGGATTACTTTTACCACGACTGTTGAACCAACGAAAAATTAGGAGGACGACAAATCATGACTATTCTCGAATCCACACGCGACGACATCTTTTTGAACGTGCGACAAACCATCGTCAGCCAGTTTGAGCTGGACCCGACGGCTATTGAGTCTGCAACCACATTTACCGAACTGGACATCGACTCGATAGAGCGAGTCGATCTAACGCTGCAACTGGAGAAACAGTTTGGCATCCAGCTCCCCGATCAGCGGGTGAAAACCTGCCAGACCATTGGCGAGCTTGCCGATTTAGTGCGGACGATCAGTGAGAAGCAAGCAGCAGAACTGCAACCTGCTTTACGGGAGAATTAATCATGCCAAGAGCTGAAGCCAGTATCATTATTGCCGGCGATGCTGACCGGATTTTTGCCATTACCAACGATATTGCTCGCTGGCCGGACCTTTTTCTCGAATATCGCGGCGCCAGGGTGCTCTCCACGGTCCGTCACGAACGCTTTGCCCGCTTAGACTTTGAGCTGACCAATGCGGAGGGCGCAACATGGCGTTCCTGGCGCATGCTGGACTACGAGCAGCGCATAGCCATCGCGCAGCGCCAGGCTCCGCTGTTCCCCTTTAAATATATGCACCTGACCTGGAGCTATGAGCCGGTGGAGCAGGGCGTCAAAATGACGTGGGTGCAGGACTTTGAGATGGACCCGGAAGCGCCCACCTCCAACGAACAGGCCATCACCATGATGGTGGCGCATATGCAGAAGAATCAGGAACGTTTCAAAAACGTCCTTGAGGCTGAGAAAGAAAAGGTGGGATAAACCATGCGAAAACCTACTCCGCAACAGGTGCTGCTGAACGAACTCAAGGGCATGTGGAAGTCGTACGCGATTCAGGCCACCGCCCATTACAACTTCGCCACGCTCATTGGCGAGGGCAGCAAAAGCGCGGCAGAACTGGCGCAGGCGACGGGGACGCAGGAGCAGTGGGTCCACCGCGTCCTGCGTCTGCTGGCCTCGTTAGGTATTTTTTGCGAAGTGTCTCCGCGCACCTATGCCAACACCGAGCTCTCGGCCTGCCTGCGCGATGGCGTTCCAGGCTCGCTGCGCGCAATGGCCCGCATGATGGGCAGCGAGCGCTACCGCCTTGAGTGGGGACTGCTCGAAGAGAGTATGCGCACAGGAACGTCCGCCGTTGCCTTGCTGCATGGGCAGGATCTCTATGAGTATCTCGATGAGCACCCACAGGAACGGGATATTTTCGACCAGGCCCTCTCCGGCTTCTCCGCCATTGTCGATGACGCGATAGCCTGCACCTACGATTTCTCGTCGGTGAAGAAAGTGATCGATCTGGGTGGCGGGCGTGGCAGCTTGCTGGCGGCGATTCATGCGCGCTTCCCTGAGCTTCAAAGCACGCTCTTTGAACGCTCCTTTGTGATCGAGAAGCTTCATCAGGCCGGTGGCGTTAGCCGGCTCGATGGCTCTTTAGACCGCTCCATCGATCTGGTTGTGGGCGATTTCTTTGCAGGCGTGCCCGGCGGAGCGGATGCGTACCTGCTCAAGGAAGTTTTGCACAACTGGAGCGACGAGCAGTGCATTACCGTGCTCAAGCATTGTCGCCGCGCCATGCATCCAGATACCGTCATACTGGTGTGCGAACAGGTCATCTCTCCCGCCAACAACGAGGGAGATTTTGCCAAAGGGCTAGATCTGCTCATGGGCCTGGAACAGCAGGGATGCGAGCGTACGGAGGAAGAGTTCCGCGCCTTATACGAGGCTGCGGGATTGCGTTTAGCGCGGGCTATCCCGACTCCTTCACCGCACTGGATACTTGAAGGCGTTCCGGCCTGATACGGCAGCTTTGATTGCGAAGGAGTTGAACATCCTATGGCATACTGGCCCAAACAAACTATCGTTGAAGTCGCTGATGGCGTTGTGGCGGTGCTCAATGGTGATGGCGAGATAGGGGTATCAAACGCGGCCTGCATCATTGAGCAAAAGCGCGCCTTCGTCGTCGATACCATGACCTTCCCCGAAATGGCGGAAGGCATGGCGCGCGAAATTGCCCGGCGCGGCGCTCATGCCGATATAGTGCTGAATACCCATCACCATATCGACCATATCGGTGGTAATAAAGTCTTTGCCGATGCGCGTATCGTGGGGCATCCGTCCTCCATCGGGTATCTTCAGCAGCTCGGGCTACCGGTCAGCCTGTACGATACCTTGATGCCACAGTTTCGCGGGCGCTTTCAAAATATTGAGCTGGTGATACCGGAACCGGCCATCGACCAGCTCATATTGCCGCGCGGGGGTGAGTTGCATGTCTTCACGCCCGCGCATACCCTGGCCGATCTCACTGTCTGGTTTCCTGAAACGCGCGTGCTGCTCGCGGGCGATGTGAGCTTTATCGGCGTGACTCCTTTAGGGGTGCATGGTCTGATCTCGTCGTGGATAGAAGCTCTGGACACCCTGCTGGCGCTCAAGCCAGCAGTGGTCGTCCCTGGACATGGACCCATCGGCAGCAGCCAGGATCTCTTGAGGCAGCGCGACTATCTCTCTGCCATCTATCACCTGGGGCAGCGCGCCGTCAAGGAAGGTGTATCGCCCCAGGAGGCGCTGGCGTCCTTCGATGCAAGCCCATTCGCGGATTGGCTTGAGGCTGATCGCACCCCGCTCAACCTTGAACGGGCAATGAAAGAGGTGCGGGGCGAGATTCATCGCGACAATGTCATAACGAGCCTACCTAATTTGGAGGATCGCTGATATGGCGTACTGGTCAATTTGGTCAGGGAGGTAAAGGAACATGAAGTTAGGAAGAATTCTACGTGCATCCATCGATCAGGCAGTGCCGCGGCTGGTAGCGGTATTGCCTGAGCGCAATCAGGTGCTCGATCTGGCTACGATGGAATATCACCGGCTCTTGCGTGGCGGCGCGACCGCCGAAGCGGCTCAACGGCTCGCAGCGGCGCTCTTTCCGTCGAGCATGAGCGCCGCCATTGGGGCAGGCTCCCGCTTTCTCGAAGCCGCGCAAGCCTGCCTGGATGCCGCTTTCGTCGAAGAGGCGGTCTTTGCCATCGACGCTGTCAAATGGCTCTCGCCGCTCGATCCGTCGATGATGCGCGACTGCCTGGCATTCGAGCAGCACCTGCGTAACGCCTTTCTCGTCGGGCAAAAGCGCCCCATCCCCGAGGTGTATTACGAGATGCCGGTGTATTACAAAGGCAATCGTTTCAGCGTCATCGGTCACGAACAGGAGGTTCCCTGGCCCGATTACACGCAATATATGGATTACGAGCTGGAGCTTGGCTTCGTGATTGGGCGCGACGGCTATGATCTCTCGCCCGATGTTGCCCGCTCGCATCTTTTCGGTGTGACGATCTACAACGACTTTAGCGCGCGCGATATCCAGCGCAAAGAGGGCGCTGGCGGACTGGGTCCGGCTAAAGGAAAAGACTTTGCCACGGGGCTTGGTCCCTGGATTACCACTGCCGATGAAGTGGATGTGCATAACCTGAGCATGATCGCACGCGTGAACGGCGAAGAGTGGTCGCGCGGCTCCAGCGCGGATCTGATGTGGCGGGTAGAGGAGATTATCGCGTACGTCTCCAAAGCCGAGGGCGTTCACGCAGGCGAGCTGATCGGCTCCGGCACGGTTGGCTTCGGCTGCGCCCTTGAACTGGGTCGCCAGTTGCGGCCCGGCGACGTTGTCGAGCTTGAAGTCAGCGGCATCGGGACGCTGCGCAATCGGATCGGTGCGCCAGGAGCAAAGGGCTGGACGCCATCACGGCGACCATCCAGTACGACTCAGCAAGAGGCTGAGCGCAAATAGCAGTTTTTTCATGTGAAGGAGATAGAAGAAGATGTCAACGATTATCGCCAAAAGCGACCTGTGTACCTTGATCAATGTGTTTACCGTTGCGCCAGAGCGGCAGCAAGAGCTGGTGGATGTACTGGTAGAGATCACAGAGCAGGTAATAAAAGATTTACCCGGTTTTGTATCGGCTAACATCCATAAAAGCATCGACGGGGTATGCGTGACCAACTATGCCCAATGGGAGAGTCCGGCGGCGCTGCAAAGCATGTTGAATGATCCCGAAGCCTCGCAGCACATTGCAAAATGCCGCGAAATTGCCAGGCACATTGACTTCCACCTGTACACCGTTGAGCATTGCACTACTGTGGCCAGTAAGCCCGTCGCCTCATCTATCAACGAGTGAGCGCGTGCGCAACAGGCAGAGAGGCAGAGCAAACCCTTTGCCTCTCTTCTTTGAGAAGACTGCTTTGGAGTGCTAGTTTCAGTATCCTCAAGCGGATCGAGATAACTACGCGCTCTCGCCGCCTCCCTTGAGGGCTACTATATATGTCATTTCCGAAGATGTCAAGTGGAAATGCACTAGAGAGGCATTATTTCGCTATCGTTGTAAGAGGGAAAAAGTATGATACAACCACATAAGCGGTTGACCGGAGAACAGCTTGCTGGCTGGGTGCCAGGAAAGATTTCCGCTTCGCTCTACCAGGTCCAGTGTGAGCCTGATATCGCCATTGAACTGCCTGATGGTGTAATATTGCGCGGTGATTTGTATCGCCCTAAAGCCGAAGGAACCTTTCCGGTGCTGCTGGCATGGTCGCCGTATACCAAAGAATTGCAGAACACCGGCCTGCCGCTGCCCATTAACGAAGTGGGCGTGACCCGCTATATCGTCGCGCGCGGCTATTGTCACCTGATTGTAAATGCCAGAGGTACAGGTAAATCGGGCGGCATACGCAGCGAATCGTTCTCTCCCTGTGAGCAACAGGATATTTATGATACTATCGAGTGGGCAGCTCGTCAGGCGTGGTGCGATGGCAATGTGGGTATGACGGGGATGTCATATTTCGCCGTGGTCCAGTATCTGGCAGCCGCCAGACAACCGCCCCACCTGAAGGCCATCTTCCCTTATCTAGGCTTTACCGACCTCTACCGCCATTTTGCCTATCATGGCGGAGCGTTTCAATCGGATTTTTTCGCGACCTACTATACCTTCGTTGGCTCGACGCAAAAGCTATCCGTCAAGCCGGCGCTGCGCCACGCCCTCGGCTATCTGTTGAACCGAGCATGGGTGCAATCGCTGATCATGCGTATTTTCTTTTTGAACCGCACCAAGATGCCGGGCCGCTTGCATCCGCAGGAGTCCTGGGCGCGGGGCTTTGCCACGCTGGCCTTTGATCAACGCTTCGATGGGCCGTTCTATCGAGAAAAATCGGCGTGGCCCGTCTTACACCAGATTGAAATTCCCGCCTGTATTGGTACCAATTGGGGAAATTTCGGCCTGCATATGAAGGGCGCGTTTCAAGCCTGGGCGGGGATTCGCTCGGAGCAGAAAAAGCTCTTTATTGGCCCGCCCGATCCGCGCTGGCCCTGGTCAAACTATCAGGAGGAGCTGCTTGCATGGTACGACTACCATCTAAAGGGCATCGATACCGGCATTGAGGAACAGCCTCCCGTGCGCTACTGGCTCCAGGGAGCTGAGCGGTGGCGGACAGCGGCGGACTGGCCCATCCCCGCGGCGACGAAGCAGCGATTCTACCTGACACCCTGCACAGACGATGCATTAACCGAGCAGCGTTTGCAAGCGGAACAACCTGAGCAAGCGTCCACGCTGGCATTTGTGGCCATTCCACGCCACATGCTCTACCCAAAAGTGCTGGATCGCTACGAGGCGCAGGTATTACGCTACGCTACGGAGCCGTTCCAGAACGATACCGAGATCACGGGTCCGATTCGCCTGTATCTCAAGCTAGCCTCAAGCGCGATAGATACCCATATCATCGCCCGTATCAGCGATATTGCGCCCGATGGCAAACGACGCAAGCTCTCGTTCGGCTGGCTCGAAGCCTCGCATCGTCGCGTCGATCAGGAGCTTTCGCGCGCCGATGAAGTCATCCATGAGCACCAGAAGGCCGAGCCGCTGACGCCTGGCGAACCAGTCATTTGTGAATTTAGCTTAACGCCAACTGCTAACCTTTTTAAACAGGGGCATCGCTTGCTGCTGGAAATTGGCAGTCAGCCCGATCTACTGGGGACGAACGCGTTCGAGGGCAATATCTTCTTCTCATATGACACGCCTCCCTATCCCGCGAGAAATACCATCTTTCACGGCGGCGCGAGCGGCTCATATGTGGAGTGGGAAGTGCGCAACGACTGAGATCGCATCGCGTCCCATCGTAAGCTAACCCCGACGATCAACAACAGAATTGGAGATAACAATGCACGTTTCACTGAATAGAATCCATCATACCGGAATAGTCGTTCGCGACCTGAACCAGGCACTGCGGTTTTTCAAAGAGGTTTTTGGCCTTGACCCCATCTTCATCCATGATTCGTCCGGTCCTGAAATCGACCGTGAAGAGCTTGGACGGCTGGTGGACGTGCCCAATCCTGACATCCGCTTTGCCTTTATGCAGGTGGGGGATACCAGCTTTGAACTGGTCCAATATCGCAGCCCGGAGGGGCGAGCGTTTGATCGCCGCAATAACGATGTGGGGACGATGCACATCTGCTTTGAGGTGGACGATATTCACCAGTCCAGGAAACGGCTCAAAGAATGGGGGATCGAGTTCACCACCGATCCCATCCACGTCGATGCAGGACCATTTGCAGGCTACTCGTTTGCCTACTTTAAAGGGCACGACGGGCTAACCTTTGAGCTGTTTGAGGTTCCTCAGCACTAAATTAAACATTAATGGCTACATAATGTCCAGGGGCGAAAAGCCCCTGGCGGGTGCAGATAAACCAGCTACCAGGGCAAGCGCAAGGTCCCCCCTTGCCCCTACCATTTCTCTCCAACATCACATCATACCCAACACCCAATCCGAACGGGAACTGCCATGTTCGATGGTATCCGTAGGGGCAATCCCTCGCGGTTGCCCTGTTCCCCAACTGATCCTGCTGCACCTCTCCCATAAGGGCAATCCCTCGCGGTTGTCCTGGTCGGGGCAAATGAAAAACTGAAAAGTTTTGGTGCGAATCTAGATTCCTAATCTCGACAACTATACTGTGATATGATAAGATGGAAGCCATATTTCAGTTCTGCCTAGTTAGGAGTCTATATGCGCGCTCTGTTACTGGCAACAACCAATCGTGGCAAGTTGAAAGAGTTTCGTGCTATTTTCGCGGATTTGCCGTATCAGGTTCTTTCCTTGAATGATATTAAGCTTGACATGGATGTGGAGGAGACGGGGACCACGTTTCGGGAAAATGCAGAACTGAAGGCCCTGACATATGCGCATGCGTCGGGCATGCTCTCTCTCGCTGATGATTCTGGCCTGGAAATAGATGCTCTTGGCGGTGCCCCAGGAGTGTATTCTGCCCGCTTTTTGGGTCCAGGCGTGTCGTATGAAGAACGATTTCGCATTATTTTTGAACAATTGCGGGGACTACCGATGGAGCAGCGCACTGCCCGTTTTCGCTGCGTCATTACTGTGGCTGAGCCGGGAGGAGATCATCGGAGCGTGGAGGGGACGATAGAAGGGGTGATTGCTGAGGCCCCTCGCGGGGAAAATGGTTTTGGCTACGATCCTATTTTCCTGGTACCGGAGCTTGGAAAAACGACCGCTGAACTGGAACCGGAGAAAAAACATCGCATCAGTCACCGGGGAAAGGCTGCACGCTTAGCCCTTGAACTGCTCAAAGACTGGCCCCCGTCGGGCAGTTCAGGCAATACCCTACAGAAGTAGCGGAGAGACATGAGGACCTGATAGCATATGGCGAGAAAAACTGCCATTCGTGTTGCTCTCGACCTGGAAACCACCGGTTTGCATGTGGAGCAAGATGCAATTCTTGAGGTTGCCGCGATTAAGTTTCAAGGGACCGAGATTCTCGATACGTTTGAATCTTTTGTGTCCCCTGGCCGCTCGATTCCCTATCGTGTGCAACGGCTGACGGGCATTAAGCCCGAGTTATTAACCGGCGCTCCTCCATTCACTGCGATTGCCCATAAGCTGCAAACATTTCTCGGCGATTTCCCCATTGTCGGCCATAGCATCCCCTTTGACGTGAGCTTTCTGCGCCGCTGGGGGCTGGCCCGCGCCAATCCGCTGATCGATACCTTCGAGTTGGCGACTGTGCTGCTGCCGTCCTTGAGCAGCTACAATCTGGGCCAAGTGGCTCAGACGCTGGGCATCCAGGTTCCGCTTGACCGGCATCGCGCGATGGTGGATACGGCGCTGGCGATGAAGGTTTTCTGGGTGCTGCACCAGCGTTTGCAGTCGGTTGATTTGACCCTGCTCAAGGATCTAGCGAATCTCGACGCGCCGCGTTCGTGGCCCTTACTCCACTTCTTCCGCCAGGAGTTGCGCGAGCGGCAGGAGCAAGATGGGGTGCAAGGCAGACTGACGCGGGGTAGCCTGGGAGATCGTTTCGCGGCACAACTCGGCATGGACCCGCGCATCCTCTCTTTCTCCGTCGCCAATCAGCAAGAAGAGCAGCAAGACAACGCACAGCCTGCTGATACCTCCTCGCCTCCACCTCCTCTTGCTTCCATCAAGCAAATAGAATCGCTGGTTGAGGTTATTCCTGAACAGGCTGAGCCGCCCGCCCCTAAGAGCTATCAGACGGCGCGTATGGCGGTGCGAGAGGCGCTGGAGCAGTGCAAACCGCTCTTGATCGAGGTGACAATCGGCGGCAGCGATTATACGCCTGCGATTCTGCCCGCGCTCGAATGGTTGACCGAGCCTCCAGGCGAAGAAAAAGCTCCTCCCAGGAGGCTGATCATTGCCTGCTCTCACCAGCAGGGCGCGCGTCGCCTGGTTGAGACGATTCTGCCGCGTTTGCAGGAGCAGCTCAAGAGCAAGCTGCCGGTGGCCTATCTGGCGGAACGCGGCGGCTATCTCTGCACTCATCGCTGGTTTGGTGCGGCTTTACGCCGCACCAGCGGCGAACTTACTGCCGAACAGGCGCGCGGACTGGCGAAGCTGGCGCTGTGGGCGCAACAAACCCTGACCGGCGAGCGCAGCGAGTTAACCCTGTTGCCGCAGGAGCTTGCCGCCTGGGAACGTATCTCCTCCGGCGTCGAGCGCATCCCTTCGGGCGATAGTCGTTCGGGTGATAGCTATCAGCGTTGTACCTATCGGCGCAAGGGTTACTGCTTCGTGAGCCTAGCGCAAGAGCGGGTCAAAGCTGCAACCATCGTGGTGACGACCCATAACGGGCTGTTTGATGACCTCTCTCATGCTCACTCGCTGCTGACCGGTATTGATCGTCGCCTGATCCTGGATGCCGAACTGCTTGAAGAGGAAAATGCGCGCTGGAGCAACTCCGAACTCGCTCAGCCGCGCCTTTTAGAATTGCTCAACACCATTGGCATAGAACTGCCAGATGGTCGCTATCAGGGGCTACTGGCCCTGGCTGCCCCAGCTCTGCGCATGAACGGCCCTGGCGGCCTTTCGACGACGCCGACGGTTGCCAAAGCGGAGCTAGATCAGCGCATGCTCACCTGGTTCCAGTCCCTGCGTCAGACGCGCGCTGCCGTGGAGAAGCTCTTTAGCTGCTTTGCTCAATTGCTGGAAGAGTTTTTGCAGCAGGGAGCAGGCAACGGAGGGAAAGATAAAGGGCGCGGGGAGTCGTCCGGTCGCTCGCATGGCGGACGCGGCAATGAGCCACGAACCGATCAGCCGTTGCGTTTGAGCGGGCAGATTCGCAACCTGGGCGCGTGGAAGGATACCGAACGCGCGTGGCAGCAGGTCGCGCAACGACTGCAAGCGGTCATTGATCTGGCGCATGAGGCCGAGAAGATCATCCTGACCACGCAGCGCAACCGGCATCGGCTTGATATTGGGAGCGGCGAGGATAGCTCTGTCGCCGCCGAACTGGTCGCGGTCGCTCACCAGTTGTTGAAGCAGAAGCAACTGGGGCAGCAGGCGATGTCCTTTACAGATAACGAACATGTTTACTGGCTGCGGATGCCGCCTCCGCCTCCGCCGTTCGCGCAGTCCACAGCGCATCAGCGCCATACAGAGGCGGCAGGCGCTCAAGCGAACGAAAGCATGCCTGTGCTGCACACGCAGCTCGTCCAGACCTCAGCTTTTTTGCGGCGCTTACTCTTATCGGACAATACCTGCACGATCTTTTCAGGCTCCGCGCTCTCGGTTGACAACTCATTTGCGTTCTCGCGCGGCACACTCGGCCTGGACAACGATGCCTGCCCCGCGCTCTCGGTCGTTACCGAGCACCACAAGCAGACGCTGTTATATATGCCGAACGATGTGCCCGAACCCAACGCGCCGCAGTACCAGCGACACCTCGACGAAACCCTGATCCATCTCGCGACCGCGCTGGAAGGGCAGCTTGTTGCGCTCTTTACCTCGCATGCCGCTTTGCGTAGCTCCTATGCGACGATCAAGCCGTTGCTAGAGGCGCGCGGTATCCTGGTAGTAGGTCAGGGCGTTGATGGCTCGCCGCGCCAGCTCTGGCAAATATTCCAGCATCAGGAGCGGGTCGTCGTGCTGGGCACCGGCAGTTTCTGGGACGGCGTCGAGGAGATCGACCGCTCGCCCGCGTGCTTGCTGATCGCTCGCCTGCCAATGCCTGTGCTCAACGACCCGCCAATGGCCGCCCGTGCCGAGCACTACTCCGACCAACTGCACCAGCTCACCGTCCCCGTGGCCGCCCTGCGGATGCGTCGCGCCCTCAATCGCCTGGTATGGAGCGATACCAAACGCAACGCCGTGGTATTGTTCGACCGCCGTGTGATTTCAAAGGAGTACGGTTCCACGATCCTGCACAGCCTGCCCCACTGTTCGCAAAGGCAAGCCGCCGTCTCGCACATGCCGGAGACGATCCTCGATTGGCTGACAGGTACGGGGGGGTGGGAGTAAGGGAATACGTGGTGGCGACGAGATTCAGCATCCCGCAGCAGGGCAAGCGCGAGGCCCCCGCGTCCACCCACGCCCGTCCCCTTGCCCCTACCCCTCCGGTCCAACATTCCAGTAACCGTTTAGGAGGATGGTAGGGGCAGTGCCTTGCGCCTGCCCTGCCATGGTCGCCGACCCTGTTCCCCGCATTACGGTAGGGGCAGTGCCTTGCGCCTGTCCTGCCACGGTCCCGGACCCTGTCCCCCCGCGTCACGGTAGGGGCAGTGCCTTGTCCCTGCCCCCGATCTCGTACTAATGGACAGGTGGCAGGATTGCGAGACCGTCGGGGAGACCGGTAGGGGCAAGGGGATGGGTGGAAATGGGGTGGGGGCCTCGCGCTTGCCCTGCTAGCCCTGCTAGGATTTTGTCAATTGGCTCTTGACGTACAGCACATAATAAGGCACAGTATCATCAGCAAGCAATTATCCAGAGATTGAAAGGATTTCAAGAGCATGTCGGTGCAGGCTGAAGAGAAACAGAAGCTACGAGTCGTTTATGGGGTATGTCCGCACGATTGCCCCGATTGTTGCGCCTTAGAGACGCACGTTGACGAGCGGGGACGCGCCGTCAGCATCCAGGGGCGGGCAGACCATTCGGTGACGCGCGGCTGGCTCTGCGCTAAGGTCAACCGCTATCTGGAACGCGTCTATCATCCTGAGCGATTGCTCTACCCAATGCGGCGCGTCGGCCCCAAAGGCAGCGGCCAGTTCGCCCGTATCTCGTGGGACGAGGCCATAGCTGAGATTACTGGTCGCTGGAAAGATATTATCGCCAGCGATGGCGCGCAGTGTATTTTGCCTTACAGCTATGCAGGCACGTTGGGACTGGTGCAGGGAGCCGTGACCGATACGCGTTTCTGGAACCGTCTGGGCGCGTGCGGCCTGGAACGCGCCATCTGTGGTCACGCGGCAGAAGAGGCGGTCCAGCTTACCGTCGGCGGGCGACTGGCCCCTTCGCCGGAGATGCTCCTGCATAGCAAGCTGGTCCTGATCTGGGGCAGCAATCCAGCCAGCACCGCGCCCCATCTGATGCCTTTCTTGCGCGAAGCCCAGCGGAAGGGCGCGCGTGTAATCGTGATTGACCCCATACGCACGCTGACGGCTCGTTCCGCCAACCAGCATATCCAGCCCTACCCTGGCACCGACGCCGCGCTCGTCCTGGCAATGATGCACGTCATGGTGACCGAAGAACTGCACAACGCGCCATGGATTGCCGAGCATACGCTTGGTTGGGAGCACCTTTTAGAACGGATTATGCGCTTCCCGCCGCAACGGGCCGCCCAGATTACCGGTCTGGCCGTCGAAACCATCGTTGATCTTGCCCGCACCTACGCCACCACTGCTCCGGCGATGCTTAGAATTACCGATGGCATCAACCGGCATACCAATGGCGGTCAGACCGTGCGTATGCTCGCCTGCCTGCCGGCAATCACCGGACAGTATGGGCTGGAGGGCGGCGGGCTGATGTATAGCACCAGCGACTGGATCAGGTGGGACGGCAAATCTGCGGGCCATAGGTACGAAGCCGTCTGCCCTCCCAGGCCGCGCACCGTCAATATGAACCGCCTGGGTTCGATCCTCACGGGCGAGGCCGATCCGCCGATCTATTCGCTTTATGTCTACAACGCCAATCCCGTTGCCTCTTCGCCCAACGCCAGCAAGATCGTTGAGGGATTGATGCGCGACGACCTTTTTACCGTCGTGCATGATCTTTTTGAGACCGATACCGCCCGTCACGCCGATATTATGCTACCAGCCACCAGCCAGCTTGAGCAGGTCGATCTGCACAAACCATACGGACATCTCTCGCTACAATATAACATGCCTGCCATCGCTCCCCAGGGGGAGGCGCGCAGCAACTGGGACGTGATGCGCGCTCTGGCGGCTGCGATGGGCTTTAATGAGCCGTGGCTGACCGATGATGCCGACGCAATCATTCGCGAAGTATTGGCGGCAACAACGGCGCGCAATCCGCTGCTCAACGGCATCACCTTTGAGCGTTTGCAGGCGGAGGGTTCCATCCCCTTTAATATCCCTGCGGATGAGCGTGTGCCCTTCGCCAACGGAGTGTTCCGCACGCCATCGGGCAAGGTCGAGTTCTATTCGCAGCAAGCTATGGCGAAGGGCTATGACCCTGTGCCGGATTGGGAGCCGGAAGTCGAGTCGAAATTCAAGCTCGACACGGACGCGCCCGCAGCGAACGATCAGCTCCTGCCATTGCTCTGTCCAGCGGCGCACCACTTTGTCAGCTCAACCTTTGGCAATCAGCAGCGTTTGATCGGCAAGGAGCGGGCGCCCACCTTGCGCATCAACCCCATCGATGCGCAGGCGCGCGGCATTCGCAGCGGGCAACTGGTCAGGGTCAGCAACGAGCGCGGCTGGTGTCGCCTGATTGCCGATGTCACAGAGGATGTGCGTCCAGGCGTCCTGGCAACGACAACCGTATGGTGGCCCAGGTTCAGTCCCGACCAGCGTAACATCAACTGGACCACCTCCGACCGCCTGGCCGACTTCAACGGCGGCAGCACCTTCTACACCAACCTCGTCAAGGTCGAAGCAGATAATACCGGCGATGCATAGCGATAGGGCAAGACAGGGCAGGCGCAAGGCCCTGCCCCTACCGCCCTCCTGAAACGGTCCCTGGAATGTTGGACCGGAGGCTGTAGGGGCAAGGGGATGAAGGGAATGGGGTGGGGGCCTTGCGCTTGCCCTGACTGCGGTGCTGCGTCTGCCCTTAAAAGGGAGATATAGGGCAGGTGCAATGGGAACAATGACAACGTAGGGACCCGATTTATCGCGTCCGTGGGCGATTTATCGCCTTCCCCGAAAGGATGTATCCCGCAACAGGGCAAGCATAAGGCATTGCCTCTACCAGTTCCGTCGATCATTGCGGGACCGCCTCAGGGCAAGCGCAAGGCCCCCACATCCCCACGCCCATCCCCTTGCCCCTACTGTCCTCGTCAACATCGCGCAAGCCGTTTGGATGCAATGTTGGAGAACGGGCGACGGGATATCAAATCATGGGGCGCGGTAGGGGCAATCCCTTGCGGTTGCCCTGTTGCGGGACGGGCCTGCGCCTCGCCCTCTCTGGTTTGTCCCGCCTCATGCCATTATACCCTTTACGCCTGCCCTGCTGGTTCCACATTGCGACGATGACGATATGATAGGCATGCCTATGCCGGAAAACAAACTCTTGCGCTACTGATGCATAACACGTATACTAAAAAATAACTATTTCATACTACATTACGCTTAGATAAATATAGCTACGGAGAAATTGGCATGGACGCCGGTACGCAGGTAGAGAAGGTAGATTGCGCAATTATCACCATCCTTCCCGAAGAGTTTCTCGCCGTTCAGGAGCGGTTCACGTCAACGCGCTATAAGCATCCTACCAGCCAGCACACCTATGGCATCAGTCGCGTGCCGACGAAGGACGGCCAGATCTGCGTTGTCGCGCTCGCACGCACCAGCGGGCAGGGGAATGATGTGTCACAGCACCTTGCCACGCGCATGATCGACGACCTGGACCCGCAGATCCTGCTGGTGGTGGGGATTGGCGGCGGCGTGCCTGATAACGACTTCACGCTGGGCGACGTCATCGTCTCGTCGCATATCCACAATTTCGATCTCAGCGCTGTCAAGGGTGAGCAGACGACCTTTAACGTCACCGGAGGCGTGCATCCTCATGTGAGCGAGATTACCGCCAATCTCTATTTCTACCATGAGCAAATGGCCGACTGGAACAGCGAGGCATCGATCAGAATGGCGCGCCCGACGTTGCTGCTGACCGAGAAGGATATAGAGCGTTTCCTCGACAAAGATGTTGACGAGGCGTGGCGCGAGAAGGTCAAAGAGGTTGTGCTCTGGCATTTTGGCGAGCAGCAGCTCGGCAAGCGTGCGCCGAAATTCCTGACCGGTCCCATTGCATCCAGCAATAGTCTGATCCGCAGCGATGCCATCCTGGCGCACTGGTTGGGGACCGCGCGCGGCATTCGAGCGGTGGAGATGGAGGCGGCAGGGGTCTACCAGGCGGCGCAGCGCATGCGCCAGCAATATCCCGTGATGGCGATTCGCGGCATCAGCGACATCGTGGGCTTCAAACGTCACGACGACTGGAAGCATTACGCCTGCCACACCGCCGCCGCCTTCGCCCACGCCTTCATCGCCGCCGGCATCGTCGAGCCGCGCGAGCACACGCCATCCCCACCAGTCGAACCACCCGTCCAGCCACCGCCAGCCCCACAGAAGCAGGAGAGCGAGGGTATGCTGTTTAAAAAGAAAAATACCGGCGCAGTCAAGATTTTTATCGTTTTTGCGGAGGAAGATAGACGATACAAGGAACGCCTTGAAAAGCATCTTGCTGTACAAGTGCGGAGCGGGCTAATAGAGCTTTGGGATAAGGATCGATTTTTGAGTGGTAGAGACAGCCTCAAAGAAGTAAGTAAACATATCACCTCTTCTCACATCGTTCTCTTATTAGCCAGTTCAGACTTTACTGCTTCTGAAGAATGTTACACCCAAATGGAGCTTGCGATGCAACAACGCGCAAGCGGCAAAGCTGTCGTTATCCCCATCCGTGTTAGTCCTTATAACTGGCCTGACGCCCCTTTCGAAGGGCTTCTTGCTCTTCCTCGCGATGGTAGGCCGATAACCTCCCGATCCAATCCCCAACAAGACGAAGCCTGGTATAACGTTGCGATAGACATTCGCAACGTGTGTGAGGCGGAGTTCAAAAAAAAGTGATCTTATATTTATATATTCGAATATATAAATATAAGATCAAGCATAGCGATCAGCACATGCTTAACGAGCAAGTTGTGTGGCATTGTAGGGATGCAGTAATGCAGATGAACAATTCTGTCAGAGGGAGGGGAGGACCCGCCCCGGCAGCAGGGCAAGCGCGAGGCCCCCACCCAATCCCATCCGCTGCCCCTTGCCCCTACCGGTTCGGGCGATCATAGTGGGGACCGCAGCAGGGCAAGCGCAAGGCATTGCCCCTAC
>Ga0070741_10010070_pt1 | contig 18021 bp, 17 predicted proteins | sample Coa_R1_4_FD_66440 | JGI IMG/M metagenome (GOLD analysis project Ga0070741, IMG submission 66440) | Surface soil microbial communities from Centralia Pennsylvania, which are recovering from an underground coalmine fire - Coalmine... | ecosystem: Environmental > Terrestrial > Soil > Unclassified ...
TGCGGCAAGACGACGACGCTGCGCTCGATCGCCGGCCTCGAGCGCCCGCGCGTGGGGGAGATCGTCATCGGCGGCGACGTGGTCTATTCGTCCGCCCGCAGCGTCTTCGTGCCGCCGAATCAGCGCGGCCTCGGCATGGTGTTCCAGTCCTACGCCATATGGCCGCACATGACGGTGTACGAGAACGCCGCCTTCCCGCTGCGCGTCGGCCGGCGGCGGTTCTCACGCCGCGAGATCGATGAGCGCGTGATGCGCGTCCTCGGCACCGTGGATCTCGCCGACATGGCGCAGCGCGAGGCGACCAAGCTCTCCGGCGGCCAGCAGCAGCGCCTCGCGCTGGCGCGCGCGCTGGTGATGGAGCCGCGCGTGCTGCTGCTGGATGAGCCGCTCTCGAACCTCGATGCGAAGCTGCGCGAGCGCATGCGCTTCGAGCTGAAGCGCCTGCAGCGCGAGCTTGGCATCACCACGGTGTACGTGACGCACGACCAGAGCGAGGCGCTCGCGCTCTCGCACGCCATCGCCGTGATGAATCGCGGGCGCATCGAGCAGATCGGCACGCCGCGCGATGTCTACGAGCGCCCGGTTAACCAGTTCGTCGCCGACTTCGTCGGCACGACCAACTTTCTGGAAGCGACGGTCAGCGGCACCGATGGCGCAGCCGGGTTCTATCGCGTGCGCTGCGAGCTCGGCGAGCTGAAAGCGCATGCGCACGAAACGCTGAGCGCGGCCGACAAGGTGGTGCTGTCGGTGCGACCGGAGGATATCCATCTGAGCGAGTCGCGCCCCGACGGCGAGAACGTCTGGCAGGGCACGGTGGACCAGAAGGTGTTCCTCGGCGAGACGGCCGATTGGCAGGTGGCGATCGGCGCGCGGCGGCTGCAGTCGCGCGTGCATCCATCGCTGCGCACGCGCGTCGGCGAGCCGATCTTCGTGCGTATCGATCCGGAGAAGTGCGTGGCGCTCAAGCCATGAAGCGCTGGGCTTCCGACGTCATCGTCGATCTCCTGCACGTGTACGAGTTGCCGTACGCGGCGCTGAATCCCGGCGCCTCTTATCGCGGGCTGCACGATTCGATCGTCAACTATGGCGGCAACAAGCCGCTGATGATGCTCTGCCAGCACGAGGAGACGGCAGTGCAGATCGCGCATGGCTACGCCAAGGCGAGCGGCAAGCCGATGGTGGCGATCCTCCACAACCTGGTCGGCCTCTTGCACGCGAACATGGCGATCTACTACGCGTACGCCGACCGGGCGCCGGTCTTCATCATTGGCGCGACCGGGCCGATGGACGAGACCAAGCGGCGCCCCCGCATCGACTGGATCCACACCGCGCTAGTGCAAGGCGAGGCGGTCCGCGCCTATACGAAGTGGGATTACCAGCCCACCGTGATCGACGGCGTGCCGGAATCCTTCGCGCGCGCCTATGCGGTGATGATGACCGAGCCGCGCGGGCCGATTTACATGTGCTACGACGCGTGGCTCCAGGAGCAGCCGCTCGAGCGCGAGATCCGACTGCCGCCCGCGGGGGCGCAGAAGGTGCCGGCGGCGATCGCGCCCGATCCCGCGTCGTTGGAGCGCGCGGCGCAGATGCTTGCGGCGGCGAAGCGCCCGGTGATCATCGCGGAATATGTCGGCCGCGACCCCGCGGGCTTCCATGCCCTGGTCGAGCTCGCCGAGACGCTCGGCGCGCCGGTCTGGGACGTGAACGCGCGGCTCAACTTCCCGAGCCGGCATCCGCTCAACCTGAGCATGGTGAAGGACGTCTTCCGCGATGCCGATGTCTTGCTGTGTCTCGATACCCGGGACTGGGAGCGCGCCACCACCGAATTGGCGAGCACCACGCGCCAGGTGACCTCGGTCGTGCCGCCCGCCTGCAAATGGATTGACATCGGCTTCGGCGACTTGGAAATCTCGAGCTGGGCAATGGATTACCAGCGCCTCGCGCACGCCGACCTGCGCATCCTCGCCGATACCACGCTTGCGCTGCCGCAGCTGACCGCGCAGCTGAAAGGCAGGGTGCGCCGCGAGCAAGTGGCCGATCGGCGGCGGGCGGCGGAGGAACTGGGGCGCAAAGCGCGTACAGAGTGGGAGCGCGAAGCGCGCGAAGACTGGAATGCGAGCCCGATCACGCTGCCGCGCCTCGCGAGCGAAATCTGGCATGCGATCAAGAGCGAGGACTGGGTGCTGAGCGCCAATACGCTAGAGGATTGGACGCGCATCCTTTGGGATTTCGACAAACCGTACCGGCATCCGGGCAAGTCGCTCGGCACAGCGACCCAGCTCGGCATCTCGCTCGGCGTGGCGCTCGCGCATCGTGACGCGAAGCGCCTGGTGGTCGATATCCAGCCCGACGGCGACCTGATGTTCGACGCCGGCGCGCTGTGGGTGGCGGCGAAGCACCGCATTCCGCTCCTCGTCGTGATGTACAACAACCGCGCGTACTACAACGACTGGGAGCACCAGATCCGCATGGCGAAGCTCCGCGGCACGCCGGAGGAGCGCGCCTACATCGGCATGGACATGGACGACCCGGCGCCCGACTTCGCGGCCCTCGCGAAATCGATGGGCTGGTACGCCGAAGGGCCGATCGACCAGCCGGCCGATGTCGCGCCGGCGCTCAAGCGCGCGATTGCCAAGGTGAAAGCCGGACAGCCTGCGCTGCTGGACACCATCACGCAGAAAAGATGAGCTATCTGGGAAAAATAGGGACTGTCCCTATTTTTCTTTTCCTGCTCTGCACGGCGGCCTGGGCGCAGCCGGTGGTGAACGTGTATTCGTCGATGGCGGAGAAAGATGTGCGCCAGCTGGTCGCCGCGTTCGAGCGACGCCACGGAGTGAAGGTGAATCTGTGGCGCTCGGGCAAGAACCGCGTCCTGCAGCGCGTGATCTCGGAGGCGCGCGCCGGAAAGTTCGATGTCGACGTGGTGCACAACCCGTCGCCCGAAATGGAAGCGCTGCATCAGGAGAAGCTCCTGCGACGCATGAACTCGCCGCGGCTCGCCGAGCTCATCCCGCAGGCCGTGCCGGCGCATCAGGAGTGGGCCGGGCCGCGGGTCTACATCTTCGTGCAGGCGTACAACACCAAGGTGGTCGCCACGGCGGAGCTACCGAAGAGCTATCGGGACCTGCTGGAACCGCGCTGGAAGGGGCGCGTCGCCATCGAAGGCAAGGAGCAGGAGTGGTTCTATACGCTGGTGCAGGCGATGGGTGAAGCCGAGGGGCTGCAGTTCTTCCGTGAGCTCGCAGCGAACGGGCTGCAGGTGCGCATGGGAAACGCGCTCCTCACGAATCTCGTCGTGGCGGGCGACGTGCCGTTTGCGCTCACCCTGTACAGCTATCTGCCCGAGCAGCAGCGCCGTGCCGGCGCGCCGATCGGCTGGCTAGCGCTCGCACCCACCATCGCGGCGACCGATGCGGTGGGCGTCGCCGCGCACGCTCCGCATCCGCGGGAGGCGGCGCTCTTCTACGACTTCATGCTGGGGGAGGGGCAGCAGCTCATGGCGCAGATGGGGCACATCATCTCCGACCGGCGCACGGCGGCGCAATTGGCGCGCTATCAGCTCAAGTTCATCGATCCGGCGGCCGTCATCCGGGATTACGATCGCTGGACGAAGATCTTCGAAGACACGATCCACGGCCGGCCATGACCAGCACGAGCGAGAACCAGCAGCTGACGCGCACCGGGCCCGGCACGCCGATGGGCGAGCTCTTCCGGCGTTATTGGCTGCCCGCGCTGCTCACGAGTGAGCTAGCCGAGCCGGACTGCCCGCCGGTGAGGGTGAAGCTCCTCGGTGAGCGCCTCATTGCCTTCCGCGATACGCAGGGCCGGCTCGGGCTCATCGATGAGTTTTGCGCACACCGCGGCGTCTCGCTCTGGTTCGGGCGCAACGAGGAGAACGGGCTGCGCTGCTCCTATCACGGCTGGAAGTACGACGTGACCGGCCAATGCGCCGAGATTCCTTCGGAAGCGGACAACCCGAAGCTCTGCCAGCGCATGAAGCTGAAGGGCTATCCACTCGCCGAGCGCGGCGGGGTGCTGTGGGCCTACATGGGGCCGCCGGAGAAGCGGCCGCCCGAGCCGGCATACGAATGGACCGAGGTCACACCTGAGCGTCGCTATGTCAGCAAGCGGCTGCAGGAATGCAATTACCTGCAGGCGATGGAAGGCGGCCTCGATTCGATCCACTCCACGTTCCTGCATCGCTGGTCGGTGGAAGATGATCCGCTGCTGAAGCGCGATGCGGCGAGCGCGGCGATGATCAAAGGCGACCCGAGCCCGGCGTTTTTGCCGCTGCCGGCGCCCGGCGGCTTGCGCATCTGCACGCGGCGCAACGTCGGTGAGGATCGCTATTTCTGGCGCGTCACGCAGTTTCTGATGCCCTGCTTCAATCTCTTCCCGCCGTATGGCGACAACCCCTGCGGCGGGCACGCCTGGGTGCCGATGGACGATGAGAACTGCTGGGTGTACAGCGTCGACTACCACCGGCAGCGGCCGCTCAGCGTCGCAGAGCTCGAGGGCGCGAAGAGCGGCCGCGGCGTGCACGTGCCGCTGGTGCCCGGCACCTTCCGGCCGGTGGCAAACCGGCGCAACGACTATCTCATCGACCGCGCCGGGCAGAAGGCGCGACAAACGTTCTCCGGCGTGCGTGCCGTCGGCGTGCAGGATGCCGCGATCCAGGAAAGCATGGGAGTCGTGGCCGATCGTGCGCGCGAGCATCTCGTGGCGACGGACAAGGGCATCGTGATGACGCGTCGCTGCCTGCTGGAGGCGGCCGAGCGCGTGGCGCGCGGCGAGCCGCCGCCCGGGCTCGATCAGGGGTCGCAGCGGGTGCGCGCCTTGTCGCGCGTCACGCCGCGCACCCTGCCGGTGGAGGAGGTGCTCGCATGACCGACGTGGGCGTGATCGGCGCGGGGCGCATGGGGCGGCCGATCATCGGCCACCTCGCGCGCAAAGGCGTGCGCACAAGTGTCTACGACATCGACGGCGGCAAGCGCGCGAGCGTCGAGCAGTGCGGCGCGCAGTGGGCCGCGGATCTCCCGGCGCTCGCCGCGGCAAGCGACGTGATGCTGGTGTGCGTCGGCTACGACGAGGAGGTGCGGGCGCTCTTCCCGCAGCTCGCGCCCGCGGCGCGGCCTGGCGCGATCGTCGCCGTGCTGAGCACGGTGCATCCCCGAACGGTGCAGGACCTCGCCACCACGTACGCGCCGCGCGAGCTGGCGGTGGTGGACGCCACCATGTGCCGCGGCGGCCGCGCGGCGGACCAGGGCACGCTGCTCTGCTTCGTGGGCGGGGATGTCGCGACGGTACGGCGCCTGCGGCCGGTGCTCGGCGCCTTTGCGAGCGACATCGTGCCGACCGGCGCGGTCGGCAGCGCGCAGGTGGCAAAGGCGGCGAACAACCTGATCCTCTGGGCGTGCCTGGTCGCCGATCACGAGGCGCTGGCGCTCGCGCAATGCCACGGGCTCGACGTGGAAGCGCTGCGCCGGGCGCTCGGTATCTCGAGCGCGGCGAACGACGCGCTCGCCAAATGGGGCACGCAGACCATGGCCTGGGCCGAGGACGACATGGCGATCATCGCCGAGATGGCGCGCGAATGCGGGCTTAGATTGCCGCAGACGCAAGTAACACGAGAAATCTGCCGTGTGCTGAAGCCGCACCGCTACCAGCTCGACAAATACGGCCGATGAAAGCGCTGTGCGTGCTGCTCGGCGCGGTGCTCATCAGCGCCGCCCTCGCGGCCGATATCGCGCAATACCAAGGTCCTGATCGGGCGGCGCGCCTGGCGAAGGGCGCGCGCGGCGAAGGCGCAACGCTCAATCTCTATACGTCGCTGACGGTGGAGGACATGGCAGCGCTTAACGGCGCTTTCGAGAAGCAGCACCGGGTGAAGGTCAATCTGTGGCGCGCCGCATCCGACAAGGTTCTGCAGCGCGTACTCGCCGAAGCGAAGGCCGGGCGGCACGACGTCGACATCATCGAGACGAACGCGCCGCCGCTTGAATCGCTGCATCGCGAAGGCGTGCTAGAGCGAGTGCGCTCGCCCGAGCACGCGGCGCTCATTGCAGCGGCATTGCCGGCGCACGGCGAGTGGGTCGGCTCGAGGCTCAACGTCTTCGTCCAGGCGTACAACACGCACCTCGTGCAGCGCGCTGAGCTGCCGAAGTCCTACGCCGAGCTGCTGCAGCCGCGCTGGCAAGGCCGGCTTGGCATCGAGGCCGGGGACGATGACTGGTTCGCGGGGGTGGTGACGGCGCTTGGCGAAGCCAAGGGGCTCGCGCTGTTTCGCGAATTGGTGGCGAAGAACGGTGTCTCCGTGCGCCGGGGGCACACGCTGCTCACCAACCTCGTTGCCTCGGGCGAAGTGCCGCTCGCGCTCACGGTCTACAACTTCACCGCCGAACAGCTCAAGCGCAAGGGCGCGCCGCTCGACTGGTACGTGATCCCGCCGGTGATCGCGCGCGCAAACGGCCTCGCGCTCGCGCGCGGCGCGCCGCATCCGCATGCGGCGCTCCTCTACTACGACTTCATGATCGGCGCCACCGCGCAGCGCATCCTCGCCGAGCGCGGCTTCGTGCCGGCGCGGCGCGAGCTGCAGGCGCCGCTCGGCGCCGCGCCGTTGCGCATCGTCGATCCCGCGCTGCTGCTCGACGAGGGCGAGAAATGGACGCGCCTCTACGAATCGATATTCCTGTCACTGCCGCCACGACGCTGACGTTGCTCGGGCGCGACGCCTCGCTTGACAGCTTTGAGACAGGTGGGTAGCTTGCCCACGACGTTCCGGAATCGCGATCGAAGTTCCGGATAAAGGAACACACTTCTTCTGGGAGGAGGAAAGATGAGAAAGACAGCACTCGCCGTTGCCGTGGGCGGGCTATTCATCGCGCCGGCCGCGCAGGCGCAGATCGTCTTCGGTAACGAGACGCTCGGTACCCTGCAGCTCTACGGCAAGTTGTATCCGCAGGTCATCTGGGCGGAGAGCAAGAACCCGACGCAGTCCGGCACGCGCGTTTCCAACCTGGCCTCGCCCTCGGGCGTTTGCGGCACGAGCAGCAGCACGGGCGGTTGCACCGGCGCGACGGCGGGCAGCCGCATTGCGGTCGATACGCAGAACTCGTACCTCGGCTTCCGGGGCGAAAGACAACTCGGGCGGACCGGACTCAAAGGCATCTGGCAGATCGAGCAGTCGCTCGAATTCGATACCGGCACCGGCGTGTGGTCCAACCGCAACTCCTTCCTCGGGCTTTCCGGCGGCTTCGGCACGGTGAAGCTCGGCAACATGGACACGATCTACAAGGAGTATGGCCAGGTCGAGGAGATCTTCGGCCTCACCAGCGGCAACTTCATCTCGCCGAGCAACGTGCTCTCGCATATCGGCGTCGGCAACAACAACGCGGCGCGCTTCCATGAGCGCGCGCCGAACTCGATCCAGTACCAGACGCCGCAGATCGCCGGGTTCCAGGGAGGCGTGCAGTACAGTCCCGACGAGACCAAGAATGACGTCGGTCAGCCCAACAACAGATACAACTTGTCGATGGGCGTGAAGTGGGAGTCCGGGCCGTTCTATGCATCGGCGCAGCACGAGCGCCACAAGGATTTTTTTGGCGGCTCGAACAACGTCAGCTCGTCGCTCTCCAACATCGGCACGGCGGGCGCGCATTCCACCGATACGGGGACCCGCCTGAGCGGCGCCTTTCGCTTCGGCAACCATCGCATCGGCGCCGACCTCGCGCGCCTGAAGTACGACGAAGACGGCCAGACGCCCGGGGCGGTGCGCTTCGACGAATACAAGCACACCACATTGGCGGTGAGCTTCGAGTCGAGCTGGGGCGGGCCGGTACGCACTGCGTTTGCCTATGTGCGCGGCAGCGAAGGCACCTGCACCTTGACCAACGCCGCCTGCAGCACGAACGGACTGAAGGGCCAGCTGTTCGAGGGCGGCGTCACCTACGACTTCGACCGGCAGACGTTCCTTTATGTGATCGCCGCGGTGCTGAAAAACGACCCCTCGGCGAGGTATGACAACTGGGCGGCATCGAGCCCGGCGCGCGGCGCGGACATTTATCAGGCCGCCATCGGCATGCAGTACCGCTTCTAGCATCCCAGCCACCGCTGGATAAGGAACGGGCGCTACGGCGCCCGTTGCCATTTTTGGAGGAGGATTGACCATGCTGCGAATACTTTTAATCGGCCTCGCCGCCGCGCCCGCGCTCGCCTTAGCGCAGCCGAAGCCCGGGCCGCACAGCGAGCTGTATCTGTATCAGGGCGCCGACCGCGATCAGCGCGTTATTGCCGGCGCAAAGAAGGAAGCGAGCGTGGTGGTTTACACGTCGCTCAACACCAAGGACTCCGTGCCGATCGTGGAGGTGTTCGAGAAGAAATACGGCGTCAAAGTCGAGCTGTGGCGCTCCTCAAGCGAGAAAGTGCTGCAGCGTGCTCTGACCGAGGCGCGCGCCGGCCGCTATGCCGTGGACGCGTTCGAGCTGAACGGCCCGGAGCTGGAAACGATGTGGCGCGAAGGCCTGCTCGAGCGCTTCTACAGTTCCCAGTCGCAGAACATGCCGCCGCAGGCCTTTGCCAAGAATGGCGCGTACGTGGCCGACCGGTTCAATTTCTTCACCATCGCCTACAACACCAACCTGGTGAAGCCTAATGAAGTGCCGAAGTCCTACGACGATCTGTTGAAGCCGAACTGGGTCGGCCGCATCGGCATCGAGGCGAGCGACACCGACTGGTTCGGCTCGATGGTGCACGCGATGGGCGAGCAAAAGGGCCTTGCGTTCTTCCGCAAGCTCGCGGCAATGAAGCCGCAGATGCGCACCGGGCACACACTGATGGCCGAGCTCGTCTCCTCGGGCGAAATTCCGCTGGCGGCCACCATCTACAACCACAACGCCGAGCGGCTCAAGGTGAAGGGCGCGCCGATCGAGTGGAAGGCGCTCGCGCCGACCTTCGGCCGTCCGAACGGTGTGGCGGTGGCGAAGCGCGCCGAGCACCCGCACGCAGCGCTCCTGTTCGTCGATTTCATGCTCTCGCTCGAGGGGCAGCGCCTGATTCAGAAAGTCAATCGCGTGCCGGCAAGCAACAAGGTGGATTCGAAGCTGAACGACTTTCCCTACCAGATGATCGATCCGATCGTGGTGATCGACGAGGCGCCTAAATGGGACAAGCTCTGGTCGGAACTATTCCTTAAGGGGCAGGCCATAAAGAGGGAACGTGACTAGTTTTCCAAAGCTGATTGCGGCGGCGCTCGCGGCGGGCGCGGCCCTTGCGCAGCAGCCCGCGACCTACGAGGGCGCCGATCGCGAAGCCCGGCTCGTGGCGGGCGCGAAGAAGGAAGGCCAGCTCTTGATGTACACCTCGGGCCAGGCCGACGACTTCAATCTGCTCGCGAAGGCCTTCGAACAGAAATACGGCGTCAAGGTGACCATGTGGCGCGCGGGATCGGAGAACGTGCTGCAGCGCGCGGTCACCGAAGCGCGCGGCGGGCGCTACACCGTCGATGTGGTGGAAACGAATGGCCCGGAGCTCGAGATGCTGCAGCGCGAAGGCCTCGAGCAGGCGGTGAAATCGCCGCATCTCGCCGACATCATCCCGGAGGCGAAGCAGCCGCATGGCGAATGGGTCGGCACGCGGCTGAACGTCTATGCGCTCGCCTACAACACGAAGGCGGTGAAGAAGGACGAGCTGCCCAAGCGCTATGAGGATCTCGCCGATCCGCGCTGGAAGGGGCGGCTTGGCATCGAGCAGGACGACAGCGAGTGGCTCGCCGGGCTGGCGACCCAGTTTGGCGAGGCGCACATCGTGCAGGTGTTTCGCAACGTGGTGCAGAAGAACGGCATCTCCGTTCGCAAGGGGCATACGCTTCTCACGCAGCTCGTCGCCTCCGGCGAAGTGCCGCTCGCGCTCACCATCTACAACTACAAAGCCGAGCAGCTCAAGAACAAGGGCGCGCCGATCGACTGGTTCGTTATCGGCAAGGCCGTGGCGCGGCCCAATGGCGTCGCGGTCATGAAGCGCGCGCCGCACCCCAATGCGGCGGTGCTGTGGTATGACTTCGAGCTCTCCGAAGAGGCGCAGCGCCTGCTCGCCAAGCGCGACTTCGTGCCGACCAACCGCAAGGTCGACACGCCGCTCAATAAGATCCCGCTCCTCGTCGTCGACCCTAAGGTCATCCTCGATCAGCAGGCGAAATGGACTAAGCTCTACGAAGAGTTGTTCACCAAAGCAAGGTAGGCATGGGCAAGGAATCGCACTACTCCAGCAAGAAGGACCGCGTGTTCGTTCGCGGCATCCAGGGCCAGTACAGCCTGAAGGACGAGCTCAAGCGCCTGCGTTCGCTGCCGCGCGTTATCAAGGGGCGCGACCTTACCTTTAATGACGGGCCGCAGTCTTTCAGCAAGCATTTTGTGGAGCCCGTGGATGGGCTCGGGCAGACGCTGCACGTGCATCTCGAGGAGTACGCGCCGGGCGGGCGCACGCAGAAGCACGGGCACGTGAACGAGGCCGCGTTCTATATCCTGGACGGCGTGGGTTACGAAGTGCACGACGGCGTGCGCTACGACTGGAAAGCGGGCGATGTCGCGATCGTGCACATGAACTGCGTGCACCAGCATTTCAATGCCAGCATGGAGAAGCCTGCGCGCGCGCTGGTGATGAAGCCGAAGCCGCTCATCATGTTCATGAATATGCTGTTCCAGCAGACCGTGATCCCGCGGCCGAAGGAAGCGGCGTGCCCGGCCGGCGAGGGCTACGCGCCGCGCAACCTCGAAACCAACTTCAACCACGACGAATGAAGACCGCGACCGTTTCCCAGGAATTTGCGAGCAAGTTCGCGACCGAGAAAGACACGCCCTATACGCGCTGGGTGCGCGAGGAAGGCCTCGACATCATCAGCTCGTTCTACGTCGAGAACCTGCACGCGGTGGAGCTCAAGCCCTGGCCGCGGCGCGGCGGCAGAGGCGTCTTTCTGAATCATGACGCCTCGCGCACGTCGAATGATTGCTATGTCTGCGAGATCCCGCCGGGCAAGAGCCTCGCGCCGCAGCGGCAACTGTTCGAGGAGATGATCTACGTGCTCGACGGGCGCGGTTCCACCACTGTGTGGAACGACGCCGGCAAGCGCGTCTCGTTCGAGTGGAAGGCGGGCGCGATCTTCGCAATTCCGCTCAATTGCCATCACCAGCATTTCAACGGCTCGGGCGACAAGCCCGCGCGCTATGTGGCGGTGACCAACGCACCGGTGATCATCAACGCCTTCAGCGATGTTGGTTTTGTTTTCGGCACCCGCTACGACTTCAACGACCGCTTCGCTGGCGAGCCGGAGTATTTCGCCAACAAAGGCGAGCAGAAGGGCCTCCTGCTGGACACCAATTTCGTCGCCGACGCCATCAATCTGCCATTGTTTGCGGCGAAGGAACGCGGCGCCGGCGGCGGGCACACGCGCTTTTCGATGGCCAAGGGGTCGATGAACAGCCACATCTCGCAGTTTCCGATCGGCACGTACAAGAAAGCGCACGCTCACGGTCCGGGCGCGCACGTCATCGTGCTCTCGGGCGAAGGCTTCAGCCTGATGTGGCCGGAAGGCGCCGAGCCGCAGCGCTACGACTGGCGCGAAGGCTCGATGATCGTGCCGCCGAACATGTGGTACCACCAGCACTTCAATACCGGCGCCACGCCCGCGCGCTATCTCGCCTTCAAGGCCGAAGGCGTCGCCATCCGCAATGCCCAAGGCGTGCCGAAGGCGTGGATCTCCAAGCGCCTCGGCGGCGACCAGATCGACTACGCCGACGAGCGTCCCGAGATCCGCCGCATGTTCGCCGATGCGCTGGCGAAGCACGGCCTCAAGTCCAACATGGAGAAGGCCTACGCCGCCGAGGCAGCGGACCTGCCGCAAAAGGCCGCTTAATAGGCACAGTCCCCTTAATTGGGGACGGACCCTATTTTTCTCATTTAGAAGTCAACCGTGCTCCGGTTGCGCCGTTTTTCGGCTTATGCCGAGGGCGGCGCGCATCCAAATTCCCGAACTCAGTCTGCACGTCGTGCAGCGCGGCCATGATCGCGATGATTGCTTCTTCGAGGAAGCGGACTACATCGCGTACCTCGACTACCTGAGCAGCTTTGCCACGCGCTTCGCGTGCTCGATTCACGCTTATTGCTTGATGACGAATCACGTCCATCTATTAGTCACACCGCATAGCGAGCAGGCATGCACACAGATGATGCGATTCACGAACCAATATTATGTACAGCGGATCAATAAGCGTCTCGCGCGAAGTGGCACGCTTTGGGAAGGACGCTTTTATTCCGGCCTGGTCCCCTCCGAGCGTTACGCGCTCGGCTGTTATCGGTACATAGAGCTAAACCCGGTCGACGCCAAGATGGTCCCGCATCCGCGCGACTATCACTGGTCGAGCTACGCGGCAAATACCGGCGCCTTCCCTGGCTTTGTCAGTCCACATCCCGCATATGCCGCACTCGGGATCGACGCTACGACTCGTGCTCGCGCTTACCTTTCGCTATTCGATGTGCCGCTTGAGCGAAAGCTTGTCGACGACATCCGCAGAGCGACGCGTGGCGGTTATGTCGTTGGCAGCGATCGCAAGAAACCCGGCCGGCCGCGGCGGCCGGTAATGAGAAAAATAGGGTCCGTCCCCAATTAAGGGGACTCTCTGTTTTATACCGTGGCGTGCGACGAGCCGGGTTCCGGCATCAGTGCTTCTTCGGCCGCCTCGTGGAAGGCGGCGCTCCTGGGCAGGAGGACGGAGGCCGAGCGCACCCGCGTATGGGCGGGATCGACGCCCGGCGGCTGGATTCCCTTGTCGAGTTCCTGCGCGGCCTTGATCAGGCGCCGGCGCGCCATGATGATGCCCTGGTCGGTCGGCACGAGGTTTTCGCGCGTGCGGTCCTGGATCGGCCCCATGCTCTCCTGCACGGAAGCGTCCTGCATGGCGAAGCCTTCGACGCCGGAGAAGGTGCGGCCTTCCTTCTGCGCCTGGCGGTCCATCAGGTAGTCGTTGTCCTTGTTCGCCGTCGGCCGGAAGGTGCCCGGGATGAGCGGCACGTGGATGCCCTTGCCCGCGACCATCGCGTCGCGTTCTTCCCTGGTGAGCGCGCGCGTCGCATGGTGGTTGGTGCTCCACGCCCAGCAGTTCTCGTCGTCCATCGGCACCCAGCAGTGCCCGCCGATCGGATGGTCGCCGCGCGGCGGAATCAGCGTGAAGCTCGGCATGATCCACTGCGTGATGCGCCAGTAGTACTTGTCGTCCTCGGCGTTGCGGCGCGCGCCGATATAGAGCCCGCCCGGCGACTCCACCACTTCGAAGTGCGGCGCGAGGTCGCCGAGGTTGAGCTTGTGGCTCTGCGTCGCGCCCTTGAACATCGGGTCGACCTTCATGGTATGGCGATGCAGGAACGAGACATGGCTCGAATCGATGCCGCCTTCCATCGCCTGCAGCCAGTTGCACTCCTGCCAGCGCTTGGAGACGAAGCGGTTCGCCGCCGGCACCATCGCCCATTCGTGCTCGGGCAGCGGCGGCTTCGCCTCCGCCGGTCCCATGTAGGTCCACAGCACGCCGCCGCGCTCGATCAGCGGATAGCCCTTCAGCTTCATGCGCTGGCAGAGCTTGGGATTGTTCGGCTCGGAGGGAATCTCCACGCACTGGCCGGTGATGTCGTACTTCCAGCCGTGATACGAGCATCTGAGCCCGTTTTCTTCGTTGCGCCCGAACCAGAGCGACACGCCGCGGTGTGCGCAGAATTCGTCGATCAGCCCGAGGCGGTTCTGCGTATCGCGAAACGCGATGAGACGCTCGCCGAGGATCCTCACGCGTACCGGCGGGCAATCGGGCTGTGGCAGCTCTTCGGCGAGCAGCGCCGGCAGCCAGTAGCGGCGGAAGAGCTGCCCCATCGGCGTGTCCGGGCCGGTGCGGGTCAAGAGCTGGTTCTGTTCCGCTCTCATGAACGAAGTTCTTGCATAGTGGACCACGCGATTTTACCGCACGGGCGTTCGCGGCTCGGGCAGCCCGTTCCGCTATGGCGAATGAGATTCGCCTTATCGGGACAGCGTATACTGGCGGCCGCAACATGCGAGTCGGACGCAACGATCCATGTCCTTGCGGCAGCGGCAAAAAATACAAGAAGTGCTGTGGCGCGGTGATCGCGCTCGCCAGCCTCAGCGACATCAGCGCGCGGCGCGAATGCGGCACCTGCACCGCGTGCTGCGATGGCTGGGTGGAGGGCACCATCGAAGGGCACGACATGAAGCCCGGGGTGCCATGCCACTTTCGCGGCGCGGGCTGCTGCACGATCTACGAGCGCCGGCCGCAGTCGCCGTGCCGCGACTTCGTCTGCGGCTGGCTCAAGCCCGGCAGCCCGTTTCCGGAGGATTTCAGGCCGGATCGGCTCGGCGTGATGATCGTGCCATCGCGCTGGCGCGAGCGCCCCGCCTATATTCTCAAGTCGGCGGGACGCGACCCGGACGAAACGTTGCTCGACTGGATGCGCACGTTCAGCGTGCAAAGCGGCGTGCCTTTCTTTTACGAGCAAAGGGGCGAGCGCTTCGGCTTCGGCCCGCCCGAATTTCAGCAGGAGATGCTCGCTAAACTGAACGCGGGCGAAAGGCTATGGTGATGGATACGAAAGTTAAAGATCGACCCGCCGAGAAAAGCGACGTGACCACGGCGGGCACCGAGTCGCACTACCACAGCAAGAAGGACCGCGTCTTCGTGCGCGGCATCCAGGGCCAATACAGCCTGAAGGATGAGCTGAAGCGCCTGCGCGCCATGCCGCGCGTGCGAAAGGGCAAGGAGCTCAAGTTCGTCGACGGCCCGCAGACCTACAGCCGGCACTACGTCGAGCCGAAAGACGGCATCAGCCAGATGTTCCACCTGCATCTGGAGGAGTACGCGCCCGGCGGCAAGTCGCAAAAGCACGGGCACGTGAACGAAGCCGCGTTCTACATCCTGGACGGCATCGGCTACGAGATCCATGACGGCGTGCGCTACGACTGGAAGGCGGGCGACGTCGCCATCGTGCACAACAACTGCGTGCACCAGCACTTCAACGCGAGCCCCGATAAGCCGGCGCGCGCCCTGGTGATCAAAACCAAACCGATGTACATGTTCATGAACATGCTCTTCCAGCAGCTGGTCGAGCCGCGGCCCACCGAGCCCGCGCCCGGCACCCGGCGCCATGCGGCGCGCGAGGCCGAGAGCAACTTCAACCACGAGGAATGACCATGGCCTGGGACGAATCCAAAGCGTGGCGCAAAGGCACGCAGCAGAAGAAGCTCTATCAGGCGCTGCTCGACGATGCCGCGCAAGCGCCCGCGAGGAACGCGAAGCGCAAGAAAATCGTGCATCCCGAGGACATGCCGTGGGAGATGTCGCGCCAGGGGCTGCTCAAGCACCTCCTAAACGAGGGCATGAACACCCGCATGGAAACGGTCGACGCTTACATGGAGATCATTCCCCCGGGCAGCCGCTCCGGAAAGCATCGGCACCTCGCCGAGGAATGCGTCTACGTGCTCGAAGGCCGCGGCTACGATCTGCACCAGGATTGCGATGTCGAAATCACCGACACCTACCACTGGAAGCCGCAGGACGAGGTGAAGCGCTACGAGTGGGAGGCTGGCGACGTGATCTACATTCCGCCCAACACCATTCATCAGCACTTCAACGCTGATCCGAACAAACCGGTACGCCTGATCTCCGCCACCAACCGCATCTACAAGGCGTGCGGCCTGAACGATCTCGAGCAGCTGGAGAACTGCCCCGAGTACGACCCGAATGTGGTGCTGACCGCTGAACGGGTCGAGCAATACCTGAAGGCCAAGACCAAGGTGCCGGCCTGACAAGTAACGAATCCAAGGTGCCGGCTTGACAAGTAACGAAGCCCAGGTGCCGGCTTGAGTTCGGTACTCGCAGCGGAGGCCGCGCCGCGCCACCCATGGCGTGAGCTCTGGCTCATCACCCTTGGCCACGGGCTCACGCACTGGTATCCCGCGACGTTCTATCTGCTCCTGCCGTTAATCGGCAACGAGCTCGGTCTTAGCTACAGCGAGATCGGGCTCATCATGACGTGCCAGTACATTGCCTCGGCGGTGGCGAACATCCCCGGCGGCATGGTCGTCGACACGGTGGGCCGCAAAGGCCTGCTGATGGCGGTGTCACTTTTTTGGGTGGGCTTCCCCTACCTGCTGATCGGCTTCACGCATAGCTACGCCATGCTGCTCATCTGCGTCGCGCTGGTCGGCTTTGGCAATAGCCTCTGGCATCCGACCGCCATACCGACGCTCGGCAGCCGCTACCCGGAGCGCAAGGGCCTCGTGCTCTCGCTCCACGGCATGGGCGGCAACGTCGGCGACGCCATCGCGCCGGTGGTGATCGGCGGCGCGCTCGCCTTCTTTTCCTGGCGCCATGTCGTGGTGCTGAACGTCGCGCCCGGCCTCGTGGTAGCGCTGCTCATGTTCGCGTACCTGGGCACGCTCCAGCTTGGGAGCCGCAAGACGCCGGCCGACGGACAGTCGTTCGCGCAGTACACGCGCGGTCTGAGGCAGCTGCTAGGCAATCGCGCGCTGGTCATGCTGTCGGTCGGCTCGTCCTTTCGCACGATGACGCAGAGCGCGCTGCTCACCTTTCTACCGGTATATCTCGCTCGCGAGATGGGCTATTCGTCCGCAGTAGTGGGCGCCTGCCTCTTCGCGGTGCAAGCGGCGGGTTTCGCCGCCGCGCCGGTCGCCGGACACATGTCCGATCGCATGGGCCGCAAGCAGATCCTCATCGGCAGCATGGTGACGAGCGCGGTGGTGCTGGCGGCGATGGCGTTCGTCGGCACGTCGCCGATCTTCGTCGCACTGGTGGCGGTGCTCGGTTTCTTCCTCTACGCGACGCGGCCGGTGATCCAGGCGTGGCTCCTCGAGATGACGCCGAAGAACATGGGCGGCTCCAGCATCGGCGTGCTGTTCGGGGCGCAGGCCGTCGGCGCGGCGCTCGGGCCGTTCCTGGCGGGCGTGGTGGCCGACCGCCATGGCTTGCCGGCGACGTTCTACTTTCTCGCCGGCACCATCGTCGTTGCGAATCTCTTCGTCTTCTGGACGCCGCACCACCGCGACGAGGCGCTCGCCTGAGCGCTCGCGCGCTGCTCGCGCTGCTGCTCTGGGCTGCCGCCACGAGCGCGGCCGCGAGTGAAGTCACGGTATTTCGCCCGGAGGCGTTCATCGCGCAGGAATGGACTTACTACATCCTCGTCGGCGACCGCGTGCTCGCCGACCTCAATTCCGGCGAGCGCGTCACACTCCAGGTATCGCCTGAGACGCGCACGCTCGTCGTGCATTGCCCAACGGCCACGGGCCGTTACGAGGCGAGTCACATCGACTACGACTTCAAGGCGAACCCGACCGCTTACTTCGTGCTCACGGCCCGGCCTACGTGCGTGAACATTCAACCGGTCGACGCCAAGGCGGCGACGTCTCTCACGCGCGGGACGCGCGAGCGGATTGCGCGGCCAGTGGCCTACGGCGCGCCGCGCCCGGCGACGGCTTCCGCATCGTCGGCGCTCGCATCGGCGGCACCGGCGATCGCATCGGCCGCGCCAGCCGCTGGCGCCGATGTCGCGGCGAGCGTCGTCGCCGCGACCACCACATGGATAGACGCCTTCAACAGCCGCGACGCGGCGCGCATCAGTGCGCTTTACGATGCTGACGCCGTGCTCTCGGATACTACGGAGCCCAAGCCACGCATCGGTGCGGCGGCGATCGCCGATTATTACCGGACAGCGGCGCAGCACCCGACGCAGCGGGTGGCGCTCGGCGAGCGCAGCATCCGCGTGTTCGGCGACACGGCGATCGACAGCGGCACTTACAACCTCTTCGAGATGCGCGACGGGCAGGCGACCCTAACGCCGGCGCGCTACACGCTGGTCTATCGCAACCGCGGTGGCAGATGGATGATCGTCGACCACCAGACCGCGCCCGCGTCCCGCTAGATGCTTGAGCTGCCGCCGCGCCTGCGCGCGATCCTCGCG
>Ga0070741_10010071_pt1 | contig 18020 bp, 18 predicted proteins | sample Coa_R1_4_FD_66440 | JGI IMG/M metagenome (GOLD analysis project Ga0070741, IMG submission 66440) | Surface soil microbial communities from Centralia Pennsylvania, which are recovering from an underground coalmine fire - Coalmine... | ecosystem: Environmental > Terrestrial > Soil > Unclassified ...
CGGACGGTCTGCAGCGAGGGACGCATGGTACCCATCGGGGACAAACACGTCATGGGCGGCGACGTCGTGACTGCCGCTGCCGCGTAAACCCGAGACCGACCACGTATCGATGATCTCTACGTCGCGCGCAGGAAATATCATCATGGTTGAGACAGGCTCGCCGCGTTTGCCTTTCCTGGGCGTGTTGCCGTCGTAGACTGTGCATGTTCCCATGAGCCACGAGCAGTGTTGGCAGCCACTGTTAAATTGCCAACGGCCGGTCACGCGGTACCCACCGTCGACGGCGACGGCTTTCCCGGTGGGCGCGAGTGCGCCGCCGGTAATGACCTGCGGGTTGGTGCCGTAGATCGCCTGGGCAACATCTCCACGCAGATAGGCACTGACTAGCCCGCCGGTGGCGCCAATCATCGTGCACCATCCTACCGAACCATCGATCTTCGCCATTTCCTCGAAGACTTGCAGGGCAGTAATGATGTCGGTCTCGAGCCCGCCTAAGGCGTGGGGGACCAACAGGCGAAAGAAGCCGGCCTCGGCGAGAGAGTTGACGAGCACCGGCGGCAGTCGGCGGTCTGCTTCGATCTGCTCGTAGACAAGGCAAATGCGCGGGGCAAAACCTTGAGCGACCTCAAGTAAGGAGCTCGAAGCGGAGGTACCGACCGTCGGCGTATCGAAGGAGGGAGCGTCAGGCGACAGGAGGTCGGACGAATCTGTAACGGGCATGTGGGGCTCCTTATGTAACGGCACTCACGGGCATGAGGGTGCCACGCCCCACGCCGATGTCAAGCAAGTGAACGAGCAGAATTTCCTCTCTTTCCCCTTCCGTAGTATAAAAGCGCCCGACAGGGGGAGAGCCGAGTAGAGCGTTCAGAGGCGAGGTGTCGTCCGGGCCTGTCATTCTGAGCGCGGCGAAGAAGCCCTCTGAAAGTCTCTTCGTTTCACTCAGAGTGACAACGGGCGGGCCGGTGTCGTACGGCCCGCCCTACGCCGCGGCAAAGATTTTGTCCGGCCCGATCGGCACGATGCCGTTGGGGTTGACGCGGGGGATGCTGTAGTAGGTCCGTTTGATGTGATGGAAATCGACCGTGCCCGCGACTCCGGGCACATCGTACAAACGCTTCAGGTAGGTCGAAAGGCGGGGGTAGTCGATCACGCGACGCAGGTTACACTTAAACAATCCATGATAGGCGATGTCAAAACGGACCAACGTAACAAACGCACGCCAATCCGATTCGGTGACGCGCTCGCCGAGCAGGTAGGATCGCCCGTCCGCCAAACGTTGCTCCAACTCATCCAGGCAGGCGAACACTGCGGTGACGGCTTCCTCATACGCCGATTGTGTTGTCGCAAAGCCGGCGCGGTACACGCCGTTGTTCAGCCCTGTGTAGAGGCGCTCGTTCAGCGCGTCAATTTCGGGACGTAGCTCTTGAGGATAAAAGTTTACTGAAGCATCCCCAAAAGCGTCAAACGCGCTGTTCAGCATGCGGATAATCTCGGAGGACTCGTTATTGACCATCGTGTGCCGCGCCTTGTCCCACAGGACCGGTACGGTCGCCCGCCCGGTGTAGTGCGGGTCGGCGCGAGTGTAGAGTTCGTGCACATAGCGGATGTTGTACAGCGGGTCAGGAATTGAACCCGGATACTCACCGTAGCTGTACCCCTGCTCCGTGACCGCAGGCACAGCGATTGACACCGAGATTACGTCGTCGAGCTTCTTGAGTTTACGAAAGATCAGTGTGCGGCAGGCCCACGGACAGTTAAGGGCTACATAGAGGTGATAGCGATTGGGTTCGGCGCGAAAACCGCCCACACCCGTTGGTCCCGGACTGCCGTCCGGTGTAACCCAGTTACGAAAGGTCGACGCCTGGCGGACGAAATTCCCGTGGCTGTCGACTGACCTGTGGATCTGCCAGTTTCCCTCCCATTTGCCGTTGACCAGCATAGCATCTCCTTTAACTTGCTTCTGTAGCATAACCGTCAAGGTTGTGCACACGTTACGAGTTTGGTAGAGTCGCCGCGTTTCGTCTCAGAGGGAAACGTATCATGAGTAAAGCTGAGAAGAGTATGAACCTCGATCCGATACGGATGTGGCGGGAGTGGTATCAGAAGTCGGAGAAATCCTGGAATGAGGCCGTCACGCAAATACTCGGGGATGATCGGGTCGCGAAGAGCACCGGCAAGTATGTACAGGAGGCCATCCACGCGCAACGCATGTTCACCGAGACGATGGCCAAGTGGCTGGCGAATTTGAATCTGCCGTCACGGTCGGACGTCATAGCGCTCGGCGACCGGATCGGCAAACTCGAAGACGCCATCGCGGGACTGCAAGTCGAGGTGGGCCAACTCCGTCGGGCCGTGACTGGACAAGGCACGGCGACCGGCTCGACAGTACCTGCAATGCGCCCAAAGCGGACGAAGACCCCGCCGAAACAGGAGTAAGATATGCAACCCGCGCACAATCCTTCGACGGACGACATTGCCGCCAAAGCGCGCGCCGCGGTTGAGCGTGCCATTCAACGCAACATTCCCGGGCTCACTTCGCTCGACGAGTTGACCGGCGAACTCGGCACCACCCCTAAGGATGTTATTCATACGCAGGGGACGCTCAAGCTGTATCGCTATCGTCCGCTGTGTGACGAAATTTACCGCGTCCCGATTGTGCTCGTCATGTCCCTCGTCAGCCGGTCGTACATCCTGGACTTGACCAAAGGCCAAAGCCTGGTCGAGTTTTTGTTGCAGCGTGGGTTCGACGTCTATCTGATTGACTGGGGCGTCCCCCGTGCCGAACACTCCCGTCTGCGGCTCGAAGACTATGTCCTCGACTTTATTCCCACGTGCGTGCGGGTGATCAATGAGGACTCCGGCGAACCTGACGTGTCAATGGTTGGCTACTGCATGGGGGGACAACTCGCGTCGATGTACACCGCACTCCACGCCGACGGCCCGGTGAAGAATTTGGTGTGCTTCACCACCCCGGTCAACGCCGAAGGCATGTCGTTGTACCGCACGTGGACTGACCCGGCGCATTTTGATCTTGACCGGTTGATTGCGACCCTGGGGAATCTCCCGCCTGAACTGATTGAGGTCTCGTTCGACATGCTGCGCCCATTCCAGAAGACAGCCGGCAGGTTGAAGCTGCTCGACAACATCGAAGACGAAACTTTTGTCAAAGCTCACCTGCGCTTTGAGCGCTGGGCTGCCGATCAGATTCCTTTCGCGGGGGAAACGGCACGCCAGTTCATTACTGAGTTCATACGGGAGAATAAGCTGGTACGGAACGAATTCACCCTAGCAGGGCGAACGGTCGATCTCGGTCAGATCCGTGTGCCGTTCCTGCACGTCACTGCCGAACATGATCATATTGTTCCCGCCGAAGCCTCACGGGACCTGATCAAACTTGTCGGCAGCAAGGATAAGACTGAGATCGTACTGAAGGGCGGACACGTGAGTTTGGTGGCTGGCGGCAATGCCGTCCGTCGACTGTGGCCGCAGCTCGATGCCTGGCTCGCGCAACGCTCTCTGTAGTCATAAAGTGTGATTTATACACCGGAGGATATTGTGGAAGGTTTTCCCAAGACGCTCACAATCAAAGGCCGAGTGGTCACCGTGCGCATGATGACGACGACCGACGGCCCTCGCTTACGCACATTTGCGCAACAGCTTTCTGATCACGACCTCCTCTTTTTGCGCCGTGATATTACGAAGCCGGCGGCGATCGATAAGTGGGTGAGCAATGTGCGGGACGGGGTCATGCATACTGTCCTGGCCGAGGGCGACGACCAAGTGCTGGGCTACAGCAGCCTCTACCGCAACGACTTTGATTGGTCGCGGCACGTGGCGGAGTTGCGGGTTCTCGTCGCCCCGCCCGCCCGCTCCCTCGGGCTCGGCCGCCTCCTGACGCGTGAGGCGTTTAGCGTCGCCTTGACCCTTGGTATTGAGAAAATCGTAGCGCGGATGACCCCCGACCAAACCGGCGCCCGTACTGTGTTTGAGGAACTGGGCTTTCGCCCGGAAGCGTTGCTGCGCAACGAAGTGAAAGATCGGTCGGGCAAGACGCACGACATTCTGCTGATGGCGAATGATGTCGCGACGTTCCTGGCGCGCGGCGAGGCGTACGGGATCTCACGATAGGGCGGGTGCCGCAGAAGGCGAAGTCAAACACAAACGAAGGGAATGCATACGTCATGTGGCCCGTAAGATCACGCCTCGGGAGGAAAAAGCGGATCGAAGGAGTTTTTCAAACGCTCGCCCTCTTTGCCCTCGTGACCCCCTTCACTGGGTGTGAAGGTTCAGCCGCCCCCAAAGCGGCGGCCCCGCCCCCGCCCGAGGTCGTCGTCGCCGACGTGATCCAACAGGACGTGCCCATCTATTTTGAATGGATCGGGACGACCGAGGGCTTTGTGAATGCACAAATCCGCCCGCGTGTGCAAGGCATTCTTCAATCGCGAGACTATAAAGAAGGCTCTCTCATCAAGACCGGACAACTCATGTTTGTCATTGACCCAAGCGAGTATCATACGGCTCTCAATCAGGCGATGGGGGATTTGCGCAGGGCCGAAGCTAATCTTGGTAAGACGCAACTCGATGTTGCTCGTTATACGCCTTTGGCAAAAGAAGGAGCTATCAGTCAGCAGGAACTCGACAACGCTGTACAAGCACACCAGGCGAACAAAGCCTCAGTCGAAGCGGCTCGTGCGGCGGTAGAACGGGCTAAACTTAACCTCACGTGGACGAAGGTCACCGCGCCAATCAATGGTATCGCTGGTATTTCCGTTGCGCAGATCGGCGATCTTGTTACCCCCAACACTGTGCTGACGACCATTTCACAGGTTGATCCCATCAAGGTCTACTACCCTATTAGTGAGCAAGAATACCTGCACTTCGCGCGCAGGATCCGTGAGATAGAGGCCGGACGAGGAGGGACGCCGACGCCGCTCGAATTGACTCTTGCCGACGGCAGCATATATCCCCAACGGGGCACATTTAGCTTGGCCGATCGTCAAGTCGATCTGAGAACTGGTACCATCACTGTCCAAAGTGTGTTTCCCAATCCCGAAAACCTTCTGCGCCCCGGTCAGTATGCCAAAATCCGCGTAGCGGCTGAGACCAGGAAAGGCGCGTTGCTGGTGCCGCAGCAAGCGGTACAGCAACTGCAAGGCAGCCATCAGGTCGCGGTGGTCGGGGAGGGCAACAAGGTCGACATCCGTTCGGTGAAGGTTGGCGAGCAGGTCGGGAACATGTGGATTATTAGGGAAGGACTCAAGCCGGGGGAGCGGATCGTCGTTTCGGGAGTGCAGAAAGTGAAAGCCGGGATGGTGGTGAATCCCAAGCCGTCGGTGGTGGAACCGACTCCCGCGAAGACGGTAGCCGGGGCCCCGAGCGGGACCTAAACGTGTGCCCGGAAGCCCATTCCCCTAGAGGACCGGGAACAAGTCCTAGTGGGACTAGGACAGGGTGCACAGGCACGACGAAAAAAGACGCGGAGCAGTGTCATTCCCGCGCAACCTGTCCCCGGTCCTCTAGGGGAGCGGGAATCCACTTTTGTCCCTCCTATTTATAATTTGTTCTAAGGCGAAGCGGAGATAACCTCACAATGGCAAAATTCTTCATTGACCGGCCGGTGGTGGCCATGGTCATTGCTATCCTCATGGTGATAATCGGAATCGTCGCACTCGTGCGGCTGCCAATTTCGCAGTTTCCCAACATCGCTCCTCCCCAGATCCAGCTTTGGGCGACGTACGTCGGCGCCGACGCGTTGACCCTCGAACAATCGGTCTCCACGCCGACTGAGCAGCAGATGAGCGGTGTGGATAACATGCTGTACATGTACTCCATCAATTCGAACAACGGCCAGGTGCGACTGAACGTGATCTACGACGTCGGTACTGACCCCAACACGGACCAGATTCTCACGCAAATGCGCTACCAACAATCGGAATCCCAACTGCCGGTTGAGGTGCGGAACTACGGGATCACACTGCGCAAGGCGGTCGCGAGCCCGCTGGCGCTCTTTTCCGTATACTCCCCCAACGGGACGCATGATGCCCTCTTCCTCACCAACTATGCCAATATCAACATCAATGATCCGATGACGCGCGTGCCCGGCGTCGGCCAGGTCAACGTATTTGGTGCCGGCCAGTATGCGATGCGCTTCTGGGTGCGACCCGACACCCTGGCCAAGCTGAATATCACAGTTAGCGAGATTGTTGAGGCGCTCACCAAACAGAATAGCGTGAACCCGGCGGGCCAGATCGGCGCCGAACCCGTGCCGCCCGGACAAGTATTCACCTACACCGTGCGGGCGCGGGGCCGCCTCAGCAGCGTGGAAGAGTTTGAGAATGTCATCGTCCGCGCCAATCCCGACGGCTCGATTGTGCGGATGAAGGACGTGGCGCGTGTGGAGCTCGGCTCGCAGACCTATAATATGCAGGGACGCATCAACGGCCGCCCCGCGGCATTAATCGCCATCTACCAGGTGCCCGGCTCGAACGCCCTCGACACGATGAACCGCGCTAAGGTCCTGCTCAACGAGATCAAGACACGGTTCCCGGCGGACATGGATTATGAAATCACACTCGATACAACACGCGCGGTGAGTGAAGGGATCAAAGAGATCGTCAAGACACTTTTCATGGCGATCGGCCTGGTGACTCTCGTCGTGTTCCTTTTCCTGCAAGGGTGGCGGGCGACGTTGATCCCTCTGTTGGCTGTGCCGGTGTCCCTAGTCGGGACGTTCATTGTTTTTCCGTTCTTGGGTTTCTCGATTAACACATTGTCGCTCTTCGGGCTGGTACTCGCCATTGGTCTGGTGGTCGACGACGCGATTGTGGTGGTCGAGGCCGTCGAACGACATATTGAAGAAGGATTGTCGCCGCGCGATGCGACCTTAAAGGCGATGGAGGAGGTGTCCGGCCCGGTGATTGCCATCGCGCTCATCCTGGTGGCGGTATTCATACCTTCGGCTTTTATTCCCGGGATCACGGGCGGGCTCTATCGACAATTTGCGGTGACGACCGCGGTCTCGGTGGTCATTTCCGCCTTCAACGCCTTGACCCTGAGCCCGGCGCTGGCGGCCCTGTTGTTGCGACCGCGCGCGCACACGCGCGGCCCCCTGGGCGCGTTTTTTCGCGGGTTTAACCGCGTGTTCAACCGCCTCACTGATGGTTACGTGAACTGGTGCGCCTTTCTGATCCGCAAGGTTTGGGTCGCGTTTTTGCTACTCGTCGCGTTCTCCGCGCTGGCCGGCTGGTTCGGCTCGCGCCTGCCCACCAGCTTTCTGCCGCAAGAAGACCAGGGCTACTTCTACTTGAATGTGCAGCTCCCGGTCGCTTCCTCGCTGCAACGGACCGACGTGGTGTGCAAACAGATTGAGGCGATTCTGAAAGAGACGCCGGGAGTCGAGACCTTCAACATGGTTGTCGGTTTCAGCATGCTCAGTTTCTCGAACACGACGTTTAACGCGTTCTCTTTTGTCATGCTCAAACCTTGGGGGGAGCGCGACCCGGAGGGGTTAACGGCCGAGGTGATCATGCGCCGGCTCAATCAACGGCTCGCCGGGCTGATGGAGGCGCAGGCGTTTGCCTTCTCGCCACCGGCCATTCCCGGCGTCGGTACTTCTGGTGGCATTACGTTCATGCTTGAGGATCGATCCGGGCAAAGCGTCGACTTCTTGGCACAGAACACGAACAGGTTCCTTGAAGTGGCCCGCACACGCCCTGAGTTCGCGTCTTTGATGACGACGTTCATCCCGAGCGTCCCGCAAGTTTTTGCCGATGTCGATCACGACAAAGTGATGAAGCAGGGCGTCGATTTGAGCGCGGTCTACCGGACGCTCCAGGCATTCATGGGTGGGAGCTTCGTGAACTATTTCAATCTCTTCGGACGTGTCTGGCAGGTGTATGTCCAGGCGGAGGGTGAGTATCGCACGAGGCCGGAGAACGTCGGCCAGTTTCGGGTCCGCAATGCGGCCGGAGAGGCGGTGCCCCTGTCGACCCTGTTGACCATGAAGACGATCTACGGACCGGAGTTTACCATCCGCTTCAACGGCTACCGGGCGGCACAGATCAACGGCAGCGTAGCGCCGGGGTATAGTAGTGGTCAAGCAATGGCCGCGCTCGAGCAAGTGTTCGCCGAGACGATGCCGGCGGAGATGGGCTACGACTACATGGGCATGTCGTTTCAAGAGAAAACGGCATCACAAGGAGTGCCACCGAGCGTGGTTTTCGGACTCTCGCTTCTGGTGGTATTCCTTATCATGGCGGCGCAGTACGAGAGCTGGACGTTACCTTTTAGTGTGCTGCTCAGTACGCCGATCGCGGTCTTTGGCGCGTTTCTGGTGCTCTGGCTGCGTACATTCGAGAACAACGTGTATACGCAGGTCGGCCTGATCATGCTCATCGGACTGGCGGCGAAGAACGCCATCCTCATTGTCGAATTCGCCAACCTCGAGTCCGAGCGCGGCAAGCCGCTCGTAGGAGCGGCGCTGACGGGCGCGCGGCTGCGCCTCCGTCCCATTCTGATGACTGCGTTCGCGTTTATTTTAGGAGCGGTGCCCTTAGCGATCGCCACCGGGGCAGGTGCACAATCACGACAAGTGCTGGGGACGGCAGTGATCGGCGGCATGACCACAGCGTCACTGATAGCTATCTTTCTTGTCCCGGTCTCCTTCTACGTGGTCGAGCGACTCTTTCGTCGGAGAAAAGTCTCGCCACCTCCGCAGGAAATCGAACCTCCGGTGATGAAGGTGGCGGATTGAAGGTGGAGACGGCCTTAGTGCCTGAAATCGGACCACACGAGATGGGAACAGGGGGCGGGAGCGTTTCCTGTGATCGCTTCTCCGGAGGCGTGCATCATGACAGACTCAGGTTCACTGACGCTAGCTGTCTTTGCAACGGCCCAACTCAGCGGCCCGTCTACTTCGCGGGTGGGGGCGCTGACTTTGGCTATCAACTCTCTTCCTTCCGGAGGGTTGGCCGATCTGTTACGGTGATCCACCATCCGACGAGTCGCCAAATCATCCACGTCAACACGACTGAAGTGTAACCGTCGAGTGCATAATGCCACCCGAGGTGCACTGCCCCGAGCTGAATCACAACGGCATAGCCGATAAATAGTACCCCAAGTCGGCGATTGATCTCCCACGCCGCTAGCGCAAATAGCGTCGCGCCCGCGACATGTAGGCTCGGCATCGCGGTTATCCCGCCGAACGGGGCAGAGTGAACATAAGCTCGCCACATTCCGGTCTGCTCGTATCTGGACCAAAGAAAATACTGCCGGTGGACCGAATCCAAGTACGCGAAGAGTGGCTTGTACGGATTCTCTCCGTGTTCGACGAATGCGTAGAAACACGGGCCTGCTGAAGAGAAAATGGTTGCGCCGATCGTTCCGAGTAGAATCCACACCAACAGAAAGCTCAGAATATACTGAAGACGAAGGCGACGACGAACACTTAAGGCCAAACCAAGAGGGAAAGCGAGAAGAAGAAAGAGCCACCCTATATAACAACGGTCGATACCCCAAGTAATAATCGGGTGTCCCAAAAGGGGGTGTAAGAGCGCCCACGGAGAATGGCCGAAGTGGATGAAGCGACTGGTTTCTCTCATCCACTCATCCCAAGCGAAAGGGTGAAGTTTTGGAATCATTTGTCGAAAACTCACCGCCGCACTCAGGAACGGTGCGAGGAGAAACCAAACCACTACATATCCGACAATGCGGTCAATTGTACAATATTGCCGGCAAACTTCTCGCCAGGCCTGACGCATACAGGCTTCTCGCCCGGAGTATCGAAAAACCCGCAGCCCGAGCTGAAAAACTAAGCAACAACTGAGAAAGACCACGCCAAAAACGTTGAGCAGATTTCCGCTGAGTTCGATGAGCGACGTACTGCTGTCCGCAAGCCCTAACCACATCGTCGTCAGAACATTGGCGCTTACGTACAAACAGACCACTAAGAGGAGCGGGAGGTTCTCTCGACATATTAGCGGCCAGTGTTGTGCGACCTTCTGTTTCCAGGTGAGGGCTATAGTAAGCGGGGCGGTAAATAAGCTCGGGGCTTCGTTAAGAGTCGGACGAGGACAGGAGTCGATCGCTTTCTCGTTCACGTTGGACAACATTATTCCCCCTCACCGTCTCGGTGGCGCCGAAATCTTACGTGCTCTCAGAGGTATCCCTATCGGACGATAGTCACTATTTTATAGTCTTCTATCTTTTAGTTTGGCCTCAGAGCCTATTTGACACTACCGGCTCCTCTCGGCAGTCACCTCGTGCTTCTGACAGACTCGAGGCCGGTTCTGTACGCCGATGATGGCGAACCGAGGCTAAAAACGCGTTATGTGAGCGGCTCGTGTCAAGTTCACTAGAATTCCCTTCAAGCAGAGATAGGGAGTGCGCCTTCTGTGTTGTCGATAAGGAGGCCGCAGCGACGGACTCATCCCGCCAGTCGCTTGATTAAGCGGTAGAGAAACTCACGACCGTCATAGAGCCGTTGCTGCTTCAACCGCTCGTTGAGACCGTGTGCATGCACGTCGTTTACATCAGCGAAGATACCGGAGACGCCCTACATGGGAATCCCCAGGTCGCGCAAGAAACGGCTGTCCGTAGCGCCGGTGCTCAGCACCGGAATCGGCGGCACCCCCGGCCACATGTCCGCACTGATTTGCTCGACCGGTTCGAGAATAGTCGCGGTCAGCGGTGAGGGCGGGCTAGGGGTTGGCTGGGGAACGGTTCGACCACCCGGACTTCTGCCTCAGTGAACCCGGCATCACGCAGCCGCTTGGCCGCGCGTCGTGCGGCCAGGGTGGTATCGCCGGCCGAATGCGAGGTATTGGTTTCGACCAGTTCTTTGTAGATATCGTGGAACAAGGCGCGTTCAGCGGCAGGGTCTGCGGCTCGCACGGCACTGAACCCGACGAGCGTGTATGGCGCGAGCGTTAGCAAGACGACAGTTGTGATTTTCACAAATACCTCAAATACGAGCTTGGTCCACGAAAGAGAAACGTCGCAGATTGCTTCTTGACGCCGAGAATCCGGCACGAAAAAAGTTTACCGTTTCACCGTACTGACCCCCACAACCACACAGACAACGTGTGATACGTAGTGCTATCCTTCCGACCGCGCGCGTCGCCCAAAGGTAAACATCACTTGGGCCACACGGCGGATCTGTATCTCCTCGGTGCCTTCGGTGATGCGGTAGCGACGATGGTGTCGATAAATATGCTCAAACGGTTTGTGACGTGAATAGCCGATGCCGCCGTGTATTTGCATCGCGCGGTCGGCGGCCTCACACACTAGGCGGTTGGCCCGGTAGTTACACATCGCGACCTTGTCGGAAATCTTGCGTGCGACGTCGGGCTTGGACATTTGGTCCATTTGCCAGGCGGTTTTGTAAATCAGTGTACGCACCATCTCCGCTTCTGTTTGTAGTTCGACCAGTGGCCACTGGATGGCCTGATTCGCGGCCAACGGTTTGCCGAACGGCTTGCGCTCTTGGGCGTATTTCACTGACTCGTTAATGCAGTACTGGGCCGCGCCGAGTGACGAGGCCGCCTGACGAATGCGGTTCTCATGCACAAAGTGTTGGGCGACGGCGAGTCCGTTTTGTGGGTCACCGAGAATCGAGTCCGCCGGCAGATACACGTCGGTCAGTGAAACACGGGGATGATCGGTCGGCATGTTGAACGTCCAGAGGTACTCTTCGATGACGAAGCCCGGAGTTTTCGTCGGCACGATAAAACACGTGATGCCAGTCGGGTCGCCGTCTTTCCCGCCGGTGCGTGCGAAAATGAGATCGTGCGTGGCGATGTGCACGCCGGTGTTCCACATCTTCGTACCAGTGACTTTCCAACCGTCACCGTGACGCACGCCGCGCGTTTCCATCCACGTCGCGTCCGAGCCGTGCTCTGGCTCCGTGAGGCCGAAGGCGAAACTGAACGAGCCGTCGAGAATGCCGGGGATCAACGTGCGTTTTTGTTCCTCAGTGCCGAAGTCACGGATCATCAACACGATCGGTTGATTGGCAACGATCGAGCTTTCGTTTTGTAAGTCGTTATGGAGGCCCAGACCTTTGCCGGCGAGATGTTCACGAATAATCGCCATCGCCAGATTTGAGCCGTCTTTACCGCCGAATTCTTTGGGCAGACCGAAACGATAATGCCCTGCTTTATCAGCGCGCCGGCGCATCTCGGCGAGTAGTTCTTCCCATTCCTTGCGTGGGAGGCCGCCGTGATCAAAATCCGTACGCGCCCATTCGCGGCGGTGATCAAAAAAGCGGATGTTGTCGTTCGCTCGTTCGAGTGGCTTAATCTCGCGTTCGATGAAGGCGTCGAGTTCGGTAAGATACACAGTAATGTCGGGGGGAATTGTGAAATCCATAGTTCGCTTCCTCTATCGAGACAAAGAAGAAAAGTCAAAAGGCAAAAGTCAAAAAGACAAAAGGAGGAAGTGGGGAATCGAGAAGAGGATAAAGGATAGAAAAACTTGGCGACTTGTCTTTTTCCCTTATCCCTTATCCTTTATCCATTTGCCCATTTATCCCCTTTCCCTATTTCGCTTTTCCCTTCAGCCTACAGTCTTGGGGTTGACAACTCCGAGGAGGCACTTTCTATAGTGCGAAGGATTTATATCACGAGGAGAGAATATGGACATCAAAGCGGCCGTCTGTAGAGAGCTTTATCAACCTTTAACGATCGAGACCGTTGAAATCGATGCGCCCGCTCCGTATGAAGTACTGGTCAAGACCGCGGCCAGCGGCGTGTGTCATAGTGATCTGCACGCGCTGCATGGGACTATCGCGGCACACATCCCCGGAATTTTCGGACACGAACCGGCCGGCATCATTGAAGCGGTCGGGAGTGCCGTGACGACCGTCAAGCCCGGTGATCACGTGATTGCCTGTACGTCCATGTACTGTGGAAACTGCACCCAATGCCTGTCGGGGTGGACGCACTTATGTACCAACCGCGCTGCCTGTTTGCGACCGAAGGGTGCGAAACCACGCCTTGCAAAAGGCGGAGAGTCTATCGCACAGTTTGCTGATCTTGCCTCCTTCGCCGAGAAGATGTTGCTGCACGAACGATCAGTCGTCAAGATTGCCGAGGATATTCCCCTTGATCGTGCGGCGTTGATCGGCTGCGCTGTCACTACTGGTGTTGGTGCGGCATTGAATACTGCGCGGGTGACCCCCGGCTCTTCGGTAGCCGTGTTTGGTGCGGGCGGTGTCGGTATTTCGGTGATTCAAGGCGCACGGATTGCCGGCGCTCGGCAGATCATCGCGATTGATTTGCTCGACCACAAGCTCGAAACGGCCAAGCATTTTGGCGCGACGGAAACCCTCAATGGTGCTTCGGGGGATGTAGTCAAAGAGATTAAACGGCTGAGCAGTGGCGGCGTGGACTTCGCCTTCGACGCGATCGGCAACAAACAGGTGACCGAGCAGTGTTTTTACGCCTTGGCGCCTCGCGGTCTAGCGATGATCGTGGGCGTGTTGCCCCCGGGACAAAAACTTGAACTTAATCCGGCGCATTTCTTCGTGGAGAAGCGGATCCAAGGAAGTTTCATGGGCTCGAATCGTTTCCACCTCGACATGCCACGATATCTCGAACTGTATCGCCAAGGAAAGCTCAACCTCGACGACATGATCAGTCGTCGTGGGCGTCTCGAAGACGTCAACGAAGCCTTTCGGGCGATGGCAGCGGGAGAGGTGACGCGGACGGTGCTGATGTTCTGATTGGAAAACTCGCAACTAAGCTCCCTCTCCTGTTGGACGGGAGAGGGAAACTCGTGGGGTAGGGTGAGGCGCTTATCGCGACAAGCTGCTCTTCCCTTACTTCGTCGGATCTTGTTTCAATACGCCTTCGGCTACTAACTGACGTACTTGCTCTGGCGTATACGAGAGATAGGTCCCCAAGATTTCCTCGTTGTGTTCGCCCAGCGACGCCGCTTGGAGTGGCAGGTCTTCTGGGAATTGCGAAAACCGCAGTGGCATGCCCGGAATATCGAGCTCGCCAAATTTGTTGTCTTTTATCCGCCGGACCGTGCGTCGGGCCTTGAGATGTGGGTGGTTGATCGCTTCGGGAATCGACAACACCGGGGCGGCCGGCACGCGTCCTTCGTGGAGTAACCGTAAGGCTTCGTCGTCGCTTGCTTGCACTTGGATCCAGCCCTCAATGACCCGGATCACCTCTTTTTGGTGCTCGATACGTTTCGCGTTGTTGGCGAAGCGCGGGTCCTCGATAAGTTCAGGCTTGCCCATCGCTTTACACAGTACGGACCACTGATGATCTAAACAAAGAATAAAGAAGTACTGCTTCTTGCCCTTGAATAACCCGGCCGGGCATATAGCATAGTGGTGGGAACCCGAACGCTTCGGTTCCACCGTCCCGTTGCTGCCGCTGTACAGTTGTACGCTGAGTTCGTGACAGTGGAAGTAGGAATCTAACAGTGTGATATCTAAGTATTGTCCTTGCCCGGTGCGTTCGCGGTAGAGGAGGGCGCTCGCGATCGCCGCATAGGCATGTACCCCGGTACTCACGTCGCCGAGGCCGAGCATCGGAAATGAGGGCGCGCCGTTGGGGTCGCCAATCATGTGGGTGACGGCGGCATAGGCCTGCCCGATGTAGTCGTACCCCGGGATGTTGGCGAGCGGCCCCGTCTGCCCGAGGGCCGAGACGGAGCACATCACCACCCGCGGGTTCAGCTCTCTGACGACCTCGTAACCAAACCCCAAGCGGGCTATCGTCCCGGGGGAAAAGTTCTCTACGACGACGTCCACTTTTTTGACCAGGGCTTTGAGAATCTCTTGGCCTTTGGGATGACGTGCGTCGATACACAGGCTTTTCTTGCCGCGGTTCTGTTGGATGTAGTAGCCGCTGCGTCCGTTCTTAATAAAGGGCAAGTTTCGTGAGATGTCGCCATTCGGCGTCAATTCGACTTTGATGATTTCGGCGCCCATTTCCGCCATTAAGCGGGTGACCGTCGGCCCGGCGAGCACTTGGGTAAAATCCAACACTTTGTATCCGCTGAGAAGATGGGGCGTTTGCGACATGGATTCCTCCTTTTCGTCCGGTATATCACTTACTGTGTTTTGCGTGTTGGGTCCGCGTGCCCTTCTCTAGCATTGTCAGAGGACGGGCGGAAGCCGCAGGAACCCGAAAATGCGATTTGCCTTTGACAGCGTCCGCGCGACTTGCTTATATCTTGGGGGGACGGACTACGGAGAGTTGGCAGTGAGGCGAAGATTGCTTCGCGGAGTCTATCCAGGCCTGTCGAAGCCTGTCCCGAGCCCGGTCGAAGGGGGGTCGCAATGGCGGGCGAGGTGGAGTCTCTAAGTTCTTAGTGAACGTGTACCTACTAATGGCGCGAGGTTACCCATGAACGAGCACGACCGCCCGAACGATGCCGAGTCGATCCTTGCCGCGGCCAAGGCGTTAGTCCCGATGATTGTCGAGAGTCGCGAAGAAATTGAACGTGAACGGCGATTGCCCTTACGGCTCGTTGACGCACTCAAGAAGGCGGGCGCATGCTCTTAGGTTTACCCGTGGAGCAACTGTTGTTGTAAAGCTGAGGATAAAGGATAAGGGGAAAAGGATAAAGGATGAAATGACAAGAAAAGAGAGCATATCTTGAGGTCTTCTGCCCTTACCCCTTATCTATTCTCCTTTATCCTGTTTTCCCTTATAGCCTCCGATACAGCGCATGAGTAGGATTGAAGCCGGTCGACAACAGGAGGCCCGGGACCGCATCAGCCGGGGTATCTGCTTCAATGGTCTGCTGCCAATCCAAAACGTACTGCCGCCAGGTAATCAACCACTGCCCGTCGCGCCGTGCAAGACGATCAAGGTAACGACCGCCAAAGATATGCGTTTCTGTGCGGCCCTCTTTCGTCGAAACTGCTGCTGCGAGCCCATAACACTCTGCTTCTGCCGTATCTCCATTCACCTGGATGACGGCGTTCGCAACGAAGTGCCAACGACGCGCAAAGCTATGCTCGATCTCCATAACAGCGGGAATGAAGGCGTCTCCTCGTCCACGGAAAAATCCGTAATCAATGTATGCATCGGCGGCAAAGACTTTTTTCAATGCTTCTTCGTCGAGCCAATCCAACGCGCGGCAGTAGCGGGTGAGCACTTCAGCGCAGGCCTGTTTGTCTAGAAGTTCGCGAACTTCGCTGTTCTCAGTAGGCATAGGGCCTCCTTTGCTATGCACGTTTTTGCGCCGCTTTGGTTTAGAAAGCGGCAGGATGATTGTCAACTGTAAATTTCGTCACTTTGGTGACTGATAATTTATGCCACCGGTCTAGACAATACTTTCCTAGGAAGATATATCCGTGGAACTCGATGATCTGAAACGCGGCAAACGGACTGAAGACCCCGTGGCGAATAAACAAAAAGTGTACAAGGCGAACTTCTCCCTCCGCGATAAAGCCGCCGTGCTAGTGGGCTGCACGGCCCAGGAGATCGCCAATTTTGTCGAACGGGCACTGAAGGAATTTGACATCAGCCGCGAACAGTTGAGTGTCATTCACTATCTGGATACTGCTGAGACAGACAAAATGACGGTGAATGAACTGCGCGAGACGCTCATTGATGACAGCCCTAACGTCTCCCGCATCTTAAACAAGATGGCGGAGAAAGGCCTGGTGCGGAAGGAGCGACAGTCAGACGATCAACGTGTCGTCTATGTGTCATTGACAGAGAAGGGGCGCAAGCTTCATAAGCAAGCGGATGAAAAGATCACCGGCCACAATGTCAGGCTCTCACCGAAGGAATGTCAGACGTTGATCGAGTTGCTGATGAAAATGTGAGTTCTCTTTTCTCGGGACAATATCCTCCTGGGAATTATTTTCCTAGGAGCAAAATAAGGAGGTGGAGTGCGACAAGATATTGAACAATGGGCAGCCACTAGTGGGGCGCGAGAGGGCGCGGGAGAATCTGAGGGCGACAGGGCGGACGGGTAGGGGGCTGGCATTCTTACCGTAAGGAACATCAACCAAGAATGGACGTACACATTCCGAGAGGAGGAGGCTAAGCAATGGTAACGGCAACGCAAGATTTCGAGGCACGACAATTACTCAAGGCCTACCGCAAAGGATTGATTTCCGACGAGCTGTTTGAAGCGCAAATGATAGAGCTGAGGCGGGGGGAGCAAAACGGCCAAGCCCAGTACACGTATAACGGCCAGCCGGTCGGCAGTGAGCGGGAAATGATCATGCAGTTGTTGGATGAGTTTCGGTGCCGGGAAAACTTTGCGGCGGAGTATTTGAACCGCTGGATTGACGTCAGTGATCAGGAGTGCGCACGCGGCGGGTTACGTGTGGTCCAGCAGCGGGAAGCCTACCATGCCCGCGTACTAGAAGACCGACTGCGTGAGTTGGGCGGCATCCCACAGTGCTCGGTTTCTGCCGAACGCCGGGAGCAAGATTTGGCTTTCTATGCCTCGCGGGAGAAAACAGACGCCGAGAAGCTGCTTGCCGTGGCGTCACGTATCACCGATCCGGCGCAAACTCTCAAATATATTACTTCGGTCATTGACCAGATTCAGGAGGACCAGCAAAGCAAGGAGCTGCTCCGCTCGCTGGTGCAAGATGAGGTGTCCAGCATTACGTGGCTCAAAGAAGCCTGCGCCCTGCTGAATCCGGCACGGTGAATTTCAACACTCGTAATCGATTTTTAAACGTAAGCAATATTGAAAGGAGACCAATCATGGCGACTGTGGATTTCGAAACTCGGCAATTACTCAAGGCGTACCGTAAAGGACTCATCACGGATGAATTGTTTGAAGCGCAGGTGCGCGAACTCCAGAACGGGACAGGTAAGTACACGGTGAATGGCAAGTCGCACGCCAGCGAGAAAGAGATGATCATGGCGCTCTTGGATGAGTATCGCTGTGCAGAGAACTTCGCTTCTGAGTACCTGGGCAGTTGGAACGAGGTCAGTAACGAAGAGTGCGTAAAAGGTGGCTTGCGCGTCATCCAGCGGCGCGAAGCCTATCATGCCAAACTTCTGGAAGACCGCCTCCGCGAGCTTGGC
>Ga0070741_10010072_pt1 | contig 18020 bp, 11 predicted proteins | sample Coa_R1_4_FD_66440 | JGI IMG/M metagenome (GOLD analysis project Ga0070741, IMG submission 66440) | Surface soil microbial communities from Centralia Pennsylvania, which are recovering from an underground coalmine fire - Coalmine... | ecosystem: Environmental > Terrestrial > Soil > Unclassified ...
GGTGAGACCGCCCAGCACGATGTAGGCGAGCACGATCAGGGCGGAGACCATGACGCTCGCGTCGAAGCTCCAGCCCAGCAGCAGGTTGAGCAGCTTCCCCACGGCGTACATGGAGACCCCGGAGGAGAAGACCGTCATCACGGCGAAGGAGACGGCGTTCAGCGTCCGGGTCTTCTCGTCGAACCGGAGCCGGAGGTACTCGGGCACCGACCGGGCGCGGGAGCCGTAGTAGAACGGCATCATGAAGAGCCCGACGAACACCATCGCGGGGATCGCGCCCACCCAGTAGAAGTGGCTGGTGGCGATCCCGTACTTGGCGCCCGAGGCGCCCATGCCGATCACCTCCTGCGCCCCCAGGTTGGCGGAGATGAAGGCGAGCCCGGTGATCCAGGGCGGGAGCGAGCGGCCGGAGAGGAAGAAGTCGGTGCTGGTCCGGGTGAGCCGGCGGAGCCCCCAGCCCACCCCCAGCACGGCCACGAAGTAGAGGGCGATGATGACGTAATCGATCGGCGCGAGCCGGACGACGGGGTCGGTCGGTGCGGTGATCACGGGTCGGGGATCCGGGAGAGGGCGAACTGGACGGCGAGGTCGGTGCTGCTCCAGAGCTGGACGTCGGAGCTGGTCCCGTAGCGCGTGGGGAGGAGCCGGCCGGCCTCGATCCGGTAGCTCCAGAGCTCGCTGTGCTCGAGCCCCGACGCCCGCACCGCATCGAGGGTGCGCCGGAGCGCCTCGGCGGCCCGGCCCGCCCCGGGCCGGAGCGCGGGGTCGGAGGCCCGCTCGAGCACGGCCGCGAGGCCGAGGAGGAAGAGGTTCACCTCGCGCCCCCAGACCACGCGCGGGGAATGATAGGGGTCCCGGGCGAACGTCTCCCAGACCTCCCGCGGGGCGTAGGCGTCGTTGGCCACCAGCGGGCCGAGGCCGTCCACGAAGAGCCCGACCGGGTAGGGGCGAAGGATCGGCTCCACCACGTCGAGGGCCGGCACCCGCGACGACGTCGCGTCCAGGAACAGCTCGGTCGCGGGATCGGTGTTGACGATCGGGATCGGCAGGCCGGCGGAGTCGAGGACCAGGGCGAGGAACCCGAGCGACTCGCGCACCTCGCCCCGCTGGGCCAGAACCCCCTTCCAGTAGGCCCGCTCCTCGTCCGGGAGCCAGGCCAGCTTGGCCGCCACGTCCCGCTCGATCTCCGCGGGGGCGAGGCTCACGGCGAAGTGGCGCCGGGCGCCGCGCCAGGCGTCGATCGCGCGCCGGAGCGCGGTCGAATCCCGCAGGTACTCGCCCAGCGGGCCCCGCATCGCGTCCGGGGCGAGGGAGTCCAGCGTCGCGGGGCCGATCCCGAGGGCGGAGAGCGCCGCCCCGATGGTCCCGATCGCCTCGAGCGCGCGCGGCACCCAGATGGCGTTGATGTCCAGGGCGAACCGCCCGTTGGCGTAGCCGGCGTCGCTGTCCCGCCAGCTCGCCGAGCGCCAGTGGGTGGAGTCGCGCTTCACGAAGCTCACCAGGTTGAGCGGGCGCGGGTCCGTCACGTAGGCCCGGGTCTCCTCCGCCACGAGCCCGAGCTCCCGGAGCGCGAGCGCGAGCCGGGGCGGGGCGCCCGGCTCGGCCTCGAGCAGGAAGGCGCGCTTCCGCTCCCGCGGCACGGCGGAGTCGGCCAGGTAGCGGGCCTCGAGCACCGGGAGCTGGAACTCGTCGTCCAGCATGTGGTAGTTCTCCCGGGTCCGCTGCAGGTCCGCGAGGATGGCGCGCGCCGCGGCCAGCGCGCTGTCGGCCGCGGGGGGCGCGGCCGCGGGAGCGGCGGCGGAGCCGGGACGGGGGCGGCCGGCCGCCGCGAGATACCGCGCCACCAGCGCGTTGTACTCGGCCGCGTTCTCCCGGATCGCCTGTCCGCCCAGAGCCTCCTCGTGGCTCACGTCGCCCCGGGGCGAGAGCTTCCGGAGCACGCTCGCGATCACGTGCTCCGACATCGCCGGCCGCCAGATCGGGCGCATCATGAGCGCCGCCATCAGCATGTCGCGCCCGAAGTAGGTGGCGAAGTTGGGGAGCCCCGCCATGAGCTTCTCCCGCGAGCTCAGGAGCTCCACCCCGCGCACCTCCCGCTCGAGCCTCCGGGCCCGGGGCGATCCCCCGCCGCCCGCGCCGGCCTCCGCCGCGAACCGGAGGAACTCCGGGGTGAAGATCGAATCGCGCTCGAGCGGGGTGAGGGCCGGCGCGTCGGTCGCGATCCGGACCTCGAGCCGGATCGCGGACCCCCGGCGGGCCCAGACCGAGACGCTGCGCCCCTCCACCCGCATCCCCGCCTCCCGCGGGTCCACCCGGAGCTCGAGCGCGAGGCGGTTCCGCCCGTCGAGCGAGCGGCGCTCGACCCGGACCCCGCACCGGGCGGGCGAGCAGGCCCCCGCGAGCCGGGGCTGGAGCCGCGCCCGAAGGGCGGCGAGGCTCTTCGCGCGGAGGAGACCGAGCTCGCGCGCCCGCTCGACCGGGGGGAGCCGCGCCAGGTTCGCCACCAGGAGCGACTCCTCGGTCACGTAGTAGGGGGCGGCGGCGAAGGGCCGGAGGTGGGCCCTGGCGTACTGAAAGTCCCGCTCCACCCGCATCGAGCCCAGCAGGAACCAGCCGATCCTGACCCGCGGCGACTCGACCGCGAGCCGGTACTCGAGGGTGCGGAGGCCCCCGGAGTCCGCGGCCTCCGCGGAGTCGGCCGCCCAGGAGAGCGGGGCGGCGCGTGCGCCGTCCGCCCGCGCGGTCTCGCGAACCGTGAACGCCAGGCTCTCGTCCGCCGCGTCGGCCCAGAGGTGCACCACCCGCCCGCCCCGCGGCTCGAGGTAGATCTGGACCGTGTTGCCGTGCGAGTCCCGGTAGAAGCGGGTCCGGTAGCCCTGATAGGCGGTGGTGTCGTCCAGGTCCGGCTCGGGAAAGGCGAGCACCGGGGCCTGGGCCTGGAGCAGCAGGACGAGAGGGAGGGCGATCACCGCGGGACCGTCTCGCCGTGGGGCACCACGCGGCGGCCGGTCGAGTCCACCACCACGTCGTAGCGCTCGCCGCGGACCTCGAGGTTCCGGAGCACGAGCCTTCTCACGCGCGAGGGCAGCACCGGATCGAACGCGGGCTCCAGCCCGCGCTCGCCCAGGCGGAGGCCGGTGTAGCCGAAGATCACCTGCTGGAGGAAGCCGCCGGCGCCGGTCAGGAAGTTGACCGCGTCGTTGGTCGGGGTCTCGGACAGCGCCAGGAAGGGGCCGCGCAGGTGGCCGCGGTAGCTGAAAGGCAGGAGCGAGTCCACCAGACGGCGGTCGCCCAGCTCGGCGGCGTCCACCGAGAGCAGGGTGATCCCCATCATGGCCCCGCTGGCCTCGTCCGCGAGCCGCCCCACCGCCTGCTCAAGGTGGGCCCGCTTGGCCCGATCGCTCATCGGGAAGCCGAGCGGGTAGCTGAGGAGCGGGGTCACCACGCCCAGGGTCGAGTCGGGCGCGCCCTCGTAGGTGCGGAAGAAGCCGCTGGCCGAGTCGATGGGGAGGTGGAGCTTCGCGGCCACCGCGGCCCACCGCGGGTCGGCGGGGAGGCCGAGCCGCCGGGCCGCCGCGGCGGCGATCTCCAGGTTGCGCCGCGCCACCGCGTTGGTGTACGCGTCGTCGTCCACCCCGATCAACCCCTCGGCCACCGACACCACGCCCCGGATGTGGTAGCGGCCGCCGGCCGAGTCGTAGCCGGCGCGGCTCACCCAGAAGTCGGCCGTTTCCCGGATCACCGGAAACCCCTCGCGGGCGAGCCAGGTCGAGTCGCCGGTGGCGAGGTAGTACTGCCACTGGGCCAGCGCGACGTCGCCGTTCACGTGGATCTCGTAGCGCGCGTTCTGGACCGCGAAGTGGGGGGTGGTCTCCCGGCCCAGCTCGTCCGCCTCCCAGGGGTACATGGCACCCCGGTAGCCGTTGGCCCGCGCGTTGGCCCGCGCGGCCGGAAGGGTGCGGAAGCGGAACGCCACCAGCGAACGGGCCACGTCGGGATGGATGAGGAGGAGGGCGGGGAACATCCAGGTGTCGGAGTCCCAGAAGATGTGCCCGTAGTAGCCGCCGCTCGAGAGCCCCATGGGCGGGATCCCGAGCGCGGTGCCCGAGTCCGCGCTCGCGAGCAGGTAGAAGAGCATCGCGCGCACCAGCCGCTGGAGCTCGGGATCGCCCTCGATCACGATGTCGGTCTTCCATCGCCGGGCCCAGGCGCGGGCGTTGTCGGCCGCGAGCCGGGCGTAGCCCCGGGCCAGCGCCTCCTCGGCCCGGCGCTCGGCCACCGCGAGCGGCCGCGCGGTCTCCGCCGAGGAGACGAGGCTCACGATCTGGGTGAAGGCGTAGCTCCGGCCCGGCGCCGCGTCGAAGGCGAGCTCCAGCGCGGCGGTGTCGCCGGCCGCGCGGGCGCGGGCGGCGGGCCGCGCGAGGTCCGGCGGCCAGGTCACCACCGCGGCCTGGGCCAGCGTGGTCCGCCTGCCCTCGGGCGTGGACGTCATCCAGAGCCGGCCTCCGCCCGGGCGGCCGCGCGCCCCGCGCGAGCGGACCACCGCGTGCCCCGGATACCAGAGCTCCGCGGGGCCCCACCCGGGCTCGACCCGCTCCAGCCGGCCGAGCGGGAGCCGCCGCGGGGGCGGCCGCCCGGCCAGGGCGAACCGCACCCGCATCCGCCCCGCCTGGTGGGGCCGGAGCTCCAGGCGGATCGCGGCGAGGGACGGGTCGGCGCGGGAGACGAACGTCTCCACCCCGACCGAGGTGCGCCGGGAACCGCCCACCCACTCGTAGTCGGTGCGCGCGGTCCCGGTCCTGAGGTCGAGCGCCTGCCGGTACCCCTGGATCGAGCCGTCACCCGCGGCGGCGCCGTCGAGCCGGCGCCCGCCGTCGAACAGCCCGATGGCGGCCCAGCCGGGCGCCGCCACGATCCGGGGCACGTCGCCCGCGGCGTGCTCGTAGACGCCCGCCACGAGCGAGAGCGCGTCGCCGATCCCGAGCGCCGGCACCGCGAGGGAGAATCGCCCGTTCCCGAGAAAGGGGGAGGGCGAGCGGGTGGGATCGGTGGCGACGAGAAGGAAGGTGGAATCAGCGGCCGAGTCCGGCGGCGCGGCCTGGGCCGCGACCCGGCCGGCGGGCGAAGCGTGGCCGCCCCAGCACAGGGCCAGGGCGGCCGACGCTTTCACCGCGATGCTGCGATAACCGCGGGTCAGGGCTGCTGCCCCCTCCGCCCGCCGAAGTCGTACGACATCGACACGGTGAGCCGCCGGGGCAGGATGGGCCGGGCCAGGAACAGCGGGGCCGCGCCTCCGGTGAGGAGCCGCGGGTTCCCCTCCTCCAGGCCCTTGCTCTGGAACGCGTTCAGGAGGTCCACGCTGACCGTCGCACCCTGCGGCAGCCGGTAGGAGGCGCCGAAGTTGAAGTAGTCGTACGACGGCAGCGTGACGCCGGCCTTGATGTCCACGAACCGCTTGTCCACCCAGTGCCAGTCCGCCTTGAACTGGAGGCCGGGCACGGTGGGCACCGAGTAGAGCGCGGCCGCGTTCCCGATGGAGGTCGGCACGCCGTTGATCCGGCTCCCGATGTCGGCCCCCGCCCCCGAGCCCAGCTCGGCCCGGAGGAAGGTGCCGTTCCCGATGAGCTGGAGCCCGCTGAACGGCCCGGCGACCAGCTCCACCTCGGCCCCGTAGGACCGGGTGTTGGGCGAGGGCACGATCACCCAGGTGGTGGCCCCGGTGACCGAGTCCACCACCGCCCCCTGGCTCACGATGTTCTTGAGCTGGGTGAAGAACCCGTTCACCGTGAAGGCGAGCCCGCCGATCGAGCCCTTCACCCCGCCCTCGACCGACTGGACCTCGCGCGACTCGAACAGCTCGACCTGCTGCTGCGCGGCCGCGTTCAGGAACTCGTCCAGCGCCGGCATCTTGTAGCCGCGCGACCCCGAGGCGTAGAGCGACAGGTTGTCCCGCAGCGTGAAGTTGAGCCCGAGCGACGCGGCCCAGTCCTTGAGCCCGCGCTCGAAGTGCCGGAAGCTGTTGTTCCCGAAGGTCTCGTTGTCGTACGGGGTGTTGGGGTTCCCGTCCAGGTCGAACTTGGCGGTGTTCTCGGAGCTCTGCACGAACTTGTCGTACTCGCCCCGGACGCCCAGGTCGGCCCGCAGCCGGTCGGTGAGCTGGAGCTCGGCTCCGATCACGCCCGAGATGAGGCTGGTCTGCCCCTCACCGTTGACGTAGTTGGACAGGAAGTTCCGGAACCCGTTCTTGGTGACGTTGATCGGGCTGCCGCCGGGAGGGGTCACTACCAAGTCCAGGAACCGGGGGTTGTCCCGCACGTCGGTCAGGATGTCGGTGAAGAACCAGTGGTTCTCCTGCGTGTAGTTCGCGAGGTAGGCCCCCACCGCCACGGTGTGCCGGCCGATGGTGCGGCGGAGCTGCACCTGGTCGTGCACCGCCGAGATCGGCTTGCTCACGTGCCACTCGCCCCCGGGGGCGACCAGGCCGTTCGGGGTGTCGAACGGGAGCGGCTTCCCCGTGGCGTCGAAGTGGTTGGTGAAGAAGTACTGGTACGTGGTTCCGGCGGGGAAGCCCAGGCCGCCCTGCCCGGCCGGCGTGGTGATGTAGTCCGCCGCGGTGAAGGTGTTGAACGGAACGATCGCGTTCCACTCCTGATCGTTCTGCATCCACTGGGCGGTGTTCTGGAGCCGCCAGTTCCGGTCCAGGTCGAACGCCGCGTCCACCGTGAACCACTGGGCCGCGGTCCGGAGCCCGTTATCCAGCGGGAGCGTGAGGTCGCCCGTCGGCGTGGGCACCCGGAGGTCGAGCCCCTCGGCCGTGTTCATCGCGCCGTAGTTCCCGAACCCCGGCACGTAGGTCGGGTCGGTCGGGTTGGTGAACGGGAGCGGCAGGATGAACTGGTTGCGGTCGTCGATGATCTTGGCGGAGAACCGGAGGTACCCGTTGGGGAGGAGCCGGGTCACGCTGCCCTTCACCTGCCCGCCCCGGATCCCCGGGAACCCCGGATCGCGCACCCCGTGGTCGTAGCGGTAGAACCCGCCCAGGTTGAACCGCCAGTCCTGCCCCAGCGGCCCGCCGCTGTTGAGGTCGAGCCGCGCGAGGCCCTGGGTGCCGCCGGTCGCCCGCACGGTGCCGCGGAACTCGTCGCCGCCGGTCTTGTTGATGAAGTTGATGATGGCGCCGGGGGTGTTGGAGCCGAACAGGGCCGAGGCCCCGCCCCGCACCACCTCCATCCGCTCGATGTTCTCGTCGAACCGGAACAGGTTGTCGGCGTTCATGAAGAACGTGTGCATGGTGGGGAACACCGGCATCCCGTCCTCCATGAACATCACGTACTCGACGCCCAGGATCCCGCGCATGCTGATGTTCTCGTTCACCTCACCCCCGGAGCTCTCCACCCGGGTGAAGCCCGGGACGTAGCGGAGCATCTCGGTGGTGCTGCGCGGGGCCGCCTGCTCGACCTCGTTCGCGCTCAGCGTGGTCACCGCCACGCTCGCCTCCAGGTTCACCCGGGGGCTCTGCGTGCCGGTGACGACCAGCTCCTGGAGCTGGAGCGGGTCCCGCCGGAGCGAGAAGTCGAGCGCGACCGTCCCGCCGGGCGTGACGCTCACGCTGGTGGAGTCGGGGCGGAAGCCCACCATGCGGGCGTGCACCGTGTGGGTCCCGGCCGGCACGCCCGAGAGCACGTAGCTCCCGTCGCCCCGGGTCTGGGTGCCGAGGGCGGGCCGGACCAGATACACCTGCGCGGCGGCGATCGGCGCGCCGGCCTGATCGACCACCTTGCCGCTGATCGTGCCGGTCTGGCCCTCCTGGGCGCCCGCCGGGGCCGGCGACCCGGCCGCCAGGACGAGCCACGCCGCGATCGCCAGCCCGGCGAGGGGGCCCGGCCTTCGCGCCCCGTGGTCCGAACGCCATCTGTCCCAACGCGATCTACCGATCATGGGCTGCCTCCATCTGTGGAGCCCCGTCCCACCCGCGCGACGGGCCACGGAGCGTGGAGCGGCGCGGGCGCGGGGCCCCCGGGGGGTGAAGAGGAACTGCGGGAGAGACGGGGGGATACGAAAGGCGGCGACGATCGGGGGAGCGGGACGGGAGGAATGCGCGGCGCCCCGCCACAGCGGCGGTGCTCCGGTGCAGCGGTCCCCGAGAGGGGACGCGACCTCTCGAGCCAGCTCATGCCGATCGCCGGTGCCTGACGTGGGCGGCGGGAGTGCCCCGGCCGCGCAGACAGTGTTACGCTGTGCGAGGGAGGTCCGCAAGGGGCGGGGGCGGGCCCACCCATGGCACGCGCGCCGGCTGCGTGTTACCCTGCTCAGGCTGAAACGGCGGCCTCCGGCCCGCCGGGAGACGCAGCGATCCTCACCACCACCCGATCCCGCCCCCGCCCCCGCCGGCCCTCCGGCGTTTGGCTCGGTCTGCTCCTCGCCCTCGGCTGCGGGCCGGAGCGGCCGGCCGGCCCGGCCGTCGTCACCTTCCCCGGGAGCGAGCTCGGCGCGGAGGGGCGGGTGCTCCGGGGCCAGCTCGCCCGCTTCATGGCGACCCATCCGCACATCCGGGTGGTGCAGCGGCCCACCCCCGACGCCGCGGACCAGCGCCACCAGCTGTACGTGCAGTGGCTCAACGCCCGGGCCAGCGAGCCCGACATCCTCCAGCTCGACGTGGTGTGGACCCCGGAGTTCGCCGCCGCGGGCTGGATCCTGGATCTGGATCGGTTCCGCCCGCCCACCGACTCGTTCTTCCCGGCCACCATCGCGGCCAACACCTGGAACGGCCGGCTGTACGCGCTGCCCTGGTTCGTGGACGTGGGGATGCTGTACTGGCGGACCGACCTGCTGCGGGCCCCGCCCGCGACCTTCGCCGAGCTGGAGCGCGACGCGGCGCGGGTGCGGGCCGCGCGCGGCCTGCCCTACGGGTTCGTCTGGCAGGGCGCCCGCTACGAGGGGCTGGTCGCCGTGTTCAGCGAGTATCTCGGCGGCTACGGCGGGCGCATCCTCGACGGCGGGCGGGTCACCGTGAGCTCCCCGGCCGCAGTGGAGGCGCTCACCGCCATGCGGGACGAGATCCACCGGGACGGGGTGGTTCCGCCGGCGGTGCTCACCTGGCACGAGGAGGAGGCCCGCTTCGCCTTCCAGAACGGCCAGGCGGTCTTCATGCGCAACTGGCCCTACGCCGTCGGGCTGCTCCGGGACAGCGCGGCCTCCCGGGTCGCCGGCCGGTTCGACGTGGCCGTGATGCCCGCGGGCCCCGGCGGCCGGCCCAGCGCCGCCCTGGGCGGGCAGCAGCTCGCGATCAACGCGCACAGCCGGCACCCCGAGGCGGCCTGGGAGGTGATCCGGTATCTCACCGAGCCCGCGCAGATGCTGGAGCGGGCCCGGGGCGTGGGCGAGCTCCCCACCCGCCCCGCCCTCTACGACGATCCCGCGCTCAGCCGGGCGCTCGGGCTTCCGGCCGAGCGGGCGCGGGAGGTGATCGACCACGCGGTGCCGCGCCCGGTGACGCCGGTGTACAGCCAGCTCTCGGACATCCTCCAGATCGCGCTGCACCGGGCGCTCACCGGGCAGCAGGAGCCAGCGGCCGCCCTGGCCCAGGCCGCGGGCGAGATGCAGGCGCTGCTCGACCGGGTGGGGCTCGGCCGGCGGCGGAGCGCCGATGGGGATTGAGCCGGGGCTCGGGGTCGAGCGGCGCGAGGCCCGGTTCGCCTGGGGGCTCGCGGCGCCGGCCCTCGTCACCATCCTCCTGGTCGCGCTCTTCCCGCTCGCCTGGACCGTGTGGGAGTCGCTCCACCTGCACGACCTCCGGATGCCCTGGCTGGGCCGGCCGTTCGTCGGGGTGGACAACTACGTCGAGGCGGTGCGGGACGAGCGGTTCCGGGGCGCGCTGGCCCACACACTCTTCTTCACCGTCGTGACGGTGGCGCTCGAGCTCGGCCTCGGCTGCGTGCTCGCGCTGGCGATGAACCGGCCCTTCCGGGGCCGCGCCCTGATGCGCGCCGCGGTCCTGGTGCCGTGGGCCATCCCGACCGTGGTCTCCGCCCTGCTCTGGCGCTTCATCTTCGAGGGGCGGAGCGGGATCGCGAACGCCCTCCTGGTGGAGGCGGGGGTGGTGCGGGCGGCCCCGGTCTGGTTCATCCACACCGACCTCGCCTGGGTGCCGGTGATCCTGGCCGACGTCTGGAAGACCACGCCCTTCGTCGCGCTCCTGCTCCTCGCCGGGCTGCAGAACATCGACCCGGCGCTCTACGAGGCGGCGCGGATCGACGGCGCGTCGGCCTGGCGGCAGTTCCGCCACGTGACCCTGCCGCTCCTGAAGCCCGCGATCCTGGTGGCGCTCGTCTTCCGCACCCTGGACGCCTTCCGGGTGTTCGACCTGATCTACGTGATGACCGGCGGCGGGCCCGGCACCTCGACCGAGCCGATCGCCCTCTACACGTTTCACTCGCTGCTGCAGAACCTCCGGTTCGGCTACGGGTCGGCCCTCTCGGTGATCGGGTTCGCGGTCACCTTCGCGCTCGCGCTCGGCTACGTCCGGTTCCTGGGCCCCGGGCTCACGGAGACCCGCGCGTGACCCGGGGGAGCCGGTGGGCCGCGGTCGCCATCGGGCTCCTGGTGCTGGGGAGCGCCTTCCCGTTCTACTGGGCCATCGTCTCGTCCTTCACGCCGGAGGCCCGGCTGTTCGAGGCGCCCTCGCTCCTGCCCCGGACGCTGGTGCTGGACCACTACCGGGCGCTTTTCACCGAGCGGAACTTCTGGGTGCCGATCCGGAACTCCCTGGTGGTGGCGGGGACCACCACGGCCTTCTGCGTGGTGGTGGGCGGGCTCTGCGCCTACGCCCTCGCGCGGCTCCGGTTCCGGGGCAAGGGACCGCTGCTGGGCCTGATCCTCGCCGTGAGCGTCTTCCCCCAGATCTCGCTGGTCTCCCCGCTCTACCTGGTGCTCCGGAGCGTGGGGCTGATCAACACCTATCCCGGGCTCATCCTGCCCTACCTCACCTTCGCGATGCCGCTCACGGTCTGGCTCCTGGTGGGGTTCTTCCGCCAGCTTCCGGCGGAGCTGGAGGAGGCGGCGATCGTGGACGGGGCGAGCCGGCTCCGCACCCTCCGGGAGGTCATCGTGCCGGTGGCGCTGCCGGGGCTTGCCACCACGGCGATCCTTACCTTCGTGTACAGCTGGAACGAGTTCCTCTTCGCGCTGTCGTTCACCCTGGGCCCGGAGCGCCAGACGGTGCCGGTCGCCATCGCCCTGTTCCGCGGGATGTACCAGGTGCCCTGGGGCCAGATCCTGGCCGCGGCGATCGTGGCCACGGCGCCGGTCGCGCTCCTGGTGCTCGCCTTCCAGCGCCGGATCGTGCAGGGGCTCACGGCCGGCGCGGTGAAAGGGTAGCCATGGCATCGGTGCGGCTGGCGGGCGTCGAGAAGGTGTACCCCAACGGGCACGTGGCGGCCCGGGGGCTCGACATGGAGATCGCCGACGGCGAGTTCATGGTGCTGGTGGGGCCGTCGGGCTGCGGCAAGAGCACGGCGCTCCGCATGATCGCGGGCCTGGAGACCCCGACCGCCGGACGGGTCTTCATCGGCGGGCGGGACGTCACCCGGCTCCCGCCCCAGGACCGCGACATCGCGATGGTGTTCCAGAGCTACGCCCTCTACCCGCACATGACCGTGCGGGAGAACCTCGCCTTCGGGCTCCGGATGCGCGGGGTGGCGCGGCCCGTCATCGCCGAGCGGGTGAAGGCGGTGGCCCAGGCGCTCGGGCTCGAGGGGGTGCTCGACCGGAAGCCCAGCCAGCTCTCGGGCGGCCAGCGCCAGCGGGTGGCGCTGGGCCGCGCCATGGTGCGGGACCCCCAGGTGTTTCTCTTCGACGAGCCGCTCTCCAACCTGGACGCGAAGCTCCGGGTGGAGACCCGGGCCGAGCTCGCGCGGCTCCACCGGAGGCTCCGGGCCACGATCGTCTACGTGACCCACGACCAGGAGGAGGCGCTCACCCTGGGCGGCCGGGTGGCGGTGATGCGGGACGGGCTGGTGGAGCAGGTCGGCCCGCCGATGGAGGTGTACCGGCGGCCGGCCTCGATCTTCGTGGCCGGGTTCGTGGGGTCGCCCGCGATGAACTTCCTCCCCGGCGAGGTGCGGGACGGGTCCTGGTCGGGCCCGGCCGGGCTCATCCTCCCGCTCCCGGCGGGTGGGTCCGGCGGCGGCCGGGCCGCGCGCGCGACGCTCGGAGTCCGGCCGCACGACGTGGCGATCGTGGCGCCCGGCGCGGGCGACGGCGACGCCCGGGTGGACGTGATCGAGCCGCGGGGGAGCGAGCTCCTGGTGCACCTCCGGCTGGGCCCGGAGGGGAGCGGGGAGGAGGTGCGGGTGATCGCGCCGCCCGACGCGCCGGTGCGGGTGGAGAGCGCGGTGGGGCTCCGCTGGGACCGCGAGCGGCTCCACTGGTTCGACCCGGAGAGCGGGCGGCGGCTCGACTAGCCGCGAGCCGCCGCGGACCTACCTCGGGCCAGCCCGGCTCAGCGCGTACACATAGGCCGCCACCGCGCGCACCTGCGCGGCCGTGAGCCGGGCCCCGCCCATCGGCGGCATCACGCCGCCGTGCCGCTTGGGCGCCGGCACCCCGTCCCGGATCGTCCGCTCGATGGAGCGCAGGCTCCCGTCGCCCCAGAGCCACTCCCGGTCGGTGAGGTCGGGGCCGAGCGGGGTTCCCTTCGCGTCGCTTCCGTGGCAGCCGGCGCAGGTGCCGCCCGCCACGGCGCCGTGATAGACGCTGTCGCCCAGCGCCACCATCGCCGGCGTCACCCCGGGCGCGCCCCGGGGCACCGGGGGCGGCGGGGGAAGCTCCACCGCGCCGCCGGGCGCCGCGCCGGCGCTCGGATTGATCCCCTCCGGCGGCCCCGGCGCCCGCTCGGCCGGCCGCCCGGTCGCGGCGCCGGTATCGCGCGTGGCGCCCGGCGCGCCCGGAGGTCCGCCGGGCCGGGCCGCGACCGCCGGGCCGTGATACACCACCCGCCAGATGCGGCCGCGCACGTCCTCGGCGAGGTAGAGCGCGCCGTCCGGTCCCACCGCGATCCCGGTGGGGCGATGGCGCGCGCGCCCCGGCTCCTTCGCGCCGCCCGCGAACCCGTCCGCGAAGATCTCGTAGCGGCCGGGCGCCACCGGCTTCCCGCCGGCGAACGGGACGAACACCACGTTGTAGCCCTCCTGCGGGAAGGGGGCCCGGTTCCACGACCCGTGGAACGCGATGAACGCGCCGCCCCGGTAGCGCTCCGGCAGCGCCCGGCCGTAGTAGAACGCGAGCGAGAGCGGCGCCCAGTGCGCCGGGAAGTACGCGATGGGCCCCCGCTTCCGGGCGCAGGGCCCGACCGCCCGGCCGCCGTCCCCCCCGTACTCCGGCGCGAGCACCAGCTTGTGCTGCGTGCTGTCGAAGTAGCACTCCGGCCACCCGTAGTCGGCCCCGCGCTCCACCAGAAGCAGCTCCTCCGCCGGCTGGTCCGCGCCCTCCTCGGGCCGGTAGAGCTTGGGCCAGTTCTCGGCGAGCTGGTCGCGCCCGTGCTGGGTGGCGTAGAGCGCCCGGCCGCCCGAGTCCACCGCGATCCCGTCGGCGTTCCGGATTCCGGTGGCGTACCGCTCGCGGGGCGAGAAGCGCTGCCCGGTCCGGTTCGCGTCGTAGCGCCAGATCCCGCCCCGGGTCTCGAGTTCGGTGCAGGGGCGGCGGCCGGGCGAGCCGGGGATCCGGTTCTGCACCTGGCAGGCGTTGGTGGCCGAGCCCAGGTTCACGTACAGCGCACCGGCGGAGTCGATGGCGAACGGGTGCATCGGGTGGTCGCCGGTGAGCGGGAGGTCGCGCAGGATGGTGTCCGGCGGCGCTTCCGGCGCGAGCCCGGAGGCGGGGAGCCGGTAGCGCAGGATCCTGCCGTTCGCCTCGGCGTAGAGCGCGCCGCGATAGACGGCGATCCCAGTGCCGCCCTGCCCGCCGCTCGGGACGCTGTCGCCGAACCGGACGATGCGGTCGGCCCGGCCGTCCCGGTCGGTGTCCTGGAGCGCGATCAGGAAGCCGCCCGGCGGGGGCGGGGCGTTCCCGTAGTAGCGGCCGCTCCAGGTGTTGACGTAGACCACGCCGTTGGGCGCGACCGCGAGGTGCCGGGCGTGGCCCAGGCTGTCGGCGAAGACCGCGGCGCAGAAGCCGTCGGGCAGGGTGAGGCCGCCGTTGTCGGGGGCGCAGTCCGGGGGCGCGTCGGGGGCGGCGCGGGCCGGGGCGGGGGCCGAGGCGGAGCGGGGCTGGCCGTGCCCCGCCAACCCCAGCCCCGCTCCGCCTCGGCTCCCGCCCGCGCTCTCATCCTGCCGCCGGTCGCAGCCCCCCGCGACCAGCGCCGCCGCGAGCGCCGCCACGGCCAGGGTGGTGGTCCGGGGGTCTCCCATGGTGGGCGACCATAAGGCCTTGCGCCATGCCGGCGCAAGCTCCGGCCGGCGGCACGCGCCGAACCCGTTCCCGGCCAAGCGGTTTCGGCGTTGACCCGGGGACCGGCCGCTCTTAGATTGCGGCCCCTGAAGGGGAGTAGCTCATCCGCCGAGGCGGCGGACGCCGGGATCGTCAAGACTGCCCGCAGCGCGGGCACGGTCCGGTGGGAATAGGGGCGGCCGGGCACGCGCCCCTAGCTCAGAGCGAGACCTTCGTCCACGCTGCCGGTGAGGGAGCGGACGAGGTCTCGCTCTTTCATTTGGCGGCCGGCTCCACGGGAGGGGAGCGCCGACATGAACAACGTCAAGACCTTCGTCCTCATGGCCGGCCTCATGGGCCTGTTTCTCTTGGCCGGCCAGCTGCTCGGAGGGTCCCAGGGCCTGGTGATGGCCCTGATCTTCGGCGGCCTGTTCAACTTCGTCATGTACTTCTTCTCCGACCGGCTGGTGCTCCGGATGTACGGGGCGCGGGTGGTGGGGCCGGCGGAGGCGCCGGAGCTCTACGCCATGGTGGACCGGCTCCGGCAGCGGGCCGGGCTTCCCATGCCCAAGGTCGCGATCGCGCCCCACGAGCAGCCCAACGCGTTCGCCACGGGCCGGAGTCCGGAGCACGCGGTGGTGGCGGTGACGGCCGGGATCCTCAAGTACCTCCCCCGGGAGGAGCTCGAGGGCGTCCTGGCGCACGAGCTCGCGCACGTGAAGAACCGCGACATGCTCATCTCCACCGTGGCGGCGGGGATCGCGGGCGCGATCTCGAACCTGCCGTACCTGATCCTGTTCGGCGGGCGGGACGACCGGGACGGGCACCCCCTGGCGCAACTCGCGGTGGCGCTGCTCGGGCCGATCGGCGCCATGCTGATCCAGTTCGCCATCTCGCGGCAGCGGGAGTTCGAGGCCGACCGGGTGGGCGCCCTGATCCTGGGGCGGCCGCTCGCGCTCGCGAGCGCGCTCCGGCGGCTCGACGCCATGGCGCACCGGATCCCGATGAACGTGGCGCCGGCCGCGGCCCCGCTGGCGCAGGTGAACCCGCTCGCCGCCTACGGCGGCGGGGTGCTCAGCCTGTTCAGCACCCATCCCCCCACCGAGGAGCGGGTGGCCCGGCTCGAGGCGATGGCCGAGGGACGGGGGCTCTAATTGGGCCATCACCCGCCCCTCGTGTGGGTCGGGTTCACGGCCCTGGTCGCCGCGCTGCTGGTGCTGGACCTGGCGGTGCTCAACCGCCGGGCCCACGCGCTCGGCATGAAGGAGGCGGTGCGCTGGAGCGGCGGCCTGGTCCTCCTCGCCCTCCTGTTCGGGCTCTTCATGCTGTGGCGCGAGGGGCCCCGGCCGGCGCTGGAGTACTACACCGGCTACCTGATCGAGCTCTCCCTCAGCGTCGACAACCTCTTCGTCTTCATCCTGATCTTCTCCTACTTCGGGGTGCCGGCGGCGGCCCGGCCCAAGGTGCTCAAGTGGGGGATCCTGGGCGCGATCGCCATGCGGTTCGTGATGATCGCGCTCGGGGCGCTCCTGCTCCGGCGGTTCGAGTGGATCGTGTACCTCTTCGGGGCCATCCTGGTCCTCACCGGGGCCCGGATGCTGGCCTCCAAGCACGAGCGGATCGAGCCGGAGCGGAACCCGCTGGTGCGGCTCGCCCGGCGGGTGCTCCCGTTCTGCAGCTACTACGACGGCGCCCGGTTCTTCACCCGCGGGGGCCGGGCCGGCCGCTGGATGGCGACCCCGCTCCTGCTGGTGGTGCTGGTGGTGGAGTGGTCGGACCTGGTGTTCGCGATCGACAGCATCCCGGCCGTCTTCGCGGTGACCCGCGATCCCTTCATCGTGTACAGCTCGAACGTCTTCGCCATCCTGGGGCTCCGGGCGCTCTTCTTCGTGCTGGCGGGGATGCTGGACCGGTTCGTCTATCTCAAGCCGGGCGTCGCGCTCATATTGATCATCGTCGGGCTCAAGATGGCGGTGAGCCACTGGGTGGAGGTGCCGATTCTGGTCTCGCTCGCCGTGATCGTGACCATCCTGGGGAGCGCCGTGGGGCTCTCCATCCGGCGGACCGCCCGGGAGGAGCGGGTGGCCGCCGCGCGCTGAGCCCGCAGTGCCCCGCCTCGCCGCGCTGGGGCTCCACCGGCCGGAGCTTCGGGCCTGGGCCATGTACGACTGGGCGATCTCGGCCGTGCAGACCGGGATCGTCACCGCGATCTTCCCCATCTACTACGTGAAGGTGGCCGGCGCCGGTCTCCCCCCGGCGCGCGCCACCCAGCACTGGGCCACCGCCAACACCGTGGCGCTCGCGGGGGTGGCGCTGCTCTCGCCGGTGCTCGGGGCCGTGGCCGACTACAGCGCGGCCAAGAAGCGGTTCCTCGGCGGGTTCCTCGCGCTGGGCGCGGGGGCGGTGGCCGCCATGTTCCTGATCCACACCGGCCAGCTCAGGCTCGCCTCGACCCTGTTCGTGCTCGCGATGGTGGGCGCGACGGCGAGCTTCGTCTTCTACGAGTCGCTCCTCCCCCACATCGCCGGCCCGGAGGAGGTGGACCGGGTCTCGACCGCGGGCTACGCCCTGGGCTACATCGGGGGCGGGCTCCTGCTCGCGCTCAACCTCGCCTGGATCCAGCGGCCCGAGTGGTTCGGCCTCCCGGGCGGCCCCGGGCTCCCGGAGCCCGCGGCCACGCTTCCGGTCCGGCTCGCGTTCCTCTCCATCGCGGCCTGGTGGGTGCTGTTCTCGATCCCGCTCTTCCGCCGGGTGGCCGAGCCGCCGGCCCGGCTCGAGCCGGGCGAGCGGCGCGGGGTGAACCCGGCCCGGGTGGGGTTCTCCCGGCTCCGCCACACCTTCCGCGCGCTGCGGGGCTTCCGCCAGGCCTCGCTCTTCCTGCTCGCGTTCCTGCTCTACAACGACGGGATCCAGACCATCATCAAGATGGCGGCCGCCTACGGGACCGAGATCGGAATCGGGCAGGGCGCGCTGATCGCGTCGATCCTGATGGTGCAGTTCGTGGGGATCCCCTGCTCGTTCCTCTTCGGCGCGCTGGCGGGCCGGATCGGGGCGAAGCGGGCGGTGTTCCTGGGGCTCGCGGTGTACACCGGCGTGAGCGTGGTGGGCTATTACATGCGCACGGCGGCGCACTTCTTCGCGCTCGCGTTCCTGGTGGGGCTGGTCCAGGGCGGGACCCAGGCCCTTAGCCGCTCGCTCTTCGCCCGGATGGTGCCGCCGCACCGGTCGGGCGAGTTCTTCGGCTTCTACAGCGTATTCGAGAAGTTCGCCGGGATCCTGGGGCCCCTGTTCTTCGCGGGGGCGATCGCGCTCACCGGCTCGAGCCGGGGGGCGATCCTGAGCGTGATCGCGTTCTTCGCGGCGGGGGCGGCGCTGCTCGCGCGGGTGGACGTGAAGGAGGGCGAGCGGGCGGCGCGGGCGGCGGAGCGGGCGGTCCAACTGCCCGAGCCCGCGGCGCCGGCCGCGGGGTGAGGCGGGCGCGGAGACGGCCAGGGCTAGGGGGCGGCGGGAGGCGCGGTGCTCGAGTTCCAGGGGTTCTTCCGGGCGGCGGGGTATCTGATCGCTCTCCTGGGCGTGGCGTACCTGGGCGCGGGGAT
>Ga0070741_10010073_pt1 | contig 18018 bp, 12 predicted proteins | sample Coa_R1_4_FD_66440 | JGI IMG/M metagenome (GOLD analysis project Ga0070741, IMG submission 66440) | Surface soil microbial communities from Centralia Pennsylvania, which are recovering from an underground coalmine fire - Coalmine... | ecosystem: Environmental > Terrestrial > Soil > Unclassified ...
CGCGGGGGACCGGGGGCGCGGGGGGACCGGGAGTGCGATGTGGTTCATGGGACGCAAATGGCCCCCGCGAGCGCTGGCGGTGGCCGAAACGCGCCCGCGGGGGCCGACCGGCAGGGTCGGAGCCGGTCCGGTGGCCGGGTCTCCCCCGAGATGAGACCCGGACCTTCCATGGTGACTGGGTCGCAACCCCCCAAGCGAATCCCAGTCACCTGTAAAGACGCCTCTAGGTGTCCGTATGGTTGCTCCGAGTAAACATATTTCGGTCACGCATTGATAACGCTATGTAACCGATGCTGGTCAGGACCCGGGCTGTGTGGCGCTGCTGAGCGCCGTGTTGCTGAGCGCGGTGCTGCCCAAGGTCGAGACGAAGGCACCGGCCAAGGCCGCCGCGGACAGCCGTGGCGTGCTGCCCGCCTCGATCAGCGCGAACGCCACGTCCCCGCGATACCCGACGAACCAGCTGAGCCAGCCGGTCGAGGTGTGCGTGAGGCCGACCTGTCCGCAAACGGGCGCGCCGGATACGTTCGCTGCCTTGGCGGCGCCCGACTTGACCGCGCCGCGCATGAGATCGCGCAGCGACGACAGCGACGCCTGGTCGAGCTGAGCGGCCGGCGCGCGGGCCGGATCCGCGTCGGCCAGCACGGACGGGGCGTGCCACGAGCCCGAGTCGACTTCGGCCGCCACCAGGGCCATGGCCAGCGGGCTCACCAGGACGTTGCCCTTGCCGATCGTCTGGGCGGCGAGACCGGCCTCATCGGAGGCAACCGGGACCGACCCGGTGAACGCCGGCACCTGAAGCGGGCCAGCCCAGTCCCCGCCGAGGCCGAATGCCTTCACCACCTCGGTGAACTGCCCCGGCGTGAGCCGCTCGGAGAGCCCGGCGAACGCCGTCCCGCAGTCATTGGCGAAATCGCTGCTGAACGGCCGCTGCGCGGCGGTGCCGTAGCTGGTGAACGTCTGCCCGCCGACGGTGAACGAGTTGTCGCAGGAGATCGGCGTGTTCTCGGTCAGCCCGGACTGGAGCAGCGCCTCAGTGGAGACGATGGTGAACGCGGTGCCTGGCGACAGCCTGGCGTTCAGCGGACCACCCGGCGGCAGCGTGGTCGCGCCGGAATGCTGGGCGACGGCGAGCACGTCGCCGGTGGATGCCTGCACCGCGATGAGCTCGCCGGACTGCGACACGGAGTCGAGCGCCGCCAGCGCGGCGCGCTGGACGGCCGAGTTGATCGTGGTGCGCACCGAGGCGCCCGGGGCACCGGGCCACTGCTTCAGCGTCGCGACCACGTCGCCGGCCGAGTTCAGATCCACGATCGAGGTCGACGGGCTGCCGAGCAGCTGCCGCTGATAGACATGCTCCAGGCCGGACAGCCCGATCGTGGTGCCGGGCAGGTAGAGCGTGCCCTCGGCCTGAAGCTGCTTGTCCACCTCGCTGCCGACCTGGCCCACCAGCCCGGTGGCGTTGGCCTTGTACAGCACCTGCTGGTCGGTCTTCACCACCAGGCCGGGTATGCCCTGCAACTTCGGACGCAGTTGCTGGAAGGTGTCCGGATCGAGCGTGGCCAGCTTCAGGAACGCGGCGGGCGGAGCCGCGGCGATCTGGCCGGAGACCTGGGCCGCCTCGACGCCGGTGGCGGCGGCGAACTGGGTGGCGGTCGCCTGCGGGTTCGTCAGCTTGCCGGGGACCACACCCACCACGTCTACCGTGGCCGATGACTGAAGCGGCTGGCCATCGGAGTCAAGAATCAGCCCGCGAGCCGGAAACGTGGTGACGACCGCGAGCCGGTCGCCGACGCCGAGCTGCGGGTGGATGACCGACGGCGACCAGGCCACCCGCCAGTCGCTGCCGCTCTTCACCAGACCGAACCTGCCCTGGTACGTCCACACCCGGTTCGGCTGGGCCAGGTCGACCGTGGCCGTGAACGTGGCCTGCGCGGTGGCGCCGTGTTGCGTCACCGAGTCCATCGCCAGGAACAGCGCGGTGGCATCGAGTTGCCCGAATGTGGCGCGGAGCGCCGCGGCGACCGTGTGCGGCGGCGCGGTGGTCAGCGCGCCGGCGCCGGCGTAGTCCTGGCCCTGCCAGTCGAGCAGGAAGCTCTGCGCTACCGGTTCGGCGGATGCCTCGGAGTCGAAGCCGACCGCTGTGCCGATGACGATGACGCCGACGACGAGGATGAACAGCGCGGCGACCCGATCCCGCGGCATCCGTTTGCGCGCACTCCGCCCTCGCGGCCGGGCATGACCGCCGGCGCGGGGGCCGGCTGAAGCCCGCGAACCGGCTGAGGTCCGCGAACCGGCTGAGGTCCGCGAACCGGCTGTGCCGACAGTGTCCGCCGGGCCGGCTGTGCCGACAGTATCCGCCTGGCCGGCTGTGCCGGCGGGGCGAGCAGATCCCGCAGGACTCCCTGGTGAAGACACCCGTTACCTTCGCCGTCTGAGCGCACGGTCCATTTCCCTGGCCGCGTCGCGCTTAGCCAGGTCTTGACGCTTATCGTAGGTCCGCTTACCCCGGGCAAGCGCGATTTCAACCTTGACGTTGCCGTCCTTGAAGTAAAGCTCGAGCGGAACGAGCGTCAGCCCTCGCTCCTGGGTCTCGCTGACCAGCCGGTCGATCTCGGATCGGTGCAGCAGCAGCTTCCTGATCCGCCGCGGGGTGTGATTGGTCCATGTGCCCTGGATGTACTCGGGGATGTGCACGTTGTGCAGCCAGGCCTCGCCGTCGGTAATCTGCGCGAACCCGTCGGTCAGCGACGCGCGGCCCAGCCGCAGCGACTTTACCTCGGTACCGGTAAGGACCAAGCCAGCCTCGTAAGTGTCCTCGATGTGGTACTCGTGCAGGGCGCGACGATTCCTGGCGATGACCTTCCGGCCTTTCTCCTTTGCCATGTCCGCCCCGTCCCAGCACGTTCCGGTGAGTGCCTAGATTCTCAGGTAACGCCGCAGCGTCAGGAACGACGTCGCGCCGCAGAGCAGCACTCCGACCACCATCGCGAGCAAGATGACCTCGATCAGGTCGCCGGCCGACAGGCTCGTGTTGGTGGCGAAGTACGTCTCCACCGTATCGAGCAGAAAGACCTTCGCGGCAATGAGGAGCCCGGCGGCGATCGCCCAGCCGATCAGGCCGGCGATCGCACCCTCGAGCAGGAACGGCAGCTGAATGTAGAAATTCGACGCGCCGACCAGCCGCATGATCGAGGTCTCCCGCCGCCGGTTGAACGCGGACAGCCGGATCGTGTTCGCGACCAGCAGGATCGCGGCCACGAGCAGGATCAGCGCGATGATCACCACGGCGTTCCGCGCCGCGTCCAGCAGCCGGTAGAACTTGTCCAGGATCGTCATCTCGTTGACCACGCTGTCGACCCCCGGCGCGCCGTTGACCGCGCTCGAGACGACGCTGTAGTCCCCCGAAGGATCCTTGAGCTTCACCTCGAGCGAATCCGGGATCCCGTCCGAGGGGGTGTTGTTCACCAGGCTGGGCTCATTCGAGAACTCCTGGCGGAAGTCCTGGTACTGCTCGGCCTGCGAGACGTACTGAGCGAACTGCACCTGCGGCATGGACTGGAGTCGCTGCTTGAGCTGCTGCTTCTCCGCCGGGGTGGCCGGGCCGTCCTCCTCGCAGATCGGGTTCGCACTCGACTTGATGCAGAAATAGACGGACATCTCCACGCGGCCCTGCCAGAACGACCGGGTTCGGTCCACCTGCTTGACGAACAGCAGGCCGGTGCCGAGCAGGGAGAGGCTGATTGCCACGACCACGATGAGCGCCATCGTCATGGTCAGGTTCCGGCGCAGCCCGATCCAGATCTCGGAGAAGACGAACTGTGAGGGCATGACTAATCCTTCGCTGATCTAAATGGCGATGCGCTGCGGCGAATGAAGCCAACAGTGCAGGTAACAGGTCAGTACGCTTGACCGTACACGCCGCGTGACTGGTCTCGGACGACCTTGCCATATTCAAGCTCGATGACCCGCTTGCGCATCGAGTCCACGATCGCGGCGTCGTGAGTGGCCATGACCACCGTCGTGCCGGTCCGGTTGATGCGGTCGAGCACCTTCATGATGCCGATCGACGTCGCGGGGTCGATGTTGCCGGTCGGCTCGTCGGCGAGCAGGATCATCGGCCGGTTGACGAACGCGCGGGCCATCGCGACCCGCTGCTGCTCACCGCCAGACAGCTCGTCCGGCATGCGGTCGTGCTTGCCCTCCAGGCCGACCAGGTCGATCACCTCAGGGACGACCTTGCGGATGAAGCGCCGGTGCTTGCCGATGACCTCGAGCGCGAACGCCACGTTCTGGTAGACGTTCTTGTTCGGCAGCAACCGGAAGTCCTGGAAGACACAGCCGATGCGGCGCCGCAGGTACGGCACCTTCCAGTTGGTGAGCCGCGCCAGATCCTTGCCCGCCACGTGGATCCGGCCCTCAGTGGGCCGCTCTTCCTTCAGGATCAGCCGGAGAAACGTGGACTTGCCAGCCCCGGAAGATCCGACGAGGAAGACGAATTCGCCCTTCTCGACAGAGATGTCCACGCTTTCCAGGGCCGGCCGGCTCTGGTTGGCGTAAACCTTCGTGACATTGTCGAATTGAATCACAGGACCATCACAGCGATATCGGTACGGATAGGACCGCGGCGTGGCGCGACCAGGACCCCTACGTGGGGGTAACCTGGATTAGGCCAGGCAACAGTCTAGAGGGAAACCGGCAGTTAGGCTTGCGATCACGGCAAGTGCCGACCGGAAGGGGCTCTGATGAGCTGCGAACACCTGATCTGCGCCTCCTGCGCGGGCCCGGTGGCGGAGGGTCGCTGCCCAGCGTGCCGCGCTACCCGACAGCACGTGCACCGCAGTCATTCCGGGGTGGGGCCGCAGTTGCTCCTGGCCGGGATCCTGGCGCTCGTCCTGCTGCTTGTCCTGATCACCTACCTGGGCAAGTAGCCACTACCTGCCGTTCTGGCGCATCCAGCGGATCTCCGCCTCAAGAAACGGGTCGATCTCACCGTCGAGCAGCGCGAGCGGATCACCGGTCTCCATGCCGGTCCGCAGATCCTTGACCATCTGGTACGGGTACAGCACGTAGTTCCTGATCTGCGTCCCCCAAGCCCTGCCACCGTCGCCTCGCAGCCCCTGAAGCTCTTCCGCTTCCTCCTCGCGTCGCCGTTCCAGCAATTTGGCTTGAAGCACAGCCATCGCCGACGCCCGGTTCTGGATCTGGCTGCGCTCGTTCTGACAGGAGACCACGATGCCCGTGGGCAGGTGGGTGATCCGCACGGCCGAATCCGTTGTGTTGACCCCCTGGCCACCGGGACCGCTGGACCGGAACACGTCCACCCGGATCTCGTCCTCCGGGATGTCGATGTGGTCGGTCTGCTCCACCACCGGCATCACGTCCACGCCTGAGAACGAGGTCTGCCTGCGGCCCTGGTTGTCGTACTTGGAAATCCGGACCATCCGGTGCGTACCGTGCTCGCCGCGCAGCGTTCCGTATGCGTAGGGGGCCTTGATCGCGAACGTGGTCGACTTGATCCCCGCCTCTTCGGCGTAGGAGATGTCGTAGACCTCGGTGGGGTACTTGTGCCGCTCTGCCCACCGCAGGTACATCCGCATCAGATTCTCGGAGAAGTCGGCCGCGTCGGCGCCCCCCGCCTGAGCGTTGATCGAGATCAGCGCCTCTCGGGCGTCGTACTCGCCGTTCAGCAGCGTGCGCACCTCGAGCTGCTCGATCTCGGCACTCAGCGTAGCCAGCTCCTGCACGGCCTCGGCTCGGGTGGACTCGTCGTGTTCCTCTTCCGCCAGGGCAAACAGCGTCTCGACGTCCTCGAGGCGCTGGCTCAGCCCGGTCAGCCGGTTCATCTCCGCGTCGAGATAGGACAGCCGGCGGGTGACCTTCTGCCCTCGGTCCGGATCGGCCCACAGCTCCGGATCAGCAGACTGCTCGCGCAGGCCGGCGGCCTCGGTTTCCATAGCGGCAGGGTCGAGCACCGCCACTACGCTGGCGAGCGTCGACTTCAGTGCCGCTATCTCCTCGGCGGGATCGGTACCTGCCATGCAGCTAGCCTAGCGTCCCCGTGACGGCGTCCTGGACGGGCGGAAAGCGGTATTCTGCCTTAACGTGAAACACGCGAGGCGCAGGACCGCGTCAGGCGTGGCGGCAGTGGCTGCGCTCGCTGCGGTGGCCATGCTGTCCGTCCAAGGCTGTGACGCCGCGGGCGCGCCCGCCCAGGCGGAGACCAGCGCACACAGCGTGACCATCGCCCAGGCCCAGGGGGTCTATCAGGCGTACCTGGCGAGCAGCGACGCCGCGGCGCAGCAGGGCAATGCCACCGCTGGCCTGGCCGATGTCGCGGACGCCGCGTGGGAAATCGCGCACGGGCAGTACGCGGCGCTGGCCGCCAGCAAGATTCCGGTCCCCCGGTACCAGTACGGCACGCCGCGGTTCTTCGTCCCCGCGCAGAACGGCGGCTACCCGCGCTGGTTCGTGGTCAGCGTGCCGCGGCGCCAGGTCGGCGCCGGCGCCGCGGTCACCACGCTGATGGCGTTCAGCCAGACCAAGCCGGCCGACAACTGGACGCTGGACGGCACCACGGCGCTCGAGCCGGGCCAGCAGCTGCCGGCGATCGCGGTGGACGCGGTCGGGTATGCGACCGCGCTCTCCACCCGCGACGCGAACCCGCTGCTGCCGCCCGACGTGGTGGGCGCCACCCAGGCGGCCGTCGTCGACGACGGCCCGTCCAGCCCCGCCGCCTCGCTGATCGCGAGCGGGCCGGACACCACCGGGCTGTACCGCGCACAGTCGGCGGTCGCCGCCAGCCAGTCGGCCGGCGGCCTCCAGTACACCTGGCTGATGGCGGGCGCCTCGTTCCCGGTGTTCGCGCTCAAGCTCACCGACGGCGGCGCGCTCGTGCTGTACGGGATGTTCCTGAACACCACCAACGCGCACCCCGGCCTGGCGGCGGGCGCCCCCATCCCGGTCCCGCCGAACTTCAGCCCGCTGCTTGCCGCGCCCACCGAAGTCGGCTACCACGAGGTGTACGCCTACTGGACGTACCAGTACGCCGCGATCGACCCGCCCGGCAGCGCGTCCAACGGCTCGGTGCGCGTGATCGCCGCAACCGGCGGCCCCAGCTACGGCCACGCGTACTAAACCCGTGCCCGCCAGGCGTGAGTTATACGACGCCCCGGCGATCGAAGGGGGGCGGCCATCGATACAGGGGGTATGCGGTCTGGTTTGTCCTGCTATGCAGGGTTGCGTTCCGCCGGTTCGCGTGGCTCGTTTCATGATCACGAAGGGTTTTACGTGCTATAGGACGTAAAACCCTTCGTGATCACGAACTACATACCCCTAGAGGGTATACGAGATTGTTTACTAGTTCGAATACTGCTTCTCAAATCGTGAATGTCGGGTGGGTGGCGCGGTAGTGGGGGCGGGCGTGCGTGCGCGGTGCGGGCGGGCGGGCGCGGGCGGGTGATCGGTGCGGGCGGGCGGGCCGGCGCTGGCTGAGGGTTCGGGCCTTTTCTCAGAACGACGGTGGTTGCTCGGCCGCGGCGCCTAGGCGTGCGGTAGCGAGCTGGCGGCCACCAGGGTCCGGATCGCGCGCAGTGCCACGGACAGCGTGGTGAACGTGAACCGGTCCGTTTCCCAGATCTCGCCGAGCGTGCCTTCGGCCATGGCGACCGCGGCGGAGTTCTGGGCCATCCAGGCGGCGAGGCGCTCCTCCGGGGATAGTGAACCGGTGGAAGAGACGTTCAGCACGTCGGCGGTCAGCGAGGCGTGCGCGGCGAACAGGTCGTCCCGCAGCGCCGCGCGGGCCATCGTGGACCAGCGGTCCTCCCGCGGCAGCGCGGTGATCCGGTCCCGCAGCCGGGCGATCTGGAGCCGTTCGGCCAGGTCGAAGTACACCTCAGAGGTCTCCTCCACCGACCGTCCCCGGCCGCCGGCGAAGCCAGCGGCGGCGGTCTGCACGATGTCGAACGCCGAGTACGTCGGCACCATCGCGGCAACCCGCTCGGCGAGGTCAAGGGAAACCCCCCGGGCGACGTAGGAATCCCGCCGCTCCTCGTATCCGGCCAGGTCACGTCCGATCAGCAGCTTGGGCAGGCCGGCCCGCACGGTGCGCACCCCGTCGGCGAAGAACGCGACGGTGGCGGAGATGTCGAACGGCGGGCGCCGGTTGTGCAGCAGCCACCGGGCGGCCCGCTCGGTGAGCTTGCGGCCTTCGAGCAGCAGCGTGATCTGCGTCGGCAGGTCCACCGCACCGGACAGCGCCTCCACCGAGCGCCAGAAGGCCGGCATGTCGAACACCTCGCGCGCCACCAGCCAGGCCCTGGTCAGATCGGGCACGGAAGCGCCGGTCTCCTCGATCAGCCGGAACAGGAACGTGGTGCCCGAGTAGTCGACCATCTCGTTCACGGCCACGGTGGTCACGATCTCCCGGCGCAGCGGGTGCCCGTCCATCAAGCCGGCGAACCGGTCCCGCAGCGGCCCGGGGAAGTAGTTGGACAGCACGCGCCGCAGGTACGGGTCGTCCGGCAGGGAAGAAGCCAGCACGTCCTGCCCGGCAGAGATCTTCGTGTGGGCGAGCAGCAGGGACAACTCGGGGTTGGTCAGCCCGATGCCGCCGGACCGCCGCTCGGCTAGGTCGCGCTCGTCCGGCAGCTTGTCCTGTTCCTGGTTCAGCCGCTTGTCCCGCACCAGCTTGCGTATGTACCGGGCATGCACATGCAGCATGGACGACGCCTGGGACCGCGCGGTCGCCAGCGTCATGTTCTGCCGGTAATTGTGCCGCAGCACCAGCGTGCCCACCTCGTCGGTCATCTCGGTGAGCAGGCCGTGCCGGTCGGCCGCCGCCAGCGCGCCGCACCGGATCGCCTCGGCGAGCAGGATCTTGATGTTGACCTCGTGGTCCGAGGTGTCCACGCCGGCCGAGTTGTCGATGAAGTCGGTGTTGACCAGCCCGCCGTGCAGCGAGTACTCCACCCGCGCGGCCTGCGTCAGGCCCAGGTTGCCGCCCTCGCCGAGCACCCTGGCCCGCAACTGGGCGCCGTTCACCCGGACCGCGTCATTGGACCGGTCTCCCGCGTCGGCGTGGGTTTCCGTCGTCGCCTTTACGTACGTCCCGATGCCGCCGTTCCACAGCAGGTCGACCGGCGCGCGCAGGATCGCCGAGATCAGCTCGTCCGGCGACAGCGCGGCCACCGCTGAGTCCAGCCCTAGCGCCGAACGCATCTCCGCGGACACCGGGATCGACTTGGCCGATCGCGGCCACACCCCGCCCCCGGCCGAGATCAGCGAGAAGTCGTAGTCCGCCCACGAGGAGCGCGGCAGCGCGAACAGCCGGTGCCGCTCGTCAAACGACGGTCCCACCGCCGGCGTCGGGTCCACGAACACGTGCCGGTGGTCGAACGCCGCTATCAGCTTCATCTGGCGCGACAGCAGCATGCCGTTGCCGAACACGTCCCCGGACATGTCGCCGATGCCGACCGCGGTGAACTCGTCCCGGTCCGGGTCCAGGCCCAGCGACGCGAAGTGCACCCGCACCGACTCCCACGCGCCGCGCGCGGTGATGCCCATGCCCTTGTGGTCGTACCCCTCCGACCCGCCGGACGCAAAGGCATCCCCGAGCCAGAAGTTGCGCCGCATCGCGATCTCGTTGGCGTAGTCGGAGAACGTCGCGGTGCCCTTGTCGGCGGCCACCACCAGGTACGGGTCGTCGTCGTCGCGCCGCACCAGGTCCGGCGGCGGCTGCACCTCGGAGCCGACGATGTTGTCGGTGACGTCCAGCATCGCGCCGATGAACGTCTGGTAGCAGGCGAGCACCTCGGCCTGGTACGCCTCGCGGTCCGCGGGGTCTGGCAACCGTTTGCACACGAAGCCGCCCTTGGAGCCGGACGGCACGATGACCGCGTTCTTGACCTCCTGGGCCTTAACCAGCCCGAGCACCTCGGTACGGAAGTCCTCCTGCCGGTCGGACCAGCGCAGCCCGCCGCGCGCCACCCGGCCGAACCGCAGGTGAACCGCCTCGAACCGCGGCGAGTACACGTAGATCTCGAACTTCGGCCGCGGCTCGACCAGCCCGGGCACCAGGCCCGGGTCGAGCTTGAGCACCAGGTACTCCGAACCCCGGGTTTGGTAGTAGTTGGTCCGCAGCGTCGCGTCGATCAGCGCCAGGTAGGACCGCAGGATGCGGTCGTGGTCCAGCACCTGGACCTCGTCCAGCTGACCGCGAAGCTCTTCGGTGATCGCCTCGCAACGTTCCGTCACACCGCCCTGTCGGGCCGGGTCGAACCGGGACTCGAACAGTCGCACCAGCAACCGCGTGATCGCCGCGTTGGACCGCAGCACCCGCTGCACGTACTCCTCGCTGAACCGCATCCCGGCCTGCCGCAGATACCGCGCGCACGCGCGCAGCAGCGTCACCTCGCGCCAGGTCAGGCCCGCCGCCAGCACCAGCGCGTTGAAGCCGTCGTCCTCGGTCTGCCCGTGCCACAGCGCGGTGAGCGCCTCCTCGAACAGGTGGCCGACCCGCTGCGGCGTGCCGGCGGCCGGTGCCCGCAAACCAAGTTCATATATCCAGAACGGCCGGTGTGTTACCTGACCCCGGAACTCATACGGATGCTCGTCCACGACCTCAAGGCCCATGTGCTGGAGCTGAGGAAGTATCTGCGACAGCGTGACCGGCGCGGCCGAGCGGTAGATCCGCAGCCCCCACCGGTCCCCGTCCTCGGTGAGCTGCACGGCGAACTCGGTGCCCAGCTCGCGCAGCGTGGCGATCGTGCTCAGGTCCTTGACCGCTTCCGGCGCGGACATGTCGGTCTTGTAGCTGTCGGAGATCCCGGTGCCGTAGTCGGCGAGCAGGGCACGGGCCTTGTCCGCGCCGAGCACGCGCGCCGCCTCGGCCGCGAGGTCCTCTTCCCAGGACCTGACCGCGGCCGTGATCTCCCGCTCCAGCGTGGCGACCTGCGCCGGGGTGGGCTCGGGCAGCGGGTGGCCCTTCTCGCCGCGGACCACCACGTGCAGCCGGGCCAGTGCGGACTGGCCGACCATCGCGTTGTACTCGACCGAGACGCCGTGCAGGCCCTCGCGCAGGATGTCCTGGGTGCGCAGCCGCACGTGCGTGGTGTACCGGTCTCGCGGCAGGTACACCAGGCAGGACATGTACCGGCCGTAGGAGTCACGGCGCACGAACAGCCTGGTCTGGCGGCGTTCCCGCAGCCGCAGCACGCCGAGCGCGATCGGGGTCAGCTCGGCCGCCGGGATCTCGAACAGCTCCTCGCGGGGGTAGGTCTCCAGAATCTCGATCAGGTCCTTGCCGTCGTGGCTCTCGGCCGGCAGCGCGGCGTCGGTGAGCACGCGGAACAGCTTCTCGCGCAGCACCGGAATCTGGGTGATGGGTTCGGCGAGCGCGGCGTAGGTGTACAGCCCGAGGAACCGGTATTCGCCGGTCACAGTGCTGGATTGGCCTGGGCCTTCGGCCGCGGCGCCGTCCGGGTCGATCTTCTTCACCGACACGTAGTCCAGGTAGTTCGCCCGGTACACGGTGGACCGCGAGTTGGCCTTTGCCATGACCAGCCGCTCGGTGGGGTCTATGGCCCTGGCCTGCGCCTGGGCCGGCAGCACCTGGAGCGAGTCCTTCCGGTCGTGCCGCAAGATGCCCAGGCCGGTGCCGGGCACCGCCCGCAGGCCGATCCCCTCCGGCGAGTGCACCAGGTTGTACTCGCGATAGCCGAGGAACGTGAAGTGCCCGGCCGATAGCCAGTCCATCAGCCGTCCGGCCTCCGCGGCGCCCGGCTCGGTGTCCAGCTGTTCCGCCAGCCGCGCTGCCGTCGACTTCATCCGGGGCTGGTCTTCCACCGCCACCCGGACGTCCTCGAGCACGTGCCGCAGGTCGGCCGCGAGCCGGTCGGGGGCCACGCGGCCCGCCAAGTGGCCGATCTCCACGTGGATCCAGGACTCCACGAGCTCGTCGGGCTCGGTGTCGCGGTCACCGTTGACTCCGCGGATCCCGCGCAGCGCACCGGTCACGTCACGGCGCACCCGTAGCAGCGGGTGGAGGATCACGTTGATGTCCGCGAGGTGCCGGTTCAGCTCGGTCGTCACGGAGTCGACCAGGTACGGCATGTCGTCGGTCACCAGGTCCACGGTGCTGAGGTCCTGGCTCACCCGGACCAGCGCCCGGCCCTGCGGGCGGGTCACGGCCAGCGACGCGTGCGCGCGCGCGACGGACATCAGCTCGGCGGGGGGCGCCAGGTCTTCCGTAGCCACCCGGCGGTAGTACGCACGCAGGAAGCCGGGCACATCGAGGGCTGGCTCGTCACCGCCGCTCCACAGCTTTTCCGCGTCCGCGAGCAGGCGGTCCCTGGCCTCGTCTGACATTGCGTCCACTCCTTCGTGATAACGCCGTGCTTGGTATTGCCGACCCGTAGACCCTGCCACCCCATTGTGACCGAGCCGTTACTACTTGTTACGCTGGAAAAAACTGAGCACCTCGGGGTTAGCCAGTGCGTTGGGGTCCGCGGCCTGCTCCGGCGCGGCGCCCAGCAGGATCTTGCGCACCGGGACCTCGAGCTTCTTCCCCGAGAGGGTGCGCGGAACCCCAGGTACCCGATGGATTTCGTCCGGCACGTGTCGCGGCGACAGCTGGGTCCGCAGCGCGGCGCGCAGCCGGGCGATCAGGTCCTCGTCGAGCTCGCATCCGTCCGCGAGCACCACGTAAAGGACCAGCCTGCCATCGCTCTGCTGCCCGGTCCTGGCCAGCTGACCGGTGTCCACCACCAAGCTATCGGCCACCTCGTCGAACGCCTCGACCACCCGGTAGAACTCGCTGGTGCCCATCCGCACCCCGCCGCGGTTCAGCGTGGCGTCGCTGCGTCCGTAGATCACGCAGCCGCCGTCGGGCAGCATCTCGATCCAGTCGCCGTGCCGCCACACGCCCGGGTAGGTGCCGAAGTAGCTGTCCCGGTACCGCGCGTCATCAGGGTCGTTCCAGAACCCGACCGGCATCGACGGCATCGGCGCGGTCAGCACCAGCTCGCCGACCTCGCCGGTCACCGGCTTGCCCGCCGGATCGAACGCCTCGACCTTGGCGCCCAGGCAGCGGCCGGAGATCACGCCCGCACGGACCGGCAGCAACGGCGACGGCCCGACGAATCCGGTGCACAGGTCGGTCCCGCCGGAGAACGAACCGAGCAGCAGGTCCTGCTTGACCTCGCGGTACACCCAGTCGAAGCCCTCCGGGGGCAGCGGCGAGCCGGTCGACCCGATGGCGCGTAGCGCGGCCAGGTCCAGCTCGGTGCCCGGGTGCAGCCCCGCCTTCATGCTCGCCAGCAGGTACGGCGCGCCCAGCCCCAGGTAGTTGACCTGGTGCTCGGCGGCAAGCCGCCACAGCCGGTCCGGCGCCGGATAGGTCGCGCTCCCGTCGTACAGCACGATCGTCGTGCCGGTCAGCAGCCCGCTGGCCAGGTAGTTCCACATCATCCAGCCGGTCGTGGTGTACCAGGTGAACACGTCGCCGGGCCTGAGGTCCTGGTGCAGCGCCTGCGCCTTCAGGTGCTCGAGCACGATCCCGCCGTGGCCGTGCATGATCGGCTTCGGCAACCCGGTCGTCCCCGAGGAGTACACCACCCAGAGCGGATGGGAGAACTCCACCTCCGCGAACTCCGGCCCATCCGACGCCGTATTGCCGAGGTTGTCCCAGGACTCGGTGCCGACGGTGATCACCGCGGCCAGGCCGGGCAGCGCCGCCGCGACGTCGCGCACCATGTCCGCGCGGCTGAACTCCTTGCCGTTGTAAGTGTAGCCGCCGCAGGCGAACAGCACCTTCGGCTCGATCTGGGCGAACCGGTCGATCACGCTGCGGGCGCCGAAGTCCGGCGAGCAGGATGACCAGATCGCCCCGATGCTGGCGCTGGCCAGCAGCCCGATCACCGCCTCGGGCACGTTGGGCAGCAGCGCCGCGACCCGGTCACCCTTGCCGACCCCCAGCGCACGCAGGCCATGCGCCACCCGAGCGACCTCCCGCGCGAGGTCTGCGTAACTCAGCCGTCGCACATCATGTCGTTCTGAGATAGCGACAATCGCGGTCCTGTCCGGGTCGGTCCATGCGGTGCGGAGGGCGTTGCGAGCGTAGTTGAGCGTCGCGCCGGGGAACCAGTGCACATCCGGCATGCTCTGGCCGGTGAGCACCGGGCCGCTCCCCCGGTCGCCGAGCACCTCGAAGTAGTCCCAGATCGACGACCAGAACCCGGCAAGGTCACTGACCGACCATTCCCATAGCTCTTGGTAGTCGCCGAACGACTTGTCCAGCCAGGCCTGGTACCTGGTGACCCGGGCGTTTTTCCGGGTCTTCGCGTCCGGTTCCCACAGCGTCTGGCCGTACCCCTGCGCGGTCATGATTTAAGCATGCCGGTGTCCGGTCAGGCTGGCTAGCAGCATCTGGGTGTCGGTGAGGTCGGGCAGCACGACGTCGGCGCCGGCCTCGCGCAGGTCCGCCGCCGTGGCGCGGCCGCTGGCCACCGCGACCGACCGCGCCTCGCCGATCTGGGCGGCCGCCACGTCGCGCACCGCGTCGCCGATGTACACGGTCGTGTGCTCGAAGTCCGCCTGGTACTTCTGCTCGGCGCGCTGCCTGGCGACGGTGAGCAGCGTGCCCCTGGGATAGGCCTCGGTGCCGAACCCGCCGACCTCGAGGTCCAGGTAGCGGTCGAGGCCGAACGCGGCGAGCTTGAGCACGGCGTTCGGCTTGCTGCTGCCGGTGAGCACCGACTGGACCGTCGTGCCGAGGTCGTGCACCGCCTTGAGCGCGTCTGCGGCGCCGTCGAGCAACTGCCCGTGCGTGGCCAGGTCGGCGCGGCGCGTATGCATGGCGGCCGCCAGCTCCTGGCTGAACGGCTGGAGCAGTTCCTCGGCCGCGCCGCTCATATCCGCGCCGTTCAGCGCCAGCGCCTCGAAGAACACCTCGGGCTCGGACCGCCCGGCCATCTGCGGCAGCTGGACCAGTGGCCGGCCAGCCACTTTGGGGAACGCTTCCGCGTAGGCCGCCCGGCTGACCCGGGCAACGTCGACGAGCGTCAAGTCCACATTCCACAGGACCAGCAGGCGAGGTTTCATCCCGACCAGTACACCAGAGTTCGAAGCCATTGCTCCCCATTATGGCTCGTAGCGGCCTCGTGCTTGCAACGGCACGGAACGCGAGGACGATGGACGGAGCGGGCGCGACCAGGAAGGAGGCGCAGCGTGCCAGCGACGCCGAACATCGCGCGGGTCTGGGACCACTGGCTCGGTGGCCACCTGGCGTGCGACGTCGACCGGGCCGCCGCGAAGCGCATCGAGGAGACCGTCCCGAGCGCGCCGGCGATGGCCGTGAGGTCCCGGCAGTTCCTCGGCCGTGCGGTCACCTGGGTCACGCGGCAGGGCGTGATCCAGTTCCTCGATCTCGGCGCGGGGATACCGACCCGCGCCGAGGCGAAGCTGCCCGGCGGCAAGACCGTGCGGGTCCGGCCGGTGCACGAACTGGCCCGGGAGGTCGCCCCGCACGCCCGCGCCGCGTACGTGGACAACGACGAGGTGGCGGTGTCCCAGTGCCTGGCGCTGCTGTCCGGCCCTGGCGTCGCGGTCGTCGGCGCCGACCTCCGCGACCCCGGCGCCGTGCTGGCCGGCCCGGCGCTGGAGGTGCTCGACATGTCCCGGCCCATCGCGCTGGTCCTGAGCTGCGTGCTGCACTACTTCTCGCCCGATGCGGCGCGGGAGATAACCGCCGGGTACGCGCGCCTGGTGCCGCCGGGGAGCTACGTGATCCTGTCGGCGATCGCGTGCGAACCCGGCATGCTCGGCCGGCTCCGCGAGGAAGCCGCGGGACGGCATCCCGTCGACGTGAACAGCTTCACCCCCGACGAGATCGGCGCGCTGTTCCGCGGCCTGGAGCTAGTCGAGCCGGGCATCGTGCCGGCCCGGGCGTGGCGCGGCGGCGCACCGGACCCCGGCCTGCGGCCGAGGGGCCCGGTGTACCTGCTCGCCGGAGTCGGCCGCAAGACGTTATTAGTTGCGAGGCCGGTCATCCCATGTGCGGATACCGGTAGTCGGCGGGTGGCACGAAGAGTTCCTTGATCGTCCGGGCGGAGACCCAGCGGATCAGGTTGAAGATCGAGCCGGCCTTGTCGTTGGTACCGCTGGCGCGACCGCCGCCGAACGGCTGCTGGCCGACGACCGCCCCGGTCGGCTTGTCGTTGATGTAGAAGTTGCCGGCCGAGTAGCGCAGGACGTCGGTGGCCTGGGCGATGGCGCTCCGGTCCGTGGCCATGATCGAGCCGGTCAGCGCGTAGGTGACGGCGTCCTTGGCGTGCTCGAGCATGGTCTCGTACTCGTTGTCCGGATAGACGTGCACGGCGAGGATCGGGCCGAAGTACTCGGTGGTGAAGATCTCGTCGGTGCGGTCCGTACCCGCCAGGATCGTCGGCCGCACGAAGTAGCCGTTGCTGTCGTCGACGGTGCCGCCGGTGAGCACGGTGATCGAGGGTGTGCTGTTTGCCCGTTGGAACGCGGCCTGGTGCTTGGCGAAGGCCCTCGCGTCGATGACCGCGCCCATGAACAGCGACAGGTCTTCGGTGACGTTGCCCATGGTGAGGCCGTTGACCTGCTCGACGAGCTGATCCTTGTGGGCTTGCCAGAAGGACTGGGGCAGGAAGGCGCGGGAAGCGGCGGAGCACTTCTGGCCCTGGTACTCGAACGCGCCGCGGATCAGCGCGGTGGTGACCGCCTGCGGGTCCGCGCTCGGGTGCGCGATGACGAAGTCCTTGCCGCCGGTCTCCCCCACGAGCCTTGGATAGTTGCGGTATCTAGCGATGTTCTCGCCGACCGTCCGCCACAGGTGCTGGAACGTCCCCGTGGAGCCGGTGAAGTGGATGCCGGCCAGGTCCGGATGGGTGAGCGCGACCTTGGACACCGCGATGCCGTCGCCGGTGACCAAGTTGATCACACCCGGCGGGAGGCCGGCCGCCTCGAGCAGCCGCATCGTGTAGTGCGCGGCGAGCTGCTGAGTTGGCGACGGCTTCCACACCACGACGTTGCCGAGCAACGCGGGCGTGGTGGGCAGGTTGCCGGCGATCGCGGTGAAGTTGAACGGCGTGATGGCGAGCACGAAGCCTTCCAGCGGCCGGTACTCCATCCGGTTCCACGTGTTCGGGGCCGATTCCGGCTGCTCGGTGTAGAGCTGCCTGGCGAAGGCCACGTTGTACCGCAGGAAGTCGATCAGCTCGCAGGCGGCGTCGATCTCCGCCTGGTACGGCGACTTGGACTGGCCCAGCATCGTGGCCGCGTTCAGGGTGGCGCGCCACGTGGTGGACAGGAGTTCGGCCGCCTTGAGGAAGATGGCGGCCCGGTCGTCGAAGCTGAGCTGGCGCCAGGCGGGCGCGGCCTGCTTGGCGGCGTGGATCGCCTCGGCCACGTCGACGTCGGTCGCGTTATGCATGGTGCCGAGGACATGGCGGTGGTTGTGCGGCTGGACGACGTCGATCGCGTCGCCCTTGGCCATCCGCTGCTCACCGTTGATCGTCATCGTCAGCTCGGCCCGCTGCCCGGCCAGCTCCTTGATCTTGCTCTCCAGCGCGGCCCGTTCTGGGCTGCCGGGTGCGTACTGCCGGACCGGCTCGTTGGCCGGTGCCGGGACCCTGGAGACGGCGTCCATCACTGTTACTCCCAGGTTGTCGGCTTCGTTGCCTTTGTCCTCTTATCCTCGCACGACCGCGCCTCGCCGGATGATCATGCCCACCCAGCCCCCATCCGACGCCTGTCGATAAGCCGCAAGGGGGATGTGGGCGGGGGGCGGGCGGCAGGCTCGATTGGCCTCGGAACGTGGCGGATTACCCCTTCGTGGTAACGCGGCCCTCGCGTACGGGGGTCGATCCTCCACGAAGGGGTAGTCTTCCACCAGCGTAAGTCGGCGTGTGTCAAGTGGTGCTGGGAAGTTTCTGGTGCTGTTTTGCGCAGGGTGCTGACCTGGGTGGTTGTTGCTGCGGTCTGATGCTGGTGTGCTGG
>Ga0070741_10010074_pt1 | contig 18018 bp, 16 predicted proteins | sample Coa_R1_4_FD_66440 | JGI IMG/M metagenome (GOLD analysis project Ga0070741, IMG submission 66440) | Surface soil microbial communities from Centralia Pennsylvania, which are recovering from an underground coalmine fire - Coalmine... | ecosystem: Environmental > Terrestrial > Soil > Unclassified ...
TCCAAGAAACCGGTAAACAAAGTAGACATACAGGCAAAAAAGATAAGAAGCGCTCTAAGCACATTAATGGGCCGAAAGCGTTCGATGTACAAGAGGTGGAAGCTCTTGCAAGTGATCCGAAGTGTAAGGTAGAAGATGGGGAGACAGTCGATCTTGGGGAGCGGCTGAACCCTGTGGAGCAGGCGGAGAGATTGCAGAAGATGATGATGAGAAGGTTGATTACCTTTGTAATTCTGGGGCTCTTGATTGTCTGGATTCTTGCGGGGATGGTCGACTTTTTTTGGAAAGGCGATTCGTTCCTGCTCCTGACAGCTTTCCCACTCGGGGTACCGCTGCTCATTGTCATGTTCCACTTTTTTGAGACTCGATGGACACAGAGTATGGTGCAGATCATGACGAGGACTCCTGGTTAGTCCTTGTCATGACCTACGCTAGTCAGGAGAATCATGAGCACCAATCCAGAGCAATCTAAACAGCGCATACAGTTTGATTTTACCCCTGATTCGCTCAGACGATTGGAGGAGTTAAAGAGGCGTACCGATGCGATTACGAAGGCGGAAGTGGTTCGTAATGCTTTGAAGTTATATGAATGGCTTGTTACTGAGGTCGATCCAGATTATATTATTGAGATTAAGGATAAAGAAGGTAATACTCTCTATAAGATTCCGGCCCGGGCATTCCTGTAGATGTGTCGTTAGGCTCATATGACTCTGCGGGCGAAAATTAGATAAATCAATGAGCGGTAAAACGGGCCAAAGAAGATCTAGCGAAGAAAGGAAAAAGGTAAGCCATGAAAGCTGTTGGCTTTTATCGTTCCCTCCCAATCGAACACGAAGAGAGCCTGATCGATCTTGAGATAGAGAAACCCACGCCAACCGGGCGCGATCTGCTGGTGCAGGTCAAAGCGGTCTCAGTCAATCCTACCGATGTCAAAGCTCGTGTTGCTCGCAAGGAGGCAGAGGCGACACCACAAATCCTTGGACGGGATGTCGCCGGGATTGTGGCTGAAGTTGGATCGGAATGCACGCTCTTCCGGCCAGGAGATGAGGTCTATTACGCTGGCAGCAATGTTCGTCCCGGCGGCAATAGTGAGTTTCATCTGGTGGATGAGCGCATTGTTGGACACAAACCAGAGAGCCTCAATTTCGCGCAGGCTGCCGCGCTCCCACTGACCTCATTGACCTCGATGGAAGGACTGTTCGAGCGTTTGGGCATCTCGCGCCATCCTGCCGTGAACCAGGGCAAGACTATCCTGATCATTGGCGCTGCGGGAGGAGTCGGCTCCGTCGCAACCCAGCTTGCCAACCTTGGTGGCCTGACAGTCATCGGAACGGCATCGCGGCCAGAAACGATCCAGTGGGCCAGAGAGCACGGCGCTACTTATACCATTAACCATACACAGGCTATTGTCCCTCAATTAAAGGAGCTTGGCTTTCCCACGGTCGATTACATCTTCTCCCTGAACTACCCTGAGCGGCATTGGGACAGTATCGTCGAGGCCATCGTGCCCCAGGGCAAAATCTGTTCCATTCTCCCACTCCATCACTCCGCGAAGCTCGACACGCTCTTTTCTAAAAGTGCAACTCTCGCCTGGGAACTGATGTTTACCCGACCCATGTTTCAGACTCCTGACATGATCGAGCAGCACAATTTGCTGGAAGAGCTGACGCAGCTCGTTGACGCTGGCAAGGTGAAGACGACGCTGACCGAGTTGCTGGAGCCGATCAATGCGGCGAATCTGCGCAAAGCCCATGCGAAAATTGAAAGTGGCAAAACGATTGGTAAGATCGTACTAGCAAATTTCTAGTATCTAAGTTACTTACGTTACGCGAACAGTATAGATCTGGCCGGAGTTGTTGGGTGAAGGGACGTTGGCTGGACCGTTGGGGTCGTCGCAGTATGCGATGTAATGGCCGAAGGAGAGGGGTGACCATGAGACCGAGGCGAGCCAGTGCGTGTCGGCGCGTGAGTAGACTTTGTTGCCGTTTGTTGTATCCCATACTTGTAGCAGTGTCTTGGCCGTAGATGCAATCCATTGTCCATCAGGGGACCAGGCTACTGCTGCTATGGCGTCATCATGATGGAGTGTGAAGAGGGTTTCGCCGTTCTCTATTTTCCATATGCGTACCGTCTGGTCGTAGCTGCATGATGCTATGCGGGTGCCGTCAGGGGACCAGGCGAGGCCTGATACGTGGCCACCATGTTGCGAATAATACTGCATTACCTGTCCTGTGTTGGCGTTCCATACCTGTACTGAGCGATCGTTGAAGCTCCCGCCAGAGGCGATGAGTTGTCCGTCAGGGGACCAGGCGAGCGCCCAGACTTTATCTGTGTGCCCGTTAAAGATGTATGAAGGACCGCTGCCGTTGGTATCGGCTGACCACACCATCACACGGTGATCACCCCCTGCAGAAGCGATGCGCATAGCCCTGGGAGACCAGGCTACCGCGTTTACGGGGCTTCCCTGCTGGTGCTGGGCAAGCAGTTTGCCACTCGCCATGTCCCAGACGCTGACCATTTTATCCCCACCACCGGCGGCAACTTGCTGACTGTCGTACGACCAGGCCATCTGGTTCAATTCTGCTGAGTGTTGGAGCAGTTGAACTTGTTGAAATGGTGGCTTCGCATTCCAGATAATGAGCGGGTTGACTGGCTGGGCTGTCGGGCCATATGAGGTAGCAATGTATTGTCCGTTGGGCGACCAGCCGACACTGGTGGCCTTGCCGAGGGTGGATATGGCCGGAGTATAGGTATGGAGGATCTCTCCTGGAGCGACCAGAGCGTCATTGGGGCCGCGCGACATGGATGCGATGACCCAGCCGATACCAACGCCACCGAGCGTAATGCCTGCCATACCGCCGAGACCGAGGAGTATGCTGCGCCTGGAAAGTCCACGCGTCTGTTCTTGCTTCATCGGTACGAACGGCGTGGGAGGTCGGACCACTGGCATGGGTTGAGAGGGTATCACAACAGGCATCGGCAGCGAAGGTCGGACTACTGGCATGGGTTGGGAAGGCCTGACAACAGGTATGAGCTGCGAAGGTCTCAAGGATGATGGTAGTTGAGCAGGTCTTACGGCCCGCTGGGTAGGTAAGCAGGCGGCTTCGAGCGCCTGAACAAAATGCTGGACGCTGGCGAAACGCTGTTGAGGATTGTATGCCAGCGCACGCATTACTGCCTGTTCTACATCGAGAGAAAGAGCGGGCAAACGCTGACGTAACGGGCGGGGTGGAGCTGCATTGGGTAAAATGTGTGCTGAACCCTCGGGAAATGGGCGCTCGCCACATAGCCACTCGTAGACGATGGCCCCCAGGGAGTATTGATCACTAGCAGGAGAGGCTTTACCAAAGAACTGCTCCGGGGCCATATAGGTGGGTGTACCGACGATGTCTTTATTACTCAATGAACGCTCGTTGCCGATGACAACCGCAATGCCGAAATCGCTGAGGAGCAACTCTTGCTGGCGTCCAATCAGGAGGTTATCCGGTTTGAGATCGCGATGAACGACGTGTTCGTTATGAGCATAGGTCAGCGCCGAGGCGATTTGTCTGGTGTAGGTCAATACCTGCGATAGAGGCAAGATGCTGCCACGAGGATAACGCTGGCGCACTGTGCCGTTGGGCGCATAGTTCATCACCAGAAAGGGTATGCCCTGTTCGACGCCGTAGTCCAGCAGCCGTACGATATGGGGGTGCTCTAAATGAGCGATCACACGTGCCTCGTATAAAAACTTTTCCTGATCGCGCTGACTTAATTGTGCATGAAGAATTTTAATCGCGGCGAATGTTTTGAGAAAAATATGCTCTCCCAGATATACCTGGGCGAATCCTCCCTGGCCTAGCAGGCGCTGTAGTTGATAGCTCCCCAGACGGCGACCAATATAAGAAGCCATATATCCTTCTCCCGATTAAAAACAAAAAGAATTCGTTTTCGTTTTAAGAGGGTGCATTGTGCGTAATAAGCTTTCCTCTAAAAGAGTATTGGCAAATGTTGTCTATATACAACTTTTGGGGTAGATACATGACCAAATGCCTATTTAATGATGGAGAAGTTTGTTCCAGGGATAACAATTCAGATCAATCGTCCACAAGCACCACCCCTTGTGGGCGATCTGACCTGAATTGTTACAATGGCGTTATTTTTCGTTTTCGGGTATTAGTGGTTTTGTGCCCCAGACGCTCATGTAGGGCCATACGCCACGAAAGTTGGATGAATATATCTCGATGAGGAATTGCTGGTAGAGGCGGTCTAATTCCTCTTGTGTGGCGACGTTAGCTTTGAGAATAAAGGGCTGTAAGGTCTTGAATGCAATCTCGTAGTTGTGGAAGATGTCGGGCCAGGCTTCAGAATCTGTTGAGAAATCGATAACGTGCATTTTGTTCTGGATATTCTGGCAGCCCAGGTCTTGCAGGAACTTTCCTAGCATGTGGGTGACGCCAAGTGAGCGACCGTCTGGAGAAAAGCCATAGCCGAGAATTTTGCCAGCCTGATACGTTTTATAGTTTAACTCTGAATATGCAGGGCTGCTGGTTTGCCCCATAGAGTCGATCTCGGTTAGACGAATAGTGCCTCCTGGCCTGGTAACGCGATAACATTCGTGCACGACTTTTGGCCAGGCCTCTCTTTGCAGGACCGCAACCAGGAATCTGGCGTTGACAAGGTCGAAGCTATTATCACTGAAATCAAGAGGCTCCAGGATGTTCATTACGCCGAAAGATGCATTGGGAAGGCGCTGTGTGCGTGCTCGTGCGTTGGCATAGTCAATCATGGTCTTGCTGATATCGATGCCTGCTACCTCCATATCAGGATTGTCAAAGGCCACGTCGAGCACCCAACCGCCGGGACCACAGGCGATATCAAGAACCTGGGCAGTTTCAGGAAGGGTGGGCAATCCTGTAAGTGGTCCGTCCATGCCTTTTGTGATTGCCCGGTCCAGGTCGATCAAACGGGCCATTTCTGCCGCGTCTTCGGGGTTGAATACGTAGGTGTTGGTCATGTTTCCCTCTAAATAGTGATTATGAAAGCCTCTATAAATATAAAGGTGGCTCGCTTCTGATTCTCTAAAAAAGGATCGAAATGATATGCCTTAATTGTACGCGATATAGCTTCATTTGTCAGAAGAACTGGCCTGTTTGTCAGGGGTTGTCGAAAAGAAATTCCCCCGGTGGCACTGGTGAGGTTTGAAGAGAAGGTGGCGATACAGCGATGGGGAAGCAAGTTGTATTTGACATTTGGAAGACAGCGTGATACAATATGGATGTTCCTGAATAAGGGATACACGCCAGGGAAAAATCTCTGGGTGGCTCTAGCGATGGTCTGACATAGGATGCAACCGAAAGGAGTAAACAGCCTATGAAAGTACCGGTTCGCGTATTAGGGATGGTGTTTCAGGTAGACTAGGAGAGCCCGTAAAGGCGGGCTGAGCACCACAAGACGTGAGGGCCTTCCACTATATAAGTGCTATAGCGCTATAGCAAGTGCCCGATTAGAAGTGAGCCGAAAGGAGTAAATAATCAGTGAAAGTTCCGGTTCGCTTGTTGGGAATGGTGTTTCAGGTGACCTAGCAGCGCCCGTAGAAGCGGGCCTACCAGACACCTTAAAGAAGAAGGTAACGAGGGTTGGATTGCGATGAGCATCCAACCCTCGCTTGTTTTATTGAGATTATTTTTGTGCCTATGAAAAAGTCATTACCAGAGAATGAGATACGCGCTGAAGAGAGCGGTGAAACGATTATTGAAGCTATTGATGTGCATAAAGATTATGACACAGGCAAGCTTAAGGTTCAGGCGCTCAAGGGGGTTAGTCTGCATATTCAGCGCGGTGAGGTGGTCGCGATTATGGGGCCGAGTGGTTGTGGTAAGACGACGTTGCTGAATTGCTTGAGCGGCCTGGATAGTGTTACTTCGGGTACGATTAAGATTGCTGGTCAGGACATTCATGATCTTTCTGATCGAGAGTTGACGGCGTTTCGCGCACGAAAGATGGGTTTTGTCTTCCAGACGTATAATTTGCTACCTGTGTTGAATGGGTTGGAGAATGTTGAGTTGCCTTTGCTGGTGAGCGGCGTTTCACCTAGGAAGGCACGAGCACGAGCCTGGGAGAGCATTGAGAACGTTGGGCTGCGCGAGTGGGCGACTCATCGGCCGGCGGAGATGAGCGGGGGTCAGCGGCAACGCTTTGCCATTGCGCGTGCCCTGGCGACAGTACCCTCGATTGTCTGGGCCGATGAACCAACCGGGGCGCTCGATAGTAAGGCCAGTCAGGAAATTATCGATCTGATGCTGCAACTCAATGCCGAGCATGGTCTGACCTTTGTGTGGGTTACGCATGCCCTCGAAGTGGCCCGGCAGGCTCAACGCCTGATTACAATGCGCGATGGTCAAATAGAGGATGATCATCTCATCGAAGGTTAGCACGAAGTTTTTTCCTTGACAGCCGACAGCTCATCTATGTATACTTGCCTCGAATTCATTGACGACCGTCAATGAATTCTCATGAGTTTATTCCACTCGTGGATATATTATTTTTGTCACAAGAAGGAGTTCAGCGTTGAACATTGAAGAGTATATTGCGGCGATGGACCCCGAATTACGCCCAGGCTTCCAGCAGGTAAGAACTATCTTCAGCAATCTCCCGCGCGATCTCGTAACGGCCCGCAAGTTGATGACAGAGATGCTGGCAACTCCGCCGCCCGAGAATGGTCGGGTCAAGGTGGAAAATCGGCGTATTGCAGGCCCGGTGGGCGCGCCTGATGTTCCGATTCGCATCTATACGCCAGGTGCCAGAACAGGACTGGTGCCAGGGCTTCTCTATATTCATGGCGGTGGGTTTACGATGGGAAATCTTGAGACGGAAGATGTACATTGTCGGTACATCGTCGAGGAAGTGGGCTGTGTGGTGGTGTCGGTGGACTATCGACTGGCACCGGAACACCCGTTCCCGGCAGCACCGGAGGATTGCTATGCCGCGCTGACCTGGTTGGCTGGCAATGCCGAGTCACTTGGCATCGATTCCTCGCGGATTGGTGTGCGAGGTGGGAGCGCGGGTGGTGGATTGTGTGCGGCAGTTGCGCTGATGGCTCGCGACCGCAAGCAGGTCAAGCTGATATTTCAAATGCCGCTGTATGGCTGCCTGGACGACCGACATACCACTCCCTCAAGTTATCAGATGGCGGATGCAGAGATGCTATGGGGGCGACCCGCATCCTTGCTGGGGTGGAAGGCGTATCTGGGTGAAGACCACGAGGGCAGCGTCTCTCCCTATGCAGCCCCAGCTCGCGCAGAGGATCTGTCCGGCTTGCCGCCCGCGTATCTGATGATCGGCGAACTCGATTTGATGCGCGATGAAAACATCGAGTATGCTATGAGGCTCTTGCAGGCGGGCGTTCCCACTGAGTTACATGTCTATCCCGGTGGTTTCCATGCCTTCGAGGGAATGGTTCCTCAGGCGGCAGTGAGTATCCGTGCCGTCAAGGAGTGTACGGAGGCGCTCAAACGCGGACTCTGGAGCTGATTGTAAAGCTTCCCGAATTGTTCGATCGTCTATTACGCTGAATTCCCGCGTGTGGCGGACACTGATGGTGTTTTTCCCATCAGTGTCCGCCACACGCGGGATGATTTATGTTAGGATGCCGGTTCCTCGACAACATTATCTGTCTGCTGGAAACGGATCATCTCGAAGGCCATGACGATGCAGAAGAGGAGCACGAGGATGCCGACAATAATGAGGGAGCTGAGTCCGAGATCGAGCAGTGCGAGCGCAAGAGCTACCACGGCGGTACCGCAGCGTATAAGCAGTTCGCTCCTTGAGAGTGGTTGGGGACTAAGCTGCTGAATGAGGGTAATGGTGAGCAGTGAGACGGCAACGCCAAGACACAGCGCGATACGCGCAGCGGTGTCCAGCGAGTTCGCCTGCGTCTCGTCGATTGCCAGGGCAATGCCTACGCTCGTGGCGGTGAGACCGGCAAAGAGTGCGAAATGGGCATAACTCCACAGATAGGTACGCACCAAGGCCCACTTGCCGCCGGTTAATCCTCGGTGAATCGCCGTGATATCGACTCTATCGAAATAGAGCCACCAGAGGCAAGCTGCAATGATGAAGCTTCCTATAGCTGTAATAATAAAGAGGGCTGACCAGTGGGTGGGCGTAGGGCCGAGGCCGGTACCTACCTGGATGATGGACTCGCCGAGCACGATGAGGGTGAAGGTGCCGATGCGTTCCGGGATGTGGGAGGTGTAGTAACGCAGGGATGTGAGGGTCAGGGAGGCAACCATGGGTGCGGCAATTTCGATAAGCAACCCCAGCGCCCAGAGGATGTAGCGTATGGGCGAAGGTACAAATAGGGAACCAAGCCACAGGATGATGCAGATAACGAAGCCGATCAGAGTGCGTGCAAACTGTGAGCGGGCAGCAGTATCGCGCAAAGCCAGGATGTAGAGGATGATGAGCAAGATTTGTAGACCGATGAATGCCATCACAAAGTCAGGCGTGTGATTACTCAGGGCTCCCTGAACGTTGACGGACATGATAATGGTGAGCAGCATCGCACCGATCATAACCAGACGGTAAGCGATGCCCCCAGGATCGAACTGGTCGGCATAAAATGAGAAGCATACCCAGGTCCACCATATAGGTACGAAGAGCCCGATGAAACTGAGGGAACCGATAATAGTCAGGTGATCATGGAGGTAGTGCGCGAGTTCGGCGATGGCTAAGACGAAGACCAGATCGAAGAATAGTTCGAGCCACTCGACCTGACGTTCTCTGCTACTGGGCATATGTAAGCTGAGAGCGCGTTTGAGAATTGTTGGTGCCACTGGCCGGTTCTCCTTATATGCTAAATATTTTCCAAACCTCTATAAAGAAGGGCTTGGAAAGATAGTAGCATATAAGGAGAAAGATAACTACTCGGGTCTGGTCTCCCATAAGGGCGGGGCTACGCGATCTGCCCGAGGACATATCGTGTAGCCCCGCCCTTGTGGGCGACCGGGGACCCGAGTAGTTACAGAAAAAGAAGGTAAACTCAATTCAATGAGATTGTGAACAGGAAAAGAGAGATAGCAAAGTGACTCTACCTGTTCATGTTAAATGTTGTTTTGAAATGCCCAGGCCAGAGCGATGACCAGGGTCGAAAGTAGCGCCAGAACAGCCAGTGCGCTCACTGCGAGAGCAATCCACCCGCTGCTAAGCAAAACAACGCCAAAGACTAACCAGAACGCAGTAAAGATGGGAATAAGGTAGTGCCAGGCCTGCCAGCGCCTCTTTGCTCTGGCCTCCTGTTGCGAAAGTGCCGGGGCAGTTATCTGTGTTACTGCTCGTCCAGGCTGTAATTGTCCCATTTCTTTGCTCTTTTCTTTTCAGGTAGGTATCGCGTGAGCGATGCTTACCCTCCAGGGGTGAGACGCCCAATGCGGTTGCTCGCGCTCTCCGTGAACCAGAGGGTGTCACTTGGACCAGAGGTAATGCCCCTGGGAGCAGCATTGGCGGTTGGCAAGGGAAACTCGCTGATGGTTCCCTGCGCAGTGATGCGTCCTATCTTGTTGCTTGCAAACTCTGTAAACCAGAGCGCGCTATCGGACCCCTGGGTGATCCGCGTTACACCGCTGTTTGGCGTCGGTAGAGGAAATTCGCTGATTTTTCCCTGCACGGTGATGCTGCCAATGCGGTTGCTCGCGTTCTCCGTAAACCAGAGGGTGTTACCCGGACCAGCGGTAATGCCTTCAGGGAGTCTGGTGCGAGTTGGCAGAGGAAATTCCATAACGTTTCCCCCAGGCATGATATGACCAATGTTGCCTGATGCTCTGTCAGTGAACCAGAGATTGCCATCTGGTCCAGGGGTAATCTCCTCAGCCAGACTTGGTGATGTCAGGAGAGGGAATGTCGTGATTTTCCCCTGAGGGGTAATACGCCCGACAGCGCCTGTAAGCTCCGTAAACCAGAGATTGCCATCAGATCCGCTGGCAATACCCCCGGAAGGTTTACTGGAGGTTGACAGGGGAAACTCGGTAATTTTCCCTTGCGGAGTAATGCGTCCGACAGCGCCTGCCATTTCGATAAACCAGAGATTGCCATCTGGCCCAGCGGTAATGCCTTCAGGGAAACTATTGGACGTGGGCAGAGAAAACTCGGTGATGGTTCCCTCGGGCGTAATACGACCTATTTTGTTGCCCACTTTCTCTGTAAACCAGAGGTTTCCGCCCGGTCCCGCGACGATCTCTTCAGGAGTGCCTCCCTTTGGCAGAGAAAACTCGGCGATTGTTCCCCCTGCTGCTCCTGCTGTTGTCCCCCCTGAAGGACGGGATGAAGTGCTAGCATCCGCACAGGAAGCTAGCAATAACATACCCACAAGAACAAGCGTGGGGATGAGTGCCCAACGACCAAGGTTTCTGCTTTGTTCAAGCATATGCCGAATCCTTTCCTTACTTTTTTGTTGATAGTTTGACCATTTCCTAACCGGTGACAACCACGGTCAGGGTCATCGTGGTGGGATGCAAGGTGCAGGTAACATGGAAGGTACCAGCAGTAGTCCAGGGACTCGTTGACCAATTCTGACCCGGAGCAACTGTCTCTCCCCCACTAGGAAAGGTCGGGGCTCCCCCTTCAACGTGTTGCTGGCCGCTGGAGCCATTGACCAGGTTATGTGCTGTGCCACCCTGGTCGGTGGTGAACGTAATGGTACCTCCTTTAGGGATGGTGATTGAATTGACGTTAAACGAGGTGGCACCCATACTGACGGTATAACTTGACGCTGTGGTGGCGGTTGTGTCCGAACTTCTGCCGCAAGCAACCAGAAGCGTCAGGATCGTAGCAGTAAGAAAAGCCGCGAAGAGAATCTTGCTCTTCATCTTAAAGTTCCTTTCTCGATCCATTGAGAGTTCCATTCTCAATGTCACGCATGTTATGGAAAGTCCTTTTGATAGGTCGCAAATTCCTTTTTGCAACATAACCGATCCTCATGAAGATAACACAACGGGTAGTGCAGTCATACTGACACAAGGTAGAGGCCAATCATACCCCCCATTCCTGGACCCATCACGTGCATGGGCACATGACAGTGATAGTACCAGATGCCCGGAGCATCCTCGACATAGTCGAAGGTGAGAGTTGCTCCTGGCCCAAACACGATCGTATCATCGTAGCGCCCGTTAAATAACCAGGTATGCCCGTGAATATGGAAAGTATGAAAATCGTTTCCCAGTGCGACCACCCGCCAGCGTACGCGCTGTCCTACAGTGGCTTGCAGAGTAGGAGTATTGCCGAGATAAGCAAGGCCATCGAAGCAATGGAAATCCTGGCTCAGGCCAGGAATATCGGCAGAGTAAAGGGAATGCCAGATTACAGACAGTTCGTTATCGACTTTTGGAGTATTCTGATCTGTAATCGCTAGCATGCCAAACAAACCCAGCTCGGCACCGGCTTCCATGACCATTGTGCCTTTGCCAGGGTCAAAATGCTTTGAATGATCGTGATAGGGCCAGGTGCCTACTGATCTGGGAATAGCTTTCCACTCATATGTGTAGGTCTCGCCCACATTGACAGCAGTGCCAGGTCTATCGCTGAACATCCAGGCCCAACCGCCATCGTTTGGCATCGTGTAGGAGAGGGCGTGGACAGATATACTATGAGGTGCCCGGTAGTAGGTATCATTATTGCGAAAATGCACCCGGATCGTATCGCCGACCTGGCCACGAATGATGGGGCCGGGAATACCTGTATTGACGCCAATGTCATTATTGCCGGGTAAAGGTTTACCCCAGCCGGGTGTAAAGGCCCGATAGCCAATTGCCCAGTAGCTAGTCTGACTTGGTATGAAAGTGTTGCCGGTCATGCCATCGACGCCCGTGGGCATGACATTGTGGAAAAAAGAATCAGCCTGAAACCAGTATTCCTGTAATTGTCCTCCTCTAGGAAACTCTACTATTGCTGGAGATGTGGTTGTGTGCTGTGGAGCAGCAGCCGCGACGCCGGAGGGTAATGCCAGATTGCCTAGAGCGCCCAACGACGCAGCCCCAATAGCGGCCCCTTTCAAGAGTCCACGGCGGGTAACACCGCTCGCATCAGATACAGGTGGATCGATCGTCTGATTCTCCTGCCCTGGTGCTGGAGTCTGGTGTGGTAAATTTTGAGTCATATTGTATCCTTTCTCAGGTTCGTTTGCTATTGAGCCTCCACCAGGGGAGGCCCTGAGTACTTTCATCACAGGTTCGTTTTGCTATTGAGCCTCCACCAGGGGAGGCCTTGAGTACTTTCATCATTGGAATGCCGAGGCCGTAGTTGCCGGCTCCCCCTATCATAGGTAATCAGGTTAAGCGAGGGGAGCATAGCTTAACCTGATGCCTATGAGGTTGCTGTTGCCGGCTCCCCCTTTCTCCCGCGCCTTTCACGCGGGCAATCAAAAAACGCCCAGCACAGTGCACAATCAGGTGTGCTTAAAAGATGTGTGGGCGTAGTCGGCAAATGCCTTGAATTTAGTTTTTCTAGTTTTGTTTAATTTTACAGTGCAAAAGATGCCTTGTCAAGATAATATAATACTTCATTCAGACTATTCAGTAAAAAAATTTCAAACAAAAGATAGAAAAAGATCAAGTTGTTTAATTGAAAGATTTAGGACAAAAACTAGAAGAAAGTCAGGCCGTTCAGTAAAAAGATTTCAAACAGAAGATAGAAAAGAGTCAGGCCATTCAGTAAAAAGATTTCAAACAGAAGATAGAGAAGGGATAGAAAAAGATGAACGATTATGATATGTGTTTATAGATGGCTGCTTGCTCACAAAGAGTTAGATGAAGGGGTGCTACGCAGACCGGCCTGCAAGGCCGGTCTGCGTAGCACCCCTTGAGGACGATTGGTTTTTGAATGAGTTCTTGTGGGTGATCTGGCTTGATGAGGCGCTAGAGTTTGAGCGAGACCAGGACGGTCTCTGTGGGTACCTCGGAACGATAGAGCAGACGCAGATTGTGAGCTGCTACTTCTGGTATCTGAAACACGATTGTGCCGTTGCGGGCACTTTGTGGAGGTATAGTGCCATAGAAGTCGTCGGAACTGCTGGACTGGTACGTGAAGATGTCACCTTCTATCCCCATCAACTGGAAAAAGGTTGGGCGGTTCATGATCGGTTTCTCGCCGATATTCTTCACGGTCAATACAAGCGTGATCAGGCTTGAAGTGGTAGACACGGCATCTTGCTTACGCGAACTATTGATCATCAGCATTCGGTCCTTCAGCATTACCAGTTCACTATTGGCATTTCCACCAGGGACGGGCAGGGGCGAGGTCACGATAATAGGGCCGCTGCCTGCCACTCCCTGCACCGATTTTGCCACCACAATGACGGGTGTGAGTGTCTTGTCAGGAGATGACCCCCGAGGGGGACCGGTCATGTTGCTATTTCCACTGGTGTTATCCGTGGAACTACAGGCAACAGACAAGAACAAGAGCAGGAGCGTGTAGCTTAAAAATATGATTTTGCCAGACTTGTGAAGCATGCTATGATTTCCTCCCCGACTGGGTCTTAGAAGAGGTGGGTGCCATGGTGGCTATTGGCATGTGTGTGGATGTAGGAGCTGGCTTTGAGGTCGTGGTTGCCATCTGCTTACTCACTGTGAGGGGCGTAGCACCCGATGGAATGGCGACCGTAATGTGGTTCGCGAACTCCTTGTCATACCAGATGCGGTTCTGTGTATCAACATTGAGCCCATCATAGGGATGCCCACTGGTGGGATAGAAAGAAAACGAGCCGCCGACCGAAAAAGAACCAAGGGTATTCTGACAGGAGTCATCCAACCAGATCATGCCCTGCTTATCGGCTTTGATGCCGGAGGTATGGCAAGCAGGGGAATACGTATATTCGGTGATACCATTGTTGGTCCCCGGCTGAGCGGCAGCGAGATCGAGTGTGCCAATGGCACCGGCCCAGCCCTCGGACCACCAGATATTGCCAGCAGGATCAATGGTGATCATGTGAGGAGTCAGGCCGGAACTGCCTGAAGATTTGTGTATTTTATATTCCTGTAAAACCCCTTGATTGGTATATTCCCCAATCACAGCAACAGAATTTTCGGTAAACCAGATATTATCTGAGGCATCTACCACAATTCCGTAGGGATTACTGTTGGAGTTGGGAGTTGCAAACTCATGGAACGTCTGTGAGACGGGATCAAAAGAGGCGATTTGATTGACATAATGCTCAGTAAACCAGATCGTTCCCTTTGAGTCAATGGCAATGCCCCAGGGACCAGCGCTGGCGGTTGGGACAGTCCATTGCGAAACATTGCCAGTGGTAGGATCAAACATACCGATGTTATCGGTAACTGGCATCGTGAACCAGACCTTGCCATTCTGATCGACGGCAACAAAGGTTGGTTGACCGTAGCCGGATGGAAGACGAACAATGGTTGTCCAACTCTGCTGGCTGGGATCAAATAAAGCGATTTTGCCTGGAGGAGTCGAACCGGGACAGGCCGGGTGCAGATCACAGCCGGGCAGAGCAACCCAAAGCCGTCCACTCCCGTCAAAGGCCGTTCCCCAGGGATCGCCTCCCGGGGCCGCATAGTCAGTCATATTACTGATATTAGATGCACGCGAAGACTGTGCATCCGCGTGGGGAATGAACTCCACTAGCAAAAGAGCATTGGTAACAATCAATGCCGCTAACATAAAAATACGTAGAATGTTCGCTACGCTGCACTTCATGAAAATCTATCCTTTCCTGCTAAAGGTGTGCATCTTTTCTCGATGAACCTTCTTCTTTTATGTATCGGATTTTTGTGCGTAATTGTCAGATGACTCTGGTTTACGTATATGGGTTATACCAGGATCATCGATTTTGTTTTCTCGTCCTGCGCATCTGGACCCCATATCAGCCTTCTTTGGAGAGCAAATTTCAGTGAGCGGTCAGACACCGGAAATTGCACAGCTATCCTGTGCAATGGTTCTTGTACATTTTCTCTTAGATCACAAACGACGGTTTGGGTCACAAGGAGAAAAGCTATCAGGCTACGATTGATCTGAAGCCCCTCTGAAATGCTCCCTCTCGCTGAATGTTCGCATCATGAGGAAAGCTCAAGGGGTGAGACTTCAAGCTTGAAGAGGGCATATCTTCCTATCATTCATTTTGTGCGTCTGTCCTGGTCAAAAGTCAGGCAACGCAAAGGAGAAAAACGTATGGATGTGTTTCAACGAGCAAAGACTTCTGTGTCTGTCCTCCATAAAGCCTGGATGACCAAAAGCTTGTTTGTTTTCGCCTGTCTGCTTCTGTGCTTAATGACCGTATCCCTGCTCGGTGGCGCAGGAACGGCCTACGCTGCAAGTGCCAGGTCTGCCGCTACCGGTGGAGGCTGTGCATCAAATAAGTATATAAGAGCATGTACCTCTGAGAACAGCGAAGGATACATCGTCTCCGATGCTTACATTCTATCGGGCAGTGTGTGTTCTGTGGCCATTAGCCTGCTTGAAGACGGTCATGAAGTTGCCATCAAGAGCTTTGGTTCTCAATGCTTTGTTGCAGGCACTCATCTTTCCGGCCCCTCTGTTGGTGCAACCGCCGGTCACACCTGGATGACGGCAGTCATCGGGACCATTGAGGTCAACGGTAGCCAATTCGTGCATGTTGACAGCCCTTCCTTGCATACTTAAATGCGGTGACAGGTGAAATACGGGCATGAAACGAGGGGATGTCGCGGTAGATTATTGGTAGTTGCTTGTTCTCAATCAAACGTTCCTGGACACTAGCAAGCAGCAGTGAGTGGGACGAAAATTCCCTCATTTCACGCTCGTGTTTTGTAAATCACAGGATGATGAAATGGGCCGAAAGTTGATAATTACGGGGTGATCTGCCCGTTTGTCAGAGAGGAGATCACCCCGTAATTGTACCGATTTAGAAAACATTGGCTTTTGAGTTGGAACGCTGCTCGCGCATGAGCCAGACATAGCCGTCTTCCAGGCTGGGGTCTGTAGGGACGGCTTCGGCCTGGAAGGAGGGCTCGCCGACGATGCGATATTGGATGGTGGTCCCCATATTGAGCGTGGAGACGACGGTAAAATTCCCTTCGGGTCTGGTACCCTGTGTGGTGATGGTCCAGACTTTGCCGGTGGTCTCGCGGATCAGGTCTGCGGTGGTGCCCTGGAAGACGACCTGGCCGCTTTTCATAATGGCGAGGTTGTGGCATGTCTGAGCGATATCTTCGACGATATGGGTAGAAAGAAGGACCACACGATTGCCACCCAGGTCGGAGAGCAGGTTGCGGAAACGAATACGCTCCTCCGGGTCCAGTCCCGCCGTTGGCTCGTCTACAATCAATAATTGAGGATCGTTCAAGAGGGCCTGGGCGATACCTACACGGCGCTTCATACCACCGGAAAAGGTTTTGAGCTTGCGGTGGGCAACGTTGCTGAGCGAGACGACCTCTAAAAGTTCCTCGACACGGGCCTTGCGCGCTTTACGGTCGTCAATACCCTTGAGGATGCCAACGTAATCGAGGAACTCACGGGCGGAGAGGTCGGGATAAAGGCCCAGGTCTTGAGGCAGGTAGCCCAGCACGCGCTTGATGGCGGTGCGGCCACGTTCGGTCGTGCCGTCGTACTCACCGACGCGGATGGTGCCGCTGCTGGGACGCAGGATACCGGCCAGGATACGCATCAGCGTGGTTTTGCCGGCACCGTTGGGGCCGAGCAGGCCGAACATGCCGTTTTCGATGGTCAGGTCAATGCCCTTGAGAGCCTGGACGCCGCCACGATAGGTTTTGGTGAGATCGTCGATGATTATTTTCATGGGATTTGCTCCTTCTATGTTTCAGAACGAGATTTAAACGAGATTTATTAAAATGCTATTTTGTAGAGCATATTTTTCATTCATCATTTTGCGCGGAGCGCAAAATGATGAATGAAAAATATGCTCGATTATATGCGAGATTGTTGCCATTTCAGGAAGGTCCAGAGTACGAATAGCACGAAGATGGCTATGCTGATCAGTAAGAGCATGCTTTCTACGCCTTGTAGTGGGGTGGCGATGTAGTTGCCTTCATCGAGTCCGTAGAAGCCTTTCGCCATAAATACCCCGCTGGGCGTGAGAATGGTCTCGCTGAGCGTAGGGATACCGTTGTGTGGGCTGAGCCAGTTGCCCCAGAACCAGTAGCCGACGAAGCAGAACTGGTAGAGCGGTGCCCATAGTAGCGCGGGGCAGGCAAGCGAGAAGGCGCTGACGAAGAGTATGCCAGGCAGAGTGACTACTGCGAAAGTCTCCAATCCCAGAGGGATCGCCATGAGGTTACCGGTCTGGTAGACGAGATAGCCTATGCCAATGCAGTAGAAGGCAAACATAGGAACAAGGGTTGCCAGCATACAGCCCAGGTATTTGCCAATCAGGCGAGAACTCAAAGAGCCTGACAGCGAGGTGAGCAGTTCATCCACATGAGTACGGCGGTCGCGTGGCAAACGGTCGGCTTGCAGAACACCAACGCCAATGGGGTGAAGTCGGTTCACCAGAATAGTCCAGAATGCCAGGGCATAGAGCATTGAATGCTGCGTGACGGTACTCGTTATATTTTCGATGAAGTTTGGTGTGCGGCTGAAAAGGCTGAGAAATAGGCACGAGAGCAGGATCATGGTGATCCAGACGGCGGGACGACGCATTTGCATACGGAATTCGTAGCGTAAGACGCCAAGTATGACAGGAAATTGATTCATTACTATTCCTCACTCGATGTTTTCAGTAAGCCTTCGGGGTTGCGAAGGAGCAGCCAGGCAAGACATAGGAGCAGCAGGCCGGTGCCCAGCACCTCTAAACGGCTGGTCAGCCATATCTCGTACCAAGCCTGCGGCACGACCGTTGGGGGGAGGACCAGCGTTGTCGGGAAGAGCAAAAATGGCCTGAGCCAGACAGTGATGGCGATGTAATCTTTGAAGATGATTTCTGCAATCCAGATCCCGCCCAACAAGGCCGCACCAGCAGTACGACTCTTCATAAGCAAGCCAAAACTAGTGGAGATGCCAACGCACCAGAACAGGGGGCTGAGCCATACCAGC
>Ga0070741_10010075_pt1 | contig 18017 bp, 15 predicted proteins | sample Coa_R1_4_FD_66440 | JGI IMG/M metagenome (GOLD analysis project Ga0070741, IMG submission 66440) | Surface soil microbial communities from Centralia Pennsylvania, which are recovering from an underground coalmine fire - Coalmine... | ecosystem: Environmental > Terrestrial > Soil > Unclassified ...
GGAGTTCAACAGCGCGCTGATCATCATCACGCACGACCTGGGCGTGGTGGCCGAGCTCGCCGACGACATCATGGTCATGTACGCCGGTAAAGCAGTGGAGTACGGTCCGGCCAAGACGGTCTTCACCGAGCCGGAGCACCCGTACACCTGGGGCCTGCTCGGATCCATGCCGCGCCTCGACCGTGCGGTACAAGACCGCTTGCTGCCCATCCCCGGCAGCCCGCCCTCGCTGATCAACGTGCCGTCCGGCTGCGCGTTTCACCCGCGCTGCCGCTTCGCCGAGCTGGCCGCAGGCCGGTGCCGGGACGAGATCCCGCAACTCGCCGACAACGGCCGCAAGCATCTGGTCGCCTGCCACCTGCGGCCGGACCGGCGCCGCGACCTGTTCGCCGAGTACATCGCGCCGCACCTCTAACGGCACCTCTCACCGCAGCTCAACCGGCACGCCGGGCTCAGCTGACGAGCCGGCCTCCACCGCCGCCCTACTCCCGAGGCGTATCCCGCTTTAGCGAGGATGCGCCTCGGCGCTGTTTCCTTGCTGCACGCTGTACTGGCCTGGCAGGTGTGGCATTCTGTGGCCCACGACACATTACTGAACGGTAGTTTGGTGGCCGGAATCCCGTATCCTCGGCTGAGGGACTGGAACCGTCCGGGTGGCGCGCACGGCGCGCCGCGGCGGTCCGGCACCCGATCACCGTGAGACCGACCGTGCGGGAGGCGCCGGAGCAATGAAGATCGTCGTCCTTGTGAAGCAGGTACCGGACACGGCGGCCGACAAACGGCTGGACCCGGACACGCTGACCGTCGACCGGGCGGCTGTGGACGGCCTCATCAACGAGATGGACGAGTTCGCCATCGAGGAGGCGCTGCAGCTGGTGGAGAAGCACGGCGGCGAGGTGACCGTCGTGTCCATGGGGCCCGAGGACGCCACCGAGGCGTACAAGAAGGCCCTGCAGATGGGCGCCGACAAGGCCGTCTTCCTGACCGACCCGGCTCTGGCCGGCTCGGACGCGCTGGCCACCTCGTACGCGTTGGCGCAGGTGCTCGGCACCCTTGAGTACGACCTGGTCGTCCTCGGCTGCGAGGCCTCCGACGCGCGCACCTCGATCGTCCCGGCGCTGCTGGCCGAGCGGCTCGGCCTGCCGCAGCTGACCTTCGCCTCCAAGGTCGAGGTGGACGGCTCGTCGATCAAGATCAACCGGCAGACCGACTACGGCCACGACGTGGTCGAGGCGAGCCTGCCCGCGGTGGTCTCGGTGGTCGAGAAGATCAACGAGCCGCGCTACCCCTCCTTCAAGGGGATCATGGCCGCCAAGAAGAAGCCGGTGGAGAGCCTGGACGCCGCCGCGGTCTCGATCGAGCCGGCCAAGGTCGGCGCGGCCGGCTCCTGGTCGAAGGTGCTCGACGCGGCCGTCGCGCCGCCGCGCGCCAAGGGCGTCATCGTGACCGATGAAGGCAGCGGCGGGGTCGAGCTCGCCGACTTCCTCGCCTCGAAGAAGTTCGTCTAGGAAGGGCCGGGTAGCTGTCATGGCTGAGATCCTCGTACTCGTCGACCACGCCGACGGCGCGGTCAAGAAGGTCACCCTCGAACTGCTCACCAAGGCCCGTGAGCTGGGCACGCCCGCGGCCGTGTTCATCGGCGCCGGCTACGACGACGCCAAGGACAAGCTGGCCGAGTACGGCGCGGCGAAGGTGTACGTCGCGGACGACCCGCAGCTGAGCGGCTACGTCGTCGCGCCGAAGGCCGAACTGCTGGCCAAGCTGGTCGCCGACGCGCAGCCGGCCGCGGTGCTGGTCCCGGCCACCGCCGAGGGCAAGGAGATCGCCGCGCGGCTGGCGGTCAAGACCGGCTCCGGCATCCTGACCGACGCGGTGGACCTGAAGCTCGACGGGGACGCCTTCGTCGCCGAGCAGTCCATCTTCGGCGGCTCTTCGATCGTGCACTCCACGGTCACCACCGGCATCCCGATCGTCGCGCTGCGCCCGAACTCCACCCCGCCGGCGCCCGAGCAGGCCGCGGCCGAGCGGGTGGACGTGTCGGTCGAGCTGAGCGACGCGGCGAAGCTGGCCAAGGTCGTGGACCGGGTCGTGGTGCCCAAGGGCGACCGGCCGGAGCTGACCGAGGCGGCGATCGTGGTCTCCGGCGGCCGCGGCGTCGGCTCCGCGGAGAGCTTCTCGGTGATCGAGTCGCTGGCCGACCAGCTCGGCGCGGCGGTCGGCGCGTCCCGCGCGGCGGTGGACTCGGGCTGGTACCCGCACCAGTCGCAGGTCGGCCAGACCGGCAAGACGGTCTCCCCGCAGCTGTACATCGCGGCCGGCATCTCCGGCGCGATCCAGCACCGGGCCGGGATGCAGACCTCGAAGACGATCGTCGCGGTCAACAAGGACCCCGAGGCGCCGATCTTCGAGCTGGTGGACTTCGGCGTGGTGGGCGACCTGTTCAAGGTCGTTCCGCAGCTCACCGAGGAGATCGCGAAGCGCAAGTAGCGCGCTCGCGGCACGGCGCGGGTAACCATTTCAGGCTCGACCCGGTGGCCCCGGCGGCATCCCTTCCAGGCAGGGGACAGCGCCGCCGGGGCCACTATGCTTGAGAGTGAAATGACTTACCTCGATCACGCGGCCACCACGCCGCTGCACCCGGACGCGGTCGCCGCGATGACCGAGCAGTTCGCGCGGGTCGGCAACGCCAACTCGCTGCACGGCTCCGGACGCGCGGCCCGGCGGGTGGTCGAGGAGTCGCGCGAGGCGCTGGCCGAGACGGTGCGCGCCCGGCCCAGCCACATCGTGTTCACCGGCGGCGGCACGGAGGCGGACAACCTCGCGGTCAAGGGACTGTACTGGGCCCGCCGCGCGGCCGACCCGCGCCGCACCCGGATACTGGCGCCGAAGATCGAGCACCACGCCGTGCTCGACCCGCTGCACTGGCTCGTCGAGCACGAGGGCGCGAGTGTCGAGTGGCTGCCGGTGGACGAGCACGGCCGCGTCGATCCGGCCGCCCTGCACGAGGCGATCCGCCGCGATCCGGGGCCCGAATCCGTCGCCCTGGTCACCGTGATGTGGGCCAACAACGAGGTGGGCACGGTCCAGCCGATCCACGACCTGGTCGCCGTCGCGCACGCGCACGACCTGCCGATCCACTCCGACGCGATCCAGGCCCTCGGCCACCTGCCGCTGGACTTCACCGCCAGCGGCCTGGACGCGATGACGATCACCGCGCACAAGATCGGCGGCCCGATCGGCGTCGGCGCACTGCTGCTGGACCGCAAGGCGGAGCTCACCCCGCTGCTGCACGGCGGCGGCCAAGAGCGTGACGTGCGCTCCGGCACCCTCGACACCCCCGCGATCGCGGGCTTCGCGGCGGCGGCCACGGCGGCGGTCCGCGAACTGGAGCACGAGTCGCGGCGCCTGGCCGAGCTGCGCGACCTGATGATCGACGGAGTCCTGCAAGCCGTGCCCGATGCGGTCCTGTCCGGCGATCCGGGCCGTGGCTTTGAGGACCGGCTCCCCGGCATCGCGCACTTCTGCTTCCCCGGCTGCGAGGGCGACTCGCTCCTGCTGCTGCTGGACGCGCAAGGCATCGAGTGCTCGACCGGCTCGGCCTGTTCGGCCGGCATCGCGCAGCCGAGCCACGTGCTGCTGGCGATGGGCGTGAATCCCGAGCTGGCCCGCTGCTCGCTGCGCTTCTCGCTCGGCCGGACCTCGACCGCCGAAGACGTCAAGACGCTGCTCGAAGCACTCCCGGCCGTGGTCGACCGGGCCCGCTCCGCCGGCCTGAGCTAGCGAGTTCGTCCCCGCCGCTTGCTACTCTGGGTGTATCGGCAGCTATTGGGAAGGAGCCGCGTCATGAGCACACCCACACTGCCCATAACGCCCGAAGACGGCTGGACGCTCGACAATCTTCCCGACAATCTGCCGAAGCACACCGAGCTGATCCGAGGGGTTCTCGTCATGAGCCCGCAGAAGACCTGGCACATGGCGGTGCTCGATTCGCTGCGGGTTCTGCTGCGGAGCCAGACGCCGAACGATTACGTGATTCTGCGCGAGATGGCGGTGAAGCGTAGCCTGCGATCCGCCCCTGAGCCTGATTTGTCGATCGTCCGAGCTGCTGCGTTCGATTGGGACAAGAGCCTTTATTCACCGGATGACGTGTTTCTCGCTGCCGAGATCATCTCACCGGAGTCGGAAGAGCGAGACCGAGAGGACAAGCCTCTCATCTACGCGGCGATGAACATCCCTACGTTCTGGCTCATCGAGCGCGGACCGGATCTCGCACCGATCGTGCACGAACACCACCGTTTCGGTGGCGTGTATCAGCTGAAGCGCACGCACATCGGTAGGTTGAAGACCGAGGTCCCGTTCCCGATCGACATTCCGCTCGAGGCCCCCAAGCCGTAGCGCGCACACTGCTTAGCTGATCATCTGAACTAATCGGCTCGCGACAGCACGTACCCTAGTAACCATGCGTGTTCTTGCGGCGATGTCCGGCGGAGTCGACTCGGCGGTCGCGGCTGCCCGCGCCGTCGAAGCCGGGCATGACGTGACCGGCGTGCATCTAGCGCTGTCCAAGAACCCGCAATCCTTCCGCACCGGTGCGCGCGGGTGCTGCACGGTCGAGGACTCGAGGGACGCGCGGCGCGCCGCCGACGTGATCGGGATTCCGTTCTACGTCTGGGACCTGGCCGAGCGCTTCCACGCCGACGTGGTGGACGACTTCGTCAACGAGTACGCCGCGGGTCGCACGCCGAACCCCTGCCTGCGCTGCAACGAGAAGATCAAGTTCGCGGCGGTGCTGGACAAGGCGCTCGCGCTCGGCTTCGACGCGGTGTGCACCGGGCACTACGCGCACGTCGTGGACGGTCCGGACGGCTCGCGTGAGCTGCATCGCGCCGTCGACGCGGCGAAGGACCAGTCCTACGTGCTCGGCGTGCTGGACGCCGCGCAGCTTGCGCACGCGCTCTTTCCGCTCGGCGACTCGCTGAAGACCGAGGTGCGGGCCGAGGCCGACCGGCGCGGGCTCGCCGTCGCCGACAAGCCGGACTCGCACGACATCTGCTTCATCGCGGACGGCGACACCCGCCGCTTCCTCGCCGATCGCCTCGGCACCGAGTCCGGTCCGATCGTGGACACCTCAGGCGCGGTCGTCGGCTCGCACTCCGGCGCCTATGGCTTCACCATTGGACAGCGCAAGGGCCTGCGGATCGGCGATCCGGCCGGGGATGGCCGCCCGCGCTATGTGCTCGACATCTCGCCGGTCAACAACACCGTGACCGTGGGCACCGCCGAGGAGCTTGCCGTGAGCGAGGTCTCCGGCGACCACCCGCGTTGGTGCGGCTCTGCTCCGACGGGCGAGTTCGAATGCCTGGTGCAGATGCGGGCGCACGGCGAGCCTGAGCCGGCGAGCGTGCGGTACGACGCTACGCAGAGTGTGGTGACGGCTCGGCTTTCCTCTCCCGCGCGCGGTATCGCACCGGGGCAGACCGCAGTGTTCTACGACGGCACGCGCGTGATCGGTTCGGCGACGATCAGCGCCACGCGCCGCGCGAGCGCCGCTACGCAGGGCGTTTCAGCGTCTGCGTAGCGGGTCGCTCATGCATAACCTCTCTTATGCATAGCCGTACGTGACGTCGCGTCAGACGTCGAACCGCACGTACACGCCGCGCCGCTCGTTGTGCGCTACCTCGGCGAGCAGCGCGAGAGAACGCAGCAGTGCTCCGTAGCGGTGCGCGTTCCAGTCCGCTCCCCACGCGCGCAGCTCCCAGTCCAGCGCGATCTCGTCGAGTTCGGCGTTGCTGCGGCCGCGCAGGCTGCGGGCCAGCGCCGGACGCACGCACAGGACCACGCGCTCCTCCGTGCCCTGCGCCAGCGCGCCCGGCCCGGGACCGAGCTCGCGCGCCGGAGTCAGTACCGCCTCGCGTACGACGACCGGGTCGTGGCCGGTCATCAGCGTGTCCAGCTCCAGAAGCTGGGCCGGGTCCAAGTCCGCCGCATCCACGCAGGCCAGGTCAAGCCCGTCGGTGTCGCCCCCGGCGGCCGCCAGCCGCAGCAGTTGCGCGGCGTCCGCCGCGAAGAAGATGGTCTGCACGCGGATTCCCTCCTTAGCCGCTGCTTGCCGTTGCTCCCTGTCATTGCCAACGTCAGACACGCTGCTACCCGTTCCAGACCGGCCCAGACCTGCTGTGGACCGGCGCATAGGATCACTACCCCGTTGAGTGCCAGAGTGTTGCAGAACCGACCGCTTTCCGCAGCGGATTTGCCCGTCGTTCGCTAAGTCGGAGGAACCGGCGATTGCGTCTACGCTCAGTTGCGTGACCACAGATCCTCAGGAAAAGGCCCCGTCGCAACCGTCGCCGCAGCCTTCCTCTGCTCCGTTCTCGGCTCCATCTGGCACGGGCATCGGGTCGTTACCCGGCCAGGACATGCCCGAGGCGATCCGTACGGTCATGGGCGAGCTCGGTGAGCGTCTCGGAGTACCTTTTCTACCCGAGTTGCCGCAACGCGGTGTCGGCGCTGACATGGTGGGGCGCGGTACCGGACTGTTGGTGGACCTCTACGCGGAGGTGCAGCCCTCAGGTTGGCGCATCGCCGATCGGCCAGGGCGCGACCACGGCAGGGCACGTAGTCACCTCTCCTCCGATCTGGATCTGTTGGAGGAGTACACGCAGGGCTACACCGGACCGCTCAAGATCCAGGCCGTAGGACCGTGGACGCTCGCGTCGACCGTCGAGCTGCCGCACGGTGACAAGTTGCTATCCGACTCAGGGGCGGTGCGTGACGTTGCCGAGTCGCTTGCGGAAGGGCTGCGGCTGCATCTCGCAGACGTGCGCAAGCGGGTCCCTGGGGCGCAGGTGATCCTTCAGCTCGATGAGCCGGCGCTACCTGGGGTGCTGAAGGGCACCGTGCCGACCGCGAGCGGATTCGGTTCACTGCGCGCCGTCGAAGAAACCGTTGCGCGCGAGCTGCTGCATACAGTCATCGAGGGCGTGCGATTCGGCGACAACGCAGCCGACGCTGCCTCAGCTACCCCAGTCATAGTGCATTGCTGTGCGCCTGACGTACCGTTCGACACGTTACGTCGCGCCGGCGTCACTGGGATCTCCTTCGACATGTCGCTGCTTCGCGAGCGCCACGACGAAGCGCTCGGCGAGCTGATCGAGTCTCAGATCCTGCTGTTCGCCGGGATCGTGCCTTCGACAGACCCGCCGAGCGCGGCCCCCGGCGTGGCGCCCTCCGTGAAGGGGCTCTCGGACCGAGTCCTCGCCTTGAGCCGCCTCGGCTTCCCGGGCCCGCGCCTCGCCGGATCGGTGGTCGTCACGCCGTCCTGCGGGCTGGCCGGAGCCTCGCCCGGCTGGGCTCGGCGAGCGCTCAAACTGTGCCGGGACACTGCTCGGGCTCTTGAAGAGCTTGACTAGTTTTGTCGGTGGTGACCGGTAGTTTTGAGCTACCGACGAGCACGAGGGGACGATCCGATGGCTGGCGAAACCGCTGGCGGCGCGGCCGGCACCGACCCGCTGAGCGCGGCGCGCACCCGGCACGCCGACCTCGCGGAGCAGATCGAGGAGCACCGCTTCCGCTACCACGTGTCGGACGCGCCGACGATCTCGGACGGCGAGTACGACGCGCTGATGCGCGAACTCGACGCGCTCGAGAACGAGCACCCGGAGCTGCGCACCCCCGACTCGCCGACGCAGAAGGTGGGCGGCGCGGTCTCCACCGAGTTCACCTCGGTGCCGCACATCGAGCGGATGCTCTCGCTGGCCAACGCCTTCGACTTCGCCGAGCTGGACGCCTGGCACGACCGGGTCGTCAAGGAGGTCGGCCTCTCCCCGGCCTATCTGTGCGAGCTCAAGGTGGACGGGCTGGCGATCGCCCTGGTCTACGAGCACGGCCGGCTCGTGCGCGGGGTGACCCGGGGCGACGGGCGCATCGGCGAGGACGTGACGCCGAACGTGCGCACCATCAAGGGCATCCCGCACCGGCTCACCGGCAGCAGCGAACATCCCGTGCCTGATCTGGTCGAGGTGCGCGGCGAGGTCTACTTCCCGGCGGCGCAGTTCGACGAGTTCAACGCCGCCATGCAGGAGTCCGAGGGCCGCACCTTCGCCAATCCGCGCAACGCCGCGGCCGGTTCGCTGCGCCAGAAGGACCCGAAGATCACCGCGCAGCGGCCGCTGCGCATGGTGGTGCACGGCATAGGGGCTCGGCGCGGCCTGACCATCGACTCGCAGTCGCACGCCTACGAGCTGCTGCGCGCCTGGGGGCTGCCCACCTCGGACCGGGTCAAGGTGGTCGACAGCCTCGACGGGGTCAAGGAGTACATCGAGTACTACGGCAAGCACCGGCACGACGTCGAGCACGAGATCGACGGCGTCGTGGTGAAGGTCGACGACCTGGCGTTGCAAGGTCGGCTCGGCGCGACCTCCAAGGACCCGCGCTGGGCCATCGCCTTCAAGTACCCGCCGGAGGAGGTGACCACCAAGCTGCTCGACATCAAGGTTCAGGTCGGGCGCACCGGGCGGGTCACCCCGTACGCGGTCATGGAGCCGGTCAAGGTGGCCGGATCCACCGTCGGCTTCGCCACCCTGCACAACCAGGAGGTCGTCGAGCGCAAGGGCGTGCTGATCGGCGACACGGTCATCCTGCGCAAGGCAGGCGACGTCATCCCGGAGATCGTCGGGCCGGTGACGGACCTGCGCGACGGCACCGAGAAGCCGTTCGCGATGCCGAAGAACTGCCCGGACTGCGGTACCCCGATCGCCGCCCAGAAGGAGGGCGAGATCGACCTGCGCTGCCCGAACGCGCGGCACTGCCCCGGGCAGATAAGGGAGCGCGTCGCCTATCTCGCCGGGCGCAGCGCACTGGACATCGAAGCCCTCGGATACGAGGCCGCCGTCGCGCTCACCCAGCCGGATGAGGGCGAGCCGCCGCTGCGGGACGAGGGCGACCTGTTCGAGCTGACGGTGGAAAAGCTGGCCGCGCCGCGGATGTACCAGCAGGCGCGCGGCAAGGACGCGAAGGAGGGCGACCGCGAGCTGGTGCCCTACTTCTACACCAAGCCCACCGCGAAGAAGCCCTCCGTCCCCACCAAGACCACCGAGCAGCTGATCGAGCAGCTGGAGCAGGCCAAGACCCGCGAGCTGTGGCGGTACCTGGTCGCGCTGTCCATCCGGCACGTCGGCCCGAGCGCGGCCCGGGAGATCGCCCGCGAACTGCGTTCCCTGGAGCGGGTGTCCACGGCCACCGCCGAGGAACTGGCCGCGATCGAGGGAGTCGGGCCGACGATCGCGCAGTCCATCGTCGAGTGGTTCGCCGTGGACTGGCACAAGGAGATCGTCGAACGTTGGCTGGCCGCCGGGGTCAGCCCCTCGGTCCCGGCCGACACCGGGCCCAAGCCGCTGACCGGCCTGACCATGGTGATCACCGGCACGCTCGCGGGCTTCACCCGGGACGGCGCCAAGGAGGCGGCGCAGGCCGCCGGAGCGAAGGTGTCCGGATCCGTCTCGAAGAAGACCTCATATGTGGTGGTCGGGGAGAATCCGGGCTCGAAGCACGATAAAGCGGTCGAACTGGGCGTACCGGTGCTCGACGAGGCGGGCTTTCGCCGACTTTTGGCGGAGGGGCCGCCCGCCGGACCTGCACAGGACGCAGGCCAGGAGGAGTCCGCAGTGGGTGGTTCCCCGTCCGGGGCGGCGTAATCCTGCCAATTTCAATCCGGCTTGTTTGAGTCACGATCTGCCGCGAACCCTCGCGGGAGTACGAGCCTTGCGAATAACCTGGGGCGGTCGGATCCGGGCGGCGCCTACCGGGACCGCGGCCGGGCACTGCCGCCGGCTGTGCGGCGGCGGCCGGAATGCATGAGAGACCAGGGCGAGGGCGGATGGCGCAGGCGGTGCACCGTACTGACGCTGTCGCGCGCCCGCTTGCGTTTCGCGCGTACCTGCTGCTGACCAACCTTGCCGGGGCGTGCGTGATCGGCTACGCGGCGGCCCGGGTGATCCAGGACCTCGGCAGCGGGCATCTGCGCGGCTCCGGCGCCGCTTGGCTGCTCGGCCTGCTGGTCGTGGTCGGTGAGCTGCGTCCCGTGCTGGCCCGGCACGAGCACGACGGCTCCACCACGGCGGTCGCCTTCTCCCTGGCGCTGCTCTCCCTGTGCGGCTGGCACGCCGCCGCCGTCGCGCAGGCCGTCGCCGTGGTCGTCTGCGCCGTGGTCAACCAGCACAGCTGGTGGCGCACCACCTTCAACGTGACCCAGTACGCCGTCTCGCTCGCCCTGGGCGGAATGGTGTTCGGGCTCTTCTTCCAGGAACCGCTGCAGATAGGCGACTCGCTCGGCTGGCAGCGCTCGCTGGCCCTGGTGGTCGCCGGCGCCGTGTACGCGACGGCCAATCACCTCTTCGTCTGGGCCGCGCTCAGCCTGTCCAGCGGCGTGCCGCTGATGGATCTGATCCGGCGTGAGGCGCTGCATCAGGTCAAGGCGACCGGCGCGATGGTGGTGCTGGCTCCGCTGGTCGCCTCGGTGGCGCTGAGCGATCCCGGGCTGCTGCCGTTCTTCGTCCCGGTGCTGCTGATCGTGCACGGCAACGCCGAGATCGGACGGGAGCGGGACTGGGAGTCCAGCCACGACGAGCTGACCGAGCTGCCCAATCGCAAGATGCTGCGCGAGCACGGGGAGCAGGCGCTGGCCGAGGCCGCGCGCACCGGCCGGCACGTGGCGCTGCTGCTGCTGGACCTGGACCGGTTCAAGGAAGTCAACGACACCCTCGGCCATCTGACGGGCGATCAGCTGCTGCGCGTGGTCGCGGCCAGGCTCGGCTGCGCGGTCAGCCACGAGAACACCGTCGCGCGGCTCGGCGGCGACGAGTTCGCGGTACTGCTGCCGAACGTCGAGGACGAGGCCGCGGCCGTCGAGGCGGCGCAGCGCCTCGCCGACACCTTCGAGGACCCGTTCCCGCTGCACGGCATCACCCTCGACCTGGAGGCCTCGGTCGGCGTCGCGCTCTACCCCGACCACGCCGAGGAGTTCGAGCAGCTGCTGCAGCGCGCGGACGTGGCGATGTACCTGGCGAAGAAGTCGCGCTCGGTGGTCGCCTGCTATGAGGCCGGCCGCGACCTGAACACCCCCGACCGTCTCGCGCTGCTCGGCGACCTGCGCCGGGCGCTGGAGGCGGGGGAGGTGCAGCTGCACTACCAGCCGAAGGTGGCGTTCGCGACCGGGCAGGTGGTCGGCTTCGAGGGCCTGGTGCGCTGGCAGCACGCGACCCGCGGTGCGGTGAACCCGGAGGAGTTCGTCGAGCTGGCCGAGCAGACCGGGCTGATGCCCAAGCTCACCGAGTACGTGGTCGACCAGGCGCTCGCGCAGGTCGCCCGCTGGTGGCGCTCGGGCCTCGCGGTGCCGGTCGCGGTCAACGTCTCGATGCGCGATATCCACTGGCCCGGCTTCGTTCCGGCGATCCAGGCCGGGCTCCTCAAGTACGGGGTGCCGCCGACCGCGCTGCAATTGGAGATCACCGAGCGCGTGCTGTTGGAGGACCCGCAGCGCGCCGCGGCCACGCTCGGCGGCTTGGAGGCGTTGGGCGTGCGGCTTTCGTTGGACGACTTCGGCACCGGCTACTCCTCGCTGGTGCTGCTGCGCAAGATCCCGGTCAACGAGATCAAGATCGACAAGTCCTTCGTCGCCCGGCTGGCCCACGACCCGGAGGACGCCGCCATCGTGCGCTCCACCGTGGACCTCGCCCACTCGCTCGGCCTGCACGTCGTGGCCGAGGGCGTCGAGGACGACGTGACCTGGGACCGGCTCGCCGCGCTCGGCTGCGACGCCGCGCAGGGCTGGCTGCTGGCCAAGGCACTGCCCGCACCGGAGGCCACCCGCTGGCTCAACGGCCGCTCCGCGGGTCCTGAGCGCGAGTCATACCTCGTGCGCTGACGCCGCGTGCGGCTGACGCGAGTTATCCACAGGTGCGCGAAATCCGACACAGTCCGTCGCCACGCGCCGACTACGATGGAGCGCAGCGTTGTTCTATGACAACGCCACAGACTCCAGTCGGCACAGGAAGGCCCCGGATGCCCTCGATCACCCGCGAGGAGGTGGCACACCTCGCCAAGCTCTCCCGCATGGAACTCAGTGACGCCGAACTCGACCACTTCGCCGGCCAGCTCGACGCGATCGTCGGCGCGGTGGCCCGGGTCGGCGAACTGCCGACCGACGACGTCCCGCCGACCTCGCACGCGCAGCCGCTGACCAACGTCTTCCGCGCGGACGTCGTGCGGCCGGCCGGCACGCCGATCCTGGACCGCGAAGAGGTGCTGGCCCAGGCCCCCGCCGCCGAGGACGACCGGTTCCGGGTTCCGCGTATCCTCGGGGAGGACTGAGGTGTCCACAACAGCATCAGGCTCCGACGTCACCCGGCGCACCGCCGCCGACCTGGCCGGCGCCATCGCCTCCGGCGAGCTGACCGCGGTCGAGGTCACGCAGGCGCATCTGGACCGGATCGCCAAGGTCGACGAGAAGGTGCACGCCTTCCTGCACGTGGACGCTGAGGGCGCGCTCGCCGCGGCCGCGGCCGTGGACGCCAAGCGCGCCGCGGGGGAGCGGCTCGGCCCGCTGGCCGGCGTGCCGCTCGCGCTCAAGGACGTGTTCACCACCCGCGGCATCCCGACCACCTGCGGCTCGAAGATCCTCGAGGGCTGGCTGCCGCCGTACGACGCCACGGTCACCCGCAGGCTGCGGGAGGCCGACGTGGTGATCCTCGGCAAGACCAACATGGACGAGTTCGCGATGGGCTCCTCCACCGAGAACTCCGCCTACGGGCCAACCCGCAACCCCTGGGACCTCGAGCGCATCCCCGGCGGCTCCGGCGGCGGCTCGGCGGCCAGCCTCGCCGCGTTCCAGGCCCCGCTTGCCATCGGCACCGACACCGGCGGCTCGATCCGCCAGCCCGGCGCGGTCACCGGCACCGTCGGCGTGAAGCCCACCTACGGCGGGGTCTCCCGGTACGGCCTGGTCGCCTTCTCCTCCAGCCTGGACCAGGGCGGCCCGTGCGCGCGCACCGTCCTCGACGCGGCGCTGCTGCACGAGGCGATCGCCGGGTACGACCCGCTCGACTCCACCTCGATCGACGCGCCGGTGCCGCCGGTGGTCGAGGCGGCCCGCCTCGGCGCGAGCGAGGGAGTCAGGGGTCTGCGGATCGGCGTGGTCAAGCAGTTCGACGGCGAGGGCTACGCCCCGGGCGTGCGGCAGCGGTTCCGCGAGTCGGTGGACCTGCTGGCCGAACTCGGCGCCGAGATCGTCGAGATCGACGCACCCTCCTTCGACTACGCGCTGCCCGCCTACTACCTGATCGCGCCGAGCGAGTGCTCCTCGAACCTGGCCCGCTTCGACGCGATGCGCTACGGCCTGCGGGTCGGCGACGACGGCAGCCGCAGCGCCGAGGAGGTCACCGCGCTCACCCGCGAGGCCGGCTTCGGCGCCGAGGTCAAGCGCCGCATCATGCTCGGCACCTACGCGTTGTCCTCCGGCTACTACGACGCCTACTACGGGCAGGCGCAGAAGGTCCGCACCCTGATCATCCGCGACTTCGACCGGGCCTTCGAGCGCGCCGACGTGCTGGTCTCGCCGACCACGCCGACCACCGCGTTCAGGATCGGCGAGCGCGCGGACGACCCGATGGCGATGTACCTGGCCGACCTGTGCACCATCCCGACCAACCTGGCCGGCAACGCGGGCATGTCGGTGCCCTGCGGCCTGGCCCCTGAGGACGGGCTGCCGGTCGGCTTCCAGATCCTGGCGCCCGCGCTCAAGGACGACCGGCTCTACCGGGTCGGCGCGGCCCTGGAGGCGGCGCTGCTCGACCGGTGGGGGCACCCGATCCTGGAGGAGGTCCCGGCGCTGTGAGCAAGGACAAGAAGGCCGCGGCCAAGAAAGACAAGCCGGTCGTCAAGGTCCCCGCCAGCACGGTGGGCCGCGCGGTGTTCGCCGGCACCCAGGCGTTGGGCGCGGTCTCGGCCGCCCGCGCGCTGCGCACCGCGCGGGCCAAGGGCGACAAGCTCGCGCTGACCCACGCCATCCTCAACGCCGCGCTGCTCGTGGTGACGCTGCTGCTGGCCAAGCGCACGATGCGCGAGGCCAAGCGGGCCGCGGAAACCACGGCCGCGGCCGAGCCGCTGATGCTCCCCTCCGGCAAGTGAGAAGGACGAACCCACGAGATGAGTGTGACGACCGAAGAGCTCCTCGGGTTCGACGAGGCCCTGGAGCGGTACGACCCGGTGATGGGCCTTGAGGTCCATGTCGAGCTGGGTACGAGCACGAAGATGTTCTGCTCCTGCCCGACCGAGTTCGGTGCCGAGCCGAACACCCAGGTCTGCCCGACCTGCCTCGGGCTGCCCGGCTCGCTGCCGGTGGTGAACGGCACCGCGGTCGAGGGCGCGATCCGGATCGGCCTCGCGCTGCACTGCGAGATCGCCGAGTGGTGCCGGTTCGCGCGCAAGAACTACTTCTACCCGGACATGCCGAAGAACTTCCAGACCTCGCAGTACGACGAGCCGATTTCGTACAACGGGTACCTGGACGTCGAGGTGGAGGGGCAGACCTTCCGCATCGGCATCGAGCGCGCGCACATGGAGGAGGACACCGGCAAGTCCACCCACGTGGGCGGCGCGACCGGCCGGATCCACGGCGCGGAGTACTCGCTGGTCGACTACAACCGGGCCGGCATTCCGCTGATCGAGATCGTCACCAAGCCGATCGAGGTGCCCGGGCACCTGGCCCCGGCGGTGGCCCGCGCGTATGTCACCGAGCTGCGCGAGCTGATCAGGGCCCTGGGCGTCTCCGAGGCGCGGATGGAGCGCGGCCAGATGCGCTGCGATGTGAACCTGTCGCTGCGGCCCAAGGGTGAGACCAAGTTCGGCACCCGCTCGGAGACCAAGAACGTCAACTCTCTGCGATCGGTGGAGCGGGCCACCCGTTTCGAGATCCAGCGGCACGCCGCGGTGCTGGCCTCGGGCGGCAAGATCGTGCAGGAGACCCGGCACTTCCACGAGAACGACGGGACCACCACCTCGGGCCGAGTCAAGGAAGAGGCGGAGGACTACCGCTACTTCCCCGAGCCGGACCTGGTACCGGTCGCCCCGTCGCGCGAGTGGGTCGAGCAGCTGCGCGGCACGCTGCCGGAGTCCCCGACCGTGCGGCGGCGCAGGCTCGCCGAGGAGTGGGGCATCTCCGACTTCGACATGCAGACCGTGGTCAACGCGGGGGCGCTGGACGCGATCGTGGCGACCATCGACGCGGGTGCCCCGGCCGATCAGGCCCGCAAGTGGTGGACCAGCGAGCTGGCCCGGGTCGCCAACGAGCGCGGCGTCGACGTGGCCGAGCTGCCGATCGCCCCGGCGCAGGTGGCCCGGGTGGTCGCGCTGATCGCAGCAGGGGAGCTGACCGACAAGCTGGCCCGGCAGGTGGTCGAGGGCGTGCTGGCGGGCGAGGGCGACCCGGACGCGGTGGTCGCGGCGCGCGGCCTCAAGGTGGTCTCGGACGACTCGGCGCTGCTCGCGGCGATCGACGAGGCGATCGCCGCCAACGCCGCGGTCGCCGAGAAGATCCGCGGCGGCAACCACGCCGCGGTCGGCGTCATCATCGGCGCGGTGATGAAGGCCACCCGCGGCCAGGCCGACGCGGCCCGGGTCCGCGAGCTGGTCCTCGGCCGCCTGTCGTAGGCAGGCACTGAGCCTGCGACCGCTGAGCCAGCAGCGATGACGGAGAAGTAAGACGGCGGGGCCTGCCCCATCCAATCGGTGCAGGCCCCGCCGTCTTTGTCCAAACCCGCATTGCCGCCGCGGCCGGCTACTGGAGCAGTTCCGCCTGAAGGATCATCACCTGCTTGAACGGCGCGAACTGGAGGCCCGCGGGTCCAGACTGGGTGATCACTGCGACGGTGTCACCCGAGACGAACGACCCGTACTCGGCGACCTTGCCACTGCCCTTGACCGTCGAATACTCGCCGTTCACGCCGCTCGACAGCACGACGAGATCCTGCGCCGCGACGTTGCTCGGTACTCCGGTGATCGCCGTCGAGAGGGCGGGCTCGTCCAGTGCCGTGAGGTTGCCATCCGCCAACGCGGACTGAGCGGCGGAGGCCGCCTTGTTGTCGGCGAATTGGAGCAGGTAGATCGTCGTTGTCGCGTTGTCGGTGGCGTTCCAGCTCGCGGCGGCCGTGTGTCGTAGCCCGTATTCGGCGAGGATTCGCTTGCCGTCCTGGTCGATGAACAGCGGTGACGGGTCGGCGAGCCAGCCGTCGACGGCGTTCTTCACCGGCTGGGTCGTCGCGCCGACGGGCTTCGGTAGCAGCAGCTTTCGAATATCGGCGAGGTGTTGCCCGGATTCCGCGCCAGCTGAGGAAGCAGGCGCGGGCTGGCCGGCCGGAAGCGCAGGGAGGCTGAGCTGCGGGAAGGCGTACCGGCCGTCTGAGGACGTGCCGAGGCCGGGCATATCGGTGCGCTGTGGGATCGCGAGCGCGAAGGCGGTACCACCGCCGACGGCGATCATTACGGCTACCGCGCCAGTCCAGCGCAAGGCGTTGCGACGCCTGCGTGACCGGCGAGCTGCAGCCTCTGCGAGCCGCGCCGACTCGGCCTCGATCAAGGCAGGGTCGGGAGTGGCAGTGGCAGCGGGGATGATGCCATCGGCCGGATCGGCAGCTGCGGTGTCAGCACCGGTTGGGTCGGCAGCATCAGCAGCGGCGGCGGTGGTATCGGCGGCGGCAGCGCTGGCTGGGTCGGCAGTGGTGGTGACGGTTCCCGCTGGGGTGCCGGCGGCCGGGTCGGGAGCGGCTGGAGCGGTAATGGCGGGGTCGGCGGCTTGAGCCTCCGGGAGCCGGGTCGGGTCGATCGGCTCGGCCGCCTCGTCGGGCAGTCCTGTGTCTGTCGTCATCACGGCCTCACTGATCAATACTCTGAGACGTCTTGAGCCGGTCGAGCTGCTGTGCGACCAGCGTCGCGACCGAGTTCTGGTCGAGCGGCGCGGTTTCCTGCGCGTCGACCACCACCTCGACGTCCCCGCTCGACGCGACGCACAGCATCTCGTCGAGCTTGTCGCTGCCGAATCCGGGCGGGAGCACGCACTTCGCCTGCCCGTATCCGGGCACTGAGGCACCGTTGCGGAAGACGTTCAGGTTCGAAACCAGGCTGTCGAAGCCGGCCGCAGCGCTCTTGGCGTCCTTGACGTCGAACTGGAGCAACTCGACCGAGACCACGACGGCGGTGGCCGACTGCTGGGTTTGCATGGTGCGGACCGCGACGCCCTTGAGGTGCGTGTTGGCCAGCGCCCCCTTGACGCTCGACATGTCGGACTTCGGGATTCCGGAGAGCAGGTCTTCAAGCTGCGAGGTGATCTGCGCGGCCGGAACGAAGCTGTTGTTGCCGTAGCTCCCGTCGTACGGCCCAGGCGTGTATCCGCTCGGCATGGGCAGCAGGTACGCGAACAGCGAGCCGTAGTGCGAGCCGTCGGATCGCACACCGCCGGTCACCGGTGCCGGCTTGACTGCGGCGGCAGCGCGCGCGGCGGCGATCGTCTCGTTGTTGCGGTCTTCCCGGTGCTGCACGATGGCCACGCCGATCCCCGCGCCGACAGCGATGGAAAGCACCGCGCCGACGGCAATCAGCACTTTGCTACGCGGGAGGGTGCGCTTGGTGATGGGGCGTGCGAACTCAGGTGGCAGTGTCGTGGCTGGCGGTGTTGCCGCAGGCAGAGCAGGTAGCTCCTGGGGGAATGGCTGCGGCTGCGGCTGGGTCTGGGGTTGGGTGTGTTGCGGCTCGGTCTGGTTCTGGGGTTCCATCACAGCCTCGCCATCTGCTGCGTGATCAGCTTGCTGATGATCGACGGATCCGGGGCGTGGTTCTTCGAGGTGACCCAGAAGTCGACGGCCAGGTCTCCGTGCACGGCAACGGCGAAGTCGTCGTTGTAACCGTCGGAGGCGGAGAACTCGTATCCGGCTGCTGTGACGCTGTCCGGCAGGGTCAGCGTATTGCTGCGG
>Ga0070741_10010076_pt1 | contig 18017 bp, 19 predicted proteins | sample Coa_R1_4_FD_66440 | JGI IMG/M metagenome (GOLD analysis project Ga0070741, IMG submission 66440) | Surface soil microbial communities from Centralia Pennsylvania, which are recovering from an underground coalmine fire - Coalmine... | ecosystem: Environmental > Terrestrial > Soil > Unclassified ...
CAAGCCCCGATTCACTTTGCCGCAACAGTTGTAAGTGCGCGGCGGATTGCGATATTCATAACTCCACAACACACGTCCTGTTTCCGCATCCAGCGCATAGATCGCATTCTCCGGCCGGGTCAGGTACATGATGCCATCCACTACGAGGGGAGTCGTTTCGAATTTCTCCTGGTGCCGCCCCTGAAAGAGCCACTTGACGTGCAGCCGGTTGACGTTCTGAGTGTTGATCTGATCGAGACGGCTGAACCGCCAACTGTTGTAGGTGTTCGAATACATCAGCCAGTTGCCCGGCTCCTGATCGGCCTTCAGAAGCCGCTCGTAAGTGACAGGTAAACCTTGCCCGCTCGCTGGCGGCGCTGCGCCGGCGGCCGCCGCGAAAATCAGAATCACGCAGGTCCAGATCGGATGTGCTCTCATTGCCCCCCCCGCAAAGAATTTAGGTAAGCCACCAAATCTTCCAGGTCCTTCTTGCTGAGGATCCCCCCGTACGGAGGCATCAGCGACGGGTTATCGTGCCGGATCTCTTTTACATTCTCTTTCAAGAACGAACGAAGATTGTCGCTCGTGTCCCGCAATTGAATGGAAATGTCGTCTTCGTTCAGGCGGATCCCGGTTACGGTCTGGCCAGATTTCAGGACCACCTGAATAGCCCGGTAGTTTATCGGCACGTCCGCTTCGGGCTTGACCAGAGATTCTTCCAGGTACTTGAGCCCCCGGCGGCGGCCGATGTCCGTCAGATCCGGCCCCAGATTGCCGCCTTGTTTATTGATGGAATGGCATGCGGAGCACCCCGATTTGTCGTAAACCAATTTTCCCGCCGCCGGGTCTCCCGGGGCCTTCTCCATAAGCCCCGACGATCCGATTTTCTTTACGAACGCGACAATCCGCCATATTTCATCGTCGGTCGCGCGGACTGGCGGCATCTCCGAACCGGGAATCCCGTTGCGAATGGTCGCGTAAAGCTCCGCGTCCGAGCCGCCATAGCGATACTGGCCGGCCGTGAGGTCAGCCCCCCTCCCGCCTTCTCCGTGGGACCCATGGCAGTAAGAGCAGTGAGTTTGAAACAACCCTGCACCCTGTTCTACATCCTGCGGCGTGTCAAAAGGATTTTTCTCTGCGGGCGCAGGCATCCGTTGTCTCTGCGCGCAAAGCGGCGCGAGCAGCGCCAGAAAACAGAAGCTAGTTTTCAGGAGAATCGACATATTGCATCCAGGATTTTCCTTTCCCGCTCCCGGGTAGCTGAAAGTATACAACGCCTGCTTGCTTTTGAAAAATCCGGCCCAAGCAAGGGTTAGCGGAAGCTCCGCCAGCAAATTAGCTGTGGCCCCCCGCAGGAACTCCTCATGAAATGGATGGCAAAAATCCACCGGAGCGAGAGGAGCCGGCAGCACGGCTGCCCCAGAGCGCGGTTCTTCGCCCGCAGAGCGGCCACCGGATCCTTTCAGCGAAGCGTCGCCCCCGAGAACAGGAGAAGTCCGCTCCAGGAACCTCGTTCGGATAAGGCGTTCGAGCCGATTGGCCGGTTAGCACGTCCAGGCCGCCATCCGGGAAAACGGGCGCTTTTTCAGCGGCGCCGGCCCGAAGCACTTCCTGGCGGGCCCAGGCGCGGCCTTTGGCTTCACGAGATCCAGGTCAATTATCCGCGGGCGCCTTGCGTGCGAAGCCGCCTAGGCTGGAGCGATTCATCGGCCCCTGCGGGGAGTTGTGATCCCTAATTACGCCGGGGCCGCCGCCAGAGGTTAGGATTTTTGCTTCAGCAATTCCTTCCAGCGCGCCCAAGCTTCTGTGCGGGCTTTCCGGTTGCCCTCACTTGCATCCGGGGCTTCCCCCGCGCGCATGAAACCGTGCCCCGCTCCTTCATAAATAACAGCCTCGTAGGTTTTGCCCGCCTTCTTCATTTCATCCCGCGTGGCCGGAATTGTGGCGTCGATGCGCGCGTCATTGCCGGCGTAAAAGCCGTAAACAGGGGCCTTTATGCGCGCCATGGCTTCCGGCGGCGGCGGAGGCCCATAAAAAACGAAAGCTGCGGCAAGATCGGCGCGATTTGCGGCAAACCGGAAGCTCTGACCGCCGCCCCAGCAAAATCCTGTGACAGAAAGCTTGCCGTTAGACGCGGGGAGCTTGAGGCCATAATCCGCCGCGGCGTTCAGATCAGCGGTGATCTGATTCGGGTCGAGGTGGCCGATGGCCTCCCCTACCCGGCCCGCAGGAAAGGATGTCGTGCGGCCGCCGTTGGGCCCCATGCCCGACAGAAGGTCAGGAGCTACAGCAATGTAACCCGCCTCTGCGAGCTGATCGGCGAGATCCTCCACCCAATCCGTCAGGCCAAAGATTTCGTGGATCACCAGCACAACGGGAGTTTTGTTGCTCGACTCCGGATATGCGATGAACGTTTCCACCGAGCGCCCATCATGTTTCACAGTCACCCATTCGCGATGGCGGGGAGACTTGTCCACTCGCTGGCGCGCCCAGTCCTGCGCGGACAGCCCCAGCGCCACGACGGTGAAAAGCAAAACGATCCTTGCTGCGGGGCGAATCATGGTTTTTCCCTCCGTGTGATGCGGCGGCACGATTTGCGGACCGGCGGAGCCGACGGAAAGAGCTGCCAATCATGCCGGCGCATCGTTTTCCCTGTCATTGTAAGCGATGAAGCCCCGGCTCGTTGGGCGGCTCCCGGATCATCCGCCCGGCGTCAGCCGGTGGGCCGGCCGCAAACAGGTTTCTGGCGGTCAAAACTGCGTAATGCTCAAGAGATTGCCGTCCGGGTCATTGAACCACGCGATTTTAGCCCCGCTGGGCGATGACCAGACACCCAGTTCATCTTGGGAGGTCAATCCGTCAAAGCGTCTCATCTGGATTCCAGCGCCTGCCAGGTCCCGCACGGCCGCCCTGACGTCGGGGACCTGCCAGCCCAATACCGTATGTACGGCGGGCTTCAACTCCTGAACGAAGCTAATGCGCAGCATCGTCCCGCAGGCGTCAAAAACCAACGCAAATGGAGATTCGTCGCGCAAGAGCCGAAGTCCGAGGACATCCCCATAAAAAGCTTTGGCGCTGCCAGGATTGGTGGCGCAAACGAAGGCGATCGCCGGACAGGAGCCAAGAATGGAACGCGGCGTCATCGGCATGCAAACTCCCGCAATCAGGCCAGGCGCACCGAAAATCTCTTTCGGCATGGCGCCGCAATGGGCAGGTCCGCCATGAGCTCTAGGAAATGGCGAAGCGGCAGATGTAACCGGCGTACTTGCCGTTGCTGGGCCGCGTGCCGGCCATGCCTGCATCCGGATAATACAGGCAGCCCCGATAGAGCGCGAGGCCGTGCGGCTCCGGATCAGCGCCCTTTGCGAGTTGAAACGCTTCCAAGACGCGGCCATCCTCCTCGTCCAGCCGTTGGATAACCCAGTCGTTGGAGAACAGCACCCACACGGCCCCACGGTCCCACACAACGCCGTGCGCCCGGCCCAGCTTTAACGGGATCGTGTGCAGGACGTGGAAATCCGGATCCACATGCATCAATTTTCCGTAGCCGCGGGCCGTGATCCACAAGCTATTCTGCGCCCAGTTCAGCTCATGAATCGCGCCGCCCGGCAAGGGAAACCTGGCAAGGGTTTTCCCCGTCGCGCGATCTACTTTGAGAACCTCAGCATCGTCGCCGTCTGCGGGGCGGCGCGGGCGTACCTTGAGCGCTCCGTTCGCCGCCAGCCATAGGAACCCGCCCCCATAGGCGATGCCGCTGGTGTTGTAAGATTCCGTCTCCACGCGCCGGAGCACCTCTCCCGTTCTCCAATCCAGCAGATGGGCGGCGTCAGTCACTTGATCGCCGACCCAGAGGCCTTCCTCGGTGGCTTCCAAGGCATTGGGATGGCCGTCGGGGGACTTCCACAAGATCTCGACTTTCGGCTTGCGAACGGGAAGTTCCGCCGCCCCCAGCACGCCCGATCCTAGCGCCGCCAGCAGCGCTTCCCTTCTGGTGGGCAAATAGAAACGCTTTTCCGAGAAGCAAGCCGGAGACCGATTGGGCATCGCGCGCTCCTTTTCTCCGCACGTCGACCAGCGGCGGCAGTCTGGTGATATCACCGGGGGACAGTGGCTGTCAAGCCGATTGGCCCGGATTTCGTTGCTTCGTGAGGGCGCGGCCGTCGCTTTTGCAAAGGGCGGCTGCTCCTCCTGCGCCATTCTGTGGCTTCAGCCAACCAAAGCGCGTGCCATCACTCCTCCGGCCAAGCGCCCAAAAGGCGCCGGAGCACCACAAGTTGCCCGAGATGATATGAATTATGATCAGCGACCAGAAGCGCCTCGCGCAGAATAGTCTGCCCGTCGCCGTGCGGGATGCGGCCGAAAAGGTCGGTCTTCGCGTTCTTTACCAGCTTCTCCATGGCTTTCAGGTCCGAGCGAAAACCTTCCACGCTCCTATCCCAGGCGGTTTTGCCGGGAGGGGCTTCGGTCTTGGGCCAATAGCCTGCCGGGAATTCCGGCGAAACGTGTTTCGGATTGGTGCTGAATTCCAGTATGTCCCACTGCGCGATGCGCATGTGCTCGAGTAATTGCCAGACCGTGTGGGCCGCGCCCGCGGGTTTGACGCCCCGAAGTTTGGGCGGCCAGTTTCGAATGACGTCATCGAAGGTTAAATGAGCGCCGCCGCCGTTTAACAAATACACGACGTGCTTCCGCAAGGCACTATGAGTGTCTTTTCTCATCGAGAGGCCTCCAAAGCCAGCTTGCCGAATTCTCGCACGGCGCAGCGTTTCTTCCAGGCAGTCGGCCCGGCCGTCTCAGCCCGAGAGATCTCGCCGCCCCGGTTCCCGCGTTATATTGACCCTTATGCACACCGGCGGCGGCGCCACCAAACAAAGACCTGCCGGGCCACGGGCTGCCGCACGAGCCGTCCCTCCGCCGGCTGCATGCACGAGGGGCCGGCGCCGAAGACTGTCCAGCCTTTGTCAGTCAGGTCGGGAAGCCGGGCACACTTCTTGCAACAGCTTTGCCCAAGCCGCCTTCTCCGCTGCGGGCCGAAACAACGGCCGGAGCCGCAAACACCACTGTGTGAGGTTCGCATAAAAGGCGCAATCCGACTCGGCCCGAAGGAGCAAAGCCGCTAGCGCGGCTGTATCCCCCACGGGAAAATAGCCGGGATAGCGTTCGCCCAGCAGCCCCACCGAGCCGGAGATACGCGACGCCAGCACAGGGGTCCCATCCGCAACAGCTTCCGAGATCACATTCGCGCCGCCTTCCATGCGCGAGCTCAGCACAACCAAGCGGCTCGAGCGAATCAGCCGGCGTGCTCGCCCGCGCGGCAACCCCCCCAGCCATCGGTAGCGCGGATTGCGCACTTGCTCGGAGCGCGCCATCTGCGCCATCCTTTCCTCCATCGGGGCCCCGGCTTGCAGGATGCGGATGCGGGACTCCTTTGGAAGCAGTCGGCTCGCATATGCGGCCCGGAACGGATCTTTGACCCCGCGCAGATGCCCGACTACGCAAACGTCGAAAAAATCCGTCCGGCGGCGGCCGCCAGCGGTTCTCTCCGCAGATTGGTAAATCACCCGGGCTTTGGGCCGCAAGTTTGCGGGTAATTCGTTTACCGCGAGCGGCTGTAGCACAATCAGCCGCGAAGCCAGTTCCAGCGCGCGTCGGGCTCGCTGCAACCGGTGAATGTCCCGGTACACATCGGTGCCGGTGAGAGCCAAGATGACCGGTTTTCCCGGATGCTGCTCTTGAAATGCAAAAACGGACGCCGCGCTGCGGCGGGCGTGCAAAGCCACGAGCAACTGGCAAGGCTGGTTCTCGTATGCCGGCACGATCGACACTTTGTGCCCCAGCTCACGCAGAATGCGGCTCCACCGCAGGGCTGTTACCCGATTGCCATACAAGCTCCCAGGTGGCGCCGGACACGACATGCAGATTCGCATCGGTTAGGGGCATAATACTACCAGCATGCGGGCAACGGAACTGGAAACAATGCTGCGGGACGCTCGCCGCAGAACCCTCGAGTTAGTTTGCGATCTGACAGAGGCGCAGATGCGAGTGCCTCTGCTGGCCATCATCAATCCGCCCGTCTGGGAGATCGGCCACGTGGCCTGGTTCCAGGAAAAATGGGTGCTGCGGCACTTGCTGGGCAAGGATCCGATTCGGCCGGACGGGGACGCGATCTGGGATTCCGCAGTGATCGCGCATGATGATCGGTGGAGCACGCTTCCCCGCTCCGCGACGTTGCGGTACATGCAGGAAATCTTCGACCGGGTCATCGACAGCCTACCCCAAGGCGATGTCGCGGACTCCGAAGCCTACTTCTACTGGTACTGGCTGGCCGTAATGCACGAAGATATGCACGGCGAGGCTCTCATGTACACGCGGCAGACGCTGGGGTATCCGGAGCCGGAGCTTGCCCTGGAAGGGACGGCCGGCCTTGGGCAAGAAACCGGCGGGGGCTGGGACGGGCCAGAGGCGGAGGGGGATGTTTTCATGCCCGGAGGCTTGTTTCAACTGGGAGCCAAGCCGGGCAAAACGTTTGTGTTTGATAACGAGAAATGGGCGCACGCGGTCAAAGTGCAGTCCTTTGCCATCTCTCGCACCCCCGTAACCAACAGGCAATTCGCCGAGTTTGTGAACGACGGCGGCTACCGCAGGCGAGGCCTCTGGAGCGAGGAGGGATGGTCCTGGCGCGAAAAGGCGCAGGCCGAACACCCGGTTTACTGGATTCCCCAAACCGGCGGTCGCTGGATGCGCCGGCATTTCGACCAGATCGTCCCGCTGGGGGAGGATCTGCCGGTGATTCACGTGAATTGGTACGAGGCTGAGGCCTACTGCGCCTGGGCGAAGCGGCGGCTGCCGGCCGAGGCCGAGTGGGAAATGGCGGCGTCATGCGAATCGCCGTCCAGCGGCAAAAAGCGGGAATTTCCTTGGGGCGATGAGCGCCCGACCGCGGAGCGGGCGCATCTGGATGCCCGGACTCTCGGCTGCGTTCCCGCCAGCGACCTAGCCGCCGGGGACAGCGCGGCAGGCGTGCGGCAATTGATTGGCAACGTCTGGGAGTGGACGGCCAGCGACTTCCAGCCCTATCCCGGATTTGTCGTGGATCCTTATAAAGAATATTCCCAGCCTTGGTTTGGCGCCGGGCGCAAAGTGCTGCGGGGCGGGTGCTGGGCCACACGCTCGCGCCTGATTCGTAATACCTGGCGAAACTTCTATACAAAAGACCGGCGCGATGTTTTCGCCGGCTTCCGCACCTGCGCCGCAGATTGAGCGGCTGTGCAGCGCAACGTCTTTTCCGGCGAGACCAGCGTCGGCCATTGCGCGCGCAGCGAGGGAATTTAACGGCGCTGTTCTATCCTGGCAATGGTTCCAGACGGCGGCGGAACGGCGCGTCAGGCCGGGCTGTGAAGCTCTTTTCCCGCCGAAAAGATTCCACTTCGACAAGCGGCGTGAAATCCAGCGCGAGGCCGGCGGGAAAACTCATTCTGCGGGCCCACTCGACGGCTTCGGGCTGCATCACGTGGGTCGCTTCAAAGTTGACCAACTTCCAGGCGATCATCTGCTGCAATCTCCGCGCGGCTTCCATCGTCGTGTCAGCCGCGGAGGTGCGCGTCCAAAGACACACGAACCCGTTCCTCGGATCGACATTGGGGTGAAAGACAGGTTTGGCCAGAACGGCCTCGATGGGCACGGAGGGGAAAAAGCGAGGAAATCGAAACGCGACGCGATGCGACCGCGCGAGAACAGGTTTGCCGCGGGCTAGGCTCAAGATGCCGCATGTCTGATGAATCATTGCTTCGAAAATGTCGCTATCGGCCAGCGACCGGCGCCGGAGCACTTCGAGCACCCCGGGGTTGGTCTGCGCAAGCTGGCCTAGCAATTTCCACTCCTGCTCCAGCCGGCGGTCGCGCGGCGCCGCGGGCCTCTCGGTTCCCGGCGCTGAAAGCGGGCGGGGCGAAGTTTGCCGGCTAAGCGTGTTACCCATTGGTAGCAACCGTCGAAACGCGCAGGACGTCGTTCGGCCGCACACCCTGTTCGGGCAGTGTGACGGTAAAGTCCAAAGCCGTGCCGTTCCACACCACCTGGGGTTCCCCGTCGCCCTGGAGAACGTCGCCGCGCTCGCGCAGGTCGTAGAGAATCTCATCGAGCACGGCGTCCAGAGTTTCGTCCTCGTCGATATCGACGTTGTAGCGGGTCTCACCCTTGATCGTGTCGAAGTACATCTGATACTTGGCCATAGCGTCTATCGAATCGGGGCGCGCCTGTCCGGGGCATCCCGCCCGGCTCCCGGTTCGCCCGGCAGCATATACATTTTCAAACCTTCCGGCAGGTCATCGACGGTCCACTGGCAGCGGCTGCACTGGCCGTTAGCAAAATCCCAGCAAGGGCGGCACTGCGGCCGGCCGCAGTTGGCGCAGGCGCGCAGGTCGGCGTCGGCCGCCTCGGCGAGGCACAGTTGGCAGCGCCCCTGTTTCATCCGGGGGCCGAAGCGGCGGTCCCACCAGCGTCCATCGGGCGAAAACACCGGCACGCGATTCTGCTCGCACAGCCGGCACCGGCAGTGCTCGAAGATCCAGCACGTCTGATCACAAACGGTCAATCCGCAGCGCGGGCACTCGAATGCCAGGCTCCGGCCGATCCGGCGGTTGCAGAGGCCGCAACGCTGGGCTTTCGAGCGGCGCAAGAGCAGAACCATGGCCGCCGCCACAAACGCAACCAGCGGAGACAGCCCCAGGGTCCGGTCGGCTGTGGCCGGGCTGCCGAAATAGCGCACCCCGATCGCCGCTGCCGAGGATCCTGCGGCTATCAGAAGCGGAGACCAAGCGCGCTCCAGCTCCACGTCGAAGAGCCGCAAGATTCCAAAGGTAAGCACGCCGACAACAACTGCGGCGCCGACGGAAGCCGCGGGATTGACCAGCGCCGCGAGCAGTTGCAGCACAGCCAACAGGAAACAAGACGCGGCGACAATCGTGGCTTTGCGTCCGCTCATTGCGGCTGATCCCTTTCGAAGCGGATCGTATGCAAGTGCTGCTCGGGAATCCCCAGTTCGGCGGGAGTGAGCTGCGCCCAAGGGGCGCTGCGGCTCACGCGGCTGATCGTTTCTTCCTCAGTCACTTGATTCGATCCGCAATGCGGGCAGGCGCCCCGCCGCCGTATCACCGTTACGCGCTGCATCGGCGGCCACCGCTCCCGGCACGCTCCGCACCGGGCCTGCACACAGATCGGCCAATCGAGCAGGAGAACCGGCTCCGTCCCGGCAACAGCCGGCGCCGACGCAAGCAGATCTGCGATCGTCAGCCCCCTGCTGTTTCCGCCGCGCACCGCTTCGGCGTCCCGCTCAGAAATCATGCAAGCTTCCGGAGCGTGAAACGGGCAGGCCTCACTCCGGCGCAGAGTAAACGTTTCCGCCTTCACCGGAAGCGCGAGGGTCAGCTCGATCGACCAGGCCTCGGATGCAGAATCCAGCAAGCGGCGCAATCCGATCTCCACCTGCATGGCTCCAATCACGGCGGCCATGGTCGGCGTGCTGGGGTACGGACGTTGTTCGACCGCCGCGGCGGAGGTCCAGCAGGACCGCACGGCCGATTGCCACGTGGTGAGCAATTCGCGCCGTTTCCTCCCGCTCAGGCCGCAGCAATAGCAGGCTGCCGGCCGCCCGGGGAAAAAGGTCACCCGCCCGTGGGAGTAGTTCGGTCCTCCCAATCCGGCGTCGCACACAGGCCGGTCCAGCTTGGTCGCGATGTACGCAATTTCCAACCGGGCTGACTCGCTGTCAACGCAGCTAAACAGAATATCGGCTGCGGCGATCGGGCGAAACCCGAGGCCGGCGATCTCATCTTCCACAGCCTCGATTTCCGTATCGGGGAAGATTTGCGCGGCGGCTTGGGCCAGCGCGCGCGCTTTATTCGATCCGGTTGCCCCCGAAGTTCGAAACAGGATGGAACGTGTCAGGTTGCTCGGCTCAACGATATCGGGATCGACAATCATCATCTTGCCGACGCCGAGCAATCCGAGGGCTTTCACCACCTCATTGCCCAGAGCTCCGGCTCCCACGACGATCGCCTGCAACTGCCGCAGGCGGCGTCTTTCAAAGGCAGTGTTCTCCAACCTCGAATAGTCTGCACGCCAAGATTGCGCCGGCTCGGGATGCGGAACGGTTGGCAGGCTCACCGGGAATCATTGTACCAAGCGGGTTCAAGTGCGCCGGCGTTGTGGAAGGCGGCTGGCTGGAACGTTGCTCGAAAAGCGGCGCGCGCCGGGCTGGTGCGATTCGAAGCAATCCTGAATGTGGAAAAAAAAAGACAGACCCCCCGGGCCGGCAGTTTGCGAAACACATTGTTCCAGGCCGGAAAGGCCTGTTGCTTCCGGCCGCAAGCCTCGGCCCTGGGGATCGCTTCGCTCGGCAAAACCTGTGACTACATGCTTTGTGCTTTACTCGTGGGCGCTTTTGGTATACTGTCGATCCCGCAGTGGGGAAGCCCGGCCGATGAGTCTGTATCAGACGCTCTACTACATGTCCCTGGTGGGTAGTATGGCGGGCCTTTTTTCCTGGGGACTGGTCGCTTTAATCTCAGCCGCCCTGCCCTCCCAGGAGACCATCTGGGTCGCGGACCTGGTCTCGACGACCATCTTGGGGGCCTTCATCGGCGGCTTGACGGTCGCTTTCACCGACCGCTGGGCCGGCAGCCGGGTAATGCCGCGCTGGGTGGTCTCCGGAACGGTGATCGGGATGGCGGCCGGGTTGGTCGCGGGCGGTATTCAAATCCCTATTACCAACAACTTGGCGGAGCAAGCGCCGGTAATCACCAGAGTGATCGCCTGGATGCTCGCCGGATCGCTCATCGGGCTGGGAGTCGGGCTGCGCTGGGTAGCCGTCAATAGTACCCGGGCGGCCCATGCCTTTGCCGGCGGCTTGTTGGGCGGCGCGATGGGGGGATTGCTCTTTGCCGCGCTGGGCAGCCGGATTCCCGACCTCTCGCAAGCCCTTGGTTTTGTTCTGACCGGCGTCGGCATATGCTTCGGAATCACTCTGGCTCCTATTCTGCTTCGGGATGGTGTGATACAATTCGTCTCCAGCGGCGATCCGCGAGCCCAGAGCAAGTTCGGGCGTTCGCGGAAGGAATGGGAACTGCAGCAAGGGGACACTTACGTGATCGGGAGCCAGAGCCAGGACCTGAGCAAAACCCGATATCGTCCGGATGTGGAGATCTTCATCCCTGATGCCGCAATCGCCCCGCGCCACGCTACGCTGTTCGGGCGGGAGAGACGCTTTTACGTGGCCCGCCATCCTGACGCCGGCGGTCCGGCAGGGCTGGCTCGCTATGTGCTGCGTGTTCGGGGCAAAACGGTCACCACCACCCAGGAACTGCACGATTCCGACGATATTCTGATTGGCCGAACGGCATTGAAATTCATTACCCGAAAGAAGTCCGACCAGGGATGACGTTCCAAGGCGCCAGGCGGGCCGGGCCAGGGATTTTCTTCGCCCTGTTGAGCGCCGCGGTTGTATGGTTGGCTCCGGAAGCCTGGGCGCAGGGGCAAACAGCTCATCTCGAATTCTCGGACAAGCTGCGGCTGGTGAACTGCGAGCCCACCTCAAGCAGCCCTTGTTTTCGAATCCGCGCGAATATCGTAGACGCCCAAGGCGCTCCCGTCTCCCCCGCACTGCCGCCTCCTGCTCAACTCGCCAAGAATTTAACGGTGCGCGCGGATGACCTCGAGGTCACCCCGTTCTATGCGGTAGCCGGAAGCTCTGGGGCCACGGTCGCGCGCAGCCGAATTGCCCTGATTCTCATTGATATCAGCGGCAGCATGAACGAGCCGATGGGAACGGGGCAATCCAGATTCGCGGCCGCCACTTCGGCGGCTTTGCAATTTCTGGACGGCTTTGAAAACGGCACGGACCGCGTAGCGATCGTTCCGTTTGAGAGTCACCAGGTCATCCAGACCATCCGTGCCGCTAAGTTCGCGAGTACGGTCGAGGAGGCCCGGCAGCAGGTGCGCTCGCTGCCGGCGCCGCAGCCGAAAAACAACACAGCGTTATTTTCCGCCGTAGACGCCTCGCTGGACGTCCTGGCGGCTCAAATGGCCGCCGCACAAACCTCGCCGGAAACCATGCTGGTCGTGATGACCGACGGGAAAAACGACGTCCGGCAAGGCGATGACCTCGGTTTACTCAGCGGACCTTCCGGCCTCGCCACGGTCGCAAACAAGGTTAAGGCGTCGGGCATTCAAGTGGTGTCGGTGGGGATTGGGGACAACCAGTCCATCGATTCCGACGCCATGCGGCAGATCAGCACGCAGTTTTACCTGGTTTCGGACGCCGAGAGCCTGAAGCGGGTTTTTTCGCTCGCGCGCAAGCTGCTGGTGAACCGCATCCAGGCCACGTTCACATCCCCCTGGGCGGACCGGGCCTCTCTTGCCGGTAAGACGCTGCATGTCCGGCTGTCGTTGAAGCTGGCGAACGGCGAGCAGATCAGCAGCAATGAGATCGTCTGGTCCACGCCGCAGATGGGAGTGCCGCTGTTCGAAGGGAAATGCGAAGCGCCTGAGATGAAAGCGCTTCTCGCGCAGGCGACGCCGCCAAGCACGGGCGGGTGGTGGGCGCTGCTGCGCCCCGTACTGGTATTCGTTTCGATCGGGGTCACGATTCTGGTGATGTGGTTTTGGGTGCCCCGGCTGGTTTGGCCGGAGCAGTACCTGGGAGAGTTGCCCGCAACGGCATCCGGCGGGCGCTGGTCGGGGCAAACGCAGATACGCCGCACGACCACGGGGCCGCGCCGGAACGCTCCCCCGGGATTTGACGCTACGTCCGCCGGCCGTGCGGGCGCTCAGAGAGGGCCCGGGGACGCGACGATTGTCCGGCCGCGGACCGATTTCGGGACCCGAACCCGCCTGGAAGGAAGGAGGCAACGGGAGTAGCAAGCAGCAGGCTCGCAGAATCTGAAACGGGTGGTCAGGATGGATCAAAGCAGTACTGAGTATTGGAGGTAATCAAATATGCCGCTGGTCAAAGTGATCCGCAAAGGTATCACGCCGGCTGTGCGCAAAGTGCCAACGTCCACTTGCGCGGCTATCATGCCTATGACGCTGGAACGAGTCGGCCAGGAGGTGGCTTCCGAAAACGAGGAGCCGACCAAAATTGAATCCGCGCAGGATGCTTTCGAAAAATTCCAGCCGCGGCTCGATTTCAAAGGCTACGCCGGAGAAGATGAAACCGAGTTCAAAGCCGAGTTTCGTTTTCGCAGCATCAAGGATTTTGACCCGGAGAACCTGCAAAAGCGCCAGGAGATCCGGAACGCCGACGGCGAGGTCGAGTACCTGCGAAACGACATCGCCGACCTGAAGAGCAACATCGATCTCCTGTACCGGCTGAAAGACCGCTGGAAGCTGCCGACCGTGCGCCGGGCCTGGAGCAACCCCAACCAGCGAAAGGAAATTGTTTCGGCGCTCGGGAAGCTTCGCAGCGAGCTCGAGAAGATCGCCGGCAAGGAAGGAGGCAAAGCTAATGCCTGAAGAGGTCGCCACCAAAACCAGGACCACTGCCGAAATTCTGGGCGAGAGCGCCGCCCGGGATTTGTTGCAGGATATCTTCGCCGACCTGCACCCGGGGCTGATCGATGAAACCCGCGATATCGCGAGCATTTTCACCCGCCAGTCGGCCAGCGAGTTTTTATCGCAACTAACCGATTTCGAAAAACTCCTCAGTGCAGAGGATAGCTACGAGCAGACGGTCAAGAAGATGCAGGAGCAGATTGACAAGGCAGAGAAGATGCGCGACCAGCTCCTGGCGCAGGTCTTCCAGAAGATCCGTCCGATCGAGAGAAGCTACCGCGAGCTGATGCTGTTTTTTGAGAACAGCAAGGTGCCCGATGGCAAGGTGAGAAAGCCGGTAGAGCTTTATATCTTCAACGCCGATACAAAGGCGATGAAAGACGTTTTTAGCATGAACATCGCGGCGTTTGAAAACTTCGTCCGCAAGAGGAACGATAACTTCAATTTCCGCGACGACATATGCAACGTGGTTGTCCCCGGCCATGTCCCGCAGCCGGTCCGCGAGAAGTTCGAGGATATCGCCAACGCCTGGGGGATGCTGCTGATCGGCGATATCGACGACGAAAAGTCGTTCAAGAACATCGAGCGCAACTTCCTGCCGGGCGGAAAGTACGAGTTCATGAAGCGCCCGGAGGACCGGGCCGCGGCCGATGTAGTGACCATGGGCTATCTGCAATTGCGGCCCGCGCATTGGTTCGAAAAAGAGGTGGACGGAGGCGACGATTTGTACGGGCCTCCTTCCCTGGTTTTCGCCGGCGCAGTGGCCCGGGCCGATGACGCCGTGGGCATCGCGCAAGGGCCGGTCGGTTCGCGCTTTGGGCAGATTGCCGGGGCCGAGAAAGCGCGCGTCGAGCCGCTGATCGGGGAGATGGAACATTTGAGCATGGAGCGCCAGCTCATTCCCATCATTCGCGACGCCGACAACCATTTGTGTTTCTTCGGCTGCCGCACGCAGGCGGAAGATCCATACGGCGTGTTGAAGTTCTTCACGTCGTACCGCATTCTCCGTTACCTCGAGCGTTGCTGCCGCCACTATTTGCTCCAAGTGGCCGGCCAAGTGCTCACCCGCGAGTTCATGGACGAGCAGATCGAAGCGCCCCTCAAGCGGCTGCTGGACGAGCAAGTGGAGCAGGGAACGATCCTCGGCTACGACCTGTTCGTGGACAAGGACTCGAACAAGCGGATGCAGGGAATCTGCGATATCACGCTCAATGTGATGCCGACCGGACCGGCCGAGACCTTTGTTCTGAAGATCGACGTGCCGGAGTTCAAGAAGCAAACCGCTGAGAAGAATTGAAAACTCGCGGAGGTCTGCTATGGATCGTCCCTTTAAGGTCGAGGCGGGATCGGCGGCGAAGGCTGCCGAAGACGAAGCCCGCGCGCAGAGAAGCGGGAATGCGGGGGCCGCTAAGCAGGCTCTCCGTTTGACGCCGCGCGCTTCCTCGGTCCCAACGCCGGAAGTCGCGCTGAGGGAGCAATTTCGGGCCTCGCACGAGATTCACATCAGCGCAGCGGACGGGCGGCGATTCGACCTGCCGCTGCCGACGCAGGACGAGGCGGCCGCCAGGCAGGCCGTACCCGAAGCCGCCGCCGGAGAGCGGACCGAGCCGGCTTCCGCGCCGCCTTCCCTGAAGCAGAAGCTTTTCAAATTCTTGGGTTGGAAGCATTAAGGATGTAATTTCGATTGCTGAAGCACAGGAGGTTGGATTATGGCAGCAACGCCGTATCGGTGCACGGTAACCATCGATGGCACCAAGTTCGATGCGATTTGCTCAAAGGTCCGCTTCACCACGGATAAAGACCGGGCCGGCATGCCGATGATGGGCAGCTTGAAGACGACCATCGCGGTTTTTGCGGATATGCATGATGACAAGAATCTGCCTTTCTCGGCGATCAAGAAATTTTTCGATCTGGCCAACGTGGTCACGCGGGACAAAATCAAGGCCATGAAGATCGAGAATTGGAAGGACGACGCCCATCAAGACGCTTTGTGGAGCTACAGCTTCCAGGGCTGGATCCGGAGGTTTGAGGTGAGCAATCCGCATCCGGCGGGCTATGGCGATCTTGACGGCGCCATGGACTGGGGCGACGCAGTACCGCATGACGTGAATCACCTGTTGGTGTTGGAGCTGGAACCGGTATTGAACCAGGCTAATTTCGCCGAAATCAAGCTGAGCAATTAACGCAGCGCTCACTGAGCAGGAGGACTTATGGCAGCATCACCCTATCGCAGCACGGTTACCATTGATGGAACGAAATTCGACGCTGTCTCCGTGGAGGTGGTTTTCTCAACCCAGAGAGACAGAGCCGGCATGCCCGAGATGGGAAGCTTGCAAAGCAAGATCCGGGTGTGGGCCGACGCCCATGACGACAAGAATCTGCCGCACTCCGCTATTCAAAAGTTCTTCGACCTGGCGAACGTCGTCACCCGCGACAAAATCAAGGATATGAAGATCGAGTTCTGGAAAGACGATGCGCATCAAGACGCTCTGTGTAGTTTCAAGTTCAAAGGCTGGATCAGCGCCTTCGAGACGAGCAACCCGGCGAATCCGCCCGACCCGGGCGATGGCTGGCGCCCGTATCTGAATCACGCGCTCGTGCTGGACCTCGAGCCGGCGATGAATGATCAGCATTTCCAGGATATTTCGATCAGCAATTAGTGGTTTCTCGATTCGGGGCCGCCGGCTTTGCTTTAACAAAACCGGGCAGTGAAGACCCGGAAAATTATGTCGTTCATCGCATTCCCTCTCCGCCTGAATAAATCGTTCCTGCAACGCTGCGACGAAGTGGATGCGATTTTGGCTTTGATTCGTGTAATGGCTGTCACGCCCAATGGTAGCTGGGCGGGGTCGTCTCACTTCGGGCTTCGCGATCTGTTTGAACAGGCGCGGATGCATCCGGAGCTGCCGGCTCAAGCGGTTCAGGAAGTCAACCGGGCGCTGGAGGACCTGGGAATCACACACTACCGTGTGCAGGCGATCGTCAAGGATCCCCAAGCCAAACAGGACGAAGATTCCTACACGGTCACGCTCATTTCCAGCGACGCGGACAGCCAGACGGTTTCGCGCAAGGTCTAAAACATGGCGTATACTCCGGCGACCGCAGTTGAGATCGACAAAAAACTGCGGGACGATTTTCGGCGGCGGCTGAAGGACTTCGGCATTTCCGCCGAAACCACCGACCCGGTTCTCGCGGTTCTGTTCCGTACATTCGCCGGACAACTCGAAGCCCTTTACTCGGAAACGGAACGCATCCGGCTGGCGCTGCTGGACGAACTGATCTCCGGTCTGGGACTGGAAAGGCGCATGGCCCGCCCGGCGCAAACCATTGTGCGATTTCTGCTGGACGCGGGATCGGAACTGGTCGAGGCCGGCACCGAGCTGATTGGAGAGGCGCAATCCGGCGAACGCCTGACCTTTACCACCGATAAGGACATTTTCGTCTCCACCGCCGCCATCGCCCTGGCGGCGACATATCAGGAGGGTGCGCTGCGCCTGATGCCAGGCGTGGAAACGTCGGAGCAGATTCAGGCGGCGCGGCCGGCGCTGGAGCCGGTGCGCGTAAATCTGGGACCCAACCCGGCTGTTTTTCTAGCCATCGAAAACCTGCCGCCCCACCACTTGAGCCGGCACGGTTTCTTTTTCGAGCTATCGCCTGACGCCGAGAGCATTCGCCGGGCCATGTTGTCGGAAACCTGGTGTCTGGCGGGACCCGAAGGGGAACTGGGAGCTCGCGGCATCCTGCGGCCGCGCCGTCTGAATGCGGGGGTGCGGGAGCTTTGCTGGCTCATCGATGGTGCGCTTCCGGAGCCGTCCCGCGCCGCAGAAAGCGAGACGCCGCCCCTGCCGGACGGATTTTACGCCGGGCGCATTTTCATATTCCCCGAGACGCCGCCGGATCGCCAGTTTCTGTGCCGCCTGCCGAAAGCCACTGAGACGGCGTTCAACAAGATTTTTGGACGGGCGGCGGCCCAGATTTTCGCCCGGCCGCGGGCATGGCTGCGCATCAGCTTTCCGCGCCGCGTCGCCGATCTGCATACCGGCATCAGTTCCATCTCTCTGCACGCAGTGAGCGCGTCGAATGTCGAGTGCTTCAACCAGACGGTGCGCTTTGAGGAACACGGAGCTTCCATTCCCATCAGCCGTGAAGGCGGCACATCGAAATTTCTGGTTGCGCCGCTCTCGGTTTTTGGAGAGGCCAAGTCGGCCTACTTGCCGGAATTCCAGCCGTCGCCGGACCCCGACGCCGGCCGGTATCACATTCACGGCGGGCGCATCGAGCTACGGCCGGCCCGCCACGTGGACGGCCATTTCGACAGCTACGCCAATCTGCGCCTCTGGGTTACCAGCGGGTCGCTGGGCAACAAGGTTGGTCCAGGCAAATTACAAACGTTTCTGAAGAAGAGCGGGTCGCCCTCTCTGCGGGTCAGCAATCCTACGTCGGCGGCCGGCGGCACGGATGGAGAGACTGCGGAACAGGCCAGAGAGCGCTTC
>Ga0070741_10010077_pt1 | contig 18016 bp, 17 predicted proteins | sample Coa_R1_4_FD_66440 | JGI IMG/M metagenome (GOLD analysis project Ga0070741, IMG submission 66440) | Surface soil microbial communities from Centralia Pennsylvania, which are recovering from an underground coalmine fire - Coalmine... | ecosystem: Environmental > Terrestrial > Soil > Unclassified ...
TCCCGCGATTGGCGCGATCGAATCGTCGCCCCTATTAGAAATAGGGGCTAGATTCGATCGTCCAATCCCGGGGCTTTGGCTCGGTCTTAAATCCAAATTTTCAATCACGTTGGGTATAAATTATTGGAGTTGTAATGAAAAACATAATCCGCACTTCCTAGAACCTGTTTTGCGAATGTGAAAGCTGAAATCAACTCCTCTTCAATGTCTTCAACGAGGCCGTTTAGAAGTTCGCGAACTTCGCGGGAGGGGGCAATTGCGATCAAATCGCGTAAGAAACTAATCGAGGAATCGTTTTTAAACGTGCCAGGATCGACCTCAAAATCAAACCCTGAATCTTCGTCATCAAATCTATTCATGGCAAAAAAAAGAGAGCCAATGGCTTGTTTGCACTGCTCTGAGAATCCTAAGGCATCGTAAGCGATGGATTGGCCAAAACAGATAAGAAAACTAATGAGTGATGAGAAATTATCAGAATGATCCAAAAGAGAACTCGCTTTTTGAAACTCTTCCAAAGCAATGCAATGTTCATGCGTTAAAAGATTTCCAAACCCGTAGCCAAGATGATTTAAGCTTTCCGATTGCCATTCCTTAAGTTGATGTTGTTTATCATCTTCTGAGAAACATGTAGACCCCATTCCCAGAAAAAACATAAATATCACAAGTTTCAACATATTCACTCCATGAGTAAACTTTGGTTTTAAAATGTTGCCCCCATAGATTTTTTTTGTCAATCTCCTAAAGCTTCTAAAAAGTTAAGCCGAGGACAAATTCTATTCATTGGTAGTGAGGATGCAAAGGCATTGGAGGCCATCGCCGCAGCCGAAATCGGTGAGGCCATCGCCGGAGATGACCGTGAGGCCAACTTGATCAATGCGGATTTTTAGGACTTGGGCAATTTTTGCTCGCATCTCCTCGATACGGTTTTGCAAGTAGGGGCGCTTCCCTTCGATGGTGAGTGCGATATGCTCAATTTTTTGATGACCCAAAGTCTCGACAGCTCTTTCTAAATAGACTTGGCTATCTGTGATTCCATCTTTTTGACAAAGTTCACTTGCAATACCGCTGAGAACTTGAATGCCTGTAACGGAGGTAATCGCATTGCAAATCGCATGAAAAACGACATCGCCATCAGAATCTGCAGACAAACCTGGAGCATCGTCGAAGATGAGACCAGCTACGATGCAAGGCTTAGTCGTATCCGGTGAAAGAAAGCGATGGCTAAACTGGCCAATGCCAACGCGCACTTTGGGAAAATTCGGGTGAGACATGTAAAAAGCTCCTAATAAACAGAGCAGTATAACAAAGCGTTTATTAAATTAATTTGTTTATAAAAAAGAGAGTCTTAAAACGTTGTTTTTAAACGGGATTCCTTTTCATGACGCTCTATGGCGAGTTCAATGAGACGATCGAGCAAATGAGAATAGGATAATCCACTAGCTACCCACAATTTAGGATACATACTGATTTTTGTGAAACCCGGAATGGTATTGATCTCATTGACGAAGATTTCGCCACTTTCTTTGAGAAAAAAGTCGATGCGCGCCATTCCTTCGCAACAAAGAGCTCGGTAGGCTCTGACTGCTATTTCCTGTATTTTTTGTTCTATTTCCGAAGGGAGTGTAACCGGAATTTGAAATTGCGCCCCCCCCTCATCCAAATACTTCGCCTCATAAGAATAGAAATCGTGCTGAGGAATCACTTCTCCAGGAAGTGAAACGATAGGATGATCATTGCCAAGAACCGAGCATTCAATTTCTCTTCCTTCGATAAACTCTTCAACGAGAACTTTTCTGTCGTATAAAAAAGCATTTTCGAGACTTCTTTCAAATTCCTCTTTCGTTCTGACTTTTGAAATCCCCACGGATGATCCCGAATTAGCGGGTTTTAAAAAGAAAGGGGTTCCGATCTGAGAAACCATTTGTTCATAAACATGGTCAGTATTGTCATAAGCATGCAACACCCTAAACTTTGCAATAGGGATTTGAGCGTCGCGCAGCAATCGTTTCATCACGTCCTTATCCATTCCGATCGCTGAACCTAATACTCCTGCGCCTACAAAGGGAATATTGGCCAGTTTCAACAGACCTTGTACTGTCCCATCTTCTCCATAAGTCCCATGCAGAACGGGAAAAATGACATCGAGCTTAAGAGACTGTTGCAACTGATTATCCAAGCAATTAACGAGCTCCTTCCTGTTACGAGTTGGCACAAGCGCAATACAATCTTCAGTATTCTTCAATTGAACCAATTGGGGATCATCCTGGTGCATCAGATAAGAATAATCGTCCCTTAGCCTCCACTCCCCTGTTTTATCGATGCCGATCAATAACACTTCGTATTTTTCTCTATCGAGTCCTTCAATGATATTCTTCGCAGAAATGAGAGAAACTTCGTGCTCGGCAGATTTGCCGCCAAATAAAATGCCCAGACGTATTTTTTTATTTTCGATCATTTTTTACCTGATAATAGAAAGGGAATAGGATATAGTGATGCGTCCATTTATACTGTTGACGCTTGAAAGCTGGAGAATTTTGCAAGGAAGCGGCGCAAATTTTTGTGTCTGGAGCGAGTGACCATTGCCGGAGAGGCATGGCACGAGTGAAGATCAAAAATTTGCTGCCAAGCTGACGAAGCAAAAACTCCAGCTTTCAAGCGTCAACAGTATATATTACGTTACAGCCAGTTTGTCTACACTGAAAATGACTAAGCTCCACATCGCTAACACTTTTTTCGAATGGGAACTTGAAAAAGATCAAAAATCCCACCTATCCGAAGGATTTCGCCAGCATGCCATTTTTCGCCAGCTGCAATTTCTTCCCGCACTATACGCCGATCGCAAAGAAGGTTTTCTCATCTCCGATCTTCCAGAAGAAAGTTATTGGAACACCCTCAACCAACAAAGAATTTTTCCTCCGCAAGCTTTTCTTCTCAACAACGGCTCTTTTTCTTCAAACATAGAGATCGAAAGCTGGGGAGCATCGCGACTGATTGCAGAATTTGCTGCTAAACATCATCTCATCTATCACATCCCTGACTGGGAAATTGTGCGGAAAGTGAATTCGAAACAATTTTCGTTTACGTTCGGCCCTAAACTTCCTTTCGCTACACTTCTTGAAAATGAAACGCAAGCCAAGCGCTGGCTACAATCCTTCGAAGGAACCAAGGTTCTCAAAACGTGTTACGGCGTTTCTGGTAAAGGCCATCTCATTGCTGACCATCAAACCTCTCGCGAACGCATTACGCGCTTTTTGAAAGACGAATGGAACAAAAACCTTCCCGTGGTCGCTGAACCTTGGGTTAAAAGGATTTTAGATTTTAGCACACAATGGTCCATCGACAGAGATCAAACCATCACTTATGTCGGAGCGGCTCTTTGTCAAAACAATGAACGAGGAGAATATCGATATAACACGGTAGGTGAAGAACAAGCACTATTCCATACCTATTTTCCCTTTTTGCAAGAGCATCTAAAAATTGTGAGGCCAGTGCTTGAACACATCGCAGAATTCAGATTCTTTGGCAATGTTGGCATCGACGCCATGCTTTATACCGATGAGGCAAAAAATCCTTATTTGCATCCGATTGTAGAAATCAATGCGCGAAAAACAATGGGATGGGCAGCTCTCCAAATACAGAAACAGTATTATCCTCATCGCTTAATAAAAATCGCCTATGCACCCGGAACAGAGGGCTTCTTGCCGAAAGCGATTATGCCTCAAAAAGGAGAAATCCATCCCTTTAAACGCAATCTTGTGATATACGAAAATGATTAATGAAACAGCGAGAGGCTCTATGGAAATCTTAAAAATCAAAGGCGGCAAACCGCTGGAAGGCAAAGTCAAAGCAGCTGGCGCGAAAAATGCTGTGACAAAGCTCTTAGTCGCTTCTCTCCTGTCAGATAAACGCTGCGTTTTTTATAACGTTCCCGATATTGCCGAGGTAGAAGTTACCGTTGAACTTTGCCGTGAAATCGGATCTGAAGTGCAATGGGACAGAAATGCCGGCGTCCTTGAAATTATTACTAAAGAACTCAAGTCCTCCTACGTCCCTCAACGCTTTTCCGGATCAAACCGCATCCCTATCCTCATGATCGGAGCACTTCTCGGACGTACAGACGAAGACATCATCGTCCCCACTGCCGGCGGATGCAAGATCGGTAAACGTCCCGTTGATTTTCACATTACTGCGCTCGAAAAACTCGGTGCTACCATCGAGTTCCGCGAAATGCGAAAAGAAGGCGCCTATTTTGCACGCGCACACGAAGGAATGAAAGGTGCTGTCATCACACTTCCTTTTCCTTCCGTCGGAGCTACCGAAAATACCATTCTTGCTGCAGTACGCGCAAAAGGCACAACCGTCATTAAAAATGCTGCGATCGAGCCTGAAATCGTCGATCTCATTCTCTTTTTGCAAAAACTTGGCGTTACAATCGGAATGGATGTCGACCGCACCATTCGCATCCAGCAGACACATCAGTTCCAAGAAATCGAACACGTCGTGATCACAGACAGGATCGAAGCCGCTTCATTGGGACTTGCAGGAATCAGTACCAAAGGGAGAGTCTTTGTCGAAGGCGCCCAACATGCCCACATGATCACATTTCTCAACCGTCTACGCGAAGTGAACGCAGGCTTTGAAGTCAAAAAAGATGGCATCGAATTCTTCTATAAAGGGCCGCTCAAAGGCGGAATTCACATAGAAACAGATGTGCATCCAGGCTTCATGACGGATTGGCAACAACCCTTTGTCGTACTGCTTTCTCAAGCCCACGGAGCTTCCGTCGTCCATGAAACAGTCTATGAAAACAGGTTCGGCTACACGGAAACATTAAGATTGATGGGCGCAGACATCGAAGCTTTTACGCAGTGTCTCGGCGGCAAAGAATGCCGATTCTCCTCGCAGAACTTTCAGCATAGTATTGTAGTAAAAGGTCCAACTCCACTTCAATCCAAAGACATCGTCATTCCCGATCTTAGAGCGGGCTTCGCTTACGTTCTCGCCGCTCTTCTGGCTCCCGACGTGAGCAACATCAGTGGAGTCCACTACCTCGACAGAGGTTACGAAAAATTAGTTGAGAAGCTTTCTTCAATCGGAGCTGAAGTTACCCGTGAAAAAACTTCCGACTCGATACTCAAGCCACTAGTGAAAGCACTTGCTGGCTAGAAAAGCTCTCATTGCGAAGTAATGAAAAAACACCTATTCTTAACGCCCTATCTTAGAGGAATAAAGAAATGGGTGTTAGTTTATGGCGGCAAATTCAACGGGAAAATTTTACCGATTGGAAGAAATTGCTTTCCGAATTAAATTTAAACCAGGATGAAACAAGCCGCATCGTACTAGAGCGCTCCAAGTTTCCGCTTAACGTTCCCAAACGGATCGTTCAAAAAATGTCTAAGGGGAATTGGAAAGATCCAATTCTTCGCCAATTCTTGCCTACATTAGAAGAGCAAGAAACCTCCCCTCTTTTTGTCCTTGATCCCGTCGCCGATGGCAACTCGCGCAAAGCTCCCAAACTTCTGCACAAATATCAAGGTAGGGCGCTTTTAGTTTGCACAAGCGCTTGCGCAATGCATTGCAGATATTGCTTCCGCCAGCATTTCGATTACGAAAGTCAGGATAAACTTTTTGAAGAAGAGATTGACCTAATTGCACAAAACCCTTCTCTATCAGAAATTCTTTTAAGCGGCGGCGATCCTCTTTCGCTTAGCGATGCCCAACTCGATCACCTGTTAAAACGCTTGGACGCTATTGCACATATCAAAAGAATCCGCTTCCACACCCGCTTTCCCATGGGCATTCCTGAAAGGATTGATGAAAGTTTCCTAAAAGTCCTTGCAGAGTCTTCTAAACAAATCTTTTTCATCATTCATTGCAACCATCCCGATGAGTTTGATGAAGAGATTTTCAACAGGCTAAAAGCGATCCAACGCCTAGGCATTCCGATACTCACCCAAACCGTTTTGCTCCACAAAGTGAATGATGATGTAGACACCCTCAAGCGCCTCTTCGAAGTTCTGGTCGACCATGCAATCATCCCTTTTTATTTGCATCAATTGGATAGAGTCCAAGGCGCAGCGCATTTTGAGGTCCCCGAAGAAAAGGGAAAGCAACTCATGGAGCAGCTAGGCACACAACTTTCTGGCTACGCTATTCCTAGGTACGTGCGCGAAATCCCCGGCGTACCGCGAAAATCGCCCATCGCTTAGAAATGCTATTGCAAAGCTCGGAGCAAGCGGGAAAATTCAACCGCTAGAAAATATTTCACAATTTCACTATATTGCTGCAATTCAAGCATCCAGATAAGAGAAAAAAATGAAAAAATGGTTGACCGTAGCTTGTTTAATCGCCGTCTCGTTACCTCTGCTTGGAAATGAAAAATTTGAGAACAATGAGGCCCCCGTGGAAACAATGAATCAAACCCCTGAATATCTTTATAAGATTCTTTCTCTTAAAAATTGGCAAGCAACTCAAAGTAGAAAAGCCTTTCAGTTGCCTGCTGAAGATAATGACTTCATTCATTTTTCCACAGAACAACAGCTTGGAAGAATAATTGAAAAATATTGGCCAGATGCACCTCAGTATGTCATCTTAAAAATCCAAACGGACAAGTTAGAAGGAAGATTGATTTTTGAAAAAAACCCAGGTGGGGCTACCCAATATTATCACCTGTATGAGGGATTTATCCCCTTATATTCTATTATAGAGTCTAAAACTGTTTACCAAAAACCTATCGCTAATTGCCAACTACAAAAACTAGATATTGTTCAATTAGGACATCCTGTTTTACGCCAAATAGCCAGAGAGCTTTCTGTGGAAGAAATTCTGAGCCCTGAAATTCAAGAACTCATCGAAGCGATGAAAGCAACAATGCGAGCTGCACCAGGAGTTGGATTGGCCGCTCCCCAGGTTGGAAGATCCCTACAATTAGCAGTCATTGAAGATATGGACCACAGTCTTTTAAACGCTGAGCAACTTAGAGAGCGAAATCGATTTCAAGTTCCTTTTCATGTGATTATTAATCCGCGTCTTTTCATTGAAGAAAGTTCTGATCTTGCTGAATTCTTCGAAGGCTGCTTGAGCATTCCCGAATTGGCAGGAATCGTTCCGAGAGCAAAATCTGTACGCGTAGAATGTTTAAACGAACGAGGCGAACCCATTGTCATTCATGGCACGGGCTGGTATGCCCGCATTTTACAGCACGAAATCGATCATCTAAATGCCACTCTATTTATAGATAAAGTACAGCAATCCACTTTGATGACGAACGAAAATTATGTTAAGCTATACAAAAACAAAAGCATTAAGGAAGTGCAGACCGCTCTAACTATGCACAAACCAAATGATTCAATAAAATGCGATTGAAATTTAGGGCTACATTCGATCGAGAGTTTTGAGACCGAGGATATGTAAGCCTTTTTCCATCACTTTAGATGTAGCCTCGCACAAGAGCAAGCGACTTTCTTCACGGTCAGACCCTTCAACCCGGCAATCGCGGAAGAAGGCGTTGAATTTTTCAGCAAGCTCATAGAGGTAGTCGCAGAGACGATTGGGCAAAAGGTCGTTGGCCATAGAGTCGAGTATCTCACCGAAGCGACGCAGATGCAGGGCGAGATCAATTTCCGAAGGATGTTCTAGGATGACGTGGGCATGCTTCATGATAGAAGTGACGTCTTTGCCGACTTTGCGCTTAATCCCTTGGACTCTAACGTATGCATAAAGCAGGAATGCTGCAGTATTTCCTTCGAGCTTTAACATGCGGTCATAGCTAAATACATAGTCTTTGATGCGATGACAGGAAAGGTCAGCATATTTAATCGCATCCGTGCCGAGAATGCGTCCGGCATTCTCTAGCTGTTGCTCAGAGAGGTCAGGAAGGCGCTCTTGCATGATTTTTTTCGCATGCAATACGGCTTCGAGAATGAGATCGATTAATTTTTCCGTTTCGCCAGAGCGCGTCTTGAATTTCTTTCCATCTGCCCCAAGCACAACACCAAAAGGAACATGGTCAAAGCGCACTTTAGACGGATCGAGATAGCCCGCTTTTTCAGAGGCTTTGGCAAGCATCGCAAAATGCTGGCTTTGGCCAGCGTCCGTCAGAACAATGATTCTTTCCGCCTTTTCTTCCTGAATACGGTGACGCATCGCTGCCATATCTGTCGTGTCGTAGTTATATCCGCCGTCCGACTTTTGAACAATCATGGGGAGCGGTGTTCCCTCTCGCGTGACAAACCCCTCGAGGAAGATGCACTTAGCTCCGTCGGAAATCGTGATCAACCCTTTATTCTCAAGCTCCTTAATTACAGTAGCTAGGTAAGGATTGTAGAAAGATTCCCCTCTCTCGCTCGTTTTAATATCGAGTAGAGAATAGATTTCCTGGAAGGCATTTCTGGAAATCGCGCAAATCGCTTTCCAAGCAGCTAGCGCTTCCGGATCACCGCCTTGAAGCTTGACCACTTGAAGCTGAGAACGCTTTTTAAATTCAGGATCCTGGTCAAAGCACTTTTTGGATTCTTTGTACCACTGCATCAACTGAACTAGATCAGTTTGAACCCTGCCTTTCAACACCTCAGGTACATTTTGTTGCATATAGGCAATGAGCATTCCAAATTGTGTTCCCCAATCGCCGATGTGATTAAGCCTAAGAACATCGTGACCTAAAAATTCAAAAAGGCGGGCAATTGCATCTCCGATGATCGTAGAACGAAGATGACCGACATGGAGCTCTTTGGCGATATTAGGCGAGGAAAATTCAACAATAACTTTCTGCCTTTTTTGAGGAAGCGGAACACCGAGACGCACGTCCCGAAGAAGAGTTTCTATTTGTGAAGCGAGAAAAGAAGGAACAAGCGTGATATTGATAAAACCAGGACCTGCAATCTCGACATGGGAAATCATTTCAGAGCCATCCGCAGCTTTTCGATCGAGATGATCCAAGATTTTTTGCGCCGCATCTCTAGGGGAAATTCCCAGTGCCTTTCCGATTTTCAAAGCACTGTTACACTGATAATGACCGAACTTAGCTTGCGTGCTTGATGTCACCTCAGATTCTAAAAGCTTTGGATCAGTGATCTCAGAGGAAAAGGCCTTGTGGATAGCGTCGCTTGTTTTCTGGAGGAGATCTGTAATGATGTTCTGCATACAACTTTAGATTTCTTCGGTGGGAATCGCACCCACCTTTTCCTTTGGATTACTTAGAATGATGGAAACAAGCTGGCTCTACGCGCTTTCCAATTTTATACTTTAGTCGGTAGTCTGCTAAGGAAAGTGCCGCTTTGTGCGTCGAAGAACGATTTTGCTCAGCGATATCATATATGACCATCAACTGGCTATAGAGATCGTGCACCTTTTTTCTCGCTTTGACGGGATTGTATCCTTCAAAATGCAATTCTTCAGTCACATTGATCAAGCCACCTGCATTAATGACAAAATCAGGGGCATACAAAATGTTTCGGGAAAAAAGTTCTTCAGCATCAGCATCGTTCAGAAGCTGGTTGTTTGCACAACCCGCGATGGCTTTGCATTTGAGAAGGGGAATGGTTTGCTCGTTGATAATGCCGCCCATTGCGCAAGGGGAGAAAACATCGCATTCCGTTTGCATAATTTCAGAAGGGGAAACAATCAGCGCACTAGTGAGCTCAGCAATCGCCTTGCACTTTTCAACATCGACATCGGAAACGATCAAGCGAGCACCGGCCCAGAAAAGCAACTTAGCGAGCTCGCAGCCCACGCTTCCCAACCCTTGAATGGCGACGCTTTTGCCTTCCAGGCAATCGGAGCCATATATTTTTTTGACGGCAGATTGAATTCCGCGGAACGTCCCCCAAGCAGTAAAAGGAGAGGGATTACCACTGCTCTTGCGATGAGGAAGTCCAACCACAAAAGAAGTCGCCTGACTGATGACCATGACATCAGCCGGTGTGCATCCCACATCTTCGGCGCAGATGTACTCACCCTGTAGTTTATCCACTGCCTGGCCAAAAGCTAAAAGTAATTCTTTCGTTTTATCTTTTTTCGGATCAGCAATGATCACACTCTTGCCCCCACCCCAGCCACACTCGGAAACCGCAGACTTGTAAGTCATTCCTTTAGATAGACGTAGCACATCGTTTAAAGCAGCATCAAAAGTCGCATACGGATAAATTCTTATTCCCCCAAGAGCGGGTCCCATTGTTGTGGTATGAATGCAGATGATCGCATTGAGCCCAGCTTCTTTATTCGATACTTTGATGACTTTTTCGTAGCCTGGAACAAAAATTTCCTCTAATTCTAGTGCTTGCTCTAAAACTAGTGACATGATTCTCCTCCCGTAAAGGAATTGGGCAATTCAAAAAAATATAAGAGGCGAAAGTTCTAATCTTGCCTCAAACGAGGTTTATAATTTCCTCGTAAAAACGAATTTAAGCATCATAACAATTTTCGAGATCTAAATCAACCCTCTTATTTTTTTAGAGAAAGCACTGGAATTCGCACGATTTGATTTTTTGCTCATTTTAGAGCGTGTTAATGGATTTTGTTATTTTGATTTTTGATGATTTTTTCTTTAGAGTCTAATTCGCCGCCACTGCACATCGTTGGGTATAAAGAAAAAGGCGCAAAAAGCAATTAACAAAAATCCAATAACACACTCTTAAAATATCCAGCTAGGCATAGTTAAATTAAACACACAGAGAGCTGCTTTAAAGCAGCGAAAAAGCAGAACGCGTCTTACCTTCTTCAATTGGTCTTGAAAATTAAATAGATCTACGCTACCTTATGCCCTTCTCAAAAAAGAAAAGAACCCATCAAGCCATTCCGTTGCATAACAATTTCACGAAAAGGGGATAAAATGGCAGCTATCGCAATTTCAGAAACGCTTAAAGATGAGCTACTTAGATTCATTAAAAAAAATAAAAAAGCGGATCTCATCACAACCTATCTCCTTTTTCTCGAAAAAAAATTCAACATCCGACCCGTTCTTTTCATCCGCGATAAAACGATTTTTCAAAGCCAAGAAGAATTGATCAAAAATCTTGAAGCTCAAAATAAGCTTTGGCGGGAGACGGAGATAAAAATTCAGTATGGCCAACAGAGCGTTAATTCTCAGACAAAGAAAATTTACATTTGTCCTTTCACCGGCAAAGTTTTTGGCGACAACACTCACCCCAATCCACAGGATGCGATTTACGACTGGGTTTCAAGATGTCCAGAAAACAAAGAGCGTGTTGGGGGTTTGAAAGCAAAACGATTCTTTGTTTCCGAAGACCCCGAAGTGATCAAAAACTACATCGTCAAATCCAAAGATCCGATCACAAAAATTGTTTACTCCTCTGCAGTAACAGGCAAGCTTTTTAATAATAAGCAAGCTGTTATCGATGACTTTACCAAAAATCAGCTTAAGCCCATTCCTCTAGAGGAAGTTCCCAATCAAAACCGCTTTCAGATCGAAGAGCACTTCCTCGCTTTTATTCAAAAACAACTTGAAGAAAGCAAGATCAATTCCTTCGTAGAAGCACTCTCACAGCATGATGAGTTTTCTTCCTATATCAACCTTTGGCTCGTCGAGGATAAGGAAGATTTGGACGATGAGGAATAGATATCTTGCATACCCCCATTACAATGGAGTCATATATCGCCGATTCGGCTGATGAAACACTCCGTTTAGGGCGGTCTTTCGGAGCCTCTCTTCCTAAAAATGCTGTTATCGCCTTATTTGGAGATCTTGGAGCGGGAAAGACGACCTTTATAAAAGGGCTTGTAGAAGGCGCAGGACTTCTCGACTCCAGATGCGTGAGCAGTCCCACCTTCTCCCTTCTGAATATCTACGAAGGGAACAAAACCATTTATCACTTTGACCTCTACCGTTTGCAAGATAAAGGGGAGTTCTTTCGTTCGGGATTTGATGAGTACTTTGCTGCAGGAGGCATTTGCTGCATGGAATGGTCGGAAAAAATCGAGACGGAACTCCCCATCAACTCATATAAAGTGAACATCTCGTATTTGGGCCAAGAGAAGAGGCAAATTGAAATTTCGAGACCAAAAGCGGAAATCTTTGTCACCCCATGAAAAAAATTCCTTTCGCACAAGCGCGATTTATCGCGTCCGCATTCGATATAAAGAGCTTTCCTAAGATGACAGCTCTAAGCGGAAACCCCATGCCTGAAATCGCTTTGGTCGGCAGGTCTAACGTGGGTAAGTCTTCGCTGATCAATCATCTTTTAAGAAATTCTTTCCTTGCAAAAACTTCCTCGACTCCCGGAAAAACAAAATCGATCAATTTTTTCTCCGTAGATGACAAGCTCTCCCTTGTCGACTTGCCCGGGTACGGGTATGCTAAAGTTGCAAAAAACGTTCGCGAGGAATGGGCGGGAATGATCGATCATTACCTCGAGACTCGCTCAACATTGCGCCTCATCCTTTTGCTTATCGACTCTCGCAGGGAGCTTACGGAAGAAGACTTCGCTTTAATCCAATGGGCTAAGTTCCATCAAAAATCTTTGCTCATTGTCTTTACAAAAGCGGATAAATTGAAAGAGAGCGAAAAGCGCAAAAATAGTGTTACAGCACTGCACGCCATCAAAGACGTATCGAATGATGTAACTCCACATTTTCTTCATTACTCTATTAAAGAGCCTCAAGGTAGAATGGAACTTATCGAAAAAATTAACGGACTTTTAGAAGAATATGGGACTGATTAATAAAGATGTATTTGTCTGCCTGGATTGCGAAACCACAGGCCTTGAAGTCGATAATGATCGCATTATTGAGATCGCCTTAGTACGCTTCAATTTCGATGGGACTATCGATTCCTTCGAAACGCTGATCGATCCTCTCATGCCCATCCCTGAAATTTCGACAGCGATCCATCACATCACGGATCCCATGGTCAAAGGGAAGCCCAAAATCCAAGAGATTCTTCCCAAAATTTTTGAATTTGTCGGACGCAGCATCATTGTCGGACACGGGATCACTAATGATATCGCCTTCATTTGCGCAGCAGCAAAGCAACATAATGTTCCATGCAAGCTTGCTTCGCATCCTTATATCGACACCTTGCGCCTTGCACGCCTTTACGGAGAAAGCCCCATTAATTCCTTAGAAAAACTGCGTCAACATTTTCACATCGCTGAAGAAGGAGCTCACCGAGCGATGAACGACGTCGTCGTCAACATTGAAGTGTTTAAATACTTATGCAAACGCTTTAAGACGACGGAACAAATCATGAACCGCCTCAAGAGTCCGATTCAGCTCAGGACAATGCCCCTTGGAAAACACAAAGGCCGCTCTTTTTCTGAAATTCCCGTCGAATATTTACGCTGGGCAGTCAACCAAGATTTCGATCAAGACCTCATGTTCTCCCTTAAAACCGAATTAAAAAAGCGGAATAAAGGAGCCAATTTTGGACAAGCCTCTAATCCTTTCGCTAATCTCTAGCAAACGCTATAGTTCTGTTGAAGCGGTCAAATAGAGAGCTCGAGGAACCATGGAAAAACTTCGCCTGCAGGATCTCAATTTCAAGGATAAAAAAGTTCTCGTCCGCGTGGATTTTAATGTCCCGTTAAACAAAGACGGCACTATTTCCGATGACACGCGTCTACAAGAATCAATCCCTACCCTTCGATACATTCTCAATGCAGGCGGCTCTGCCATTCTTATGAGCCACTTGGGGCGTCCTAAAAAAAAGGAATCCCAACTCTCTCTCAAGCGGTGTGGGGAAGCCCTTTCCCGATTGCTCGGGCAAGCTGTTCAATGGGCGGAAGACTGCATCGGTGAAAATGTCGCAGCAAAAGCGCGTTCTCTAAATCCAGGGCAAGTTCTTTTACTTGAAAACCTCCGCTTTTACCCAGCAGAAGAAAAACCCTCTGCCGATCCGTCATTTGCTCAAAAGCTTGCAGCACTCGGCGATATCTACGTCAACGATGCCTTTGCCACAGCTCATCGAGCTCACTCATCGACAGCCACAATCGCGACTTTCTTTCCAGGAAAAGCAGCAGCAGGCCTTTTATTGCAAAAGGAGATCGAAGCTTTCGAACAATTGCTCTCTCGGCCTAAGCGTCCTTTTTATGTCATTATCGGAGGATCCAAGATCTCTACGAAAATGGGAGTATTAAAATCCCTTCTCTCTAAAGCAGATGGCATCTTTATTGGGGGGGGGATGGCTTTTACCTTTTATAAAGCGCAAGGGATCAAGATCGGAGACTCGATCCACGAAGACGATCAACTCCCTGAAGCCATGGACTTTTTGAAGGAATGTTCTCAAAAAAAAATTCCCCTTTGGCTACCAATTGACTTGCGCATTGCCGATACTTTTAGCAATGAAGCACATTCAAAAACAGTTTCGATAGCGGAGGGAATTCCTCCGCATTGGAAGGGAATGGACATCGGCCCAAAGACTATTGAAGAATGGGAAAAATTATTGCAAAAAGCATCAACCATTTTTTGGAATGGGCCTCTAGGAGTTTTTGAATTCCCCAACTTTGCTACAGGCACCCAGCGAATCGCTCAGGCATTAGCGCATCTCAATGCCGTGACGCTAGTGGGGGGCGGTGATTCTGTCGCTGCCATCAATCAAATTGGGCTTTCTTCTCAATTCACACATGTTTCAACAGGGGGAGGCGCGTCTTTAGAATATATTGAATTTGGCCATCTTCCAGGAATCGACGCATTAAGCGATAAGAAAAATTAGTTTTTATTAAAGTAATATATTTCCTTAGATCAAAGCGCCATTTTACTTTAAGAATTTACCCCCCTTAATCGTTGTCAAATAAGGTAAAATCGTTATAATAAAGCCATCTTTGGACCATTTGGAATGATTAGGACGGGAAAAGCCTTCCTTCTTCCACCCCAGATCTTCTATAACGTAAGGCAAGTTATGTCCTCTACAGCGGGATTTAGCAAACTTCGAGCTTACCTCTGGCCAATCCATCGTCACGAACTGAAAAAGTTCGTTCCGATGCTTCTGATTTTCTTTCTGGTTGGATTCAATTATAGCCTTTTACGCGCGACGAAAGACGCTCTTGTCGTCACAGCGCCCTCTTCGGGAGCTGAAACATTGCCCTTCTTAAAAGTGTGGGCGATCGTTCCAATGGCATTTCTCTTCACCTTCATTTTCACCCGCGTCTCTAATCGCCTGTCGAGGGAAAAAATCTTTTACGTCATGATGAGCATTTTCATGGTTTTCTTTTTGCTCTTCATGTTCTTCCTTTATCCTCTGCGGGATACGCTGCACCCCCACACTTTATGCGACAAGATTCAAGGAATGCTGCCTCAGGGGTTCCAAGGATTTATTGCCATGTTTCGTAATTGGACATTCAGTCTTTTTTACATCATGTCCGAAATGTGGAGCACCATTATCATGACAGTACTTTCCTGGGGATTCGCGAATGATGTGACCTCTGTCAATAATGCGAAGCGCTATTATGGTCTTTTAGGGATCAGCATCAACCTTTCCGGGATATTTGCAGGATATGTCGCCACGTCCATGTCCAAAAACACATTTGATACTGCCCTTCCTTTTGGAGCGACTGCCTGGGATCAAACCATTTTTATGCTTAGCTCGATCATCGTTTTAGCAGGCATTCTATGCATGGGTCTTTTCCGCTACATCCATGCCCAAGGACACGGGTATAACTCCCCCTCCTACCATCAACAACATGGTAACGAGGAAGTCAAAATGGGCCTGCGCAAAAACTTTGCCTATCTCGCTAAATCAAAATATTTGATCTGCATCGCTGTGATTGTCGTCACTTATAATATTGCGATCAATTTGATCGAAGTTGTTTGGAAGGACCAAGTTAAGCAGCTTTATCCAAACCCTTCCGATTTCAATGCATATATGGGGCAAATCTTGACATGGATCGGAATTATTGCCACAGTCACAAGTGTTTTTGTCTCTGGAACAATAATTCGAAGGTTCAGCTGGACATCCAGCGCGATGATCTCTCCGCTTATCCTTTTGACGACAGGCATCGCTTTCTTTTTCTTTTTTTTCTTCAAAGATTCAGGCTTTGCATCCATTGCCACCTGGTTTGGAACGACACCGCTTGCCCTTTGTGTCTTCTTCGGCTCTTTGCAAAACTGCCTAGCCCGAGCTTCAAAATACACTCTGTTCGATGCAACAAAAGAGCTCGCTTTCATTCCGCTTAGCAAAGAGTGTAAGCTCAAAGGGAAAGCAGCGATTGACGGCGTCGGTTCCCGTATCGGGAAGTCTGGCGGATCGATCATGCATCAAAGTCTGCTCATGTGCTTTGGCACTGTCGCACTCAGCACGCCCTATGTCGCAGTTCTTCTGTTGGCAGCTATCGGAGCGTGGACAATTGCCGTGCGGTCCTTAGGGAAACAGTTTAACAATCTCGTCTCGCATCAAGAGACTCTAAAGGACCCGGAAGAAACGCAACCAATCGCCAGCCAGCCAGCGATGGCTGAAAAGCTAACCTAATGAAGCTAAAAATATCTTCTCATATACTAAACTAGCAAAGGCATAGCCTGCCAGAATAGCTAAGCAGCCTGCGATCAATCCCCAGCAAATCGATCTAAGCTGGCTCCCCAGCAAACAGCTAACAAACAGACTCAAGATAAAGAAAAGTGCATCTAAAGAAATCGAAACAGCACTGGGAATATTCAACATTTTCCCCATGCATGCACAAGGAAGTTTTACGCAGCACCAGAAAAGAGCATACCCGCCCCACGCTGCAAAGATGCTCGACGCTAGAAGCCATAACTGTCGCCGTTTTCGAAAAATCACAATAGTGAAAAGAAATATTATCTCGAAAACGCTAGTCCAGCGATCTAACGTTTTCAAATATTCTGAAGGATAAAATATCTTACCCCAAGCAGCGACGGCTAAAACGCAAGCAACAACTATGGAACTATAGAGTGCAATCATTTCGGCTAAAGCACGTCTACCAAGATTCTTAAAGAATCGGTGGGGCATAAAAAACTACCTTGTCTGTTCATGAACAGAATCCCATCTCTTATTTTTTATTTCAAAGGAAGTTTTCTTTGTGATTTATCTCGAAATGACCGAAAATTACAAGTGCATCAATCGCCTTTTTTCAATGCTCTTCTATGATAAAATTTTTTTGTTTCCTGTTTGCGACAATCGCGTGCTTTTCTGAAAACCGAGTGGTTCATTCTCTAAATGAAATTTCTACAAATGAGTTTTCAGAAAAAACCCTTGTTATGCTCGACCTCGATGACGTTTTAATCTATCCACAAGATGCCTTAATGCAAAATTGGCGAAGTGGATGGAAACCTGAAAGGATGCGAGACTGGACGGCTGAAGAAGATACTATTGCTTGGATGAATGTAAAATTCCAAATCATGGACCCAGCCGGCCCTCAATTTCTCAATGCTTTGAATGCAAAAGGAATTCCGACGATTGGATTTACTGCATTCGCGATGGACCAAGGAGGTATTGTTGCATCCATTCCTGAATGGCGCTCTCAGCACCTCAAGGAATTAGGACTTAACTTTCGCGAAGAGAAAGAAATTATTTTTCCTGTTCAAGAAGGATTCATTCCGCCTTCGTTTGAAAAGGGCGTTCTTTATTGTGGGGATTTCTATAGAAAAGATAAGGACAATAAAGGGAAAGTTCTTTCTCTCTACTTAGACTGGCTTGAGTGGAAACCGGACCTAGTCGTTCTCATCGACGACGGAAAAAAACATCTTGATAGCGTTAAACAGGAACTTACTAAACGGGGTATTCCTTTTCTAGGGTTTCTCTATATTCCAAAAGAACTCGACCCTATTGATGAAAAAGTCGCTGAAATGCAATATAAAACCATCATTGATCAGAAGCAATGGCTCTCTGATCAAGCCGCAAAACAACACCTTTCAAAATAATCGCATCATCACTACTCCTGCCATTCGAAGACGCTTTCAAAATTTGATTAGGCTCACTTATACCCAACGTGATTGAAAATTTGGATTTAAGACCGAGCCAAAGCCCCGGGATTGGACGATCGAATCTAGCCCCTATTTCTAATAGGGGCGACGATTCAATCGCGCCAATCGCGGGAGCTTTCGCTTCGGTCCT
>Ga0070741_10010078_pt1 | contig 18016 bp, 15 predicted proteins | sample Coa_R1_4_FD_66440 | JGI IMG/M metagenome (GOLD analysis project Ga0070741, IMG submission 66440) | Surface soil microbial communities from Centralia Pennsylvania, which are recovering from an underground coalmine fire - Coalmine... | ecosystem: Environmental > Terrestrial > Soil > Unclassified ...
AGGCCGCGAGCGCGTACTGTTGAGTGTTCGCGTTTATTGTTTTGCCGCTTTTTACGAGGCCAGCGGCGCCTCGGCTTGCAACTAGGGGCAGCATCCACCAGGTCGACACCAATCACCCCCGTGACGCTCTTATTATATCAACTCCGGTGGAACAGTTCCCGTTTGAGATTCTTCGCTGCGCTCAGAATGACAAGACTGGAATAGTGACTCATTCACCGGAGTTGATATTATACCACAAAAGCGGCGGGGAGCGCAAGGCCGCGCTCCCCGCCGGAGTTTCCGCAAGGCGATCTTCGCCTGGTCGAGACGAATGGCTTAACGCCGGCTCGTACTCTGGGAGACCAGTTCCGTCACGGTGATGGACTTCAGGGTGACCGGGCGATCCGTCTCTTGCTGGATGACGCCGCCGCGATTGCCGCCGAAGCCGCGCGCGCCGAGTCCGCCGGGCATTCCACCGGGGAAGCCGCCGCCCAGCCCCATCTGGCCCATCATACCGGCTCTGCCGCCGCCCAGCCCCCGATAACCGCCGGGGCCGCCGGCCATCGCCGGTCCCATCATGCCGGGGCCGCCACGGTAGCCGCCCGGCCCACCCGGAAAGCCGCCGCGTATTCCGCCCATGCCGCGCAGCCCGCCGCGTCCGCCCCGGACCTCATCGCCGAGATCGCCCGCCGCGCCGAAGCCGCCGGGCATCCCCGGAAAACCACCGGCTGCCATCATACCGGCTCTGCCGCCCGGCCCCATCATGCCCGGCATCATGCCAGGAGCGCCACGGAAGCCGCCCGCCATGCCGGGAGCCGCGCCCCCCACCTGTCCGGGGGTCGGGATGGGATCGCTGGTGCGGCCGGTGACGGTCAGCGTGCGCACCGATTTGACGAGCGTGCCGGATTTGTAGGCGATATAGAGGACGCGCTCGTAGGTGATCTTGGGCGAGGTCACGGAGACCGGGCCGAACTGGATAGTATCGCCCACCGTGCCTTCATAGGTCTGGAGAATCTTGGCCGTCGGACGACCGCCTTCCCACTCCAGCGCCTCCAGCTTGTTATTCAAGTCCACGCGCGGCTGAAGCGAGGGGGGCAGGCCCGGAATGTCGAGGCGCTGATTGGGCGTGCGCCAGGTGTCGCCGATAGCCACGCGCGCGTAGGGCAGCAGCGGCAGTTCCAGCGTATTGTTGACCGGCAGCCCCTGCGCCGTAAACTGCTCCAGGCCGGAGTTCTCCCCGGTCTCGTAGTGGACGCGGCCCAGCGGGTCGAGTTCCTGATACATCGAGACGGAGAGCTGCGACGGGTCCAGGGTCATCTGCTGGCCGTTCTGTTCCAGGGTCAGCCGGGTCAGCTTGTTGCGCACCAGCGAGACATCCGGGCGCGCATCCTCGATGTCGAGGATATGGCGGCTGATGGCCTCGGCCAACTCCTGGTCGCTGGTAGACCCCAGATCGGAGAGCGCGCTGACGACCACCGACTTGCTGTCGCGGCTATAGGTCAGGTTTTCGCCCTCGCGATACTTGTAGCGCAGGGAGAGCGGGCCGGTGTCGGCTTTGATCTTGTTCGCCACGATCACCCGAACGACGCTCTCGGCTTTGGGTTCCGCCGCCGTGTTCGAGCCGGCGACCGGCTCATACAGAATGGCCTTGATGGAATGCTCGCCGTCCGGGATCGCGTTGCCCTCGGCATCCTTCTGCTTGGTGTCCCAGATAAAGGTGAAGGGCTTGTTGCCCCGTCCTTCGGGCGAGGTGGGGTCCGGCGGCGCGAGCGCCACCGCAAACTTGTCGTCAATGAAGAAGCCAACAAAACTGCCGGGCCGTATGCTGCCACGTGGGATCTCGACCCGCACTTTCTCCTTGACGGTCGCGCCATCGGGCGGACGGCGGATCGTGAAGGGAGCCTGCGCGTGGGCGCTGCCGAGGCTTCCTAACGCGAAGGCGCAAACGGCCAGGGGGATTACGTTGCGGATAGACATAGACCACTCTCCTGATGTGTCTATAGCGGTACGGCGTAGTGTATCATAGTTCCCGGCGAAAGTCAACAAGCAGGCGACTCCGTCTCCCCCTTCTTCCAAACTTGCGAGAGGGATTGGGGGTGAGGGCCGCTCCGGGGCCGCCGAGAGCCGGGATAGGTCATCTTGACTCGGCCTGTCGAATTCGGCTACTATTTTAGTCGGGTGGACGCAAGAAAGGGTTCATCCGGCGCCTACCCCGCAACGGTCAGGCGGCACCGGAAGCTGGACGAGGAGGAACACCATGCAATATCGCGCACTGGGCGATACCGGGTTGAACGTTTCGGCGGTCGGGTTCGGGGTCTGGACGGTCTCGACGACGATGTGGGGCATCACCGACGATGCCTTTGCCGCGCAGTTATTGCGCCGCGCCCTGGAACTGGGGATCACCTTCTTCGATACCGCCGATGTCTATGGCGATGGCAAGGGCGAGACGCTGCTGGCCGACACGCTCGGCGACCGCCGCGACTCGATCGTGATCGCCACCAAATTCGGCTACGATTTCTATAACCATCCGGGCGTGCAGCCGGGGCAGCGCGAGCGCCCGCAGGACTGGTCGCCGGAGTTCGTGCGCCGCGCCTGCGAGCAGAGCCTCCAGCGCCTGCGCACCGACCGCATAGACCTCTACCAACTGCACAACCCGCGCCTGGACGCGCTTCGCCGGGACGATCTGTTCGCCACCCTGGAGGCGCTCAAAGCCGAGGGCAAGATCCGCTCCTACGGCGCGGCGCTCGGCCCGGCGCTCAAGCCGGAACGCCAGATCGAAGAAGGCATCTATACCGTCACGCATCGGCACGCGCCGGTGCAGATCATCTATAACCTGTTGGAGCAGGTGCTTGGCGAGGCCATCTGCCCGGTGGCGCGCACGCACCATGTCCCGGTCCTCGTCCGCGTCCCCCACGCCTCCGGCCTGCTCGAAGGCAGCTATTCGGAAGACACCCAGTTCTCGGCCAACGACCACCGCAGTTTCCGCCTGACCACCGACGCCATGCGCAAGCAGTGGCTCCTGGATGGCCTGAAGAAGATCGAGAAGCTGCGGTTCCTCACGGCAGGAACGGGCCGCACGCTGGGGCAGGCGGCGCTTCAGTTCATTCTGAGCGAGCCGAGCATCGCCTCCGCGCTGCCTAATATCTACGATGCGCGCCAGTTGGAGGAGTTCGCCGCCGCCTCGGATACGCCGCCGCTGACGACGGACGAACTGCGCCAGGTGTCCGACCTGTACGAGCATGATTTCTATCTGGGGGAGTATGCGGACACGGAGCCGGAATCGGTGACGGCTTAAGGCGTCTCGGTCGCGCTCGTTCCGCCGGGAACACAGCCCGTCTCTTCCGCGCCCGCTGAGGACTGTAACAACCCGGTTCGTTCGGGGTCTAATAGAGCAGGCTGCGCTCGTGCGCTCTCGCGACCGGGCGGCGGCATCAAACAGACCAAGCGAGAAACGAGCAACCATTGTGTCCAGTTCAAACCAGCCAGCCGAAGCAGGAGAGGCGGAAAGGCTTCTCTCTCGACAAACGTTCTGCTTTTGGAGGAAGACGCCGATACCATATCGGCGCTCTCTTGCGCGGTGGCTCTGCCTCTGCTGTCTCTTGAGTGTGGCGTTCGCGTCGGGCCAGGCGTCGGCCCATCGGATCGCCGGCGCGGAAGACCTGCCTGCGGTCATCTCCGGGGGAACGGATCGGGCCATCAAATTGTGGAGCGCGGCGGGGAAGCTGGCAGCGACTATCGGCGCGCATGAGGAGAGCGTCAACGCGCTGGCGCTGGTTCCGGGCGGGGAGACTCTGGCCTCCGTCGGTTCCGATAAGACGCTGAAACTCTGGAATGTCCCGGCGGCGCGTCCCGTCCTCAGCATCGAGGCGCATGGCGGCGCGGTTCTGGCGGTGGCCGTATCGCCGGACGGCAGGCTGATCGCGACGGGCGGCGATGACCGCCATATCCGGCTCTGGAATCGCGCGACCGGCAAGAGGCTGGCCGATGTGGAGGCGCACGGCGACAGCGTGCGCGCCCTTCAGTTTACGGCGAATGGCGGCCTGCTGGTCAGCGCGGGGGCCGATAAACTGATCCGCAGTTGGAAGGTCGTTCTGGATGGGCGGCTGGCGGCGCTGGAGTATCAGTCCACCATCGTCGCGCACGACGACGTGATCACCGGGCTGGTTCTCTCCCCCGATGACCGCGTCGTAGCCAGCGTATCGGCGGATGGCTATCTGAAGACGTGGCGCATGGATGGCGGCGGGCTGCTCCAGCGCGTTCGTGTCTGCGACCGGGGCGTGCAGGCGGTCGCCTTTTCGCCGGACGGGCGCGCGATCGCGACCGGGGACGAGGAGGGCAAGATCCGGCTGTGGAACGCCGCCAACGGAATGCCGCAGCCCTTCAGCGGCAGCCAGGAGCGGGCGGTCACGGCGCTGGTCTGGGCCTCGGACGGGAAGATACTGGTGAGCGGCGGCGCGGGCGGAATACTGCACTACTGGAGCGTGGCGACGGGCGCGGAACTGGCGAAGATCGCGGCGCACGACGGCGCGGTGCGCGCCCTCGTGCTTGCGCCGTGAAGAGGCCCTCCCCCCCTGCCCACGCTGCGGGAGAGGGGAACCAAAGGAGTCGAAGATGGAAAATCGCGGACGCACGATGGTGCAGTTTGCCTTTTATAAGTTCGAGGCCGCGTGGCGGCGGCTGCCGCAGGAGGAGCGCGAGCGCGACAAAGCCGAGTTCGCCTGCGCCGTCGAAGAGGCTGCCGACGAGATGATGGTGCGCGCCTACTCGCTCGTGGGCATTCGCGGCGATGTGGACCTGCTGCTCTGGAACGCCTCGCCCGACCTGGCGCTGTTCCAGAAACACGGCTCCCGCCTGCTCAATACGGGGATCGGGCGCTGGGCGACACAGCCCTACTGCTATCTCGCGATGACCAAGACCTCGCAGTACAAAGACCCGCACGACCAGGGATCGCCGGAGGGCCGCCGTCTTGTCGTGCGCCCGACGGGCCGCAAGTACCTGTTCGTCTATCCCTTCGTCAAGACGCGGGACTGGTATCTGATGCCGCTGGAAGAGCGGCAGAAGCGGATGACCACGCATATCGAGGTCGGCCACAAGTTCCCGACCGTCAAGCTGAATACGACCTACTCGTTCGGTATAGACGACCAGGAGTTCGTCGTCGCCTTCGAGACCGACATCCCCGCCGACTTCCTCGACCTGGTGATGGCGCTGCGCGAGACCGAATCGAGCAAGTTCACACTGCGCGACACCCCCATTTTTACCTGCGTGCAGATGTCCATCAAAGAGGCGCTGGACGCCGTCGGCTGAGGCGGGCGATGCGGCAGGCGTTAGCGGCAGCGATCAAGGCGCGGGCGCGCGCGCTGGGATTCGACCTGGTGGGCATCACCGGCGCGGAGCCGTCCGCCTTCGCGGAGGAGTACCGCGACTGGGCGCTGCGCGGCTACGCCGGGGAGATGGACTACCTGACGCGCAATCTGCACCGCCGCCTCGATCCCCGCGAACTGCTCCCCGACGCACGCTCGATCATCGTGGTCGGCATGAACTACTATACGGATGCCGAGGAGGGGCCGGGAACGCCTGCCGCACCCGACCCGGAGCGCGCTGTCTTTGCCCGCTATGCGCGCGGCGACGACTACCATGATGTGATGACAGAGCGGCTGCGCGAACTGCTGGATTTTCTGAAAGCGGAGGCCGGCGAGGGGGCGGAGGGGCGCGTCTATGTGGATGCCGGGCCGATTCTGGAGCGCGAGGTGGCGCAGCGCGCCGGGCTGGGCTGGTTCGGCAAGAACACGATGCTCATCAACACGCGGCGCGGCTCCTACTTCTTCCTCGGCGAGATCGTCACCAATGTCGCGCTGCCGGTGGACGAACCGGCGCGCGGCGGCTGCGGAACCTGCACGCGCTGCCTCGACGCCTGCCCAACCGGGGCCATCGTCGCGCCGTTCCAACTCGACGCGCGCCGATGCCTCTCCTATCTCACCATCGAACTCAAAGGGGCGATTCCGGCAGAGTTCCGCCCTGCCCTCTCCGAATCGGGCAACCGCATCTTCGGCTGCGACATCTGCCAGGAGGTCTGCCCCTTCAACCTCCGCCGCTCCGTCCCGACCGAGGAACCCGCTTTCCAGCCCCGCGAAGCGACGAAGGCTCCCCTTCTCGTGGACATGCTGAAGATGACGCAAGAGCAGTTCCGGCAGCAGTTCAAGGGCAGCCCGGTCAAACGAGCGAAATGGCGCGGTCTCTTGCGAAATGTCGCCGCCGCGCTCTCGGCTTCCGATGACCCGGCAGCGGAAGCCGCGCTCATTGAGACGTTGAGCCACGAGGAGCCTCTGGTGCGGGAGCAGGCGGAGTGGTCATTGAAAGCAATACAAGCGAGAAAGCTGCGCAAAGATACCGAGTAACACGACGCGCTGGAATGCTCCCACTTTCCAACGGACGAAAGGTTCCGTCTTGTATTCTACTCGTGTTGCTTATTTTGTAGCTCCACAACCTGTTCAGCCGGTTTGGAGGCGGCACCCCCTCTTTGCTAAGCGGGGAAAATTGCTGAAATTGCTCTGACTGCTTTATGCCTGTTCACTACCGAACACTTTTTGAGCCGAGCAAGACGCACAGGCCCACGTGGAATGGGGCGGTTGCGCACCGACACAGGCTACCGCGACCCGCGTTGTCGTCGGGCGCTGGGGCGTCGGAGGAGAGCGCCTCTGATCCCGGAGCGTCGGAACCAGCGGGAGCAGCGCCAGAAGACAGGGCGTCTTGGCGGGCGTCCGGTGGTCTTTGTGGCTGCCGACTATGCCCAAGGTAACGGGGTGGAGCGCAGCATTTTGCGTCTGCAGCAGTGGCGTCGGGTGGCGACCCGCTACGAGAAGCGCGCAGTCAACTACCTGGCGATGGTGACCTTGGCGGCGATAATCCTGTGGACGAGATAGCATCTGTCAGACAGGCCCTAAAAGGGTATATAAAAACCCCGCTGCGGCAGTTAAAACTGCCCCTGCAAAAGCACGGAGTCCGCCTGCGCGGACTCCAGCCCCCACCCCAACCCTCCCCTTGCGAAGGAGAGGGAGCCTTGAGTCGGCGCAGGCCGACCTGGTGCCTTTGCAGCCGCGAATTCCTTCGCCGGGCAAGGTTTTTCTACACCCTACTTAAAACGGCGGGACAGGGACGCCATTGCGGCGCACCTCGAAGTGTAGATGGGGGCCGGTGGACATACCCGTAGAGCCGACGCGGGCGATCGTCTGGCCCTGATGCACGACCTGTCCCTCAGAGACCATCAGCGCCGAGCAGTGACCGTAGAGCGTGGTGACGCCGTTGCCATGATCTATGATAACGCAGTTGCCGTAGCCGCGCGTGTACGCCGCCAGGATGACCGTTCCGCCGCCCGCCGCATGGATGGGAGCGCCGTAGCCTGCGCCGAAATCTATGCCGGTGTGCATCTTACGGCGGTGCAGAATGGGGTGGAAACGCGAACCGAAGCCGGAGGTGATGGGGCCGATGACGGGCCGGATGAAGCCGCCGCGCCAGACGGGCGGGATCGGTTCCTCGGCCTGTTCGCGCGGAGCGTGCGGCAGCCTGGGACGGCTGCGCCGCGCCTGCCGCATGGCTTCCCGCCGCAGTTGCAGCGCCTCGGAGAGCGCGCGGATACGGTCGGTCATGGCGTTCGCCTCGTTCTCCAGTTCGTCGAGTTCCTCCTCCGCCTCGACCCGCGCCTCATGCACGTCCTGAAGGAGTTCCTGCTTGCGTTCCCGGTCGGCGGCGTACTGCTCCTTCTCTGCCTGGAACTGCGCCGCCAGCGCCCGCTGCTCCCGCTCCTGCGCTTCGAGTTCCCGCTTGTCCGCCTCGATCTGTTTGATGTCCGCGCGCACGCCTTTGATCAGTTCTTCTTCGCTATGCACGATCTGGCGCACATAGTAGCCGCGCGACAGCAGTTCATGCACCGAACGCGAGGCGACCAGCACCTGCGCGTAGGTCGTCTGCCCGCGCTCGTAGTTGTAACGGATGCGCTGCCCCAACAGCCGCCGCCGCATCGCGAGGCGCTGCTGCGTCGCTTCCAGACGTTTCACTGTGCGCGTATGCTGCGCGTCGAGGACTTCCAGCCGTGCATCGGTGCGGGCCAGATTGCGCCGGGTACGTTCCAGCCGGGCCTCGACCGTCTGGATGCTCTCGGAAATCTGGTTCTCCTGGACTTTGGCGTGGTGGATTTTGGCGCGCACCTGATGGATGTGGCTGCTCATTCCTCGCAGCTTGCGGCGCAGCTGCGCTTTGCGCACGCTGGCGACCCGCGCCTCCTGCGCAGAGAGAACACGCTTCGTTGCGCGCTTGCCCGGCTTCTTATGCTTCGCACCATGAGACGGCGCGGAGATCGCCGCTCCCAGCAGCAGCGCCACCAGCGCGCCGCCGAGAGCGAGTCGCAGACAGAGTTTCGGAGAGATGAAGCGCATGTCCAGACCTTTGGCCCCTCCTCTGTCTGAACTGTGATTAGTCGGATTATCGGATGAACTATGATGAGGCCAGACGCAATCATGTCCATCCAAAAATCAGTTTCATCATAGTTCAGAGGGTGCATAAATCACAGTTCAGACAGAGGGGCTACACCTGCCTTAAGAACCGGCGCATCGCCAGATAGCTGCCGGTAAAACCGATCAGCGCGCCGACAGCGACCAGGCCGGAAACGACATCCGCCGGACGGATCACCGAAGGCACGTCGCCGATGAGCGGCGAGTTGAGGCTGCCGATAAACCGGGAGACTTCGCGCCCGCAGAGCAGGATGATGCCGCCCGCAATGGCCGCGCCGAGGATGCCGTGAAACAGCCCTTCCAGGAGCAGCGGGAAACGAATGAAGCTGGGCGTCGCGCCGACAAGCTGCATGATGCGTATCTCACGCCGCCGCGCGAAGACCGTCAGTCGGATCGTGTTGTGGACAATAAAGAGCGTGGCGATGAACAGCCCGATAGCCGCGCAGCCGCCGATGACCTTGATGACGCGCGCCACGCCAAGCATCGTCTTGACCTCCTGACTGGCCGCAGCCACATGATGCAGTTCCGGGAACTGCGCCTTATCATTAAACAGGCGGTTTAGACGGCTCACGTCGCCGGGCGTGGTCGGCTCAATCTCCAGCGCGTCCGGCAGGGGATTGTCCGGCACGGCATCGGCCAGAGGCGGCTCATTGGCCTGCATCCGCTTCCAGGCGTCCTCTTTCGGAATCAGGCGCACGGATTTGACGCCGGGCAGTTGGCGGATACGCTCCTGCACGGCCTGCGCCTGCGCGCGTTCGGCGGAGACATCCAGGAACACCTCGATCTGATCGAACTTCTGCGGCTGCTGCTGCGCGAACTCGTGGATGCGGTAAGCTGTCCAGACGGAGGCTCCCAGCACGGTCAGCGCGACCGTCACTGTTCCCAGCGCGGCCAGCGACATCAGGCCGTTGCGCCGGATATTGAGGAAACACTCCTTGACGAGGAATCCGAAGCTGTTCAGCGCCACAGGCTTGCCTCCTGCGGCACGACGACCGCCTCTTCCCGATAAGCGCCCTGCGCCTCATCCCGCACCAGCCGCCCGCGCGCGAACGCGATCACGCGCCGCTGCATCCGATCCACGATGGCGGAATCGTGCGTGGCGACCAGCACCGTCGTGCCGCGCACGTTGATATGGTTCAGGAGTTGGACGATGCCCATCGAGGTATCGGGATCGAGGTTGCCGGTCGGCTCGTCGGCGAGCAGGAGCGGCGGATCGTTGACCAGGGCGCGGGCGATGGCGACGCGCTGCTGCTCGCCGCCGGACAACTGGTGCGGGAAGGCGTCGGGCCGGTGCGCCATGCTGACCATCTCCAGCGCCGCTGGAACCTGCCGCCGGATGACGCTGCGCCCCGCCCCGATGACGCGCAGCGCGAACGCAACGTTCTCGTAGACGGTCTTGTTGGGCAGCAGGCCGAAATCCTGGAAGACAATGCCGAGTTTGCGGCGGAAGAAGGGGATCTCGCGGGGGCGCATGGCATTCAGGTCGTGTCCGGCGACGGTGATATGGCCCTGGGTCGGCTTCTCTTCGCGGTAGAGGAGTCTGAGCAGCGTGGATTTGCCCGCGCCGGTCGGCCCCACGATAAAGACGAACTCGCCCTTGCTCACCCGCAGGTCTATGTGCGAGAGCGCAGGAACCTCTTTGTGGTAGACGACGCTGACATCGCGGAGTTCGATCATAGGCGTGGCACGGACAGCGCGGACATGGCGAGCGTGCTGAGGGTCTTCTCCACGCTCGCCCGAAAGCTGCTCTATTAAATCACTTTTGGAGTCCGTCTGTCAAGTGGGCCGGGTACTGAAAGTACCCGTCTGGTGGGCGGCCGCGCCGTCAAACGTCCTCGCGGACGTCCTATCTCAGAAAGTCTGCACCTTCGTATCCTAATCGTCTGCATACGAGGGAGCAAGCTTTGAATGTAAGTCCGTCCGCAGGACGGTTGGCCGTTGGCCCTCCTGCAGACGGGTACGTTCAGTACCCGGCCCATAGAGACTACATCAGCTTGCGGAAGAAGTCGGCGGCGGCTTTCAGGTTGGCCCGGTATTGCGCCTTATCGTACTTGCCCATGGACTCGTCTTCCAGGCAGATGTCGCGGTCGTATCCGGCCTTCTTCAAGATCGCGATATAGCGGCTGTGGTCTATGTCGCCCTCGTGGATGGGACAGGCATATTTGCCGTACTCATAGCCGACCTCACGCTGCGTCTCGCGCATCTCCGGCGGATAGCAGATGTTCTTGATGTGCGTATGCTTGACGTTCGGCGCGAACTCCTCGAAGATCTCGTAGACGCGCGAGAGCGGCCAGCCGCGCCAGTAGAAGTTGCCCGAATCGAGCGTCAGCCCCAGGCGCGGCGAACCGACGGCAGCCAGCAGCCCCCGGATAAATTCGGGATCGTTGCCCTGAAAGCCGTGATTCTCGATGCCCAGGTCTACGCCCGTGTCGGCGGTCTCCGCCAGAATGCCCTTGACCGCGTTGGCGACGAGAGCGTAACGCTGCTCCAGCGGCAGATCGCGCTCGCCGTGCATGATAGCATCTATACGGATGGCGGGCGCTCCCAACTGCTGCGCCGCCTTCACCGTCCGCACGGCCCACGCCACCTGAAACTCTTTATCGTCGGCGTTGAAGTCGTTGCCCATGCAGAGCGCAGAGATTCGCACGTTGTTCGTTTTCGCCTGCGCTTGCAGCGCAGCGAGATCGGCAGGGTCGGTCAGCTTGAGACGCTTCTTGTCCCCTTCCGGCGCGATGGCGGCAACGGTGTCGTCCTCATGGACAAACAGTTCGACACCAGGAATATTGAGATCGCGCAGTCCTTCCGCAAGCGTGGCGTATCCTGCCGCGAACACGATGTCATCCCGAATCGAGAGATACATGGTCTCATCTCCTCAAAAGTTATGAATCTACCCTGACACCCCCAGATGCAGAATCAAATATAGATTTTGTAGGTCTGCAAGCCGTTGAGGGGGCCGTAGAGCGCCCACAACGAGCCGACGACGTAGTCCCCCAGTATCAGGCCGAGGAAGAAGGGAATGGCCGTATGATACGCCTTCATCCCGCCGAAGCGCACGATCAGCGCCTTGAGCGCCCACGCGATAAAGAAGCAGAACCAGAAGTAGTCCATCGCGTAGGAGACGGCCAGCGCATAGCCCGCCGGATGGAACGGCCACCAGAGAAACGCGCCGCGCATCACCCGCAGGAACAGCACCAGCAGGAAGCCGCCCGCCAGATAGAAAAGCTGCGTGACATTAACTTTCGCGGGCGTCTGCAACCATCCCTGCAACTTGTCGTAACTTTCTGCGCCGACCCACGATTTGAAGCCGACCGCTTTGGCCGACGCGCCCTCGGTAAAGGTGACGTGCAGATTGGCCCAGTATGCCGCGAACGTTCCCCACACGAACGCGAGGATCAGCACCCAGATCAGGCTGCTCTGCCGGATGCGCGCTCCCTGCGCCATCTTCATCGCCTCCAACTGGTTGGGCATCGGATGGCAGCGGTAGCCGCGATTGAACCAGTACATCACGGAGAGCGCGGTGAGACTCTGCACACCGATAGCCTGGCTGCCGAACAGCGTCACCAGGATCAGGCGGGGATTGACGAAATAGATCTCGTGCGGCGTGCCGAGTTCGGCGCGGACGCGCGTGATGGTGAGCGCCAGCAGAAAATAGAGGCCGAAGAAGAGGAGGGCGACCCAGGGCGTCAGGCCGATGCGCCAGGAGAAGTAGGCCAGCGAGAGCGCGCCGAGGCCCAGGCCGAGAAACGCGCCGCGATACTGGCCCGCCAGCGCCCACTCCGCCCGCGAGATGTCCGCCGCGCCGGAGACCGCCTGCCGGGGCCGGAAGGCGATCTGCCAGGCTTTGTGGAACTGGCTCCGCAGCGCCCAGACGATGGTCAGTCCCCAGGCGATCCAGGCCCCGCTCGCCTGCTGCTCGAAGTAGGGAAAGCCCGCGTTGCCCGGCCCGTCCATGCCCGTCGCCGCGCCGAAGACCTGGAACAGCTTGCGCGCCACGAAGAAGAACCAGCAGGAGAACGACAGGTCGAGCGGCACAAAGAAGGCCAGGCCGATGGCGAACGGGTACATGGAGATGTTTGTATTGCTGATGGCGTCCCAGGGCCGCACGGTGAGATACTGCCCGACGTTGTAGAGCTTGACGAGAGAGAGGAACGGCCAGGAGGGGAACAGATAGTGCAGGCCGTTAATCATGTCTATCGTCGCGGCCAGCAGGAAGCCCGCCCACATCATGCGGCTGGAAAACAGCTTCGCGCCCTGCGTTCCCGCGCCGCCGCTCTCCTCCGTCATCGCCATCGGCAACTGGACTATCGGGAAGGCCAGCCGCTCGTGGTCGCTCCACTGCGTGCGAATCAGGATGTTCAGGCAGAGGCAGACGCCGATGAGCGTGCCGATGAACAGCCCCCACCAGAGCAGCGGTCCGACGAACGGCTCCCAGTAGCGCGGGTCGTAGGGCGAAACATTGCCCTGATAGTAGGCTTTGATGGCGAGCGGATCGCGCACCAACCAGAACGAGGGCAGGAACGCGAAGAACAGATTTTTCCAGTTGTTCTCCGGGGTCGCCTTGCGGTCGGCGTGCGCGATGGCCCCGAACAGGTTTTGAAACATATCGTGTCCGGCCAGCAGCGTGCCGACGACGAGGAAGATATAGATGGTGAGCAGTTCCGCCTGCGAGAGAGTCAGGCGCGGGGCGGCGCGCGGGAGCAGTTTCCGCACGGTTAGATTCAGCGCGACCAGCCAGAACAGGAAAAAGATCGGCGTGATGAACAGCGGCAGGCTCGTTCCGTCCAGCGTGTACCAGCGGACTTCGACGACGGTGATCCAGAAGGTGTTCGGAATGGTGAGCAGCAGACCGAGCAGCAGGGAGCGCAGCGTGATGCCGCGCAGAGTCGCGCCTTGTACGGCAATCGCCGTGTCATCGGAGTGCGCGCCTGCCGCAGGCGAGACCAGACCAGGAGGAGCGGCAGCCGCGTCGCGCGCCGCAGAAGAGTCGGCTTTCATATCTCTATCATAGCAAAATCCCTCCGCGTGGCGCAAGCCCATCCAGAGTAGCGGCTCTCCGGCCAGGAAGGAAATCCCGTTTTCCTGAGCCAACATGAAGAGCGCCTGGCGAATGAATTCGCGCCTGCAAAAGCGCCGACTCAGGACGCAGCAAGCAGCGCCCCTACCTCTCCCCTCTCCCGCAGCGTGGGAGAGGGGCTGGGGGTGAGGGCTGCTTTTGCAGGTGCAGTTTCAACTGCCGCGACGGGTTTTCTAGGGGAGGGAGAGGCGCTATGTCGCACCTGCAAAAACGTATCAAGCGGTTGGGGGCCGCGCTCAAAATCTATGCTAAACCGATAGACGACGCCAATCTGTGTTGGATCTTCGGCGCGGGACGCTCCGGGTCTACCTGGCTGCTAGAACTGCTTAGCCATCTCGAAGACACCCGCGTCTGGCACGAACCCTACTTCGAGGTGTTCTATCATCTCTACAAAGACCCCGGCGATCTAAATCGGGACGGAGCCTTCTTCTCCAATGCCTATCGCGCCGTCTGGACGGAGGGAGCCAGACATCTCTTCCTCGCCGTCGCCAAAGCGCGCTACGGCGACCTCGGCCTGGACACGAAGCTGGTCATCAAGGATGTCAATGCGCCCTCGCTCTGCCCCTTCTTCAGCGAGGTCTTCCCGCGCTCGCGCTACCTCCTGCTCCTGCGCGATCCTTTCGATATCCTCGACTCCTATATTGATATGCAGCGCCCCGGCAGTTGGAACCCCACCTTCAATGCCGCGAAGTTCGGACAGGAACTCAGCCTGGAACGTATCCGCAGCACCGCAGAACACATCCGCAAGGATTTCAGCATGTCCGTAAGCGGATACGACCTGGTGGCCTCCGATCTCCGCATCCAGGTGCGCTACGAAGAGATGCTGGCACAGCCGGTAGAGAACCTGGCCCGGTGCGCGGAGTTCCTGGGTGTTCCGACGCCAAGCCAGGAGGAACTTCAGCGCATCGTGGAGGCCCGCAGTTTCGATAAGCACGAAGCCACCGGCAGGCAGCAGTTCCGGCGGTTCGGCAAAGCGGGCATCTGGCAGACGTCCGGCAATTTCACGCCGGAGGTCACGGCGGTGGCGCAGGAGGTCCTCGGCGATCTGCGCGCGCGCCTGGGCTACGCCAAGACAAAATGAGCGCCGAAGAGTCGTGAATATCCTCACAGAGAGTAAAATAGTAGAGGGAGTCTTTCATAAACCCCGAACTGGACTCACTTTGCTCAGGAGGTTTGGATGTTGCGACTTTTCGGGCAAGACCCTGTGTTCTACGACCTGTTGGAGGCGCAGGCCGAGGCCGCGCAGCGCGCCGCGCAGGCGTTCCACCAGCTCTCGCAGGACTTTGCCCGCGTTTCCGAACTTGCACAGGCGATCAAGCAGATCGAGCATGAGGCGGACGAACTGACTCATCAACTTTCCAATAAGATCGACTCGACGTTTGTGACGCCGCTCGACAAAGAAGACCTGCACGCGCTCTCCAGCGGCCTGGACGACATCACCGACGCCATCGAATCGGCGGCAGCCCGACTCACCCTCTATAAACTGACGGCCCCACGTCCCGACCTGGAACCTCTGGTCGGCCTGCTCGTGCAGCTTGTCGAGGCGACGCGAGAGACGGTCGGCGCGGTGCGCCGCGCGCGCGGCCGCGTGTCGCTCAACGGGGCTTTTATCCGCGTTCACGAAGCCGAAAACCAGGGCGATCATGCGTACCGGGAGGCGCTTGCCACCCTGTTCAACGCTCCCAATCCCGATCCGCTGATGGTCATCAAATGGAAAGAAGTCTACGACCGGGTCGAGATCGCGATGGATGCGTGCGAGCATGTCGCTGATGTCGTCGAAAGCGTGGTCGTCAAATATGCATGACCCCACCATACTGCTCTGGCTGGTCATTCTCTGCGCGCTGGTGTTCGACTATATCAACGGCTTTCACGATACGGCCAACGCCATCGCGACCGTCGTCTCCACCCGCGTCCTGACTCCCCGCGTTGCGATCCTCATGGCGGCGACCCTCAATTTTGTCGGCGCGCTCATCTCTCAGAATGTGGCCCACACCATCGCCAGTGGCCTGGTCAGCCCGGAAGCTGCCACCGAAGATGTCATCCTGGCGGGCGTCATCGGCGCGATCATCTGGAACCTGATCACCTGGCGTTTCGGCATCCCCAGCAGCTCCTCGCACGCGCTGATCGGCGGGCTGTGCGGCGCGGCCATCGTGCATGGCGGCTCCAGCGTCCTGCTCTGGAAAGGGATCGAGCAGAAGGTGCTTCTTCCTCTGATCGGCTCTCCTCTGGCGGGCTTCGCCATCGGATTCCTGCTGATGCTGCTCATCTTCACACTGCTCGCGCGCACGCATCCGGGCCGCGTGAGCGCCACCTTTCGCCGCTTACAGGTACTTTCGGCAGCCTCCATGGCCTTTACGCACGGCTCCAATGACGCGCAGAAGAGCATGGGCATCATCACGCTGGCGCTGGTCAGTCACGGCCTGCTGCATCCGGCCGATCCCTCCAAGCCGGTGGTGCCGCTGTGGGTCGTGCTGGCGTGCGCGGCGGCGATGGCGCTGGGAACCTCGGCGGGCGGCTGGCGCATCATGCGGACGATGGGCCATCGGATTCTGCGGCTGGAGCCGGTGCATGGCTTTGCGGCGGAGTCGGCGGCCAGTATCGTTATCTTCACGGCGAGCCATTTCGGGATGCCGGTCAGCACGACGCATGTCATCTCCGGCAGCATCTTCGGGGTCGGCTCCTCGAAGCGGCTGTCGGCGGTGCGGTGGGGCGTGGCGCAGAGCATGGTGCTGGCCTGGATACTGACGCTTCCCGCCGCCGGGCTGGTCGCCGGGCTGATCTACGAGGCGTTCCGCATGATGCGCTAGCTCCGGCTCCCCGATAGGACCCCTGAAACCGCCTGGTCTGCGCTGCGTAGTCTTCATAGAAAGGAGGCCCACCATGCTGCCTTTTGTCATCCTCTACACGCTTATCGGCCTGCTGTTCATGGGCCTGTCCGTGCCGCTGATTCAGAAGCGCATCAAGCCCAATCCCTGGTACGGGTTTCGCGTGCCGAAGACCTTGAGTGACGAGCGTATCTGGTACGCTGCCAACGCCTACTCCGGCGTGACCCTCTTCCTGGCGGGCGCGGCCATCGCGCTCTCCGCGCTCGTGCTGGCTCCGGTCGCCTGGCTGTTTCGCCTCGGGCCGGGCGGCTACGTTTTCGGCTGCACGCTCGTTATCCTGGGCAGCCTGCTCTGGAGCCTGGTCTTGAGCTTCCGCTACCTGAGTAAACTGTAACTCAGGCCGCGTCGGGTAGGCACGGGGTTGAAACCCCGGTCTGGAATTGCCAAGTCCGCCTGCGCGGACTCTGCTCCCCTTTTAGGGAGAGGGCCGGGGAGTAGGACAGCCTGCGCAGGCAGGCTTTGCCACTCCAGACCGGGGTTTCAACCCCGTGTCGGAAGAGAATCCCTTTTGTCAAGAAACCAAAATTCCTCTCCGGCCTGATTGACAGGACTCCGACAATTCGGTAGAATCGGAATCAATCCTGAGGGGAGCCGCCATCATGCCCTATCCGCTGCGCGAAGCCTCATTCCGCAGGGCAAAATCCCGTTCTGTCTATCCAATCTGTTTCCTCGTCTTGCTGCTCGGCGCGCTGTGTGCGCAGGCGCAGGGCCGCGCGCGCCCGCGTATCGAGGCGCGCGGCGCAGCGGTCGTCATCAACCGGCGCGTCGCGCTGCATTTCGCCGTCCGCAACGGCGGGCAGACACCTGCCGAACGCGCCCGCACCGTCGCCGACCGCCTGGAACAGCAGGCGCTACGCGGCTTCTCGCCGGGAGCCATACAGCCCCGGCACGAAGGGCGGCAGTGGAGCCTCGCCATCGCAGGCCGCGCGAAGCTGCTGTTCGTCACGCGCGCCGACGCCCGCGCCAACCAGACCGCGCCGAAAGCCCTGGCGTTCCAGTGGGCCGCGCAGTTGCGGAGCGCGCTGGCCCTGCCGCCCGTCACCCTCAAGCCGGGCCGCATCGTCCTGCCGCTCGGCGAGACGCGCGTTCTCTCGCTCGGCGGATACGCCGAGGGCGCATTTAGCTCCCGCGTGCGACAGGGCGAGTCGTGCGTCGGACTGGAGAGCCGGGAGGCTTCTCGCCGCCTGATCGTGCGCGGCGAGAAGCCTGGCAAAGCCGTTGTCAGCGTGCAGGTCGGGGAAGACGAGGCGTCCTGCGTCGTCGTCGTGAAGCAGTGGGCCGGGCGTGTGCCGACCGACCTGACCGCCGAAGTGACCGGCACGCCCGCCGCGCCCGCCGACCTGATCCTGCACGCCGCTGCCGCTGCCCTGCGCCGCGCCCCGCGCGAACCGGGCGCATCGCTGGAACTCCTGTCGCCGCTGCAAACGCACCGCGACACCCGGCCCGGCGAGAGCCAGACGCTCACCGCGCGTGTCCGCCTGTGCGGACCGAACTACCTGCCCGTGACCGGCGTGGCGCGCGTGCGCGTTTTCAATCGCGATCTGCCGTCCCGTCCGGCGGCGCACCTGCTCTAC
>Ga0070741_10010079_pt1 | contig 18010 bp, 19 predicted proteins | sample Coa_R1_4_FD_66440 | JGI IMG/M metagenome (GOLD analysis project Ga0070741, IMG submission 66440) | Surface soil microbial communities from Centralia Pennsylvania, which are recovering from an underground coalmine fire - Coalmine... | ecosystem: Environmental > Terrestrial > Soil > Unclassified ...
GTCGCGCACGGCGCCGCCGGCGGCCGCGGCTTCGAGCTCGTCGACTACCTGCCCGTCCCCGCGGTCATCGTCGGCTGCGGCTTCGCTTCCTGGCGCATCTAGTCCGAATCAGGGACGCACCACGTTTTTCGAACGACCGCTTCCGCCCGAAGCGGACATTCGGGCTTATCGCTCTTGAGAGACGACTAGTGGGAGTGCCCGCGCTCGTGGTATGCGAGCGGTGCAGGGGCGACGATGTGGGCGATGCCGCTCACAAATGCATAGCAGACAAGCCAGAACGCAATGACCGTGATCCAGGCCAATGCGAACCTGATGGGATGCTTATCGCGGAATCTATTGTCGAACAGCGCCCGGTAGATCCTCAGGGACGCCCATCTGGCATTCACGACCCTCAGTAGTGCGATGACGAGGGCGCTCGTCAAGAACGGCTGAAGAAACGATTGTGCAAACCACGTCAAAGTGCGCTCGCGGCAGGCCCACGCAAGGGAGCCATCTAGTTGACGTCGAGCCGTATGCGCACTTCCTGGATCGACGCGACCGGCTTCCCGTCCTGCATAGCGGGGAAGAATCGCCAGGACCTGAGGGTTTGCAGGATGAGGCGGTTCAGCGCGGGCTCGGGGGTCGGCTGTACGAGCGTGACGGAGGCGGTCCCGTCTGCGCGGATGTCGAACCTGACGAGAGCTTGCGATTGGCTTGCCTGATCGCGCAGTTCATCCGGGATCTGCGGAAGCGGGCTATAGATGGCCCTCGCGCCCGTTCTCGCCGACTGGCTCGAGCTGTGCGCCTGTGGCAGCGGGGCTGGCGCTGCCAAGGGCGGCGGCCTCGGAGCAGCTACCGGAGGCGCAGGCTCCGTCGCGGGCGTTTCGTTCCGTGGTGGAGCTGGTAAAGCCGGCCTGGGCGCCGGAGCCCGGTGCACCGGGCGCGGCCTGATCGGTGGTAGCGGCGCCCTCGGCGGCTCGGCTGCCGGTTGCTCCACCTTCGGCTCGGGCGGCAGCTCAATCAGCATCGCGTCGATCGGCTTCGGCGCAGGCGGAACGGGTTTGCGCTCGAGCAGGACGCCGAGCGCCCACAGCACGATCAGCCATGCAGCCACGACAGCCGGCAACAGGTAACCGACGCGGCGCCAGTAATCCCCGTCGATACGGGGCGCGACGCCGAGCGTCAGCTCAGCCGCCACGCTTGACCGCAATGAGGAAATGCTCCGCGCCGGCCGCGCGCGCCTGGAGCATGGCCTTGACGACGATTCCCTGCGGCGCGGCTTCGTCGGCCGCGACGATGATCGTGGACTCGTGCCCGGGCAGCAGCGGCCTCAGCGTGTCCGCGAGCGTCGCGATGGTGACCGGCGTCTCGTCAATGAACGCTTCACCGCTTGCCCTCACCGTGAGCGTGATCGGCTTTTTCACCTGCATCGCGGGTGCGACGCCCTGCGGCAAGTTGACCGCCAGGGAATTGAGGCTCTGCATCGAAAGCGATGCGAGCATGAAAGTCGCAAGAAGAAAGAACATGACGTCGATCATGGGAATGATCTCGATCCGGCCTTTCTTCGTCTGGCGAAGCGCGCGCAGCTTCATGGCCGCCGCTCCTGCGGCTGTCCGTCCATCCGGATGCGGTCGATGAGGCGGGTGCCGAGGCGCTCCATCTCGTCGTGCACCTGCGCCTGCATCTTCGCGAAGTAGTTGAACGCGAAGAGCGCGATGAGCGCGACGAAAAGGCCGAGCGCGGTGGCGATGAGGGCTTCGGCTACGCCGGCCGTGACGGCAGTCGGATCGACGAGGCCCTTCGCGCCGATCAGCCCGAAGGACTGCATCATCCCGATGATGGTGCCCAGCAATCCGAGGAGAGGCGCCGCGGTCACGGTCGTCTCAAGCACCCAGAGGCCGCGGCCAAGCGCCTTCTCGATCTGCTGCGCCTCGTCGCCCGCCCGGGATTCCACCCACCAGGGCGGCTGCTGGCGGTTGCCGAGGATGACGCGAAAGAAACGCCGGAAGTAGTTCCGCTTCGGCATGGCGTTCAACGCCTCCTCGAGCACGGCCCACTTGAGCTCGTACGTCTCGATCAGATCGATCAGATCTGCCGGGAGCCGGACGTAGCGCAGGTAGATGAACGCCTTGTCGAGGATGACGCAGGATGCGACGAGGGCGAGCGCGGCAATGGGATAGACCATCACCCCGCCCGCCCGGATCGCGGTTATCGCATAGTAAATGCTCTGCAAGCTGCCCTCAGAACGGCTTGCTGATTGCTACGTAGAACGCGCGGCGTTGGCCGAACGCCGGCGGACCCACGCCGACGCCGGTGCCGTCGCGCAGCTCGTAGGCCTTGTCGAACAGGTTGATGACCGCGAGCCGGCCGTCGAGCCGCCCGAACGGCGTGTCGTCGAACCTGTAGGTCGCGGCAAGATTCATCGTGAAATACGACGGCAGGTGCCCGCTGTTGTTGTTGGTCGTGTCGTCCGGGGTGACCCGCAGGCCCGAGCCGAAGATCGCGTCGACGCTGTAGCGCGCCTTGCCGACCTGGTAGGAGACACCGCCGCTCGCCGTGTACGTCTGGTCGTGGTCGAGGTGCACCCAGTTGCTGGCAATGAAGTCGAGCTCGGACTGCTGGAAGCCGGCGGAGGCCTGCGAAGAGACGATGTTCTTGCCGAGCGCGGCCGACCAGGCAAGGTTCAGATAAGCGCTCAAGTTGTCCTTCTTGTAGTTGGCCGTGAGCTCGAGCCCCTGCACGCGCCCTTCCTGGTAGTTGAACGGAGTGAAGATCGGCGCCGGCCCGAACTGCCCCTCGTCGAGAAGATTGGTCACCCGCTTGTAGTAGTAGTCGGCACCGACGGTGAGCGCCGGCGTGAGACGGTGGGTGGCCCCGACGTCGAAATAGTGCGTGCGCTCCGGCAGCACCGGGTCGTTCGCCACCGCCGGCGCGGCGGCAGAGGTGTTCGCGAACAGGGCGATCGTCTTGGGCGCCACGAGCTCCGTCGGCGGCGGCGTGAAATAGCGCGAGTAGGCGGCGTGCAGGGTGGTCTGCGGCGACCACTGGTACGTCGTTCCCAGTCGCGGGCTCCACTGGTCGGCGCTTACGAACGCATTCATCTGGTCGTAGCGCAGCCCGTAGTTCACGCTGAGCTTCTGGGTGAGCTTCCACTCGTCCTGGAGATACACCCCGAACAGGTGGTTGCCGCCCTTCGTGTTGTTGTCCTGGATGTTGACGATGTTGTTCGAGGCGTCGAACACCAGGGCGTTGTTGTTGCTGACGACAGCCTCGTTGCTGAAGAACAGCCCGCTGCGAAGCGTGTGCCGATCGTTCAGGTGGAAGCTCGCGTCTCCCTGAATGCCCGTGGCGCGGTCAGTCTTGAGGAGCTCCGAGGCATTACCGAGGAACACGAGGTCGCCATTCAGGTCCGGCGTGAAGTGAAGGCTCGTGTAGCGCTGGAAGACGGCGACCTGGTAGTCGATGTTCTCGCCGAGCGTGCTCTGCAGCGCGACGATGCCGTAGCGGTTGACCTCGCGCTGCTTGTCGTCGAGGCTCGCGGAATCGAACAGGGTGCTGCCGTTGAGCGTCGTGAACCCGGTCGTCTGGTCCGGCTGAAGCCCGGGAGCGTTGGGGATCTGGAACCTTCCCTCGTAGGTGCCGAACATCGCCGAAATCCGCGTCGTCGCGCTGGGCAGGATCGAGAAGTACGCGAAGCCCTTCTCCTGCCGGGTCTGGTCGTGGATCGCATTCACATCGCCGGTCGGATTCTCGAGCCCGAGCTTGTTCTGCAGGAACGAGCCGGTCAGGTAGTAGTTCACCGGTCCCGCGGCGCCGCTCAGCTCGAGCGAGGGATTGAGCGTGTCGTGGCTTCCGGCGAGGAGGCCGATGCGCCCGCCTTTCTCGTAGGCGCTCTTCGTCTCGATCTCCACCACGCCGGCCGTGCGATAGCCGTACTGGGCCGGCAAGGCGCCGGTGAGGAGGTCCACCCGGCTGGCGAAACGCGTGTCGAGGGCGGAGCCAAACCCGGTGATGCCCTCCGGCAGGATCACGCCGTTGATGCGGTACTGGATGTTGGCGTGGTCACCGCGGATGTGGAGCTGGCCAAAGTTGTCGTTCGCAACGCCCGGAGCGCGCACCAGCAGGTCGTTGAAGGCAGTGTTGTCGCCAAGCGGCAGCGCGGCGATGTCGGCCTGCTGGAACGTGAACTGGCTGCTGCCGGTCTTCGGCGACAGCGCGTTCCGGGCTCGATCCAGGCGGGCCGCCGTCACGCTGACGTCGAGCGCCTGCTCGCTCGCCATCGTCAGGACGAGCTCCTGAGGGGCGCCGGCGCCGACCGTGACAATCGCCGTTCCCTGCTTGAAGTTCTGCTTCTCGGCGGTGACGGCATAGGTTCCTGGTGCCACTGCCGAGAACGTGAAGCGGCCGTCCTCGCCCGTCTGCGCCTGCGCGATCGTCTTGCCTTCTGCGCTCTTGAGGAACACGCGCGCCTGCGCGAGTGGCCGGCCCAAGGCGTCGTTGATCACGCCGCTCACCGAGCGGCCCCCTGTCTGCGCAGCAGCCAGCGCTGTCCACGTCGCGAGAACTGCGGCGACGAGCAGCAATGCAATTCTTCTCATTTTTCCTCTCCGTTGAGCGTGCGCACGCAGACGACGGCTTGCGTCATCCACGGCGCATGAACGACGGCCCGACTGCGCGAAACGCGCAGTCAGACCTTCAGCGTCGTGCTACAGCGGGAGGGGAAACCGGTGGCCCGGTGGAGTGCGGAAGCGCGGCCTGCGCGGCAAATGCGGGGGCCGTGACAAGGAAGAACTGATATTGCGGTACTTCTGCGACGGGGCACGGCGCGGACGCCGAACCTACGGCACCAAGGACAGTACCCAGCGAGGCATGGAACGCACAGAGCTGCTCTTCGGCACTGATGGCTACGCTCGGTTCGGAGGCCGAGGTCTCCGCGGCCTGGGCATGCCCAGCGGCCGCGTGCCAGATCAGGTGCGCGACCGCGCTGTGCTGGGCAAGCAGGAGCGCCGCGACCAAGAAAAACCGGCCGGCGAACCTGCCTAGAAATCCCCGAGAGCTATTCCCGCTTGTCACATGCGCCTTGGACCGAGCAGTGGCTGCCACGGTAACCCATGTTTGATCCCGAGCGCAAGCTGAGCGCGTTGGATAGAAGCAGCGAGCGCGACCCACTTGAACTGGATACCGTCCTCGTTGAGCTGGCGCGCCTACTGTCGCATAAAATGCAACCAAGTTGCAAATACCCTTTCGAAGGATACACCTGCCGCCGTCAGCCGCACGTCACAGCTCATCCGGCACTCGGGTGATGGTCGAACGTCTGCTTTCGGCCAGTAGCGGACATTGTCATAAACTCTCGCAATGCCACGCACGACTTTGAGGCTTCACCTCCTTGCTTTCGCTCTCTTTGTATCGCCTTTGGCAGCCGCGGCCCCGGTTGACAATGATTTGGCCGCGCTCGAGAGAGCCGACGTCGTCGTAGAGGGGCCGGCGAAGCCCAAGCAAACGGTATACGTCTTCTTCGACCCGAACTGCTGGTACTGCAACCTCACTTGGAAAGCGCTGCAGCCCTATGAGCGACAGGGCTTGCAAGTGCGGTGGGTGCCCGTCGCCTACCAGAAAGAAACCTCCGCCACTCGCGTCGCGGCGATCTTCGGTGCGAAGGATCGCCTTGAGGCTTTCCGTAAGAACGAACGTCATTACCACGAGGAAAGCTACGACGGCGGCATCCAGCCTGCGCGCGTAGTGACGCAGGAGCTCGCAGCCGTGCTAAACGCGAACCTGAAGCTCATGCAGCGGCTCGGCGCGCCTGGGACGCCGGCGCTCGTCTGGCGCGACGGCCGAGGATCAGCCAGGGTGAAGGTCGGGCGCCCGAGTGCTGCTGAGCTGGAAGCCATCGCCCGAGGCGAGTAAAGATCTCGATTGCGAGTGTCCGCTCTGGGTCGGAAGCGGACGCCGCAAAACGTGGTGCGTCCCTGATTTCTGCCCGGTTACTCCGGCTTGATGCCCGCCAGGCGCGCCTGCTCGCCGTAGGCCTTGAGCTCGGACTGGATGAATTTCTTGAAGTCGGCGGGCGAGTCGGCGACCGGCTGGGCGCCGAGCTTGGCGAAGCGCTCCTTCACGACGGGCTTCTGCACCGCGGTGCGCACCTCGCGCCAGAGCTTGTCGACGATTTCGGGCGGCGTGTTGGCCGGCGCGAAGAGCGCGAACCAGCCGCCGTCGTGGTGGTACTTGATGCCGAGCTCCTTCATCGTCGGCACTTCGGGCGCCTCGGGGTGGCGGTTGTCGCCGGTGAAGGCGAGCACGCGGACCTTGCCGCCCTTGTAGAAGGGCATGAGCGGCGGCGGCGAGGCGAACATCGCCTGCACCTCGCCGGAGGCGAGCGCGGCGGACGCGGGGCCGCCGCCCTTGTACGGCACGTGCGTCATGCTGATGCCGACGACGTTGTCGAACACTTCCATCGCGAGGTGCCAGGTGTTGCCCACGCCCGGAGTGCTGTAGGCGAGGTGCACGCCGGGCTGCTTCGCGTAGGCGAGGAATTCCTGCAGGGTCTTCGCCGGCACGTTCGGGTTCACGGCGAAGAAGAGCCCGCCGTTCGTGACCAGGTTCGTCACCGGCGTGAAGTCCTTCTCCGTGTCGTACGGCAACGTCTTGTGCACGTAAGGGTTGATGACGAAGCCCGACGAGTAGACGAGCAGCGTGTAGCCGTCAGGCGCCGCCTTCGCGACGGTCGTGGCGCCGACGATGCCGTTGGCGCCGGGCTGGTTCTCGACGACGAACGCCTGGCCGGTCTGCGCCTGGAGCTCCGCGGCGACGACGCGGGCGACGATGTCCGGACCGCCGGTGGCCGCGGCGACCACGACCCGCACCGGATGCGTGGGATAGGACTGTGCCGCGGCGAGCGTCGAGACCAGCGCCGCGACGGCGCCGAGCAGCGCGGCAAGAATGCGATTCATGGGGATCCTCCTCGTTTTCGTTATTTAACCACCAGCCGCAGCAGCCTGCGCAGCTCGGCGACGCCCTTCGCGGGATCGGGCCGCGGCGCGGCGATCCACCAGCGCAGCGACGCGGAATAGACGAAGAAGATGTGCCGGGCAAGCAGCTCGGGGTCTTCCCTGCCCGGCATCTTCCTGCTTCGCACCAGCGCCTCGATGCCGTCGATGAGCCGCTTGCGGATGCCGTGGAAGGTCGCGGCCTGCTTGCCGCTCGAGTAGAAGGTGAGCTCCTGCAGAAGGATCCGCGCAAGCGCCGGTTTCGCGCCGAGCCAGCGGTAGTGGACGCGGAACACCGCGATGAGCTGCTCGAGGAGCGGGTCGCCGGCGCGCGGCGCGGCGAGCGCGACGTCGGTCATCGCGTTCAGCTCCTCGTTGAAGATGAGGAAGACGAGGTCGCGCTTGTCCTGCGCGTAATTGAAGAGCGTGCCGAGGCCGACGTGCGCGCGGTCGGCGATCTGGCGCATGGTGGCCGCGCCGTAGCCGTGGCGCGTGAAGAGCTCGGCGGCCGCGGCGCGGATGCGCTCGCGGGTCTCGAGCTTCTTGCGCTCGCGCCGGCCTACGCCGGACGCGGCGTGGACTGCCACGCGACGAACTTCCAGCCCTGCGGCGTCTTTGCCCAGGCCTCGAGGAACATGAGCTTCAGGCTGCGCGGCGCGCCGCCCACCTCGGCCTCGAAGTCCGCCTTGCCGGTCACGAGCGCGACCTCGCCCAGCAGGCGCACCTTGCGCTCGGCGCAGCGCGCGCTCTTGTACTTCGTCGCGCCGGACTTCATGGACTCGAGCCAGCTCGCGCGCGTGTCGGCGAGGCCGGAGGCATGCGTGTAGATCAGGTCCGGGTGCAGCAGCGCCTCGAGCGCCGGCCAGTTCCCGGTGGTCATCGCCTGGTAGCGCCTGTCGCCCAGCTCCAGGATCTCCTTGTCAGTCACGCCACACCTCCTTCGCGATCTTCACCACCCGCTCGAGCTTGCGCCACTGCTCGGCCTCCGAAAGGCGGTTGCCGTGGTGCGTGCTCGAGAATCCGCACTGCGGCGAAAGGCACAGGTCCTCGTGCGGCACGAACTTCGCCGCCTCTTCGATCCTGCGCTTGATGAAGTCCTCGTCCTCGAGCTCGCCGCTCTTGGTCGAGACGAGGCCGAGGACAACTTTCCTTCCCCTGGGCAGGGCGCGCAGCGGCTCGAAGGAGCCGGCGCGCGCCGAATCGAACTCCATGAAGAAGCCGTCCACGTTCACCGAGAACATCGCCTCGGCGACCGGCTCGTAGCCGCCCTCCGCCACCCAGGCGCTCTGGAAATTTCCGCGGCAGGTGTGCATCGTGATCGCCATGCCGGCCGGGCGGCCTTCGAGCGCGCGGTTGATGGTCTGCGCGTAGGTGCGCGGCAGCCGCGCGGGATCGTCGCCGTTCTTCACGCAGTTGGCGCGGATCTTCGGGTCGCAGAGATAGGAGAAGGCTACGTCGTCCAGCTGCAGGTAAGTGCAGCCCGCCTTGGCGAAAGCTGCGATTGCCGCGCGGTAGGCTGCTGCCGCGTCCGCCCAGAACTCGTCCATGTCCGGGTAGGCCTCGCGCGAGATGGCCTCGCGGCCGCCGCGCAGGTGGAGCATGGAAGGCGACGGGATGGTGAACTTGGCGGTCTTCTTCGTCGTCCTCTTCAGGAAGGAAAAATCCTCGACCATCACCGGCCGCGAATACCCGAGCTTCCCGGTCACCCTGGGAATGAGCGGCTGCTGCTGCGTGCCGGCGAACTTGACGCCGAGGTTCTCGGAGAGCTCGACGCCGTCGAGCTGCGAGAGGAAGTCGAGGTGCCACCATTCGCGGCTGAACTCGCCGTCGGTGATTCCCTCGAGGCCGATCGCCTCCTGCTTCGCGACCACCTCGCGGATCGCCCGCTCCTGGAAAGCGCGGTCCTTGTTTTTCCTAGCCTCCGCGAGCCCGGCCGGGCGGAGAAGGCTGCCCACCTGATCGGCGCGAAACGGCGGCTTCATGAGGGAGCGGATGCTACCATCCCGCGGCCCGTGAACATCCTCTTCGCCTCGCAGGTCGAAAAAGCCGAAGAGTGGCTGCCGCGCCTGCAGGCGGCGCTGCCGCAGGACCGCTTCGTCACCGAGCCGCGCAGCGACGTCGAGGTCGCGCTCGTCGCGACGCCGCCGCCCGGGACTTTCGACGGCCTCAAGGCGCTCAAGCTGGTGCAGTCGCTGTGGATGGGCGTCGAGAAGCTGCTCGACGATCCCGCGATCCCGGCGAGCGTGCCGCTCGCGCGCCTGGTCGATCCCGGCATGGTCGCGGCGATGTCGGAGACCGTGATCGCCGACGTGCTCGACTGGCACCGCCACCTCTACGTCTACCGCGCGTACCAGGCCGAGCGTCGCTGGTATCGCCACCGCCAGTGGCTCGCGTCGGACCGCACCGTCGGCATCCTCGGCCTGGGCGAGCTCGGCAGCGACGCCGCGCGCAAGCTCCTCGCGCTCGGCTTCAACGTCGCCGGCTGGAGCCGCCGGCCGAAGCAGCTCGCCGGCGTGCGCACCTCGACGGACCTGAATTCAGTCATCGAGAGCAGCGACGCGGTGGTCTGCCTTTTGCCGCTCACGCCGCAGACGCGCGGCATCCTGGATTCCGGAATCCTGAAAAAAATCAGGAAAGGCGGCTGCCTGATCAATGTGGCGCGCGGCGGGCACGTGGTCGTGCAGGACCTCGTCGCCGCGCTCGATTCCGGGCACCTCGCGCACGCCTATCTCGATGTCTTCGAGCCCGAGCCGCTGCCCGCGGATCACGCGCTCTGGCGCCACCCCGGAGTGACGATCACGCCGCACTCGGCGGCGCTCACCGACCCGCGCACCGCGCTGCCGAAGATCGTGCACAACATCGAGTGCGTGCGGCGCGGCGCGCCGCCGACGAACCTGGTCGATCGCGCCGCGGGGTATTGACCCCTATTTCGTGAAAATCTGGTTGCCGTACGGCGCCGCAGTCGGGCGCTGGATGCGGATGAAGCCGTGGCTCGCCGCCTGGTGGCAGCTGTTGCACGCGGCCGTGAGGCTGTCGAAGCCGCGCGCAAATGCCGCGGCGTCCTTTTTCTTGATGGCGGCGTCGATGGCGTCGAGCGGCGCGGCCGTCAGCTTGGCGGCCATCTCGCCCACCGGCACGCCCTCGTGCATCGGCTGCAGGCGCGCGACATCGTCGAAGCCCTCGCGAAGCTCGTCGAGCTCGTAGTCCGCGAGCTCCCAATTGCGCGCCGCGCCGGCGAACCACAGCTTCGCATGGCGCATCTGCTGCAGCGCCATGATCTCCCCGAGGCCGGGGACGTACGCGCCCGCCTGCTCCGCGGAATGCAAGCTCGCTCCATGCTCGTGCACATGCTCTTCCGCGGCGTGCGTGGCGGGCGGCGTAATGCCCAGCAGCCCGACCACGGCGACCACGCCCAGGCCGAGGAGGAATTCGATCGCTGCGTTCCGCATCAGAGGCTCCGTCCGGTTGCGCGGCATAAGGATAGTGCGGTTAACGGCGGCGAAGACGAGGATCACGGCGAAAAGCGCCACCTTGAGCGCCAGGAGCCGCCCATATTCCGAGGACAGAACCATGGCGAAGGAACCGACGGTATAGGAAGCGTTGAGGACGCCCGAAAACAGCACCGCGGCCATGGCGGCGATTCCGAGAGTGGAGAACCGGGCCGCCGCGCCGGCGGCCAAGCGCCTGGCCGGCTCGTCGCCGTGCAGCGCCTGGCGCAGCACCCGGACGAGCGGCAGGAGCGCGCCGAGCCAGGCGCCGGCGGCAAGGATGTGCGCGCCGTCCGCCGCGAAATGGACCACGCCTTCCGCGCCGCGGTCGGCGCCGGCGTGGCCGCTGCCGGACAGCGTCAGTAGCACCAATCCGCCCGTGAGGGCCCCGATCCCTGGGCGCACCGCACCGGCGATCGCAAACGCCGCCGCGAGAAGCGCGAGGCGGAGAAGCGCCAGCTTCCCGAACTGGGTCGCCGTAAAAAGCGCGGCCACCGTGTCGGGGCGGAGCGCCTGCGCGAGCGGCAGGCCGCTCATTCGCGGCAGCTCGGCGAGGATCCAGGCGAGCGCGCTCAACAGCGCCGCCGCCGCGGTCCAGCGCACCGTGGAGCGCAGCGCCGGACCCGGCTGCCGGTCCGGCGACACCGCGAGAACGTAGACGAATTGCCCGAAGAGAAGCAGGCAGGACGCGAAATGGATCGCGCGCAGCGCCGCGAGCCCGCCCTCCCCGGCGTCCATCCTATTTTCCGATCTGAAACGTGTAGTCGCCTTCGGTGACGTGCGTGTCCACCGACAGCGCGCGCCAGACGACCCGGTACGTCCCATCCTGGAGCGGCGGCACGGACACGCGCATGACCGAGGCGTCCACCTGCTTGTCGTTCTTGTCCACTCGCTTTCCCGCGGCGTCGAACACCCGCAGCGTGCTGAAGGCGGGCTCGAGCTTCTGGGTGAAAATGAGCCGGATCTCTGCCGGCGCTTGCGGCGTGACGCTACCGACCGCCGGCAGCGCGCGGTCGAGAAACGCGTGCGCGGCGGCCTCGCCACACGCGAGGCAGAGGAGAAGGACGACGACCGAACGGCGGCTCAAAACAGCGGTCTCCCGAGGCTCTGCGGAAACAGATCGTCCAGGAAGAAATGGACCTGGAAGAGTAATCCCATGCCGCCGCCCGTGCGCGAGTTGACCGGAATCACGGCCTCCAGGCCGAGCTGCATGGTGCGCCCGGCCCAGATGACGCCGGGATTGATCGTGCCGGTCCAGCCGCCCGCGCCGCGGTCGATCGGCTTCTGGAGGTCGAATTCCACCACGGGGATCATGCGCCGGAACGGATCGGGCATGCCGACGTCCTTCACGAACGAGTGCAGGTACGGCAGGCTGTACTGGACCGAGCCGCCGAACTTCAGCACGTCGGGATGGCGCTCCACCGCAGGGTTGCCGTCGTCATCGAAGACGGTGCTGCTCGTGGTGCTCGAGCGGGAAGGAACCGCGAGCCCGAATGCGCCGGTCACGGCGAGCGGCCGCAGGTACTTCGCGCCTTCCGGCAGGCTGCCGAAGCCCTTGCCGACGAAGACGCCCGGCGTGAACGTGCTGAACGATTCCGCGCCCACGGCCCGGGCGCCGGTTCCGCCCACGTCCCAGTCGAGCCCGACCGAGGCGATCGCCTCGCCGGGATCGTTCTTGTAGAACTGGTACTTGGCGCTCAGGCCCCAGTTGTCGAAGCCCTTGGCCGTCGTGCCGTCGGCGTTGCGCTGGCGCAGGTAGTTCGCGCTCAGGCCGACGCCGAAATTCGACGTGATGCGCTTGGTGTAGTCGAGCGCGGCGCTCGTCTGCAGCGCGCCCGGTCCGTCGTCCGTCGCGCCAAGGCGGCGCTGGCCGATCGTCGGCAGCGAGAGCTCGTCCGAAACGAACGGGTCGTCGGTGGCGAGCGTCGCAGGGAAAAAACGCTTGCCGGCGAAGCCGTGCGCCGAAGCCTCGCCACCTCCAGTCACGCTCGCGGCTATGCAAAGAGCCCCGAGCGCATGCGTCAGATGCTTCATGTTCCTCTCCTTGTATTCGTGTCAGGCCGCTCCGCAGGCGCGGAAGCGGTGCCGGGCGAATCAGGAGGACGCGGGCGGAGCGCGCGGGCGGGAGCCCTTGAGCTGCGGAAAGCGGCGCGGCGCCTCGACTCGGGCGTCGGCAGGAAGGAAACGCGTGGCCTCGCAGGCCGCAACCGGCAGAGCAGCCGGAAGCGCGGCAAACCGCTCGGCGCCGAAAAAGCAGAACGAGCAATGCTCGTGCTGCGCGGCCGAGCGCTGCTCGAGCGGCGTTTCGCCGCCCTTCAGCTCGTAGTAGTGCGTGACGCCCTCGACCGTGCAGATCGGGACGAGCGTGACCGAGCGCGGCCTCGCCTGGGCGATGAGCGGCCAGAGCGCCTGCAGCGCCATCGCGAGCGCGGCGAGCCAGGCAGCGGAGCGGCGCAGTTTCATTTGCACTTCAGGTTCCCGGCCTCGATGTTAACGGGCTTGCTGCAGTCCTGCTCGTTCACCTTGCGCTTAGGATCCAGGGGCGGCGCGCGGCGCGGATCGCCGTAGCGCGTGCCGCCGCCTCCGCCGTGCACCCCGCCGGCCTGCATCTGGCTCGCGGCCGACGGCCCGCCGTTGCCCTTCGCTGCATGGGCGGGCAGCGAAACAGCCAGGAATAAAAGGGCGAGCAAGCGCATCAGCGAGCGAGATACCCAGAGTCCACCGGAAGCGTAATCCCCGTCACGCACTTCGCCGCCGGGCTACACAGGTAAACAATCGCCGCGGCGATTTCTTCCGGTTCGGGGAAGCGGCCGAGCGGCGTGTGCGCCATCACGGTCTTCAGCACCTCCGGGTTGGAGAAGATCGGCACGGTGAGCTCGGTGCGCACGAAGGTCGGCGCCACGGCGTTGACGCGGATGTTGTCCGGGGCCCACTCGAGCGCCAGCGCGCGCGTGAGGTTGACGACGCCGCCCTTCGAGGCCTGGTACGAGGCGTTCGGGAAGATGCCGCCGGAGAAGCCCATGATGGAGGCGAGGTTCACGATTGCGCCGCCGCCGCGCTTCCTGAGATAGGGGTGCGCCGCCTGCGAGCAGAAGAAGGTGGCCTTGAGGTTGAGGTCGAGGACCTGGTCCCACTCCTTCGCCGTGAGCTCGGCCGCAGGGCGCCGCACCGCGCGGCCGGCATTGTTCACGAGGATATCGATGCCGCCATGGCGCTTCTGCGTTCCCGCAAGCGCAGCCTGAAATTGCCCTGTGTCGGTGACGTCGCACCCGGTGGTGACGTCCAGGGACTCCACGCGGGCGCCTGCCTGCTCGAGGAGCTTCACCGTGGCGGCGCCGATGCCGCGCGCGCCGCCGGTGACTACCGCGACCTTGCCCGCGAGCTCGAAGGCCTCCATGGCGGCTCAGTATACTGGCCGCGCCATGCACGACCTCGTCCTCCGCGGCGCGCTGCTCCTCGACGGACTCGGCTCCGAGCCGCGGACCGGCGACCTCGCGGTGAGCGCCGGCCGCATCCGCGAAATCGGAGAAGTCGCCGGGCCCGCGAAGCAGACGGTGGATGCCTCGGGGCTCGCGCTCATGCCCGGGATCATCGACAACCACACGCACTACGACGCGCAGATCACCTGGGACCGGCGCGTGTCGCCCTCCTCCTCCCTCGGCGTCACCACGGCGCTCATCGGCAATTGCGGCTTCACGATCGCGCCGTGCCGCGCGGCGGACCGCGAGCGCGTGATGCGCAACCTCACGCAGGTGGAAGGCATGTCGCTCGACGTGCTGCGCTCCGGCATCCACTGGGACTTCGAGACCGTGCCGGAATACCTCGACATGCTCGAGCGCGGCGGCTGCGCCATCAACATCGGCGCCTTCGTCGGCCATTCCGGCGTGCGCACCTACGTGATGGGCGAGGACGCGACGCGCCGCGCCGCCAGCGTGGCGGAAGTGGCGGCGATGCGCGAGCTCGTGCTCGCCGGCCTGCGCGCGGGCGCCGTGGGCTTCGCCACCAGCACCTCGCCGGCGCACAACGGCGAAGGCGGCGTGCCGATGCCTTCGCGCCTCGCCGACGAAGCCGAGATGCGCGCGCTCACCGGCGCGCTCGGCGCCGCCGGGCGCGGCGTCTTCATGCTCACCAAGGGCGGCCACACCTCGATCGACTTCCTGGAGCAGCTCGCCGCCGCATCCGGCCGCCCGGTCCTGATCGCGGCGCTGCTCCACAACAGCACGAACCCGGGCTCGGTGTTCGCCGACCTGGAGGCCATCCGTGCCGCGGGCACGCGCGGCCATTCCCTCGTCGGCGCGGTGTCGTGCTGCCCGCTTGCCATGGATTTCACGCTCCACTCGCCCTACACCTTCGAGGGCCTGGAAGCGTGGAGGCCGGCGCTGCCGCTCAAGGGCGCCGCGTTCAAGGCGAAGCTGAAGGAGCCGGCCTTCCGTGACGCAGTCCGCGCCGAGCTCGCGCAGCCCGCGCACTTCCGCCTGTTCAACGGCGAATGGGACAAGGTTCAGGTCGTGGAGTCGAAGCGCAGCGAGCTCGAGCAGCGCTCGATCGCGCAGCTCGCGCGCGAGCGCGGCGCCGATCCGCTCGACGCCATGCTCGACCTCGCCCTGCAGGAGGACCTGGATACGGTCTTCAGCGCGCTCCTCCTCAACTCCGACGAGCAGGCGGTGGGCGAAATGCTGCGCCACCCGAGCAGCCTGGTGTCGCTTTCCGACGCGGGCGCGCACCTCACGTTCTTCAACGACGCCGGCTTCGGCCTGCACCTCCTCGGCCACTGGGTGCGCAGCCGCGGCGCGCTGACGCTCGCGCAGGCCGCCTGGCGCCTCGCCGGCCAGCCGGCGAAGCTCTTCGGCATCCAGGAGCGCGGCGCGCTGAAGCCCGGCTACCATGCCGACCTGCTGCTCTTCGACCCGGCGCGCGTCGATCGCGGTCCGAAGCGGCGCGTGTTCGACCTGCCCGGCGGCCATCCGCGCCTCACGACCGACGCGATCGGCGTGCACGGCGTGTGGGTGAACGGCGCGCGCATCGTGGGCGACGGAGCGACCGACGCATTGCCCGGCACGCTGCTGCGCGACTTCGCGTAGCGCCACGGCGACACGCGCCTCGCAGGGCAATTCGCGCGGCCGCTTAGGCGCGTCGGGCCTCGGCGACGAACGCACTCGCGCGTCGTTTTACAAGCCGCTGTTTCCTAAGCGCTTCGCTCCCGGCACGGATCGTGCGTCATGGGACCCGGCGTCCCCGCCATCACTACAGGAAGGGAGTTGAGAGTGCTACAGAAAGACGGTTTCTTCCGCAAGCGCGACGACGGCTTCACCACGCCGGTCACCACCACCAACACCAAACCCGCTTCTCCCGCGCCCGCGGCCAACACCGCTCCCGCGGAGACGCACGCCGAGCTCAAGAAGGACGAGCGCAAGGCCGACGAGCGCCGCGAGGCGAAGCTCGTCGTCGGGCCCGACATCAAGATGAAGGGCGTCGAGATCAGCGACTGCGACACGCTGGTCGTCGAAGGGCGCGTCGAGGCGACGCTCGACTCGCGCGTGCTGGAGATCGCGCAGCACGGCGTGTTCCAGGGCACCATCGCCGTGGACGAGGCGGTGATCAACGGCCGCTTCGACGGCGAGCTCACGGTGCGCAAGCAGCTCGTCATCCAGTCCACCGGCCGCGTGTCCGGCAAGATCCGCTACACGAAGATCAAGGTCGAGGAAGGCGCGGAGCTGTCGGGCGACATGTCCATGCTCGACAAGGGCCAGGCCGCGGTCCGCAAGGCAGCCTAAGCGGCATCAGCGTCGTTTCCGCGTCGGTCATGGCGCGGGGACCGTGCCTCCGGCCCTCCGGGCAGTCTGCAGTACCGGGGGGCCGGATTTTTTACGCCATTGCGCGCGCAAGGCGCGCGACGCCGTCGGCGAGCCGCTCCTTCGACGCGGCGAAGCACCAGCGCACGAAGCCCTCGCCTTCCGGGCCGAACGCCGAACCCGGCGCGAGCCCGAGGCCGTGGTCGCGCACGAGCGCCTTGCAGAACGCGAGGCTGTCGGCGACGCCGTCGATGCGGAAGAAGGCGTACATCGCCCCCGTCGGCGAGGCGACCGACACCCGCGGGATCTTCTTCAGTTCCGAAACGAGGAAGTCGCGCCCTGCGCGGAAGCGCTCGCGCGTGCGGGCGACGACCGGCTCGCCGCCCTCGAGCGCCGCGATGCCCGCGCGCTGCACGAAGACCGGCGCGCACGAGGTGTTGTACTCGATCAGCTTGCCGAGGTCCGCGGTCAGGGTCGGCGGCACCACCAGCCAGCCGAGCCGCCATCCGGTCATGAGCCAGGACTTGGAGAAGGTGTTGGTGCTGATCAGCCGGTCCTCGCCCTCGGCGATGTCGAGGAACGACGGGGCCGCGGCGCCTTCGAAGTAGAGCCGCTCGTAGGCGTCGTCGGCGAAGATCCAGATGCCGTGCTTGCGGCAGTGGGCGAGGATCGCTTCCTGCTGCGGCCGGGTGACCGTCCAGCCGGTCGGGTTGTTCGGCGAATTGAGATAGAGCGCGCGCGTTCCGGGCTTCAGGGCGCCGAGCAGCCGGTCGAGGTCCAGGGTCCAGCCGCGCTCGGAGAAATCGAGCGCCACCGTCGTCACGCGGGCGCCGAGGATCTTCGGCTGCTCCTGGAGGTTCGGCCACAGGGGCACGACCTCGACCACCGTATCGCCCGGGTCGACGATCAGCTGGCTCGCCAGCATCAGCGCATTGACGCCGGCGCTGGTGACCGCGATCTCCGCGGCCTGGACCTTCCTGTCGTGGAGCTTCGACACGTACGCGGCGAGCGCATCGCGCAGCTCGGGGATGCCGAGGTTGTGCGTGTAGAAGACCTCGCCGGCCTCGATCGAGGCGATGCCGGCGCGGCGGATGAACTCGGGCGTGGGCTCGTCGGGCTCGCCGACCCAGAACGGCAGGATGTCCGGCCGGCCGACGCCTTCGTTGTAGAGCTCGCGGATCTTCGAGGCGGTGAGCGCGCGCACCGCGGCGCGCGCAGCCAGGGGCGTTTCGAATTTCATGCAGCGGCCTATTCTATGCTTCCGCAGATAGAATCGCGCCAAAGGGAGATTCACCATGTCCGGAGCTCACGGCCACGCGGACCACGGCGGCAACAAGGGCGTCGCGCTGCTCATTTCGGTCCTCGCGCTGGTCCTCGCCTTTTCCGAAACGCTCGGCAAGGCGGCGCAGACCGCCGCGCTCGATGCCAACATCCACGCCGCCAACCTGTGGGCGTTCTTCCAGGCGAAGACCATCCGCCAGACCGTGATGCGCACGGCCGCCGAGGAGCTCGAGGCCGGTACGCTCAGCGAGGCGCAGAAGAAGCAGGTGGCGAAGTGGAAGGAGACGGCACAGCGCTACCAGAACGAGCCCGAGACCGGCGAAGGGCGCGAGCAGCTCGCGGCGCGAGCCAAGGCGGCGGAGAAGACGCGCGACGTCTCCCTGGCGGCCTACCACCACTACGAGCTCGCCTCGGCCGCCGTGCAGATCGCGATCGTCCTCGCCTCGGCCTCGATCATTACGTCGATGCCGGCGCTCGTGTGGAT
>Ga0070741_10010080_pt1 | contig 18010 bp, 12 predicted proteins | sample Coa_R1_4_FD_66440 | JGI IMG/M metagenome (GOLD analysis project Ga0070741, IMG submission 66440) | Surface soil microbial communities from Centralia Pennsylvania, which are recovering from an underground coalmine fire - Coalmine... | ecosystem: Environmental > Terrestrial > Soil > Unclassified ...
GATTGCGCGCATTGCTCGTAGAGCTCTTGGAAGATCGGGCCGTTGAGCACCTCTTCCGCCGCGCGCTTGCTCTTGAACAGATAAGGCAGATAGGACACGTTGAGCGCGCCACAGCCCTTGAGCTGACCGGAGTTACCTACGCCCAGGTAGGCCATGTCGACCGTGCCCAGCTGCATCGCCGCGATCAACTGCTGGATATCGCCCACCTGGCTGTCGGCGTACACCTGCACCTTGACGTTGCCCTTCGATTCCGCCGCGACGACTTCGGCGAATTTCTCCATGCCTTTGTGCAGGTTGCTGCCGGTCACGAATGGGGTACCGAAGCGCAGGGTCATCGGCGCACCGTGCACGACGCCGGCCAAACCGACCGCAACTAGTGCGGCGGTAACAAAACGAAACATGCCTACCTCCCCGGTGGATGCGCCCCTGGCAATCGTTGGCCGAGCGTGTCTTTGAGCTGCCGCGAGCACCGCAGCGGCGGCAGGATATCACGGCCGCAGCATCGGACTCGCTTCCAAAAACCGCTCGCTGCTCAGAGAGCACGGAACCGATGTTGCTGAAGTTCACCAAGCTCTCCCACGAGCTCGACCTCGAGCGAGAGCGTTTCGCGCAGAGCGTCTTCACGACGAACAACGGGTGTCAAATGATGATGTTCGGCAACCTCACTCCGCTGCAGGTGCTCAAAGAAGCGACCAAGGAGTTCATCGACGACGGGATGACCACTTACGCCGCGGCACTGGCGTATCGCGTGCTGTTCTCCCTCTTCCCGTTTCTGATCTTCCTGATTGCGCTGCTCGGCTTGCTGCACGTTCCGCAGTTGTTCGATTGGCTGCGCCAGCAAGCCGCCTTGCTGGTCCCCGGGGAGGCGATGGATCAAGTCAACGCGGTCATCGATGGGCTGCAGACGCCGCGTGGCGGTTTGCTCTCCTTCGGCATCGCCTTGGCGATCTGGTCTGCCTCGGCGGGCGTGCTCGCGCTGATGGACGCATTGAACGTTGCCTACGACGTCATCGAACGGCGTCCCACCTGGAAGCGGATCTTGTTGTCGATCGTGTATACGATCACGATGGCAATCGTCCTGATCGCAGCGGCAGGTCTCATGGTGCTCGGCCCACAGGCCGCCGGGTGGATCGCCGAGCGTCTCGGTGTCGAGCAGGTCTTCGTGACGGTCTGGTCGGTGTTGCGCTGGCCGCTCGCGCTGGTGCTGCTGATGCTCACGACATCAGTCGTCTACTACGCCTTGCCCAATACGCGGCAGCCGTTCCGCTTCGTCACACCCGGTGCCGTGATCTCGGTGGTGATCTGGATTCTCGCCTCGGTTGGGTTCGGCTTCTACGTGCAGAATTTCGGCAACTACGATGCGACCTACGGCAGCATCGGTGCCGTGATCATCTTGATGTTTTACTTCTATCTTTCCGCCGCATTGCTGCTGTTCGGTGCTGAAGTCAACGGCGTCGTCGAGGCGGCGCGCGCGCCTCGCGCGCAACAGCGCGACAAGGACGAGCGCGAGGCGACTCGAGCGCAACGCCCTCCGATCCGAGCACATCGCGCTTGAGGGCACTTCATCGCCATCGCGGGCGGGACTATCATCGGTAGTCGATCGATCCCATCGGGTGCGCTCGCTATGTGTCAGCTGCTGGGCATGAATTGCAACGTGCCCACCGATATCGTATTTTCGTTAACCGGCTTCCAACAGCGCGGCGGCCGCACCGACGACCATGGCGACGGCTGGGGCATCGCTTTCTTCGAGGGCAAGGGATGCCGCGTCTTCCTTGATCCTTCGCCTGCAGCGCATTCACCGGTCGCCGCGTTCGTGCGCAATTACCCGATCCGCTCGCTCAACGTGATCGCGCACATCCGCAAGGCCACCCGCGGCCCGATTGCGCTGGAGAACACGCATCCCTTCATACGAGAGCTGTGGGGGCGCTACTGGATCTTCGCTCATAACGGGACACTGGATCACTATGAGGCACCCCGCGGGCAACGCTTCCGGCCGGTCGGCTCCACCGATAGCGAGGCCGCCTTCTGCGATCTGCTGGAGACCCTCGAGCGCCGCATTCCAGGCGGAACTGAGGACGATGACGTGGTGAGCGAAGCGATTGCAGGTTGGGCGTCACAGGTTGCCCGCTGCGGCGCGTTCAACTTCCTGCTCTCCGATGGGCGCAGGCTGTACGCGCACTGCTCGAATCGGTTGTGCTATATCGAGCGCGCGGCGCCGTTCACAGTCGCGCGGCTGGTCGACGCGGATGTCGAAATCGATTTCAGCCAAGTCACCACACCCGATGACCGGGTCGCGGTCATCGCCACCACGCCGCTGACCAACAACGAGGTGTGGACGCCGCTCGCAGCAAACGAATTCGCAGTGTTCGAGGACGGACGCCGCGTGATGCGGGAGCAGCGCTGGAAAACGTAGCGAGCGAACCGGCAGCCGTCGCTCCAATGGAGGCAGAGCGGCGCAGGACAGGGGTTATACGCTGATAGCTGCTTAAACCGGCATTGGCCTGCCGTCACGTAGCGCAATCCAGCCGCGCGCAATCCGGTAGATGGCCCACACGCCCAGCGCAAACATCATCACCGGCCAGGTGATGAAGCCCACCAGGACCAGCACCAGCGGCAGGGAGATGAGTGTCGCCACAACGACCCAGAGCAAGGCATACCAAAAGGTGCGGATCTGCCAGCTGAAGTGACTGTCGAGATAGGTCCCGCGCACATCGTCGCGCTTCACGTAGTTGATGACCACTGCAATGATCGAAGGCCAACCCAAGAGGAAAGAGCCGACGACAGTGGCTGCTCCGAAGGCGCCAAGCACGAGGCTCACGGCATGCAACCCGTAAATGACGTTGGTGAGCCGCACCAGGGATTCCGAAGGAACAGTGCTCACTTCATAGGTAGTCATTGGTCACTCGACTCGATAACGCAGCACTTCCGGACGGTCGGCCAGTTGCCCGGCGTAGGCTGCGCGACCTCGTTAGTCCGCCGGCGCGCTCCGATGTTCCTGCCGCAACCACCCCGCCCTGCTGAGGCCCTTTTACCACATCGCGCCGAAGCCGTTCCTAACAAGAGTGCCGAGGACGGCGAGGCTGCGCCGAGATGAGCGGGTGCGACGAGGCGCACGATTGAAAACGGGAATGCGCCGACCCATCCAATACGCTGGGTGCGCCATCCGCACTTGCGCAGTGACGGAATTACGCGGACAGGGCGTGCTTTTCAGCAGCACCGTTCTAGCGTTTGCCGAACAGGCGCCCTAACCAGCCTGCTTGAGGCGCTGCGGGCTTCTCGGCGGATATGGGCTTCTTCGCCGCCGCCTGCGCGGCAGCGGGTGATGAGGGCTTTGCCGCGGGCGCGCTCTTGCTTTCGGACGTACCCGGCCCGCGGGCTGGCGCGGTGCGCGGTGAGGCGACGGGAGCCGCATCGGGCTTGGGCATCCAGCCGGTCAGGCCCTCGATCAATGCGCTACCCGAAGTCGGCAATCCGATCACCTGGCAATACGTCTGCCCGATGTCGAGAGCGTGGGCGATGAGCGGCGCCAAGTGCGACTGCGCGGAAGGAATCGTGGCGCTGAAACGCGCGATCAGTGCACTGAGCACGTCTTCGCGTTTCGCGGTCGGCGTGCGCCACGCTGCATCGCACAGTTCCCGAGCAAAGCCGGCGCAATGCGCGATCCGTTCACGCTCGGTCGGCGCGGCCGGCAGTTCGCCTTCGGGCAGCTCTCGCATGGCGTACAGGACGTTGGGCGGGAAGTTCCAGCGCCGCGCGACTTCGATGCCTAACTCATCGAACCCGATGCCGAGCACCTCGCGCGAGGCCATCGAATCCTTCACGCCTTGCGTGCGCACCACGCGCACGATTTCGTCATAGTCCTCGGCGAAATAGTAGATCGCGAGGATCTCGCCAAGGCGGCTGAACATCGAGCAGATGAACAGCTCCTCGACGTTCTTGAGCCCTGCCATTCGACCCAAGGTTCGGCCCATCACGCCGGCGACGAAAGCACCCAGGAGCACCTCGGGCAACCCCGGGTGCATCGCCCGCCCATGCGGAGGCGTCGCCAGCATCAGGCCGGTCGCGATCACGCGGACCTGTTCGAGGCCGAGCTTGAGGATCGCTTGCGAGACGTTCGTGATGCGCCCGTTGCCGCCGAAGGCTGCCGAGTTCACCACCTTGAGCAGCTTCTGGGTCAGGGCGAAATCCTGCAGCACGACGTTGGCGAGCTTGTGCAACGAGGCGTCGCTGTGGTCGCCTGTGAGTCGATTGATGTCGGCGAAACGCTGCGACAACACCGGAAATTCGGACTTGTGCCGCATGCGACGCAGCAGGAACTCCACCGTGCTGTGCGTCTGCGAATGGGTAAGCTCCATGCGCCCGACCGAAGTGGTCGGCACGCGAAAGCGGTCGAGCTCTTCCTTCATCGCAGCGGCGTCTGGGAAACGCGCTTCCGGGTCCTTTTCTACCGCGCGACACACGATCGCATCGAGTCGCGGGTCGATATCGGCGCGGCGCGATGAAGGCTTGCCAATGGGCTGGTTGAGCGTCTGATAGATCGCGGCAAAGTCGTTGCCGCCGCCGATGGCAGGTTCGCCGACCAGCATCTCCCAGAACACGAGACCCAACGCGAAGACATCGGCGCGCAGATCCGGCTTCCCGCCATTGAAGTGCTCGGGCGCCATGTAACGCAGCGTCCCGGTAGGCACCTGGCTAGGCGAGCTGAAGAGGTCGCGCGAGATGCCGAAGTCGGTAATCCGAGGCACGCCGGTCGAGCCGAGCAAGATGTTGCTCGGCGTGATGTCGCCGTGCACCAACGCCTTGCCGTGCGCGTGGGCGATGCCAGCGAGAATCTGGCTCATGGTGATCACCGCGCGCGACTGCGGCATGGCGCCGTCGGCACGCAGGAGGTCGGCAAGCGTGCGGCCCTCGACATACTCAAAGACGACGTAGGACATGCCACGATGCGAGCCGACCTCGTAGACCGGAACGAGGTTGGGGTGCGACAACGCGCTCGCCGTTCGGGCCTCCTGAGTCAGGCGCTCGATGCGCTTGGCGCCGCCCTCGCCATCGAGGGTCAAGGTCTTGATCGCCACCAGACGGCCCAGCTCCGGGTCCGAGGCGAGGAAGACGCTACCTTGTGCGCCGCGCCCCAGCATGCGAACGATACGAAAGCGGCCGATCGAGGTGAGCGGAGGCGGGGTTTGGGCTGCCGCAACAGCGGCCGGATCGGGAGCGGACACGAGTGGAGTGGGAATGGGCTATCTCGTCGGCCTAACGGTCGCCCGTCAGCAAACTTGAGGGACGGCACTGAGCGCAGAACGTTGTCCGCAACAGCCTCGTGCAAATGAGGACGGGCGCGAGGAAGGCCGTTCGCGTCTCGCGGTAGAGTCAAAACTGCTCATGGTGCGCAACGGCGGATCGGCTTATTCTCCCGCCTCGCCGCCTCCAGTAAGCGTTTGCTGTCGTGCTCGTTCGGCGACCCTCATGGGCGCGTCGCAGCGCATGTCGCTCGCCTCAACAGCAGCCCTGCGATAGTGAGATTGAGCGCATTCCACGCGATGCCGTTCAGGAACGCACTGCGGTAGGAACCGGTCAGGTCGAAGATCGCGCCCGACATCCAACCGCCCAGCGCCATCCCGAATAGCGTTGCGGTGATCACCGCGCTCATGCGCGCTCCCGCCTCGTGAGCGGGGAAGTATTCGCGAATGATGATCGCATAGCTCGGCACGATCCCCCCCTGGAACAAGCCGAACAGCGCAGAGATGAGATAGAGCGACGCCAGCCCGTCAAAGGGTAAAAAGAGCAAAAGCGCGAAGCCCTGCAGGGAGGAGCTGAGAAGCAGCGTACGCAGCCCGCCGATCCGATCGGAGATGAAACCGAACGACAGCCTGCTGACGATGCCGCACGCGAGCATGAGGGACAGCATCTGCGCACCGCGCGCCGCACCGTAACCAAGATCCCCACAGTAAGCCACGATATGCACTTGCGGCATCGACATCGCCACGCAGCAAGCCACGCCGGCGATGAGCAGCAGCGCTTGCAGCGCGTTCGTCGACAACCCCAAGACAGGGGGCGAAGGGGCCATCTCCTGTACGGCGGCACGCTGCAGCGGCGATGCAAGCGGCGGGCGCCGCCGCAGATAAGCGGCCAGCGGCAGCATGACGAAGAGGCTAACCGCAGCAACCACCAGATACGTATAGCGCCAACCGGCGTGATCGATGCCATATTGCAGGATGGGCGGCCACAGCGCACCCGACAGATAATTGCCACTGGCGAAGATACCGACCGCCATGCCGCGCCGGCGGTCGAACCACTGCGACGTGTCCGCCATCAAAGGCGCGAACGTCGCAGCGCTGCCCACGCCGATCAACCCGCCTTGCGCCAGGCTGAACAACGCTACGTTGCCGGCCCATGCCGCCGCAACGAAACCGAACGCGAGTGCGCCAGTCCCTAACAAGACGGGCACCATGATGCCCCATCGGTCCGACATCCGGCCCAGTGCGATTCCACTGACACCGAATCCCACCATCGTTGCCGTGTAGGCGAGCGAGGCTTGAGCGCGACTCACGCCGAATTCGGCCTGTAAGGCGGGTAGTGCCACGATGATGGACCACATGCCGACTCCACCGAGTGTGGACAGCAGCAGCGCGACAAGCAGCCGGCGCCAGGCGTAAGGAGACTCGATGGCGCAGAGGTCGGCGCGATGGCTGCTGCGCAACGCTCTTACATTCATCTGGGCCTTTACGTTCATTTGGTCGTTCATGGTCGTCCCGAAGCGATCATTCTCGAGCCCCTGACGTTACTTTTCTGCCTGGGTCGACTCATCCGATGCAAGCGCCCACGGGGCGATGCGAGCAAATCGCGTAACATCCCACTCGACATAAGGCACTTCGATATACATCCCGGCATGGCAAAAACGAGCAAGTGGAGCTTTCCCGAGAACCTGCAACCGAAGTCCGATGAGGTGCAGTTCGACTTGGCTGCGGCGCTGGATGCCGTCGTGATGCTGCATTCGGAAATTCCCGAGGATGCGTTCACCGCGTCGATTCTGGGCACCGAACGACTCGGCAACGGCGTTGTGATACGCCCAGACGGTCTCGTGCTCACGATGGGCTACCTTATTACCGAAGCAGAGAACATCTGGCTGACCGCGGCCAATGGCGCCGTGTTTGAAGGTTTTCCACTCGCTTACGATTTCTCCAGCGGGTTCGGCCTGGTTCAGCCGTTGGGCAAGATGAGCCTGCCTGCTCTCGAGCGCGGATCGAGTGCGGACTGCATGACTGGCGATGAAGTCTACGTGATCGGCCACGGAGGTCGCGGACACGCGCTACGTGCTCGCCTGATCGCGAAGCGCGAGTTTGCTGGGTACTGGGAGTATGTGCTCGACGAAGCCTTGTTCACCGCGCCCGCCCATCCCCAATGGGGTGGGGCTGCCGTGCTCGACTCCAGCGGACAGCTGATCGGCATCGGATCGCTCCTGGTACAGGAACAGGTGGATGGCGAAATCATGCAAGCGAACATGATCGTGCCCATCGATCTGCTCGAACCCATTCTCGACGATATGCTCAAGATGGGCCAAGTCAACCGCGCGCCGCGTCCCTGGTTGGGCATGTACACCACCGAGGAGCGAAACCAGCTGATCGTCGCGGGCGTGGTGGATGATGGCCCCGCGGACCGAGCCGGGGTTCAGCAAGGCGACCAAGTCATCGAGGTGGCGGGCCAGCGCCCAGAATCGCTCGCAGATCTTTTCCACTGCATTTGGCGGCTCGGATCGGCTGGCATCGAAGTTCCGCTCACCTTGTCGCGCCAAGGCGAGGTCGTTCAGGTGCGCGTGATATCGGGAAATCGGGCCGACTATCTGAAGAAACCTCAGATGCATTGACGCCGAATGCGGGTCGCGTGGTCGTTTTCCAACGCCTACCGTTCCGCGGTCTCAGAAGCAGGTTCACGGCCCGACTTCAAGCGGACCTCGCTTTGCACGGCTTCGCCCTCGTCCGTAGGTTGCACTTGGCGCACATGCTCGATCACCACCCGATTCGGTGCGACATGGCCACTGTCGACCAAGAACGCTTTGATCGTATTGGCGCGCTGAGTCGCCAAAGCCCGCGCTTGGTCCTCACCGATCGGTTGCAGTGCCACGAGTCGTCGGAATATCGCTTGATAGAAGGACCGGTCCGGACTGCCCGCGCCTAAGGCCGGGCCGGTACGATCGACGCGCTGCACGGGCTGGCGGGTGGTTTGGCTGTACTCCTGGGCGAAGGCTTGCACGGCGCCTGGACCTAGGCGCGCTTCGAGCATGCCCTCCAAGGAACGCTGCGTGGCGACTTGGCCGAATGCCGTGGGGCCGGGCTCCTCGCCGGGCAAAAGCTGGAATCCCAGCCGCCGCGCCAACTCGCGGCGCACGCGCTCTTCCCGCATCGCCTCGACGTCCTGTTCGGCGGCGAAAGTGCCCCGCACCGATGCGTACAAACGCGATCGCTCCGTCAAGCTGTGGGCTACATGCAACAGGTCCTCCTGCTGCGGCGGGCGCAGAATGTGGTTGCCGACTTCGAATGTAACGCGATCGACTTCTTCGGCGCCCAGGCCGACTAATCGACCCAGCCAACGGAAGGGGGCGGTAGCGATCCGTGTCAGCGTCGTGGTGAGGGCATCGCGGATGACCGTGCGGTAGTCGAAACTCGGATTGTTCAGGTTGCCCCGTACCGGAATGCTCACGCTGATCACGCCTTCCTGGTTGGTGAGCAAGCGCGCGGCAAGATCGAGCGGCAGATCGCGGGCACGCGGCGCCTCGACCCGCTCGCCCAGCTTGAGATCTTGCACGGTGACGCTGTTGTTGCCCACCAGCTGTCCGTTGACGATCTGATAGTTGAGGTCGAGCCACAGCTTTCCAGCGGCGACGGCGCGACCCGCGAAGGTTATCGTGTAAGGCGACAGCTTCGGCATCTCGACGTTCTTGAATTGCGCGCGGATGTTCGTGTAGCCGCGCGGATCGAACAGGTCGATGCGTCCGCTGGCGCGTGCGAAGGCGAACGGATCGATCCGCCCTTCTGCTTGCAATTCCGTATACTCGCCTGGCATGTTGGAGATGCTGATCATGGCGCCGTTCAACGGCTTGATGTTCGCCGCGAACGGCAGCACGAGGCTTTGATCCGCATAGCGCAGATTGCCGTTGCGCACGCGTAGGCGATCGACTCGTACGCTCAGCTTGCGTCCCTTTTGCTCTTTTCCCTCTTTCTCCTCTTTTTTGCCGTCGCTACCCGGCGCTGGGGACTGCTCGGACGCGGCTGTTCGCTCTGCCTTCAGAATGCGCTTGAGATTGAGCGTGCCCTGCTGAGTGATCTCGAGTTTCGCGGTGGGCGCATCGAGCAGGACCCGCCCAACTTGCAGCGCCTTCGCGCTGGAGTCGAACACGACCGGTGCGGCATGCAGCTTCTTCCAGCTCATGAAGCGGTCGCCCGTGATGCTTTCGTCGATCAGTAGGTCGGCGACTTCCAGCTGCCCGTCGGTATGCACGACGGTCCCTGACTTCGGTGTGCGGCTCAGCTGCAAGGTGCTGTTGGCCGACAGCAACCCGGACTTGAGATTGAGCGCGAGATGCTCGCCGAGGACCGGCTGAAGCGACGTGAGATCGAACGTCTTGAGATTGAAGCGAGCTTGCGCGGCGTGCGCGTCTTGCGCGAGCGTTCCCAGGAACGTCGCCTCTCCGCGCTGCCCGACGCCGAGCTGGACGTCGAACTTGGCGGGCTGCGCAGACGTTGAGTCGAAGTTGTTCAGCTCCGCGCTGCGGATCGATGCCGGCAAGGTCAGCGGCGGCGAGAACGTGCGATCCACGTAACGGGTGGTGAAATCCTGCACGGTCAGCTCGCCGATTCGATAATGCCACGGGGCGGCTTTAGCCTCGTCCTTCAAAAGACTCCCTGAAGCCGTCGTGCTCGGCCGAGCAAACGCGTTCAACATGAGGAACTGTCCGCTCGAATTGCGCTCGAGCTGCGCGCCACCTCCGCGCAGTTGGATCGAGCGTGCTGCGAGAAGCCGGGCACCGGTATCGAGCTGCCCGCCGGTTATCCCCATGCGATCGAGACTCAAGAAGCGCTCGCCTTGCTGAGCCGGCTTCAAGCGAAGCGGGCCCGCCTCGATGCCGACCTCGCGCACAGCGAAGCGCTTGCCCGCGACGAAATCGAGTGCCATCTGCGCGTTCACGGTAGCCGCTTCGAGAGACAGCGGCGTGGCGTGCGCCTGGTCGACCAGCTGCAGGCCGATGTCGTGCAGCTGGACGTTGTTCGCGTGCACTCGCCAAGCCTCGGTGCCCTTTGGCTGGCTCTGCGTGCCGCTGGATGCGTTGCGATCGACGAACAGCTGCTGGACGTCGATCGTCCCGTCTGCAGCGCGCACGGCGTGCACCTTACCCCCGTTGATGTCCAGCTTCGGCAGCTCGATCGCCTGCCCATGCAATCGGCCCTGCTCCAGCGACACGCGCTGAAGGGCAACGGGCGACACTTCGTCGGCGAGCGCTTCGATCTTCACGCCGCTCGCGCTCAGTGCAATGTGGTCGGCTTCAGGACCGCTTGGCGACCCGGTGACCACGCGCACGCGACCTTTGCCATTCAACGATGCGACATTGATCGCGAGGGGTGTACGCCGGCTGCGATCGGCATAGCGCAGCGCGACGCGCTCGACGGCCAGGCTGGGCAGCTCGATGCGCCATGGCATGCCGGGTTTGTCGGCAGTTTGGCGTCCACGCATCATTTGGGACCAGTTGGTTGCACCTTTCGCGTCACGTTCGACACGCAACTGACCGTCATGCAAATGCAAGCCGTTGAGGGCGACCTCATGTTCGCCGAGTCGGCCATTCGCCAGTTCTGCTCCGTCCAACATGAGTGCCGCGGCTTGCTCACTACCCACGCGAATCTGCTTGCCGTTGAGCCGCATGTCGTTCAGCTGGACCGGACTTCGCGTGCCAGGGGCGATGGCAAGATCGAGACGGCCGCCCAGTGCCTCGACCCTAGCGCGCACAGGCCGCACCTTGCTGTCGTCCTGATATTGGGTCGCGAGACGGGTCGCCTGCAGGTCCGGAAAGGCGAAGCGCCAACCCGGGCCGCCACCAGGGGCGGACGGAGCGGCAGAAGGCGCATGCGCGAAAAGCCCGGTCCAGTTCAGCTGACCGTTACGGTCCACGGCGAAGAGCAACTCGCCCTGGTGCAAGCGCGTGCCCGGCAACTCGAGTACGCGGTCGTCGAGATCAAAGCTGCCGTCGCGAACCTGGACCGGCGCGGCCTGCAATGCCGCGCGCGCGCTATCGCCGGCGGGACCGACGAACAGCGACTGGGCATCGAGCGCGATCGACTGGGCAACGATTTGAGTGGGCTTCCCGCCCGCGGAGATGCCGAGCTGCAGCTGCCCCGATAACCCGTCGCCCTCGATGCGCAGCGGAATGCGCCGGCTGGCGTCGACATAGCGCACATCGATATCGTCCAGCGCAGCGGACCCGATACGAACTTGCCAAGGCGTTTCTTGCGTCGAGCGCGGCGAATTCTCTCTTCGAAACATGCGCTGCCAATTCATCACGCCGTGCTCGTCCACCGCAACGTTCACGGCGCCAGCGTGCAGGCTGACCTGCGGCAATACGACCTGACGCGTGGCGAGGTCGAAGCTCGCCTCCTGGGTGCTCAGCCGCGTCAGCTTCAGTGCCGGTGTCTGCGTATCGCGCTCGGCCAGGACGAGTCCGCGCGCCACCACACTTGCATGCTGCAGCGATAACGAAGCCTTTCCTTTGTCGTAAGCGAAGCGATATTGCGCGGCGAAATCGATCTGGCCGGCGGGCGCAGCCAACGGCATGTGATCGCGCAGGTGCTTCCAGAGCGCGAGCGGTTGAGCATCGATCAAGCGAACTTCGCCCGCTGATGCGATCGGATTGATCGACAAGCGTGCGACCCACGCGATCGCACCGCCTTCGGGCAGCACGGCAGTCAGTCGCGACTGTCCATCCGCTTGCGGCGCGGTGGAAATGTCGAAGAGATCGAAGTCGATCCAGGTGACGTCGCTGCGCGCCTCGGGTTCCAGGCTGCGGTCGATGAAGCGCACCGCGCTTCGCTGCAACGCTGCGCGATCGATTCGAACGCGCGGCAATTGAATCTCGGTATTAGGGCGTGAGGCGGGGCGCTGCGCGGCGTTGCGGCGAGTATGCTCGATTAATCGTGCCAGATTGAGGCGGCCGTCGGGCGCACGTACGACATTAAGCTCAAGGCCGGTAACCTCCACTGCATCGAAGCGCCACATCCTGCTGAACAGACCGCCCCAGCCAAGGTCGACGAGCAGCTTGCGAACGTGGGCGATAGGCTCTGGACCTGGGCCGGGAACGCGCACGTCTTCGGCAGTCAGCTTAAGTAAGAACGGGTTGAAGGTGACGTTTCGGCAAGTGATGCGTGACCCGAAATGCTGTTCGCTGTAACCGGGAAGCTGCCGCTCGAGCACGCCTGGCACGACGACGAAGCCAACGAGCGCGTACAGACCGCTCAGCCCCGCGACAACGATCGCGAGGATGACAGCGACGCGCATGCGTTTGGACGAAGACAACAGAGCCATCTTCGCCTGCGCGTCGCAACGCGCGTGCCGCGGCACTGTATACGCCTCGAGCCGGCTGTCGGCTCACGGCATGGCGCTTGCCGAGGAGAACCCAACCAAGATTGAGGAGGCGCACATGCTGAAGTGGGCACTGATCTTCTTCGTGATATCGATCATCGCCGGCTTGCTTGGATTCACCGGTATCGCCGGCGCGGCCGCGACAATCGCGAAGGTGTTGTTCTGGATCGCCGTGATCCTGTTCGTCATCTTCCTGATTCTTGGCATCACCGTGTACAAGAAGGTGACTTAATCGGCCGAGCAGGACAGGCCGACCCCCAGGCGGCCTGTCCCGATGACTTGGCCGGCGCTTACAGCCCGGTTGCGGCGAGCCAGCCGCCGATCTTCCCTTCGTAACGCTCGCGCAGCACAATCACCGGAGCGATGCAGCCGTTCGGCAGCGCGATCTTGGCGTCCACCTTGGCGTCGCCGGCTTTACTGAGCGGCACCACATCGGTTTGAGCGCCAACCGCCGCGCCGCTCGGCCCATGGCAAATCACTGCCGCGGCGACTCCATCGACACCGTCTGGCGTGCCGTTGAATTCCCCCGTGCTGGCGTCGTTCAACACTAATCCCTTGACGGCCACGCGCAGCCGATCCCCAGACAACGATGCTTCGCCTGACTTCAACTTCCAGATCTTCCCGCATGATCCGACATCGCCGATGGCGGTCTTGTTGGCGGGACAAGCCACCAGATTGGCCTTGAGCTCGGCTGCGCCTGCCGAAGCAGCACAAGCCAGCGCGAGCCCGGTTGCGACGGGTACGAAAAGTCGTTTCCTCATTTGTTCTCCTGCAATGTCGTTTGTGATGGTTATGTACGACACTCACCGCCTACTCGGCGAGCGCCGGCGGATGATCGTACGCGGGGAGGGGGGATGAACACTAGCCGTTTGGCATATGCCGCGCGCTTCCTTGGTGACATCGACATGCAAGGGTATGTGGCAATGCAGCAGCAGCGTCGAGTTTGCTGCGCGACCAATCCCCGTTAAGATGCGATTGCCTTCTTCAGCGAAAAGGCCAGCGCAAACCAGCAGGCCCCGCGACGAGACGCGAGGTCGTTCGGACCGGGCACCCGGGTTGACCACGGCATCCATGACTACGACGTCCGAAATGGGACCGAGCGAAAAAGCTCTGACCGACACCTTTCCAAAGCTGCTGCTCGCCCACGCGCGAGCGCGGCCGCGTGCTATCGCGATGCGCGAGAAGGACCTCGGCATTTGGCAGGCGTGGTCATGGGCGGAGGTCGCGCACCACGTGCGCCACCTCGCGTGTGGGCTGAAAGCGCTGGGGCTCACCCGCGGTGACCACCTCGCAGTCATCGGCGACAACCGCCCCCAGCTCTATTGCGCAATGTCAGCGGCGCAGGCCTTGGGTGCGGTAGCGGTGCCGCTCTATCAGGACGCCGTGGCCGATGAGATGGCCTACATCCTGGACAATGCCGAGGTTCGTTTCGCCGTCGTCGAGGACCAGGAGCAGGTGGACAAACTGCTCGAGATCAAAGATCGGCTGCCAAAGCTTGCCGCCATCATCTACGAGGATCCGCGCGGCCTGCGCATTTATGCGCAGCCTTACCTGCACGCCTACGCGAACGTGCAGGCCCTGGGTGCAAAGTTACACGAGGCGCATCCGGCTCTGTTCGATCGGGAGGTGCAGCAAGGCCGCGGCGAAGACGTCGCCATCATGCTCTACACCTCGGGCACGACCGGCAAGCCGAAGGGCGTGTGCCACACGCACGCCGCACTCATTGCCGCGGCGCGCGGCGGCTGCGAGTTCGACCGGCTCGGACCGGGTGACGAGGTGTTGTCCTATCTGCCGATGGCCTGGGTCGGCGACAACTTGTTCTCGTATGCGCAGGCGCTGACGGCCGGCTTCACGATTAACTGCCCCGAATCGGGCGATACCGTGGTGACCGACATGCGCGAGATCGGCCCGACCTATTACTTTGCCCCCCCGCGCGTGTTCGAGAACCTGCTCACGCAGGTCATGATCCGGATGGAAGATGCGGGGCGGGTCAAGCGGGCGCTGTTTCACTACTTCCTCGGTGTCGCCCGGCGCTGTGGTTCCGACATCCTCGACGGCAAGCCGGTCAAGCTCACCGACCGACTGCTCTATCGCATGGGCGATCTGCTCGTCTATGGGCCGCTGCGCAACGTGTTGGGCATGAGCCGCATTCGCGTGGCTTACACCGCCGGTGCGGCGATCGGGCCGGATCTGTTTCGTTTCTACCGATCGATCGGCCTCAATTTGAAGCAGTTCTACGGCTCGACGGAGACCTGCGCGTACGTCTGCTTGCAACGCGACGGGCAGATCAAGTACGACTGCGTGGGTGCGCCCGCTCCCGCCGTAGAGGTCAAGATCGCCGAGGACGGCGAGGTGTTGGTCAAGAGCGCCGCCATGTTCAAGGCGTATTACAGGCGGCCGGACGCGACGGCGGAGGCCTTCGACCCGCAAGGCTACTTCCGCACCGGCGACGCCGGGTTCTTCGATCGGGACGGACAGCTCAAGATCATCGATCGGGCGCGCGACTTGGGCAAGCTCGCCAACGCAGCGCTGTTCGCGCCGAACTACATCGAGAACAAGCTCAAGTTCTTCCAATACGTCAAAGAGGCAGTCGCGTTCGGCAGCGGCCAGCCGTACGTCGCGGCGTTTATCAACATCGATTTGGGCGCGGTGGGCAATTGGGCCGAGCGGCGCGGCCTCGCGTACGCCGGTTACACCGATTTGGCCGGCAAGGATGAGGTGTATGCATTGATCCAGGACTGCGTGGAAAAGGTAAACGCCGAGCTCGCTAGCGATCCGATGCTCGCCGATTCGCAGATCCATCGCTTCCTCGTGCTGCACAAGGAGCTCGATCCCGACGATGACGAGCTTACCCGCACGCGCAAAGTACGCCGCGGGTTCATTGCCGAGAAGTACGCACTTCTGGTCGAAGCGCTCTACTCCGGCGCTCAGCGGTGCAACATCGAGACCGAAGTTCGCTTCGAGGACGGACGGCGCGGCCGCATCAGCGCGGCGGTCGAAATCCGCGATGTGAAAACCTTCCCCGCGGCCGAGCGTCGCGCCGCATGAACGAGCGCGCCTCGCCCCAAGTCGTGCAATCCAGGCGCAAGATCGGCGATGTGATCCTCGCCGTGGAGAATATCTCGCTTGCGTTCGGCGGCGTGAAGGCGCTCAGCGATGTCAGCTTCGATGTCCACGAGGGCGAGATCCGCGCAATCATCGGACCGAACGGCGCGGGCAAGTCGTCCATGCTCAACGTGGTCAACGGCGTGTATCACCCGCAGCAGGGCAGCGTGCGCTTCCGGGGCGAAACGCGGCGCAAGGTCGATCCTCATCGCGCGGCCCGGCAAGGCATCGCGCGGACCTTTCAGAACATCGCGCTGTTCAAGGGCATGAGCGTGCTCGACAACATCATGACCGGGCGCAACCTAAAGATGCGCGCTACCGTGCTCGAGCAGGCGCTCTATGTGGGCCGCAATCGTCGTGAGGAGCTTGCCCACCGTGAAAAGGTCGAGCACATCATCGATTTTCTGCAGATCGAGCATATTCGCAAGACGCCCGTGGGACGCTTGCCTTACGGATTGCAGAAGCGCGTCGAGCTGGCGCGCGCGCTCGCGGCCGAGCCCGTGCTGTTGCTGCTCGACGAGCCGATGGCAGGCATGAACGTCGAGGAGAAACAGGATATGTGCCGCTTCATTCTCGACGTCAACGAGGAGTTCGGCACCACGATCGTGCTGATCGAGCATGACATGGGCGTGGTGATGGACATCAGCGATCGCATCGTCGTGCTCGAGTATGGATGCAAAATCGCCGACGGCACGCCCGATGAAGTGCGTAACGATCAGAAGGTGATCGATGCTTATCTGGGGGTGGCGCATTGATGACGGATGTCACCGAGGACAATGAAGGCGACGAGCTGCGTCGGAGCCGTGTGAAAATGCGGTGCCATTCCGTTCTCCTTCCGCGTTCTCGGTGCTCTGCGTAGCTGACGGTTTGCGATAGATGACTTTCTTCTTCGAAGTGCTGATCGGTGGGCTGCTCTCCGGCGTGATGTATTCGCTGGTTGCACTGGGCTTCGTGCTGATCTACAAAGCCTCCGGCGTGTTCAATTTCGCACAGGGCGCGATGGTGTTCCTCGCCGCGCTCGTGTTCGTCGTGCTCGCCGAGCGCTTCGGCCTACCGTTCTGGGCCGCCTTCGCCGCCACCCTGTTGGTCATGATCGCCATCGGCATATCGATCGAGCGGGTGGTGCTGCGGCCGCTGGTCAATCAGCCGCAGATCTCGCTGTTCATGGCGACGATCGGTCTCGCCTTCTTCATCGAAGGCCTCGTGCAGCTCGTGCAACTGTGGGCCTTCGCTGACTTGAGTCCGCGCCCCGTGTCGATCGGTATCGCGGATGAACCGGTCCAAGCGCTGCTCGACCGCTTCAATATCTTGATCAGCCGCTTCGACCTGTTCGCCGCGGCGCTTGCGGGAGTATTGGTGGCCGCTCTGGCGCTGTTCTTCAACAAGACGCGAGTGGGCAGAGCTTTGCGCGCGGTGGCCGACGATCACCAGGCTGCGCTATCGGTGGGTATTCCGCTCAAGACGATTTGGGCCATCGTGTGGTCGGTGGCCGGATTCGTCGCGCTGGTGGCCGGTCTCATGTGGGGCGCGCGGGGGGGCGTGCAGTTCGCCTTGACTTTGGTCGCCCTGAAGGCGTTGCCGGTCCTGATCCTGGGCGGTTTCGAATCGATCGCCGGCGCCATCGTCGGGGGACTCCTCGTCGGCGCCGCGGAGAAGCTGGCCGAAGTCTATCTGGGACCACGGGTGGGCGGCGGCATCGAGGGCTGGTTCGCGTATGTACTTGCCCTGCTCTTCCTGCTGGTGCGGCCCGAAGGGCTATTCGGCGAGAAGCATATCGACCGGGTCTAGGGCAGCCCCAACCACGAGTCACGGATCACGAGTCACGTGTTCTACAGAGAAGCCGGCCAATTCAAGACGACTTACGCAGCGGATCAGCAGCTGTTCCCGATTCGCCAGGATCGGCTCGCCGTGCTCGTGCTGCTGGCGCTCGCGTACTTGGCCGTGCCGCTGTGGGCGAGTGACTACTGGTTCAATGCGATCCTCATCCCCTTCCTCGTCTTCGCACTTGCTGCGATCGGCCTCAACATTCTGACCGGCTATGCGGGGCAGCTCTCGCTCGGCTCCGCGGCCTTCATGGCGGTCGGGGCAGTGGCCGCGTACAACCTGGTGCTGCGCGTGCCCGGCATGCCGATCCTGTTGAGCTTCATCCTGGCCGGCTCGGTCGCCGCATTGGTCGGCATTGCATTCGGCCTGCCCAGTCTGCGCATCAAAGGCTTTTATTTGGCCGTGGCAACGCTCGCTGCGCAGTTCTTCGTGCCCTGGCTGCTGATCAAAGTGGGATGGT
>Ga0070741_10010081_pt1 | contig 18009 bp, 17 predicted proteins | sample Coa_R1_4_FD_66440 | JGI IMG/M metagenome (GOLD analysis project Ga0070741, IMG submission 66440) | Surface soil microbial communities from Centralia Pennsylvania, which are recovering from an underground coalmine fire - Coalmine... | ecosystem: Environmental > Terrestrial > Soil > Unclassified ...
GATACTCGCGCCCTACGGCAGGAGGCCGCCCGTGGGTAACACTATTTTGAGGCACCGATCCCGGCGCTCGGTAACACCTACTTCTGAGGCATCACGGGTTGGGACGCCCCGTCGCCGTCGCGCAACCGCGGCTCCACGAAGCGAAAATACATGAGCGGAATCAGGTAGAAGAGCAGCAGGTGGCCGGAGAGCAGCCGCACGCTCGCCACCGCCTGGTCGCCCAGCAGCAGGCTGAGCCCGAGGTTCATCACCACGTAGAGGATCACCGCCGCTCCGGCGCGGCGCGGCCCCTCCGGGATGTGGCCCAGGAGCGTCCGCAGCGAGACCATCCGCACCGGGCCCTCCCCCCGCATCGGCGCGCGCGACCGCCGCAGGCGCGCGATCATCGCCCCCAGCAGCACGAAGGCGCCCACGAGGAGGACGAGCCCGACGGCGGCCGCGTAGACGGGCGGCAGCGGGGTGAAGGTCGCCAGATGGAGCACCGCGCTGGCGATGAAGCCGGCGGTGGAGGTGATTGCCAGAAAGCGTCCCCAGTCTAGGCGCGTGCCGGACACGGGTCCTGTCTAGCACCGTGGGGGGGGGCGACCGTTTAAATCTTTAGGCTCTTGGGCGTCGCTGCTACCATGGCTTGGTGGCACGGTCCCGCGTCCGGATCTGGTTGATCATCTTCTTCGTCCCCATCCTCGTCGTGCTGGGCGGGCTCGGCTATCTCGCGTGGCGGCAGAGCGTGCCCGCGGTGCGCGTGGAGTTCTCCCCGCAGCCCCGCTTCATCGGCGCGCGCACCCCCATCACGCTCGACCTGCACGCGCGCCGCGGCGGAGTGCAGTCGGTCGACGTGCGCATCCTGCAGGGCGGCACCCGCGTGAGCGTCGCCCGGCAGACGTTCTCCGGCCCGCCCACCAACGACCAGCGCGTGCAGCTGATCGTCTCGGGCGGCAGCCTGGGGCTCCGCGAGGGCGCGGCCACCCTCGAGGTGCGCGCCCGCGACGGCTTCTGGCGGCCGATCCGCGTCGACGACCGCGTGATCGCGAGCGTGCCGGTGATGCTCGACTTCACGCCGCCCACCCTCGAGGTGCTCTCCGCCACGCGCTACCTCTCGCGCGGCGGCGGCGGCCTGGTCGCGCTGCGGGCCAAGGGCGCAGCGCGCGTGGGGGTGTCGGTGGGCGACCTCTTCTTCCCCGGCTTCCCGGCCGGCCCGGCCGACGCCGGCCTCTTCGCCACCCTCTTTGCCCTGCCCTGGAACCTCGCGCCCAACTCGCCCCTCACCGCGGTGGCCCAGGACGAGGCGGGCAACGCGGTCTCGCGCGCCCTCGCGGTGGACATCCGGCCGCGCAAGTTCCCGATGGACACCATCGAGGTCAGCGAGCGGTTCCTCGCCAGCAAGATGCCCGAGCTCCTGCCCGAGCGCGGCGCGATCCCGCCGGACCAGCTGCTCGGCGCCTTCCTCACCGTGAACCGCGACAAGCGGAAGGAGGCGGAGCAGGCCAAGCGGACGCTGGCCCAGAAGACCAAGCCCAGCCCGCTCTTCGAGGGCGCGTTCCTGCAGCCGCGCAACACCAAGGTGTTCTCGAACTTCGCGGAGACCCGGACCTACCGCTATCAGGGCAAGGACGTCGACACCCAGGTCCACCTGGGCTACGACCTGGCCTCGCTCAAGCACAGCCCGGTGCCGGCGGCCAACTCGGGCGTGGTCGTCTTCGCGGCGCCGCTCAACATCTACGGCAACGCGGTCGTGATCGATCACGGCTGGGGACTGCAGACGCTCTACGGCCACCTCTCGACCATCGAGGTGAAGGAGGGCGACGCGGTGAAGAAGGGCCAGGAGCTGGGCCGGAGCGGCGCCACCGGCCTCGCCCTGGGCGACCACCTGCACTTCGAGGTGCTCATCCAGGGCATCTCGGTCACGCCGGTGGAATGGTGGGACGGCAAGTGGATCCGCGACCACATCGGCCGCCCGCTCCGCGAGGCCAACATCCCGGTGCTGCAGTCCGACCAGCCCGACACCACCGCCGAGGAGCGCCCCGCCGCCCCACCCCGCCGCCACCGCCGCTGACGGGGTCAGGTCTTACATTCCGACATTTCGCCAGAGCGCGCGCGGCGGCACGAAGTCGCCGATGATCCCCATCAGCGTGGAGAGCAGCGCGGGCCGCCGGCCCAGCAGGCGCGCGGCCGCGTTCGCGGTCGCGCGGTGGCGGATCACGATCTGCAGCGCCCGGGTGAGACGCGCCTTGGCCGCGAAGGCCTCGCGCCTGGCCGCCGCGTAGGGCGCGAGCGCGGCCGCCGAGACGTCGCCGCGCTTGAGCGCGGGGTCCGCCACCTCGGCCAGCAGCTCCGCGGATCGCAGCGCGGTGTAGAGGCCCTCGCCGGTGAAGGGATCGTAGAAGCCGGCCGCGTCGCCCACCAGCACGAGGCCGTCCGCGCGCGGCTCCCGCACCCGGTAGGCGAGCGGCCCCATGACCCGCAGCGGCCCCTCCGCCCGCATGCCGGCGAGGCGCGCGGGCAGGTGGCGCAGCTGCTTGAGGCGGGCGGCCAGGAACGTCTCCATCCGCCCGCGATAGGGCGCGGCGTGCGCGAGCGGCACCACCAGGCTCAGGTTCACCAGCCCGGGCGCGACCGGGCTGAGGATCGAGTAGTCCGGCGGGTCGACGTAGATCTCGCCGCGATCGCCGAGCCCGTCGATGCCGCTGACGTGCTGGATCAGGGCCAGGCGCCGCAGACGATGCGGACGCACCAGGCCGAGCGCGCGCGCCACCACCGAGGCGCGCCCGTCGGCGCCCACCACCAGCCGGGCCCGCACCTCGATCCGCGCCCCGTCCTCCGTCTCCGCGCGCACGCCCACCACCCGCGCGCCCTCGCGCAGGAGCCCGGTCACCCGGTGCCGCTCCCGCACGTCGACCAGCGCCCGCGCCCGCTCCACGAGGAGCCGGTCCAGCACCTCGCGCGGCACCGCGAGGGCGTGGTCGCGGAAGCCGCGCCACGGTCCCTCGGTCGGATACGGGCCGTCCAGCACGGTGCCGTCCGGCGCGGTGATGCGCATGCCGCGCAGGGCCTGGGCCCCCGCCGCGTCCACCGCCTTCAGCACGTCCAGCCGGTCGAGCACGCGCGCGGCCTCGGGCGAGAGGTACTCGCCGCAGATCTTGGGACGGGGGAACGCGGCCTTGTCGAGCAGGACCACCGCGTGGCCGCGCTCCGCCAGGAAGACGGCGCTCGCGGCGCCGGCGGGCCCGGCGCCCACCACGACCACGTCGACGCCGGTCACGTCGCCGCCCGGGTCGGAGCCGTGGGCGCGGGCCCCTTGCTCCGCACCGCGCAGAAGCGGAAGTACGGCCAGTGGTGCACCACGCTCACGCCGGGGACGCCGGCCCGGCGGCAGAGCGTGTCCACCTCGAGCGGGGTGTAGGAGCGGCGCACCGAGAGCGGCCCGTCGTGCCGCGCGATCGCGCTGCGGGTGATGAAGCGGGTGATCAGCCACACCACCGCGTGGGCGACGCGGCTGCGCACGAGGTCGTTCACGACCATCCCCACCCGCGCCGCCGCGTCCATCTCCGCGAGGTAGCGCACCCCCGCGTCGGGCTCGAGATGGTGCAGCGTCATGGCCGAGATGGTGAGATCGACGCCGCCCGGGCGGATCGGCAGGGCCAGCGCGTCGCCGCGCAGGAACGTGATCTCCGGGTAGTCGCTCACCGCCCGGGCCGCGATCTTCAAGGTGTCGGCGTCGCGGTCCAGCGCGAACACCCGGATGCGCCGCCGCTCGCGCCGCGCCCACCGCACCAGCGCGCGGGGGATGTCGCCCGCGCCGCTACCCACGTCGAGCACGGTGATGGGGTGGTCGGGGGGCAGCGCGCCCAGCAGCCGCTTGACGTGGACCATCGTCACCATGCGCCCGCCGAAGAGGGCGTTCACGCGTGAGATGTCCGTCATGCAGCACGCCATCTCGTCGTAGGCGACGGGCCGCGGCCCGTCGATGATCTCGAGGACGCCCGCGGCCCGCGCCAGCGGAGGGAACAGCCGCATCTACCAGCGGAGCAGGGCGCCCTCGGCCGCGAAGCCCGGCCCGAGCGCGATCATGAGCCCCCAGTCGCCCGGCACCGGCTCGCCGGAGCGCAGCAAATCGTCCAGCACGAACACCACGGTGGCGGAGGACATGTTGCCGTAGCGCTGCAGCACCGCGCGCGAGTGGGCGAGGCGGCTCTCGTCGAGTGACATGATCCGGCCCACCTGCTCGATCACCCGACGGCCCGCGGAGTGCAGCACGAAGTGGGCGATGTCCTCCGTCTTGAGCCCGTTGCCGGCCATGAGCAGGTCGGCCATCTCCTTCATCATGCCCGCCCCGATCCGCCGCACGTCCTTGGAGAGCACCACCCGCGGCCGCCCGCCCGGGTACTCGAAGCCCATCGCGCCCAGGTGCTCGGAGCGGAACAGGGTCCGGTGCTCGAGGATCTCGGGCCCCGCCCCCGCGCCCGACACCGCGATCGCCCCCGCCCCGTCCGCGAAGATGGCGTGGGCCACCGCGCTCTCCAGCCGCTCGTCGAGGAAGTAGGCCGCCGAGCAGATCTCCACCGCCACCATCACCGCCCGGTGGTCGGGGAACGCGCGCAGGTGGTTGTGCACCTGCTGGAGCGCGACCATCGCGCTCGCGCAGCCGGTGTCGCCCACGTGCACGCGCTGGACGGACGGCTGGAGCCCGAGCTCGTTGACGATCTGGGCGTCGAGGCTCGGGCACACCCGCCCGGTGCAGGAGGTGGTGGCGATGAAATCGACGTCGCGGCGCTCCCACCCGGCCTGCTCGATGGCGCGCGCCACCGCGGCGGTGCCCAGCTCCACCGCCCCGCGCCGCCAGCGCGCATTGAGATCGTCCACGCTCTCGTCGGGCGTGAAGGTCTCGGGGTCCATGTAGAGGTGGCGGGTCTCGATCAGGCTGTTGCTGAAGAAGCCCCGCCGGCGGGGATCGTCGTAGCCGGACATGCGCAGGACGGTGGCCTGATCGTACCGCCACCGGGGCGTCGCGGTGGCGACGGCGGCGATCCTCGGCGCGGCCATCATGGGCGCAGGCTACACCCCGCCCCAGGGCTTGTCCACGCCCGCGCGGCGCGGCGGCCGTCGTGACCCGCTTGTCTTGATGGGTCCGCCGGGCGCAATATCGGGCCTCGCAGTCATCCCCGCACGGCAAAGGAGTCGCGGATGCCGCTCTTCTCGTTCGAAGGCAAGTCCCCGCGCGTGCACCCCACCGCGTTCATCGCCCCCACCGCCAATCTGATCGGCGACGTGACCGTCGAGGAGAACGCCTCCGTCTGGTACAACACCGTGCTGCGCGCCGACTTCAATCCGATCGTGGTGCGCCGCGGCGCCAACGTGCAGGACTGCGCCGTCGTCCACGTCACCCCCGCGGGCGGGGTCGACATCGGCCCCGGCGCCACCGTGGGGCACCTCTGCCTGGTGCACGCGGCCACCGTCGGCGAGGAGGCGCTGGTGGGCAACTCCTCGACGCTGCTGGACGGGGTGAAGATCGGCGTGCGCGCCATGGTGGCGGCGGGGTCGCTGGTGACCCCGGGCACCGAGATCCCCGACGGCATGCTCGCGATGGGCGCGCCCTGCAAGGTGAAGGGGCCGCTCGCGGGGACCGCGGCCGAGCGCTGGGTGCAGATGAATCCCTCCGGCTACCAGGCGCTGGCCCAGCGGCACCGCATCGGAGTCCGGCCCGCGTGAGCCCGGAGCCCCGGCACCTGCTGCTGACCGGCTTCGAGCCCTTCGACGGGGACAGCGTCAACCCGTCGGGCGAGGTGGCCAAGCAGCTCGACGGCCGCGCCATCGGCGACTGCGTGGTGAGGGGGCTCGTCCTGCCCGTCCAGCACGAGGCGGCGCGGGCGCGGGTCGCGCCGCTCCTGGCCGCGCCGGAGCTGCTCGCGGTGGTGCACCTCGGCCTGGCGGGCGGCCGCGCCCGCATCGCCCTCGAGCGGGTGGCGGTCAACGTCATGGACTACTCCCGGCCCGACGCGCACGGGCAGGTGCTGCGCGACCGCCCCTGCGTGGCCGACGGGCCCGCCGCGTATCTGTCGACCTTGCCGCTCCGGGCCGTGCTGGCCGCGCTCGCCGCCGACGGCATCCCGGCCTACATCTCCAACACCGCCGGGACCTATCTCTGCAACGACGTCTCCTACACCACGCTCCACGCCCTGGCGCGCGCCGGACGCGCCGTCCCCGCCGGCTTCGTCCACCTGCCGTTCCTGCCCTCGATGGTGGCGGCGCACGACCTGGAGGAGCCGAGCATGGACCTGGGGACGATGGTGCGCGCCCTCGAGGTCGCCCTGGCCGCGGTGGTGCGCGAGGCCTCGCCGGGCGGCGGCCCCGCTCCCGGCGGCTATCCGAAGACGAAGCCCGCGTAGCCGCGCGCGGCCACGTCGTCGCAGCGCTCGCGGTACTTCGGCGCCCCGCCCGCGTAGACGAGGAACGTGCGCCGGTCCTTGCCGGCCACGTTGGAGTTGATGCCCATCATCCAGGAGTCGACCTGGGTGAAGAGCATGCGCCGGCCGGTGTCGAGCACGTGCTGCGTCCACTCGCGCTCGGCCTCGGGCGTGGGCTCCACGCGGGTGTGGCCGCGCCCGCGTGCGTGGGCGAGGAGCGCGGTCACCCACTCCACGTTCTGCTCGATGCAGCGCGGGATGTTGCAGAAGGTGGCCGCGTTGTGCGGCCCCACCAGGGTGAAGAGGTTCGGGAAGCCCTCCACCTGGAGACCCAGGTAGGTCCGCGGCCCGTCGGCCCACTTGTCCCGGAGCCGTCGGCCGTCCCGCCCGCGGATGTCGATGCGGTCGAACGCCCCCGTGATCGCGTCGAACCCGGTCGCGTACACGATCATGTCCACCGCGTGCTCCCCCGCGGTGGTGCGGACGCCGGCGGGCGTGATGCGCTCGATGGGCGTCTCGCGCAGGTCCACCAGCCGCACGTTCGGCTGGTTGTAGACCTCGTAGTAGCCGCTCTCGAGCGGCACCCGGCGGGTGCCGAAGCCGTGGTTGGTGGGGATCAGCTTCTCGGCCACCCGCGGGTCCTTCACCCGCTCGCGGATCTTGCGGCGCATGAAGTCGGTGATGGTGGCGTTGGCCTCCCGGTCGATCAGGATGTCCCGGAAGTTGCCCATCCAGATCCCGAAGCCGGGCTCGCGGTAGAGCTTCTCGTAGAAGGCCTCGCGCTCCTCGGGGCTCACGTCGAGCGCGTTGCGCGGGTCGGCCTGGTGGATGAAGCAGCCGAACGACTCGCGGCAGATCGCGAACGTCTCCGGATAGGTGGCCTTGATGCGGGCCTGGGTGGCCGCGTCGATCGGGCGGTTGTGCAGCGGCGCGCACCAGTTCGGGGTGCGCTGGAACACGGTGAGGTGGCCCACCGTCCCGGCGATCTCGGTGATGGCCTGCACCCCGGTGGCCCCGGTGCCGATCACCGCGACCCGCTTGCCCGCGAAGGTGACCGGCTCGTGCGGCCAGCGGGCGGTGTGGTACGCCTCGCCCCGGAAGCTCTCCACGCCGGGAATGGTCGGCATGGTGGGCGCCGACAGCGGCCCGATCGCGGTGATCAGCCAGCGCGCCCGCGCCCGCCGGCCGTCCGCGCTCTCGATGGTCCACTCGCGGGCCGCGTCGTCCCAGGTCGCGGCGGTCACCCGGGCACCGAACTCGATGTCGCGCCGCAGGTCGAGCCGGTCGGCCACGAAGTTGCAGTAGCGCAGGGTCTCCGGCTGGGCCGCGAAGTGCTCGCTCCACTCCCACTCGCGCAGGATCTCCTCCGAGAAGGAGTACCCGTACGTCCAGCTCTCGGAGTCGAACCGCGCCCCCGGATACCGGTTCCAGTACCAGGTGCCGCCGACGCCCTGGCCAGCCTCGAACACGCGAGCCCGCAGCCCCAGCTCGCGCAGCCGGTGCAGCTGGTACATGCCGGAGATGCCCGCGCCGATGACGAGCGCGTCGTAGCCCGCGCCCTCGGTCCGCCCGTCGCTCATGCCGAGACCGTAGCACACTCAGGAGTGCCGGACCCGCGCGCCCCGGGTGCTATCCTCGCTGGGTGATCAAGATCCCCCTGCGGACCTTCCTGCTCACCGTGGTCTGCCTCATCCTGGTGCCCCTCCTGGGCGTGGCCTGCGTCGCCATCTGGTGGGCCCACGAGGACGAGCGCCGGAACATGGAGCAGGCGCTGCTCTTCCACGCGCGCTCCCTCGCGGTGGCGATCGACCGCGAGATCGACACCACGGTGGCCGGGCTCAGGGGCCTCACGGTCACGGGCGATCTGGACGCGGCCGATCCGCGCACGTTCTACGAGCAGGCGCGCCACGCCCGCGACGCCTACCGACGCTGGCTGACGGTGGCCCTGGTGGAGCCGTCGGGTCGCCAGGTGATGAACCTGCTGCGCCCGGCGGGCAGCCCGCTCCCGAGCGCGGCCGGCGTCGAGACCGTCCGCCGCACTGTGGAGACCGGCGAGGCGCAGGTCTCCGACCTGGTCACGAGCCCGATCTCGGGGCGTCCCGCGATCTCGGTGACCCTGCCCGTCCTGCGCGATGGCAAGGTCGCCCGGGTGCTCGTCGCGGTGCTGGCGCCCGAGGCCTTCGGCGCCGCCCTGGCCGCCGGCAACGTGGCGGGCGGCACCGTGGGCACCATCGTGGACCGCCACGGCATCGTGATCGCCACCACCCAGGGGCAGGCGGATCGCGCGGGCCAGCCCGCCACCGCCGCCTTCGTCTCCCGCGCGCGCGAGAGCGAGGAGGCGGTGTTCGCGGCTGCCGCACCCGATGGCTCCAAGGCCTACACCGCGTTCAGCCGGGCGCCGTGGTCCCGCTTCGCGGTGGGTCTGACCGTGCCGGCCGAGCAGGTGGAGGGGCCGCTGCGCCGCTCGCTCTGGCTGCTGTCGGCGGGCGCCCTCGCCGGGCTCGGGCTCTCGCTCGGGCTCGCCACCCTGGCCGGGCGGCAGTTCGCGGGCCGCCTGCGCCGGCTCATGGCCGCGTTCCACGCCTTCGGCAGCGGGGAGACGGTGCCGGCGCTGCCGGTGTTCCACCTGCGCGAGCTGTCCGGCGTCACCGGCGCGCTGCGGGAGGCGATGGCCGTGCTCGAGGCGCGCACCGCCGCGCTGCGGGAGTCGGAGGCGCGCTACCGCTCCACCTTCGAGCGCAACGCGGCCGGCATGTGCCTGACCCGGGCCGACGGGACCATCGTGGACTGCAACCAGGCCCTCGCCCGCATCCTGGGGTTCGGGCGCGCCGCGGACGTGCTCACCTCGAACATCGGCAGCTTCTACGCGCACGCCAAGGAGCGCGACCAGCTCCTGGAGCGCGTGCGCGCGGACGGCTCGGTGGTGAACGAGGAGCTGCAGTTCCGCCGTCTCGACGGACGGCTGATCTGGGTGCTCGCCAGCGTGAGCGCGAGCGCCGGCTCGCCGCAGGCCGACTTCGAGACCACCCTCATCGACATCACCGAGCAGAAGGCGGCCGACGAGCTGCGCAGCGTCGCCCGCCTCGCCAACGCGGCGGCCCACGAGATCAACAACCCGCTCACGATGGTGCTGGGCCGCCTGGCCCTGCTCCGCGACGACCCGAGCCTGCCCGCCTCCGTCCGCACGCGCGCCGCCGAGATCCACGCCGCCGCGGAGCGCATCCACACCATCGTGGTGGACATGAACCACCTCACCCGCGTGCAGCTCTACGAGCACGCGGGGAGCGGGCTGCCCGAGATGCTGGACATCCGGCGCTCCGCGAGCGCGGACCGGACCGAGCCTCCGCGCCCCGGCTGATCCGGCTCAGCCGGCGCGCGCCGGCCGCTCCACGTGGGCGAAGTGGCTCAGCAGGAGCCAGGTCGGGAACGCGCGTACCAGATCCCGCGGGCCTTCGAGGCGCAGACCGCCCTCGCGCACCGCCTGGGCGAAGCGGAGCGCGCCCATCCACACCCGCGCCATCGCGCCCGCGTCGGCGGAGACCACCAGGTCCACGTCGTGGCCCGGGTCCTTCAGGCACACGTCCGACCCGGTGCGCTCGAGCAAGAGCCACGCCGTCCTGAGCGGCCGGCAGCGCGGCGGGAACGCACGGAAGTCGAAGCGGACCACCACCCGCCGGGGCGGCAGCCGCCGGAAGTCGATGCGACGGCGCACGTTCCACAGCAGGAGCTGCAGGTCGAGGTTCTCGGGATCGAACTGGGTGGCGGCCCAGCGCTGGCCCCACTGCCCGAGGCCGTTCAGGACCGCCCGGAGCTCCTCGGCGGCGCGGGTCGGCAGGTACTCGCGACCGCGGCCGCCCGGCCGTGGCCGGCTCTCGATCACGCCCGCCGCCTCCAGCTCGCGCAGGCGCTGGGCCAGCAGGGTGCGCGAGATGAGCGGCAGGCCCATGCGGATCTCGCCGAAGCGGCGCCCGCCGTTCAGCAGCTCGCGCAGGATCAGCGGCGTCCAGCGCTCCGCGAAGGTCTCGCACGCCATCGCGATCGGGCAGAACTGGCCGTAGCCCTTCATCGGTGCCGCGACTGTAGGCCTCGGCCCCCGCCCCCGCAAGTCCATTTTCTGTTCTTGGCGACCGGCCCGCTCGTTGCCATCGTGGGGTCGCCCGATCGTTCGGGAGGAGGCGACCATGCAGACCGAAGCGGCTCCGATCCACGAGCACCGGCGCATCGACTGGACCGAGATCGTGCACACCCTCGGCCCCCGGTTCGGCGAGCGCGCCCCCGGGCACGACGACACCGACACCTTCGTGGCCGAGAACTACCGGGAGCTCCGCGCGCACCGCGTGTTCTCGGCCGGCGTCCCCGCCGAGCTCGGCGGCGGCGGCGCCTCGCATGCAGAGCTGTGCGCGCTGGTGCAGACGCTCGGCCGATACTGCGGCTCCACTGCGCTGGCCCTGGCGATGCACACCCATCAGGTCGCCATCGCGGCCTTCCGCTGGCGGCACGAGGCGGGGGCTGCGGAGGCGCTCCTGCGTCGAGTCGCCGTCGAAGAGCTGATCCTGGTCAGCAGCGGCGGCTCCGACTGGCTGACCGGCTCCGGACGCGCGGAGCGGGTCGAGGGCGGCTACCGCGTCAGCGGCCGGAAGGTCTTCGCGATCGGTGTCCCGGCCGGCGACCTCTTCATGACCATGGCGGTGTACGACGACCCGGTCGCCGGCCCCACCGTGCTCCACTTCGCGATCCCGCTCGGCGCTCCGGGCATCGCGGTGCAGGACACCTGGCACACAATAGGCATGCGCGGCACCGGCTCGCACGACGTGGTGCTCGATCGAGTCTTCGTTCCGGATCCCGCGATCAGCCTGCGCCGGCCGGCGGGACGCTGGAGCCCGGCGTGGCACATGATCGCCACGCACGCGCTGCCCCTGATCCTGTCGGCCTACGTTGGCGTCGCGGAAGCCGCGCGGACGCTCGCCCTGCGGCTGGCCGCGCACCGCAGGCACGACGCGGCCGTCCAGGACCAGGCGGGCCGGATGGAGACCGAGCTGGCGACCGCACGGATGGGCCTGCGCCACATGGTCGACGCGGCCGCCTCGGGGCGCATCGGCGTCGAGACCACGAACGACGTCCTGGCCGGCCGCGTGGTGGCGGGGGCGGCCGCGATCCGGGCCGTGGAGGCCGCGATGGAGCTGGCGGGCGGCACCGGCTTCTATCGCGACCGGCATCTCGAGCGGCTGTTCCGTGACGTGCAGGGCGCCCGCTACCACCCGACGCGCGACCCCGCGCAGCGCCGCTACGCCGGGCGTCTGGCCTTCGGGCTGGACGTGGACGACGACCCCGGAGATGACCGGGGCGAAAGCAGAAAGGAGCCAGCGACATGAAGACCTCGCGTGGATTCATCGGAACGGCTCTCGCGATCCTGATCTCGACGCTCCTCCTCCTCTCTCCGCCGATGGCGCAGGCCGACATCGTCATCGACGCCAACGCCCGCGCGACCGAGGTGGCCTCGCGCCTCCCCGGGCCGCCGCCGGCGGTACGGACGATGGCCATCGTGCAGGTGTCCGTCTTCGAGGCGGTGAACGCGGTCAGCGGGCGCTATCCCTCCCAGCGCGCGAAGCTGGCGCCGGCGCCGGGCGCCTCCGCGGAGGCCGCCGCGGTCGCCGCCACCCGCGCCGCGCTGTCGAAGCTCATGCCGGCCCAGCAAGCGGTGATCGACGCGGACTACCAGGCCCTGCTCGCCACCGTGCCCGACGGCCCCGCCAAGACCGCGGGCATCGCCCTCGGGGAGCGGGCGGCGGCCGCCATCCTGGCGCTCTGCGCGGACGATGGCGCCATGGCCCCCGTCGCCTACCGGCCGCACACCGCGCCGGGCGTCTACGTCCCCACGGTGGTGCCGGCGGTACCGCACTGGGGCAAGCGCCGGCCGTGGGTGATGGCGCGCAGCGACCAGCTGCGCCCCGGCCCGCCGCCCGCGCTGACCAGCGCGCTCTGGGCCCGCGACTACAACGAGATCAAGGCGATCGGCGGCAAGGTCAGCACGCAGCGCACGGCCGAGCAGACGGCGATCGCGAAGTTCTGGGAAGCCACGCTGCCCAACGTCTACTGGCCGATCGCCCGTTCGGTGGCCGCCGCCCCGGGGCGTGACCTGACCGACAACGCCCGCCTGTTCGCCCTGGCCGCCATGGCCATGGACGACGCGCTGATCGCGGTGTTCGACGCCAAGTACGCCTACAACTTCTGGCGACCCGTGACCGCCATCCGCAACGGCGATCTGGACGGCAACGATGCCACCGAGCGCGACGGCAACTGGGCCCCGTTCATCGACACGCCGATGCACCCCGAGTACCCCTGCGCGCACTGCATCGTGGGCGAGGCGCTCGCCTCCGTGCTGGCCGCCGAGATCGGCACCGGGCCCGGCCCGATGCTCCGGTCCACCAGCACCACCGCCGGCGGAGCGGCCCGGGAGTGGGCCACGCCGGCCGACTTCGCGAAGGAGGTCGCCTCGGCGCGCATCTACGACGGGGTGCACTACCGCAACTCCACCGAGGTGGGCTCGTCGATGGGCCAGCGGATCGGCGAGCTGGCGGTCCAGAGCCTGCCGAAGAAGCCCGCCCGCTAGTCCGATCGGCCGCCCGCGCGCATCGCCGCGACACGAGCGCATCGGGCGATTCGGGTAGCGATCCGTCGGGCGCGATGCCCGACGGATTCGCAGCGCGGAGGATCCTTGAGACGGCCGGGGCCCGGGGTCAGGTTCCCGCTCCTGCCGCCTCGCGCCGGCCGGATGCGGCACCGACGCAACGTCGCGGATTCGAGCGGATCCTCGCCGCGACGGGCTCGGGCTCCTCGCCCGCGCCACCGACGGTGCCCCGCGTCAACCTGCTTTCGCGAGCGGGCTGCCGGCCCTGGCACCCTTGTTGCCGTCCGGAGAACGCGAAGGAGGACAGAGCGATGACAGGGACACGACGTGCGATCGCAGTTGGCGCGTTCATCACGCTCGCGGTGCTCGGCACCACCTGGGCGCTGGAGCACCGGACCCACCCTCGCCTGCGGGGCGACGAGCAGGCCCCGTACACGGAGCCGACGAAGACGGGCGACTTCGTGGCGCTGTCCGAGCAGCCCTACGACCGCTCCGACCTGCTGCTGAGCCAGGGCTAGCGCTCTCGCGCCGCCCGTCCTTCCCCATCCCTGGGAGGAGCTCCGTCCTCTCCTCTCAGGGACCCCTCTCCCGGCGGTCTAGCTCCGCTCGGAGCCGACCACCGAGACGAACGACACGCACTCGCCGGGCGCGCCGCCCAGGTTGTGCGTGAGCGCGAGCTTCCGGCCGCGCGCCACACTGGCGATCTGCCGCTTGCCGGCCTCGCCGCGCAGCTGCAGCCACGCCTCGAACAGCATGCGCAGACCCGAGGCGCCGATCGGGTGGCCGAAGGACTTGAGCCCGCCGTCCGGATTCACCGCCAGCTCGCCCTCGAGGTCGAAGGTGCCGTTCAGCACCTCCTTCCACGCGGTGCCGCGCGGGGCGAAGCCGAGGTCTTCCATCAGCACCAGCTCGGTGGGGGTGAAGCAGTCGTGCACCTCCGCCATCGCCAGCTCCGCGCGCGGGTCCTTGATGCCGGCCTGGGCGTAGGCGTCGGTCGCGGAGGCCACCACCTCCGGGAAGGTGGTGTAGTCGTAGTCGGGATCGATGGGGCCGGTGGCCGGGCCCGCGATGAACGACAGCGCCTTCACGAACAGCGGCTTGTCGGTGTACTTGTACGCGTCCTCCGCGCGCACCACGATGGCCGCAGCCGACCCGTCGGAAACGCCCGAGCAGTCGAAGATGCCGAGCTGCCCCGCCACCTGGGGCGAGCAGGCGATGACGTCCTTGGCCACTTCCTTCCGGAACTGGGCCCGCGGGTTGAGCGCGCCGTTCTTGTGGTTCTTCCAGGCGATGCGGGTCATCGCCTCCTTGAAGGTCGCCTCGTCGACGCCGTACTTCTTGGCGTAGGCCGGGGCGAGCAGGCTGAAGGTGGCCGGCGCGGTGAGGCCGGCGCGCGTGCCGTCCTCGGGCGCGCCGATCGAGGGCAGGCCCGAGATGCCGGAGTCCTTGAGCTTCTCCACCCCGATGGCCATCGCCACGTCGTAGGCCCCGCAGGCCACCGCGTAGCAGGCGTTGCGGAAGGCCTCCGATCCGGTGGCGCAGTAGTTCTCGAGCCGGCTCACCGGCTTGTAGGCCAGCTTCAGCGGCCGCGAGAGCGTGAGGCCGCTCTGCCCGGAGAAGAGCGTGCCGAGCCAGAACGCGTCCACCGCGTCGACCGGGATGCTGGCCGACTTGAGCGCGTCCTGCGAGGACTCCACGAGCAGGTCGCCGACGCTCTTGTCCCAGCGCTCGCCGAAGCTGGTGCAGCCCATGCCGACGATCGCCACCCGGTCCCGGATCCCGTTGCTCGCCATGTGAGGCCTCCTCTCGACGATGCGTGCCCTCGTCCGGGCACGCGTGCATTGTACGGTCAGGACGCGGGCCCCCGCAACGCCCGGGCGCTGAACACCGTCCCTCGAACCCGATGGCGCCGATGGTCGCATGGCCCCTGGGCGATGCCCAAAAGCTAGGGCCCGACGTGCGCTTACTTGGGGGTCGTGCGAACCAGGGCGATGGCGGATCGGGCCGCCCTGGTCACGGCGAGCCGGCTCTCCGCCCGCAACATCCGGTGCAAGAGCTCGACCGCGGGACCGCTGACCGCCACGTAGAACAGGAACGGCGTCGCGATGAGCCCGGCCACGACCAGCACATACGTCGCGTCTGCCGTCATTGGCCAAGCGACAGGCATCACCCGTGCCACGAGAACATCGCCGCCGGGAAGCGCGGATAGATCTGAAAGCGCCGCGGCCACGGGTCGGCACCGGAAGGAGCTTCCGGTGCGGATCAGGAATTGTTGCCGCTTCTGACCGGACGCGCCTTCCAGAAGTAGTTGTGCACGTCGTGAGCGGTCATGAGGCGCCGGAACGTCATCTCGACCCGGTTGCCGATCTTCACCGCGGCCGGGTCCACGTCGGTCAGCTCGCAGGTGAACCGGCCGCCGCCCTCGAAGTCGAGCACGCCGACCACCACCGGCGGCGACAGCGAGTAGGCCAGACGGTCCACCGTGTAGGTGGCGATGGTGGCGGGCACGTCCGCCATGCGCTCCGCGGCCATGCGGTCCACCGCCCGGCACTTCAGGCACACGCGCGTGGGCGGCAGGTGGCGCGTTCCGCACGCCTGGCAGCGGCTGCCCGTGAAGCCGAACTTCCACGCCTCGGCCCGGAAGGCCGGCGGCGCCGCGGGCGCCTGCGGATCGGGCCGCCGCGGCGGCTCGCGGCGGAGGAAGCCGCGCCAGGTGAGGAACGTGGCGTAGGCGACCTTGCCGCCGGCCTTGACCTGGTCGGTCACCGGCACCCGCTGCCGATGCGTGGCGAGCGGGGCGGTCGCCTTCCAGATCGTCACGTCGCAGCCGTCGGCCAGCGAGACCACCATGATCAGGTCGTCGGCCTGCGCCCGGTCGAGCGCGTCGGCCAGCAGGAGCCCCGCGTGCGCGGTCCCGGTGTTGCCCACCGTGCCGGTGAGGTCGTCGCCGAGCGCGGTGGCCTTGGCCCCCGCCGCGGCGGCCGCGCGCCGGTTGGCGCGCCCGTGCGGGCCGGCCACGATCACCGTCGCGAGCTCCGAGCCCGTCACGCCGGCCTGCTTGAGCGCGGAGGCGATCGCGGCCTCCGCCAGCGGCCCGTAGGCGTGCTCGCCGAAGCGCTCCTCCCACTGACGCGAGGCCGGCTCGCCCGGGACGCGCCAGCGCTCGAGGAACTCCGCGGTCACCGACGCGGAGGCCACCGGCTCGGCCAGCACGGGGCTCTGCGCATCGCCACCGGCCAGCAGGAACGCCGCCGCCCCGTCTCCGCCCTCGCGCTCGTCGGCCCCGCCCGGCAACCCGGTGCGGATGTCGGCCATGACCGCCAGCGTGGGCCGGCCCGCGTCCATCGCGGCGCGCATCACGCCGGCGCCGGAGCGGATCGAGCCCAGCATGTCGTACGCCATCACCGAGTCGTCCAGCGCGAGCGCGGCGTGGATGGCGGTGGCATTGGTCTTGTCGAGGTAGGCCGGCTCGGCGGTGGCGAAGTAGATCGCGGACGGGGCCAGCGTCGGAGCGCCGCGCAGGGCGGCGCGGGCCGCCTCCACCCCCATCGAGGTGGTGTCCTCGTCGTAGGAGGCCACCACCCGCGTCCCCTTTCCACCGCCCGAGCCCAGCGCCTCCCCGATGGCCTTGCGGTCCAGCCGAAAGTACGGGAGGTAGGCGCCGTAGGTGACGATGCCGTTCATGGGCAGGTCGAACCTACCACAACCGGAGGCTAGGACGCCCGGCAGTAGGACGGCACCCAGCTCCGGGCGATCATCTCCGGGGCGATCGTGCTGTAGTCGAAGCCCTGGCCGTCCCGGATCATCCGCTCCAGGTCGAACAGGCACGCGGTCTCGGGGAGATCGCCGAAGAACGCCCGGTACATGGGCTCCACCATCCGGCGGGCCGTGCCGAGCCCGATGGACCCCATGAAGTTGCGGCGCTGGCCCACGTGGGCGAGCTCGTCGGTCATGATCTCGGCCAGCAGCCGGCGGATCCGGTCGCGGGCTTCCGGCTCGTCGCCCAGGACGTCGTCGAGGATGCGGTCGAGGTGCTGATAGACGGTCAGCCCCATCAGCTCGGTCACGAAGGCCGGCGGCGCCATCAGCCCCTCCGGCACGTGGGGGAAGACGCGGTAGACGCGGCTCATCCACTTGCCGAGCGGCACCCACTCCACGCGCTCGAGGTGAAACGTCCGGAACATCTCGCCGAAGAGCCGCATGTGGCTGAACTCCTCGCAGAGATGGTAGCGGCCGATCCTCGCGATGATGGAGCTGCGGGGGCCCAGCCGGGCGCTGGCTCCCCACGCCGCGGTGATGCCCACGAACTCGTGGCGGGCGAACTTGTAGAGGAAGGTCAGCAGCAGGGTCTTCCGGTCCAGGCTCCGCGGATTGTCCTGCATCTTGATGTAGTTGCGATAGAACCGCTCCGGGTCGGGCAGTGGGCGCCCCCGCACCGGGTTCGCCTGGAAACGGGTCAAAATTTCCTGCTTCCTGGTGAGGACCTTCTGGTCCTCCAGGATCTCCCCGTCGCGCTCCCGGGTGTACCGCCAGTAGGCCTCGAAGTTGGCCGCGCGCTCACGCCGGGTAGCCGGGGTGAAGATCGACCGGTAGGCCATGGCTCATCGTACTCATACCGCGCTAGTCCCCCCGGCCCGCTCGGGGTTCGGGTTGACTCCGCGTCCGCATCGGACTAACGTCTCGCCACCTGTCCGATAGTTCCGGCCCTGGTGGCCGGGAGGGCTCCGGCATGCCCCGTCCCCTGCCGCAATCGTGCCCGCGCCGCGCGCATCCGCTCGACCCACACCCATCTCGACGGAGGAATCCATGACTCGACTGCTCCGGTTCCTCGTGCTGCCGCTGGTCGGCAGCCTGGCCGGCCTCATCACCGCCGGCCCCGCCCCCGCCCAGACCGTCGTCGGCGTCACCGCCACCGAGATCAAGATCGGCAACACCAACCCCTACAGCGGCAACGCCTCCGCCTACGGCACCATCGGCAAG
>Ga0070741_10010082_pt1 | contig 18009 bp, 17 predicted proteins | sample Coa_R1_4_FD_66440 | JGI IMG/M metagenome (GOLD analysis project Ga0070741, IMG submission 66440) | Surface soil microbial communities from Centralia Pennsylvania, which are recovering from an underground coalmine fire - Coalmine... | ecosystem: Environmental > Terrestrial > Soil > Unclassified ...
CGTGAGGCGTTCACGCCCGTCAGCTTCTCAGTGATCATGGTCATCGTGTTTATTGTAGAACTTGCAGGGCACATCTGGTAAATTTCAGTCACTTTTTGCTGCAAATACGTAACCACAAGCAAACGGGCGTACCTTTATGGTTGCCCGCTTGCTTCCCATGCCCCCTTCGCCCACCCCTAGCCCTTGATGAACTCGCGAATAGCGCTATTAACCTGGGCGGGCTGCTCGTGAACGACCCAGTGAGTACCCTCTGGAATGCGCTTGATCGTCAGATGTGTGACCTGCTTATTAAGTCCTTCCAGGTTGCCTGTGAGCAATGCCGTATCTTTCTCGCCCCAGATCACGAGCGTTGGAACGTTGATGACCGGCATGGAAAGATTGAAATTTGCTGCTTCCTGCTCACCTCCGCTAGGGGGTCCAATGCGCGCGGCACGATAATAGTTCAAGCCTCCAGTAAGGGCACCTGGTTGTGACCAGGCTTCGAGATATGCCTGGCGGTCCTCTTCTGTGAAGAAGCCTTGCTTGAGTCCTTCGCCCAGGACAGTTCGCACCAGCCTCTCATAGTTGTTGGCTGAAAGCGTTTCTTCCGCCTGCGGACTGCGGAACAGTAGCATATATCTGCTTGCTTCCTGCTGGGCCGGGTTCTCGCGCAACTCGCGTTGAAAGATGGCTGGATGCGGCGCGTTGACAATGATGAGCTTTTCAAGCATCTCGGGATGGGTCAGAGCGAAAACCCAGGCAACTAGACCACCCCAGTCGTGACCGACGAGGATACATTTTTTGTGCCCGAGTTGTTCTATAAGGGCACGCAGGTCTTCAACCATATATTGTGCCCGATACTGCTCAACATCAGCAGGCTTGGAAGACAAGTTATAGCCCCGCAGATCAACGGCTATGGCCTGATAGTTTTTGCCGAACTCGGTCAATTGGTCCTTCCACGCATACCAGAACTCGGGAAAGCCATGCACAAACAGGATCAGCTTTCCCTCTCCGTTTGTCACGTAATGCAGGCGAATACCATTGACCTCGGCGTAGGCATGTGTAAACATAGTACACCTCCTTTACCTTGCTATTATATCTTCGGTAGGGGTTGGTGTCGATGAACTTGCCTCATGTGTTGAGCGCGCTGCCCCCGGCTTTTGCTGACGGGATGCCAACTCTTTGCCCAGGACAGCCCAGATGATACGCGGATCGAACAGCACGGATAGCGGCTTGAGCAGGAGCAGGACTTGATAGCCACGTAACGTCACCAGCGGATTAGATGCCATCAATTCATGAATGCGGCGCATGTACCAGTTGAACAGGTCAGTACCGAATGGTCTCTTCCCCTCGTTTTCAGGGAAGCGGAAGTCATCGCTGGTAGCCAACTTCCAGGGATTCTTCACCACCTTGACGAGTGATTTCTGGAAACGTTGCGTCCAGCCAGCTATGTTGTCCGGTTGCTGCTTGCGCAGGAAGGTATCCAGCAGTGTTGCTTCGAGGGCAGCAACACTCATACCCTGTCCATAGACCGGGTTGAAACTGCACAGCGCATCACCCATGACAATGAATCCCTCGGGAAGGCGCATCATACGTTCGTAGTGTCGCCAGCGGTTGGCCGTGTACTTGTAGGTAACGATTGGTGTCATCGGCTCGGCATCTTTGATAGCCTCATAGAGATCCGAGGTGGGCAGGCTGCGAGCAAATTCCAGAAAGCCCTCTTCGTCATCAGGGGGATAATTGCGCAACATCCCCGCCAGCGTCACCATCCATTGGTCGTCCTCAATAGGAAGCACGTATCCCGCTCGTTTCTCGTCGGGAGGCGTGCTATAGACGATCAAAAGCCTCCATGAGAAAGGAGGTTGGTCGGGGCGACGATAGATGCGGGTAACATAGCCGACATCACTCCTGATGCTGGATTCTTCCACTTGTCCATATCCGAGGGACGCGAGCCATTGGGGAGTACGCGACCCACGCCCACTGGCATCTATCACAACATTAGCCGCGAGGTTCTCCTCGTGCTGCTCTGCAGTGCGGGAACGCAGGACGACTCCTGTGATCTGATTCTCCTTTACGCACAACTGCGTCACCTCACAGGCATCGATGAAGCGTACATTCTCCCTGGCAATCAAGCATGCGCGCACGTGCTGCTCAAGGAATGGGCGGCTTGGATACACAGCCTGGCGCTCAACGGGAAACGGCGCTTTCCACACGCCAAATTGGTACCAGCGCGCATCGGAACTGCTGTGCACTGCGGCTCCATCCTGAGCCAATTTGGGAAAGAGATCGGGGAAGATTTTTGCTAGAACAACTGCGCCGCTTGCTAGCAACACATGCCCATGTCGGCCCTGCGGCACGCCTTTGCGAGATTCCGCTCCATCAGTCAAGTGATCCCGTTCAATAATCGTAACCTGTTTGAAATGTTCTGACAGCACGCGAGCCGTCAGTAAACCGGCCATACTTCCACCAATTACAATAGCATGCTGCTGGTCAAACCTGCTGGACGCTGGTGATGTAATGCTCATGGATATTGTTTCTCCTATCGCTTTGCATATGAAGTGTCTGGTAGTCTACTCGGACGCATATATATGAGTAACCAGGAAATTACTTATTTTGCATTTCACTCTCTCTATATACGCTGGAAGGAAACATATATTGTCCATTGCATTTTCTAAGGGAAAATCTTGAGACCTGCTGTTAAAGAGGCGCGGCGGGCGGTCATTCTCGTTGAGACGAGAAGGGAGTAGACGCAAAAAGCAACCTTTTTCTCCTTTTTTCACTCTATTCTCTTAGAGAAGGTCAAACGCAAGGAGGGGAGATGCAACAACGAGGGGATGCGGAACTGATCATGCTGGTTCGTTCCGGAGACAAGGAGGCTTTTGGAGAACTCGTCGAACGCTATGAGCCGATGGTCAGGCGGATTGCATTCGGCGTGATGGCTCAGGAAGATTGGGTACAAGAGATTACCCAGGAAGCCTTCCTGGCAGCGTATCTCTCGCTCGACCATCTCCGAGAGCCGGAACGCTTCAAAGCCTGGCTCTATAGTATTGTGTTGAATGTTGCTCGAACTTCCTTAAAAGAGCGAAAGCAGAATCCGCTCTCGCTTGAGAGCCTGATCGGAGGCATGCATTGCGATCTGGTTCCTCTCTCTGAGGCATTTGTAGATCCGCAAGAGGTGGCGGAGGAGCAAGAACTGCATCGACTCTTACTCGATGCCGTGCAGGCCCTTTCCGAAAAAGAGCGAGCCACAACTCTCCTCTTCTACTATGAGCAACTCAGTCTGCAAGAGATTGCCAGCATTCAGGGGATTTCGGTGACGGCGGTCAAAAGCCGCCTGTTCAAAGCACGCAACCATCTGCGCAGGCACCTCTTGCCGACGCTGGAGGTCGCACGCCCAACACCCGAACGCACAGAAAGGAAACATGTCATGGTAAAGGTCATCATTGACTCGGTGAGAAAAAACTTGAGCACCGATCAGAGAGTTGTCATATTAAGGGATGAAGCGGGACGACGTTACCTGTTTATCTGGATTCAGCGAATGGAAGCCCTGACCATCGCCCTGGGACTCACGAATATCACTCCCCCAAGACCATTACCGATCCACTTTCTGGCGAATGTGCTTAAGGCAACGGGGGTGCTCCTGGAGGAAGTACGTATTGAAACAATCAAAGACAACATCTACTATGCCATTGCAAAAGTGCGCAATGGCAATGTGACCAGCGAAATTGATGTACGGCCAAGCGATGCTCTTGGTCTTGCAGTGCTGATGGAATGCCCGATCTTTGTGGCTGAGGAAGTTCTCGAAAGATGTGGGATTGTCGTTCCAGAAGGCAAGAGTGCGCAGCTTTTCTTTGCGGAGCGATGGCTCGAACAACAGGGCGTCACGCTGCCAGAAGGAAAAACCATCCAGGTCAGGGAGCGCGACGAAGAAGAGGATCGAGCCAACGTTTTGAAGGCATTGGAAGAGTTCATGCATCCGGTCAAAACGCCTCCCACAGCAGAAGAGAGAGAGCAGGCCAAACAGCGTTATCTTGCTTTTTTGCTGGGAGAGGATGCGTGAAGGGGTCATACAAATGCCCACTTTTATAGAGAGGCATGGCTTGCTATGCCTCTCTAACCATTCAGCTAGCGAAAAACTCAGTTAGCACAGGTGCAAGCACCTCGGGATTGTAGCTGTGGGTTTGCTCTGGCAGACGGCGATGCTGCGCGTTGGGAAGGTAATACGCGATCGCCTGGGCGGCTTTGTGCATGAAAGCGGGACTTGCTCCACCATCTATGACCAGGGTTGGCGTCGTAACGGACGCGAGCAATTCAGTAGGGACAGAGCCATCCCCCATGATGGCGTTGTCGTAAGCGAGGGTGGGAGCTACTGATTCGGTGCTGGACCAGAAGGGGAGATTGCGCATACTGTTAACCGTCTCCGCAGGTGTACCAAAGTATTGCATGGCGAGAGCAGCCGCGTCACCTCGTCGACCTTCCGCGAGCAAGGCTGTCAATTGCCGAGTGTAGTTCGCGGAGATTTGCAGGTCCTCGTCGCTGCCAGAGTTGAAAGGTGCCTCATATAACGCCAATTTTTTGATCGCGAGGCCGTGAGCAGCTGCGCGCAGAGTCAGAACAGCCCCGGAAGACATGCCGAAGACAGATGCCGATCCACCCACTTCTTGCAAAAGAGCGTCGATATCTTCAATCTCACGCTCAATGGCGTAGGGCAATGTGTTCCCGCTATCACCCCGACCGCGACGATCATAGTGCAGTACTGTAAAATGTGGTGCCAGCAGAGCGGCCAGTTGAGCCGTCCTGGAATCAGTTGCCCGCTGCTGAAACGCTCCGCCTACCAGGATAACCGCCGGTCCGGCCCCTGATTGATCGAATGCGAGAGGAGTGCCATCTTTTGAGAGAATTTTCTTCATGGAGCTTTCCTTTCTTCTGTGCTTAATCACAGATTCTATTTACCACATATGCTCAGCGAAAACTTCTCCTATCTTGCTCTTTGTGTATCCGCAGCGGAAAACTATGGCGGCATTGATCGTGCTGACGTTGCCGCCCAGATTTTTAGCGCCCAGCTAGTAATTCTTGCTTCAAACGCAAGTAAAAGGCTATGGCCTCCTCTCGCGTATCAAAAACGTTGCCCTGGAATTCATTGATCACTCCGGCAGTGATAAATTGAATGCGTTTGAGCTTTTCATTCAATGTTTCTTGATCGGGAGGAGCTGCCTTTGAGCTGTAATGGGCGATAAGATAGAGACCTCCCTTTGTCTTGAGCCCGAACTTATCGAGAAAGAGTTTGAGTGCCTCTCCCACTAGTGTTGTCGCTTCCGTTCCCACAAGGTTATAGCCACCCAGGTCTGCAATCCAGCCAACGCGTTCCCATCCTCTTGATCTCATGACCTCCTTAAATTTCCGTTCACACACAGTAAAAACATTATCAACCTCAGTTGCGTTCGTTATCACTGCATTGGTAAAAACCAGGGAAATGCCATCTATCCTTGGTTCATAGAGTACGTGTATACATTGCTCATAATGCTCAACGCTGCGACTGCCAAAATCGATGATCTGGGGGGGTTCGTCTGTATATCTGGAGTTGTAAGGAGAGGGCGACGATCCAGGTATACTATTATTAGCATTGACATACTCAAGCTGCATTTGAGAAGGCAATGAGGGAGAATCATAATGGTTTCTGCTTCGTTGCCATTCTTCGCGAGAATTGAGGACTCTGGGGTCTGAAGGCACTTGAGGAGTGTTGAGGACTCTGGGGTCTGAAGCTGCTTGAGGAGAGAAACCATTTTTTTTGAGGTGTTTGTCGTAAAAGGGAATCCTTCGGACGTATCCATGCCAGGTAGAACAAAAGGATAATACTGGTGAAAACAGCCAGGGTTCCCGAAAAAATGAGAAGAAAAGTCACGGTGTCCATAGAAATACCCTCTTTGATTTGTAGGAAAAGGCGCATATTTTTGCCCACAGCACTAAATAGAACACTATCTCGCTTCTTCGAACCGAGTGTTCTGCCAATATTGTTTGATAGATAGTTGGTAGCCGTGGGACGAGGCAAAAAGGCTTTTCAGTTCGCTGGGTAACCAAGCAAACATTGTTAAACTGAGCACTAAGAAGGGTAGCACAAAGTAGCAACCTGAAGCAATATGTTTATTCATTAATTTTTAAATTTTACAAGAATTTTAATAGTATTTTTATATTTAATTTTGACTGTGGGTTATGAACGTTGTATGGCTGCAAATCGGCAAAAGCCAGTGAAGGAGGCTCCCAAATATCGAGCGTCTCCTGGCTTCCCCACTTCATGTACTCCACGAGTTTCCTGAAGTTGGCACTGCACCTTTCCTACAGCCCGAGACGTTTCGTAGATGTTTGGAAGCAAAGTGTATCCGCTGCGGACAAACTATGGGTTAGGTATCAATACGCGTCATGATTAACGATTGCTGGTCATGGGCATGATCACATAGGTGTAATCGATTGACCCGACTGGCTTGATGATGCCGGGACGCGTCGGAGAGGTCAACTCAAAAGCAATTTCGGGCGTATCAATGATTGCCAGCACGTCTGAGAGATAACGGGCGTTGAAGATGACTTGTTGCGCGGGACCATCTATGGCGGCATTGATCGTGCTGACGTTGCTACCCAGATCCTCGGCGCTGGCCTCCAGTGTCATGGTCCCTGCCTCGGCACTGTCGTCGCCTCCTTGTATTTTGATGCGCGTGATGTTCGAGTTATCGCGGGCAAAGGGAGTGACTCGCTTGACGGCAGCAGCCAGCGCTTTCGTCTCAACCACAACACGCGTCGTATGGTCTTTGGGAATGGCGTTGCGGATATTAGGCATAGTTCCCTCGATCAGGCGCGAGACCAGATCGATGTGCTCGGTATGGAAAAGCACCTGGTTGCGATTGGGCGTCACAAGCATCTCGACGCTGCCTTCGGAGGGCAAGATACGCGCCAGTTCGGTCAGCGTGCGCGCCGGAATCAGGAGATTGGGAGGCAGCGTGCTGTAACCGGGCAGTGCTGCTACGCGCATCGCCATACGGAACGAGTCGATGGCGGTCAGCGTGATACGCTCGTTGTTGACCTCGACCAGAATAGCAGTATAGATCGGGCGAGAGTCGTCCTCTGCCGCGACAAAGGCAACCTGTGAGATCATCTCTTTGAGGAGCTTCGTATCTAGAATAATAGGAGATTCAGCATCGTTGATAGTCGCGACGGGTGGATATTCAGAGGGGTCCATGCCCTTGATCGTCGTATTGCTATCATGAGTTTTGATGGTGGTCGTGTGGGAGTCGGCGGCGACGGTGAGAGCGACCTGAACGGGTCCGAGATTATTGACCAGTTCGCTGAAGGTCCGGACGGGAACGGTGGTAGCGCCATCTTCGCGAATGTCAGCATCGATCCAGCAATTGATGCCAATCTCCAGATTATTGGCCGATAGCTTTAAACGGTTCTGATCGGTGGTCAGCAAAATATTGTTGAGGGTAGGAAGCGTGCTGCGCGAGGAGACGGCGTGGCTTACGACGGAAAGTCCACGGCTCAGGTCTTGCTGCTGGCATGTGATTTTCACGAATGCATTCCTCCTGATGTGACCGAATACGTACAAATGTACAAATTTTGATCAGTATAGTCGATTTGTGAGCGGTTGTAAATGAGTCTTGTATCTTTACCTCAATGCTGTTATGATCGTGCCGATTACATGGTTCTGTTTGATGATGTTGAGGTCCTTGCGTCTGTCTATTCAGAGAATTGAAGGAGGATTTTTATGATTTGCCCGCGCTGTAATAGCCCGGTAGCTGATGGAGTCAAGTTCTGTGGAACATGCGGTGCCCCAATGCAACAGGTCCGCCCGACTCCTCCGCCTCCGGCTGGATATGCACCACCGCCGCAGGGCGCTCCACAGGGGGCGTATGTACCACCCAACCAGTATGAAGAATATACCAATAGCATGTTTGGCAATGCTGTGCCGAAAGCCGAACTCCATAATCCTAAAGGACCGATACGTGTAGCTGATCTGACGGTAAATATCGAAGGCGAGCTTGTGCCGGTTGTCGATATTATGCTTGGCAACCAGATGCCAATCTACTTCGAGCACCATATTCTCTTGTGGAAACACCCAGGAGTACAGATTGGGTTCAGGTCGATGCGTGGGGCGGCGCGACGTTTCTTTGCGGGTTTGCAGATCTTCATCTCCGAGGCGCAGGGACCTGGGAATATCTCGTTCTCACGCGATTCTGTAGGCCAGATCGTTGCCCTACGACTCCAACCAGGACAGACGGTTGAAGTGCGCGAACATCAATTCCTCGTAGCTACCGGTAATGTCGATTACAACTTTACCTTTATGCAAGGCGCTGCGAATATTCTCTTTAGCCGCACGGGGTTGTTCATCGACCAGTTCACGGCACAGGGAGGAGAAGGTCTGGTGCTGCTGCACGGCTATGGCAACGTCTTTGAGAAGACACTGGCACCCGGCGAGGCGCTGGATGTAGAACCCGGAGCCTGGCTATGGAAAGATCCCTCGGTACAGATGCAGGTAACCACTGTGGCGGGTTCACAACGTGGCGGCGGTATCCTGGGAGCCATTGGTGGCTTCATGGCAGGAGCATCGATCATTCTCAATCGCATGATTGGTCCTGGCAGGGTCGGCATTCAGTCCATGACCTATCATCCGCCATCCACTGAAGGAGCACAACAGGCTGGCGGCCAGAATAACATGAACATAAATCTAGGCGACCTTTTCTCCTGATATCCATAGCAAAAGAAAAAAAACATTCTCTTCATGTGCCTCGCGCATGAAGAGAATGTTTTTTTTCTTTTGCTATGGATTGTTGCCTTTATCTTTGTTGATACGTAAAATTTTGAGCATGTATTGCTCGGAGTTCAGATAGTAGGGATTGCGCTTGATGTACTTGCCGACCACCGAGATGGGGTGCAGCTTGAGAATCTCTACCACCAGGTTTGGTAGCAATTTGCTGTGGTCATAATGCATCAGGGCAATAATCGGCGCGTTCTGGAAGGTAAATATTGCATCGGATGCGGCTTCGTACTTGAGAATTTGTTCGGCACTAGCAAGATCTTTTAGCAGCCAGGTCATGTCCATCGAGATACGCACAGCTTGCCAGCCTTCACGCAATGCCTGCGCAATAAAGGTCTGGTGCGATGAGAGTAGGAAGTAGGGATCAAAGCGCTTCCCATCAGAAAGAAACATCTCACGCTCTTCTTGCAACACAAGTTGTCCTGATGCAACTAACTCATCCACATTGACCTGTAACTTTTGTAGTTCTTCGCATAATTCTTTGATCTGAGCAGGTGCTGCTGCGAAGAGACATTTTTCGTTGAGTGATAATCCTACTCTCATCAGGCGCGCGGTCACACCGGGGATCTCTGTCACCTTACTATAGAGCTGGCAGATATGCGAGCCAGGGGGAATACGTACCGATTTACCTTCAACACTAAGATCCATACCTACCTCCGCTGGTGCCGGTGGTATCTGTCTCATGTTTTTCCTCCTGTTGCTGCCTGATGCGAGCAGCCCAGTTATTGATTACTACGACAAACCAGGCCAGCAACCCAAAAATGACTGCTCCTGAGAGAAACACGATCAGGAGTAGCAATGCTGCCTTTTGCAAGGAAGACACCCTGAATAGCGCCACGAGTGGCAATGTGCAGAATACAAATGCGCATGGAAAAAACAAAGCCCAGGTAAGGACAATGCGTAGACCTTGTAGAAACGTCAGTGCCTCTTCTCCACTGTACGGGAAGAGCAGGCGACGTGCAAATGGATAGTGTGCTGTCTTAGATAGTGAGCTCATACAATTTTACTTTCCAATCACTTCTGCCCTTCCTGGTGCCGGTATTGCAGCCAGCGCTGTAGCATCTCTTCTGCCTGGTAGAGAATATGTACCTCATTCTGGAAGGTCAGACGGCGACATGCTTCATGCACAGGAAACCACTCCACACGATCGTACTCTTGATCGTGCAGAGCGGTATCTCCGCCAACCGCCTTCAATAAGAAATGACGTACCTGTTTATGATAACGTACCTGGTCGCGTACAAAGGAATAAGAAATGCTTCCAATGTAGGCGATCAGCTGTACCTGTAAGCCTGTTTCTTCTTGCACTTCACGTACTGCCACCTGCTCTATTGTCTCGCCGGGTTGGGGCGTGCCCTTGGGCAAGGCCCAGATACCGGCGTGGCTACGTCCTACAAGCACTACTTCCATGCACACCATATTTTCAACACCCGGCGCTTCAAGCACCGAATGGTGTCGGCCCGCTGCGAAGTCGTTCTCAGGAGAGCGCATAGGAGCAAGGCGGAAGACAACGCCACCTGCGGAATAGGCCCGCAATGTTCGATATCGCTCCATATTCTCGCGATGTACCCTCTCTATACCACCAAAAATGCGGCGCGAGTGTTCCTGCTTCACTCCAGATGGATCGAGGATGTGTGCATCGTTGTCTGCTCCCTGCATTGGTTTCCATCACTTCCCTATCTTTATAAGCACGATGCACAGCCTTCTTTTCTACACGTTTAGCATATACTATACAACATTTTATCGTCAGGATGTCTTGTTACTAGCCATCATGGGCGACTTGACACATGTTGACAAAGATTACTCTGGCAAGAACAAAGTTGTCAGGATGTGATCATAGGGCCTGTAGCAACAAGCCAGAGACTCTTTTTCCTGTAAAGAATTACGTGTGAGTATAGCGAATGCTTGTGCCAGTGTCAAGACAATGCGCGGCGAATAGCTTCGAGGTTGCGTGCCGGAACGTCTGGAGGAACGGCGCAGCCGGGGGCCAGCAGGAAATGCCTTCCACCTGTTGCATCCAGGGCTTTTTCGACTTCTTCCTGGACCTGGTCGGGCGAACCATTTTTCAGGATGGTCTTTTCGCTGATGCCGCCCATGACAGCTTTGCCCGAGCGCAGTTTGCCTTCGCGCAGGTCGGGATTGCCCTCAAGTGTCGCGGCCCAATTAATTGCATGTACAGGATAGGAGGCGAGCAGGTCGAAGTAGATGCGGGCTCCGCAATTATGCAGGATATTAAACTTGCTGCGGCTCTTGATCCCATCCAGGATCTCTAGATCGTATTGTTCGCCGAACTCACGATACTGATCCTGTGTCAATAAGCCCTCCCTGGCCCAGCCATTGGTGGCATAGAAGATCCCGCTGGCCCCTTGTTCTAGACAGGCAATAGCGTAATTGACCAGCGTTTCGGTGATCACGCGCAATGCGGTGTGCAACGCTTTGCGGTCCTCGCGGATCGTAGTCAGTATGAGCTCATCGTGATTGCCAATGAGGTATTTTGCGACACCAAGCGGACAGAACAGGGTTTGTACAAAGTATGCCTCGAAACCAATTGAGTGATTAATCAGTTGTAGGGCGAGTAATTGTTCGCCCAACGCGCCACGATCTGGCTCCTGCGGGCGTAAGCGCTTCCAGTCTGAGGCGCTCTTGATAGGGCTATCCTCGAAAACGGGAGCTTTATACTTCTCGCCGGAGGGACGGTAGCGAGCACGCCATCCCTCAACGAAAGTGGTAGCACGAGGGTTAACCTTCATGAAATCCCAATCGTAGCGCGTATACTGCTCAATCATCGCTTCAGCGAGTAATTGGGCGCTCCACTCGCGCTCGAAATCATGTCCCCACATGCTCACCGGAACACGATCAACCTTATCGCCACGTAATGCGGCATCAACACGTTCCTTCTTATTCATAAAGTGCTCCTTTTACCCCTTTAACACCTATAGAAGATCGCGCCAGTGGCGCTGGCAGAATAAGCTTTCGATTTCTCCATCTTTCTGCGCTTGACGCAGAAAGATGGAGAAATCGAAAGCTTATTCTGAATCTAACGCTTTAAAACGATAACCGACGCCGCGTTCAGTGAGAATGTAGACCGGGTGTGCCGGGTCCTTCTCCAATTTCTGACGCAAATAGGTAATGTAGAGGCGCAGATAATGGGCCTCATCGCGATATTCGCGTCCCCAGACTTTGGAGAGCAGCGTTTCATGAGTCAGCAAGCGACCGGCGTTGCTGACCAGGTGATAGAGGAGGCGATATTCAGTTGGACGCAATACAACTTTTTTGCCGCGCACGAACACTTCACGACGTGAGAAGTCGATCTTCAAATCGTCATCAACTACAATTTCCGTCTTACGCGATGGCGGGGCCATCAACGAACGGCGTAGTAACGCACGAATACGCGAGAGCAATTCACGGGGGCTAAAAGGCTTGGTCAGGTAGTCGTCGGCCCCCAGGTCCAGCCCATGTATCTTATCTTGCTCACTCTGTCGTACAGTGAGCATAATTACGGGCACCGTTGAGACTTCACGAATGGCGCGTAACGTCTCAAATCCATCCATTTCTGGCATCATCACATCGAGCACAACAAGATCAGGAAGATTCTCACGCAATTCTTCTAACGCTTCTATGCCGTTGCTTGCTTCAATGACGTGATAGTGTTCCATTTCCAGATTCATGCGCACGAAATCGCGAATGCGTGGTTCGTCATCCACGATCAAAATGGTCATATCGCGTTGATCAAAAACTTCCTGTTCCATCATCAAAACACCACCATTGGCAATGGCGCTTTCTCCTCACGAGGTAAACTAAACGAAAAAGTCGAGCCTTGACGAAGCGTACTTTCAACCCAGATACGGCCTCCATGTGCCTCAACGATGGCTCGGCAGATATACAGGCCCAGGCCTGCACCCGGCGTTGATTGCATCAATGGATCGCCGACGCGCTGAAAACGCTCAAAAATTTGTTGCTGGTCGCGCAACGAAATGCCCATACCCGCATCACTGATACTGACGATCACCTCTTCACCAGTGGCGTGACTCCCAATAGTGATGGCGCGCTGACGCGGTGAATACTTCACTGCGTTATCGAGCAGATTTTGCAAAACCTCTTCGATCCGCTCGCGATCCGCCATCACGGTTGGCAGGCTCTCCGAGATATCCAGCGTAATGCTGACATCCGGGTATTTAGCCTGAAAACGCCGCACCACGCCGCGGATCAAGCGCTCCAGATCGAGGGTAGCAATATCCATCTGCAAGCCATTGGCTTGAATGCGCGAGGCGTACAGCAGGTTGCCTACCAGTTTATCCAGGCGATCAGCCTCCTCTTCGACCGCCACGAGACGCGAGTGCAGCCCTTCAGCATCGAGCTTCGCATAGTTATCCGCCAATGTGGAAGCGTAGCCCTTAATAATGGCGATAGGCGTTTTCAACTCGTGAGAGATCACTGAAATGAACGTTGAACGTTGCTCTTCTTGCTGACGCTCACGGGTCAAATCACGCACATTGAGAATACCATTCATCGGCTCACCTCTGGCGGAACGCACGCAGGAAGCTGTAACCGAGACAAGGAAGCGTTGGCCATCCCGCGCACAGATCACCATTTCGCGGTCCACCACTTCCTGGCCCGCGAAGGCTTGCAGGATTGGCGAATCCTGTAAGCCCAGGTCGTTACCCTGCCGGTCTTTGGGATGCAGAACCTTAAAGTAAAACTGACCCAGGACCTCGCTCTCCTGCCAGCCGGTCAGGTCTTCCATAGCCGGATTGAAATCGATAATGCGCAGGGCATTATCGACGGTGAGAATGCCCTCTTTGCTATGCTGAAAGATAGCAGCCAGCCTGCCCTGCTCTTTGACCAGCCCTTGCGACCTGAGTGCGAAGCGTAAGCCGGTGGCGAGTTGCGCGATAAACAGGCGCAGCGTCCCCTCGGATGCCGTGTCGTTCAATTCGTTGCCTGGCTCAAAGCAAGAACGAGCAGTGGAGGGACGCAGAAAATGCAGCATGCCCACAGGCCCGGCCTGGTCGAAAACGGCCAGCGAACAACACTCAATGCCTTGCTGCTCGACCACGTCTTCGGGAAGCCCAAGCTGTATCGCCAGATCAGGCGGCACTGTTTCAACTACCAGAGGCTGAAGTGAGTTCGGCTGCATCGCTTCCTGCACATAGGATAACAGGTGTGGCAAAGCCGGCTCGCTTATCTGGTAGAGAGTATACTCGCTGCTACTTTGTGGGTCAAATGCTTCGTTAGAAACAACGAACACTCCGGCTTCACCACACAGCAAACGTACCGCACTGCCAATTAGAATGGTCATTTGGTCACGCGAATCCTCGGCTTGCTGTGGTAGGGACCAGGACATAATTCAGGCTCCACGAGAAGAAAAATTTTCCTACGTCAGTTTAGCACACCTACTAAAAGAAAGAAAGGGATGGAACTTCGCGCCTGCGGCGCTCAGAAAAATTTTTGTGTGATCTTTCCCTCTGCCAGCTCCGCTGGCAGAGGGAAAGATCACACAAAAATTTTTCTGAGCGCCGCAGGCGCGAAGTTGGACGATGTGGGATAAAACTTGACAGAAGGTGACTCAAAGTTTATACTAAAGTAGCAATAAAGCTGGTAAAAAACCTTTATGGTTTACAAAATAGAGAATTCCCATGACAAGGAGTATTGTATCGTGATGGAAGAGTCCCAGGAGAAGTCAGCAGAACAGACTGTGAACGCCACAGAACAAACGCAGCCAACGCTGAACGCTGATCAAACAAAGGGAACGGATACGGGAACGTCTGCGAAGGATGCAGCTCGTATCGCTGAATTGGAGGCACAACTGGCACGTGCTCGTCAGGAAGCAGCAGACAACTGGAATAAGTTCCTGCGCGAACGCGCCGACCTGGAGAACGTGCGCAAGCGCCAGGAACGCCTGATCACGGACCGCGTACAGCACCAGAAAAAGGCCTTGCTTAATAGATTGCTTGAAGTAATGGACAATGTAGAACGCGGTCTGATCTATCAGGATAGCATGGATCTTCAGGCGCTGCAGCAGATATTGCGTATGTTCTACTGGCAGATGAATGAGGTGATGCGCAACGAAGGGCTCAATCCGGTGCCAACGGTGGGCGAACCGTTCAACCCCTATGTGCATGAAGCGATTGAGGCTATCGAGAACAGCGATCAGCCGGAAGGTACGATTGTTGAAGAGGTACGTAAAGGCTATACACTCGGTGACGAAACGCTGCGTCCTGCCCGCGTCAAGGTCAGTATGGGGATGGGGAACGGCAACACCAACAAATAACTCACCAGAAAGAGGTTTGTACAAGCCATAGATCGTGTTATGCGCCTTATAAGCCTCAGTAAAGAAGGACACTAAAGAGGGCTGGGACATGGATTACAAAGACTATTATAAAATACTCGGCGTTGCACGTGGGGCCAGCGCGGATGATATCAAAAAAGCCTTCCGTAAGCTGGCTCGCAAATACCATCCCGATGTGAATCCCGGCGATAAAAAGGCGGAAGAGAAGTTCAAAGAGATCAACGAAGCCTATGAAGTGCTCTCTGATCCGGACAAGCGCAAAAAATATGACACGCTTGGTCCCAACTGGCAGGAACAGTTTGGGCCGAGCTTTTCGGGAACGAGACGAACCTATCAGTATGGTGGGAGTGGGGGACGTACCGCAAATTTCGACTTTGATCCCTCGAGTGCAGGCTTCTCCGATTTCTTTGAGGCTCTTTTTGGCCGGGGTCCCGGTTCCACAACGGGCGGTGGTATGCGCACTGGTATGCGCGATGATATACGTAGACGAGCGGGGGATAATATCGAGCAGCCCGTTGAGGTGACCTTGCAAGAGGCGTATGCTGGTGGCGCACGTACCTTCAATATCCAATCAACTGAAGTTTGCCCAACCTGTCGAGGCACGGGCGAGGTTGGCAATCGCGTCTGCACAAATTGTAGCGGCCAGGGCACCATTCCGCGCAATAAGCGTATCCAGGTAAAAATTCCGCCTGGAGTGGATAACGGCTCAAGGATTCGTGTTGCCGGAGAAGGCCAGCCTGGCATCGGCGGTGGACCACGTGGAGACCTCTTTCTGGTCATTAGCGTCAAGCCTGACATGTCATTTGAGCGCAAAGGTGATGATCTCTATGTAGATGTCGATATCGAACTGGTCAAAGCGATGCTCGGCGGTGAGGTGACTGTGCCAACACCCGATGGGCGTAAGTTGCTCCTGACCGTTCCAGCGGAGACGCAGAACAATCGTGTATTCCGCCTGGCTGGAAAAGGGATGCCCCGCTTGCGTGGCGAGGGCAACGGCAATATGTATGCACGTGTCAAAGTTGTCCTCCCGATGCACCTCTCTACAGAGGAGCGCCAATTGTTTGAGAAGCTTGCACGTAGTCGGGGCGTCGAAATACCTACATAGCGAGGCGAAAGGAGATATGTAATCATGCCTGAGAACAGTGATGGCGCATGGTACATCATCAGCGTAGCCGCGCAAAAGGCTGATGTACATGAACAAACGCTGCGTCATTACGAACGCTTGGGGCTGATCTCGCCTGCGCGCAAGGGTAATAGCCCGCATAGTCCGCGACTGTACTCTGACAGTGATATCGAGCGCGTCGTCCATATTCGCAGCTTGATGCGTGATCTTGGCGTCAATCTTGCTGGAGTGGAAGCGATTCTGCACATGAAGGATCGTATGGAAAAGATTCAGGAGGAGTTGGAGCAGGAGATGAATCAGTTGCGTGACCAGCACGCAGCTGAGACGCGCAGATTGAAGGAGATTATTGAGCGGTTGCAGCGTGGGTCTTCGTCCTCCTCTTCTGCTCCGTCTAATACGCATTTTGAACTGTAAAAACTTCATGATAAAAACAACGCTGACATGCTGTTTTTATCATGAAAAGATAAATAATACGCACAAAAATGCGCTCAACGCGTTTTGTGCGTATTATTTATCTTTTCATGATAAAGGGGGTACGGCAGGCATTAAATGGCGCTCCATTTTGAGCGTAATGATGCGCGTCGCCGCTTCATCGACGCGAGCTTTGGAAAGGGTGCCATTTTGCAGAGCTGCTTTGAGTCCATTGATCATGTCGAGCATTTGAGGGGAGCCGGTGGGGCCGAGCAACATGTCGTTGCCTGCGTTGAGGGCCATAACTGCTGCCTGGGGCATGCTGATCTGTGCGCCGTTGATTTTAACACCTTGCATGTAGAGGGCGTCGGTGAGTGCGACCCCGTCGTAACCCATTTGTTTGCGCAGGATATCGGTCATGAAGATGTGTGAGAGTTCGGCGGGCATAGTGGGGTCAATGGCTGGCATGAGTACGTCAGTGGGCATGACCATGCCGGGATTTTCGAGCTTGTCCGGCGTTTGGATGAAGTATTTGAAGGGAGCCAGTTCGACGGAATAAATCTGGTCCTTTGTGCGGTTGACAACGGGCAGGCCGAAGTGGGCGTCGATGGAGGCGTCGCCGAGGCCTGGGAAATGTTTGATGCAAGCGATAACCCCATCGCTCTGCATGGCTTGCATATAGGGTCCAGCGAATTTGATCACTGAGTCGGCAGTGGAGCCGAAGGTGCGCGTTACTTGATCGGGGCCGTTGACCAGTGCTACGTCCACGTCTGGCGTAAGGTTGACGTTGATGCCCAGGGAGAGCAGGTCATGAGCGACACGGTGGCCTTCGCGCGTGGCAACTGCGGGATCGCCTGTATTGTAGATATCCAGCGCTGACATACGCGGAGGGTAGATATGGGTCAGGCGATGTACATAGGGTCCACCCTCTTCATCGGTCGAGATGAGCAGGGGAAATGTCGCGTTTTGCTGCATCTGTGCGATATCGTGCTTTGTCTGATTCAGTGTCAACATCTGGAATTCATACATAATAACGCCGCCAGCGTGCAGTTTATTGACCATCGTATCCAGGTCGGGCGAATAATAAGTGTCGGCGTACTCGACCATGATGAGCTGGCCCAATTCCTCATCGAGGCTCATACGTGAGACGTAAAGGCTGGCAAGCTGCTTGTATTGCATGTGCTGGCTGAGATGTCTAAGCGCGTCAATTTGTTCTGAAGTGAGCGGTGGCTGCACAAAGGGTCCGGGGTTAGCGGGAGCAGCTGTAAAAGAGATGGATGGGCGAGTTGTTGGTCCTCCTAGCAGGCGTAGACCGATGAAACTACCGAAAATGGTCAGAATGGCGAGCAGGACGAGTGTGATCGCTATCTGTATGGCGTGGTGACGGCGCGGGGGAAGTGCGGGCTG